>Ga0265313_10000957_pt1 | contig 28661 bp, 21 predicted proteins | sample 4123metaG_FD_203122 | JGI IMG/M metagenome (GOLD analysis project Ga0265313, IMG submission 203122) | Rhizosphere microbial communities from Carex aquatilis grown in University of Washington, Seatle, WA, United States - 4-1-23 metaG | ecosystem: Host-associated > Plants > Roots > Rhizosphere >...
AAAATCCCCCGATTAGTCATAAATTAAGCTTCATTTGAAAGGACATAGTGCAGACGGGGATTACGGGTGAGGGGGCGTCGGAATGCGACGTAAGAAGGCCATTAAGCGCGGCCGGTGGGCATCAGTTCTCGTAGCGGCAGTGGTAGGATACGTGCTCGGCAGTTGGAATGCCGCAGCGGTACACGGCAGCCAGGCTTCCAGCGCGCCGACCGCGGCGCAAGCCGTAGCGCTCCGCTTCCCGAGCGACTTGCAACAGGCTGAATTGCAGCAGGGCTCCGCCGCCCCGGCGCCGTCCTATCAGCTCGCGTCCGAATCCACGGTCATCGTCCACAATGCCAACAGCGCACTGTTTGCGCCCGAGCCCATGCTTCCGGCCCAGTCCGCCACAGCCCAGGCTGCGGAACCGGCCGAGGCCCAGCAGGCGGCCGACGACCAAGCGCCGGTGCAAGTTGCAGACCTTTCTCCGACGGCTTCGATGGCGCCGGCTCACGTCGCGGCGGCTCCGATTTTGCCAAAGCCACGCGAGGTCGCCAGCACGACCAAGCCGATGCCGGTACGGCGCCAGGCTCGTCCGAGCCACATGTTTGACGACGCACAGCTCGCGAGCATCAAACGGCGCCTCAATCTCACTCCCGATCAGGAGCAGATGTGGCCGGCCGTTGCCGTCGCGCTGCGCAACATCGGCATTCAGCGGGAGCGCGAAGCACGGGCGCGCGGCGCGAGTGGGGAGATCAATCCCGACAGCCCGCAAGTTCAGGATCTGAAATCAGCAGCGATCCCGCTCATCATGAGCTTCTCGGACGAGCAAAAGGACGAGGTCCGCACGCTGGCGCGCGGTATGGGTCTCAATCAGCTTGCGTCCCAATTTTGATAGCTGATACGCGCCGCGTTAGATTCGCGATTTTCGCGGCTTCACGGTCGGACGAAACAACTCGCCGACGCATTTGACGCCTATGAGCGCCAATACCGTAAAGCAGGCGAGATCGCCGGCCTCGACGCGGGTTGAAATGTCCAACGAATAAAGCGGATCGTACAAGAAGTAATCGGCGCAAAAAAACGCCGCACACGCGGCGAGTAAAGCCGGGCCGCGGCCGTAGACCAGGGCGACCGCGACAATCGGCAGCACGTAAAAGAATACGGGATCGCGCAAGTTGAACGGTGTCAGCCTGAGGTACCAAAGTATCGCGGTGACAACGGCAACGACCGTAAGCGATATGGCAGCGGGCATCGCCCGTGTCACGTTCGACATACGCTCCCCCCTGTTGGCCGGTTCGGCCTTATTACCATGATAGCGTGGACCAGGTTGGCGGAACAGCCAAAAAAAGCCCTTCCCCACTCCCGGCCCCAGCAGACGAAAAATAGGGTTAGCCCCTACTCGACAACGATTTTGACCTCGCTGCCGGGCCGCAGCGTGTCGCCGGGGTTAAGGCCGTTAAGCACGCGGAATTGCTCGACTTGGCGGTCGGGCACCGCCATGCGGCTGGCGAGCTTTTCGATCGTGTCGTGGGGGCCGACTGTTACAATCATAAGACGCAAAGGCCGGGCATGTTGTATCTCGGCGAGTGTCATTCGGCGGAATGTGCCGACCGACGCGCGGAACACGCGATCGGTCTGAGGGGTGAAGCTCTTGGCGGCGAAGATGAAGCGGTAAACGTCGCTGCCGAAACGGATGACGTAAAGGCGGAAATCCCAGTCGTCGCCCTTTGCGGTCGCCGTCGCGCCGTCGAACCCGCTGATCGTCACGTCGTGAATGCTCTTCGGATCAATATTCTCGATCCAGCCGGAATTCAGGTATGTGGCGAGCGTCTGCTCCGCCGGAACGTGTACCACGTCAAGCCGCAGCGCCGCGCCACCTCCGCGTTTGACGCCGAGCACGGCCTGCGCGGTGTTGTCGAGGATGAAGCCCTCCGGCGCGGTGAAAGTGAATCCCAGGCGCGGGTGCAGAAAGCGGCGGCCGCGCACAAAGCCCTCGCTCGGATCCTCGCCGAACACCATGCCGCTGACGTCGGCAAGATACGCATCTTTTGCCTGCACGCTTTGCTCGGCGGTCACGTCCGCGGGAGCCCGATACTGACGGGCGACGGCCTCCGCGTGCGCGATGCGTTCGGGCGTCGCCGGATGGGACGACAGAAAGTCGGGCGCAGCCGGATTGATGCTGCCGTTCGGACGCGGCTTAAGCTCGGAGCTGCGCTCCAATGAGCCCAAAAAGCGCACCGAGCCGTATGGATCGTAGCCGGCGCGCGCTGCAATCTGGATGCCGATCGCATCCGCGTCCAGTTCCTGCTTTTGCGAAAAGCTTGCCAGCGACAGCTTGGACCTCGCGAGCGCCATGGCGCTCGCCTGCGGGTCGCTGACCAGATTGGTGAATACCTTTTCGTTCAGTTCCTCGTCACGGATTTTTCTCTCGCGAAGCTCGGCGTGGCGCGCGATCACATGTCCCATCTCGTGCCCGATGACGGATGCGAGTTCGGACTGATCGTTGGCGAGCGATATCAGGCCGCGCGTCACGTAGAGTTGTCCGGTCGGCAGCGCGAAGGCGTTGACCGTCTCGGAATTGAGCATGGTGACCTTGTAGTGCAGGTCAGGCCGGTCCGACGCCGCCACCAGGCGCTCGACCAGCTGTTCGACCATCGCCTGCAGGCGCGGGTCGCTGTAGACGCCGCCGTAGCTGGCAAGAATCCGCTGATGTTCCTGCAGTTCCGCAGGCGTCATATTGGGCTGCTGCGGGGGCGGCGCCGCAGTCTGCACCATCGGCTCCGGAGCCATGGCCGGCAACTGGCCGGCGCAGCCTGCAAGCAGCATCGCGCCGAGCGCCGCAATGGCGCCGGTGAGCCCATACCCCGCAATGCCTGCCCGTCCGCACCGCATCAAACGTCACCCACGTTCAGTCGTGGTCGGCCAACTGGATCTGCGCCGGATATGTGGCCTCCATCCAAGGCGCGCGCCAATAGGCGGCCCCTCCGCCAGTGGCGGCACGCGCTTCGATCCAGCCACGGACCTGTACCGGCCGCCCGGCAAGCGCCTTCAAGTCGATACCTGCCGCCGCAAACCTGGTTTTGTTTCGCTTCCGGATCGTAACCGCAAAATCACGCGACCAGCGCCGGCCGAAATTCAAATAAAGCGTGGCGCCACTCTCGTGAACCGACACTACGTCGCCTTCAACCAGCGCGAAGCGCCCCCGTTCCGCCACTATACGGGCCGGATCGTCGGCGCGCAGTGGGTCATAATACGGATCGGCCCAGAGGCCAATCTTGGCTTTGCGCGCCGCAGTTTCGGCGCCGAGCAGGACGGCCGCGCAGGCCCGGCTGCCGACATCGTCAGCCACGCGTGCCAAGCCGGCCGCAGTCAAGTCCGCTTCGACCGAGCGCCAAGCCTCGCCGCGCATGGTCTCCGCGTAAGCCACGACGCGCCCATAGCGATCGGTTTTGACCGCAGCCTGCCGCAGCACGACCTGCGCGCCGGCAGTGATCCGCGACAGCTCCGCCTTGGCGGCCGCACCGCCGGGCCCCTCAAAGGTTCTGGCGACCGCCGACATCGGCACCTCGATGCCGGCCAGATGTATGGTGCGGCCGTCGCCGAATTGAAAGTTGCCACCGTCAAGCGCAATGCCGGCGCCGCCGCGCGCAATCTCGGCGCCGCCACACGGCAACGCCTGCGCGGCCGACATCGCCGCCACAGTCCGCTGCTGTGCCGCTGCATCCGGTTCGCCGGTGACGAATGCCATCCCGGCTGCGCAAGACGCGGCCACTATTCTTCCCCGCCAGTTCCCCATGAGCGTCAAGCGAACTGGTTGAATGCGGCGGCACTACGGCGGCGGGAACACGCCAGCGAGTGCGGGAGTGAGCGCTTCATTCGTCGCGGTGGCGGCGCTTCTGTTCGTCGCGGACAGCAATCAGATCGGCCTCGACCATTTCCTTCACCAGCGCATCGAACGTGGTCTTGTGATGCCAGCCCAGCTTGGCGCGCGCCTTGCTGGCATCGCCAAGCAGCGTATCGACCTCGGTTGGCCGGAAATAGCGCCGATCGACTTCGACCAGAACGCGGCCATCGGCGGCATCGACGCCCTTCTCATCCGTGCCGCTGCCGCGCCAGACGATGCGGCGGCCGATATGGGTGAAAGCCTTCTCGACGAATTCACGCACGGTGTGACTCTCGCCGGTCGCCAGCACGTAATCGTCGGGCTTCGCCTGCTGAAGAATGCGCCACATCCCCTCGACATAGTCGCGGGCATGGCCCCAATCGCGCGCCGCATCGAGATTGCCGAGAAACAGTTTCTCTTGCAGCCCAAGCTTAATCGCCGCGACCGCGCGCGTGATCTTGCGGGTGACAAACGTCTCGCCGCGAATGGGACTCTCGTGGTTGAACAGGATGCCGTTCGAGGCGTGAATGCCGTAAGCCTCGCGGTAATTCACCGTGATCCAGTGGGCATAGACTTTCGCGGCCCCGTAGGGCGAGCGCGGACGAAACGGCGTCGTCTCCTTCTGCGGGATCTCCTGCACCAGCCCGAACATTTCGGAGGTCGAGGCCTGATAAAACCGGGTCTTGCGCTCGCGCCCGAGGATGCGGATCGCCTCGAGCAGACGGAGCGCACCGAGCCCGTCGGCATTCGCCGTGTATTCGGGCGTCTCAAACGACACCATCACGTGCGATTGCGCGGCGAGATTATAGATCTCGTCGGGCTGGGTCTCCTGCACGATACGGATCACATTGGTGGCGTCGGTCACGTCGCCATACTCGAGAGCGAAGGCGACGCCGGTTTCGTGCGGATCGTGATAAAGATGATCGACCCGCGCGGTGTTGAACGACGACGAGCGGCGCTTCATGCCGTGGACGGTGTAACCCTTGGCGAGCAGCAATTCGGCGAGATAAGCGCCGTCCTGACCCGTCACGCCGGTGATCAACGCGACTTTACCAGCCGATCCCGCCATTCTCGCCATGCTCCCTGCGACCAGTCTGGATGACTAGCATTAGCCTGCTTCGATGCCTACACCGGGGAGAGCGAGAGGCCCCGATGTTCCAAGCCGCGATCGATGCGCTGACGCAGATATTTTCGCCGCCGCTGCGGGCGGTGTTGTGGAAATCGATCGGGCTCGCCCTGGCGCTCATTATTGCGGTGTCGATTGCGCTCGACCGGGCGATCGTCTGGCTGGTCGGCGCCGGCAGCAGCTGGGGGCAAACCGCGCTCGGGCCGCATGCCAATCTGCCGGTCGAGGCGCTCGCCTGGGTGCTCTCGATCGCGGCGGGCTTCGGCATCGTGGTCGGCGGCGTCATGCTGATGCCGGCGGTGACTTCGTTTGTGGCAAGCTTCTTTGCCGATCAGATCGCCGACATCGTCGAGCACGAGCACTACCCCGCCGATCCGCCCGGCAAGGCGCTGCCACTGTGGCTTGCGGTGATCGAGGGCAGCAAAACGGCACTCCTTGCCATCGTGGTCTATCTCTGCGCGGTCGTGCTTTTGTTGTTCGTAGGCTTGGGTGCGGTGATCTACTTTCTCGCCACCGCATGGCTCCTCGGCCGCATTTATTTCGAACTTGCCGCCATGCGCTTTCACTCACCGAGTGAAGCGAAAGCGTTGCGCAAGCGCAACGCCACGACGATCTACATTGGTGGCTTGTTGATCGCCGTGTTCGTATCGATTCCTATCGTCAACCTGGCGACGCCGCTGTTTGCGATGGCGTTGATGGTCCACGTCCACAAGCGGCTGACCCGCCAGGCCGAACGCCTGCCCGGGCGCTGATCCGCACGGCAGATATCATCCCGCGGGCTTTTGTGGTCTGAACCGGCGCGCGCCGGCCGCCAGCGCAAATGTGACGACCAGAAAACGCGCCAGATGGTGCGCGCCGACATAGACCGGGTCGAGATGCAGCGCGAGCGCCAGCACCATCATCGTATCCTGTGCGCCGGGCGCGAACGCGATCGCCACGTTGGCGACCTGGAACGAATAAAAATGCAGCACCAGCAGCACGAACGACGTTGCGACCGTCATCGCCACCGCGAATGAGCCGAACGCGGCGCCGAGAAAGCCGAGCAACATGCGAAACGTCGTGTTGGTGAAGCGCGAGCCGACGAGACCGCCCAGCACGATCACTGCGCTCGAGCCGAGCCACCACGGCAGCGCCGCATGGATGACGGCCATGCCGTGCAACAGGCCAGAGCCCGCCATGGCGCCGAACAATAGCCCGCCCGGAAACCGCAGCCGGTAGAACAGCGCCGCGAAAGCTGTCGCGACCGCGGCGAGCAGCAGCATCTGGCCGAGCACCGAAGAGTCCGCAGGTCCCCGCACCGTGGCGACCGCCGGCACCACCAGCCCGAACAGCGCCAGCCCGTTCGGCAGACCGACGACCAGCAGGAGAACGCGCACGGTCTGCACGATGGCGATGGCGCGCAGGTCGCCGCCGAGCTCGGTTGACAGCGCAATGACCTGCGCCATCGAGCCGGGGCTCGCGCCCATCAGCGCCGACAGCGGATCCCAACGGTGCACGATGCGCAGGTAGCTCGACGTTGCCAGCATCATCGTGAGCGAGCCGACCATCAACAGCACGATGCTGAGCGGCCAGGTGGTCACACCGCGCAGCGTCTCCGGCGTCACCACCGTGCCAAGCAGGATGCCGACGATGACGTAGCAGACACGCGCCATCTCGAGCGGCATCCGCATCGGACGGCCGAGCAGCGCGGCCGTCGCCACCGCGAGAACGGAGCCGGATACGAGGCCCGCCGGAAGCTTAAGCCATGCAAACGCCACTCCGCCGGCGAGCGCAATGGCAAGCGTCTCGGCAACCTCAAACAGAGTGCGCCGTGGCGGGAGGGCGAGGACCATCGATTCATGATGAATGCCCGCAGCCGCGCGCGCCGTCAAATGACGCCGTAGCTTAAATGCGGGCAGAACGGCCGCCGGATAGACAGTTCCGGCGATCTGTGGTGACCTAACCCCAAACAACACGGGCCTGAACCGGCCCTCACAAATCGCGGTGGGAAACGTCGTGCTGCAAGGATGGGTCGTCGTCCTTATTGCGCTCGCCTATATCGGGTTTTTGTTCCTGGTAGCGAGCTACGGCGACCGCATGCGGGCAGCCGGGCGCGACGCCGCCTCGCGGCTGTGGATCTATCCGCTCTCGCTCGCGATCTACTGCACGTCGTGGACCTTCTTCGGCTCCGTCGGACTGGCGTCGCGCGGCGGCTACGATTTTCTCGCAATCTACATTGGGCCGATGCTGATGGTCGGCCTCGGCTATCCGCTGATCGCCCGCATCGTGCGGCTCGCCAAGAAACAGAACATCACTTCGATCGCGGATTTGATTGCGGCGCGCTACGGCAAGAGCCAGGCGGTGGCGGCGACCGTGGCGCTGATCGCCATCATCGGCATGATCCCCTACATCGCGCTGCAGCTCAAAGCGGTATCGACCTCGGTCGGCACCATCATGACGGCGGCCGCGCCCGATGGCGCCCTGCAGCCGATGCTCGGCGACAGCGCCCTCTTGATCGCACTGTTCATGGCGGCGTTCGCTGTGTTGTTCGGTACGCGCCATACCGACGCCACCGAACATCAGGACGGACTGATGCTGGCGATCGCCACGGAATCGATTGTCAAGCTCGCTGCCTTTCTGGCCGTCGGCGTGTTCGTCACCTTCGTGCTTTATCCGGGTCCGCTGGCGCTGTTCAGCCGCGCCCTGGCGAAGCCGGAGATCGCCAAGGTGATCACCCAGGCGCCCCCGTTCGCCAATTTCTGCGCGATGGCGGTGCTGTCGCTGTTTGCCATCGTGCTGCTGCCGCGGCAATTTCACGTCAGCGTGGTAGAGAACCGCAGCGAGGCTGAAATCCGCCGCGCGGCGTGGCTGTTTCCGCTCTACCTCGTCCTGATCAATCTGTTTGTGCTGCCGATCGCCGTTGCGGGCCTACTGGGTCTTCCCTCGAGCCTGTTTCACGGCGACATGTTCGTGCTGGCGGTACCGCTCGCCGCGCATTCCACGCTCATGACAGTCATCGCGTTCGTCGGCGGCCTGTCGGCGGCGACCGCCATGGTGATCGTGGAATCGGTGGCGCTTGCCATCATGGTGTCGAACGATATCGTGGTGCCGCTTCTCCTCCAGCGCCGCACCGCGCGCATCGGCGAAGCGAGCAACGCCGGCGCAAGGCTGCTCATCACGCGGCGCATCGCGATCTTCATGATTCTGTTCCTGGCCTACGCGTATTACCGCTCGGCCGGCGACGCGCAGCTTGCGTCCATCGGGCTCCTGTCGTTCGCCGCCATCGCGCAACTGGCGCCGGCCCTGTTCGGCGGCCTGCTCTGGCGGCGCGGCACCGCGCGCGGCGCCATCGCCGGCATGACCGCGGGCGTCCTGATCTGGGGCTACACGCTGCTGTTGCCCAGCATCTTCGATCCGGGCGCGAGCGGCGCCGCGATCTTGACTCAAGGCCCCTGGGGATTGGCTTTCCTGCGGCCACAGGCCCTGTTCGGCATCGACCTGCCGCCGCTGGTGCATGGCGTGCTGCTCAGCCTTGCCTGCAACATCGCCTGCTATATCGGCTGCTCGCTGAGCCGCGCCCCCAAGGCGATCGAGCGCGTACAGGCCGATCTGTTCGTGCCCTCGGCGCTCGGGCCGATGCTGGTGCCGCGGGCGCCGAGCTTCCGCTTGCGCCGCGCCTCGATCACCATCGGCGAATTGATCGCGACCGTGGCGCGCTATCTCGGCGAGGAGCGGACCCGCGCATCGTTTGCGAATTTCGCCGCCGCGCGCCGCATTGGCCTCGATCCGCAATCCGAAGCCGACATCCAGCTTCTGCAATACAGCGAGTATCTGTTGGCCTCGGCGATCGGCGCCGCCTCGTCCCGCCTCGTGCTCTCGCTCCTGATCCGCAAGCGCACGCTCTCCACCAAGGCGGCGCTCAAGCTGCTCGACGACGCCAGTGCGGCGATCCACTACAACCGCGAAATTCTCCAGACCGCGCTCGATCACGTCCGTCAAGGCATCGCGGTGTTCGACAAGGAGCTCACCCTCGTCTGCTGGAACCGTCAGTTCGGCGAAATCTTCGACCTGCCGCATGAACTGACGGCGCTCGGCGTCACGCTGGGCGAAATTCTCAACAACGTTGCACGGCGCAGCGAGTATGCCGGCGCCGATCTCGACAGGTTCGTGGCCGAGCGCATCGCCAAATATACGGCCGACGATGCGCCCTTCCTCGAACGCCTCGCCAACGAGGCTTTGGTGATCGAAGTGCGCACCAACCGCATGCCGGACGGCGGCCTCGTCACCACGTTTACCAATATCACGCCGAGCGTGCAGGCCGCCGAGGCGCTGGAGCGCGCCAACGCCTCGCTGGAGCGCCGCGTCCGCGAGCGCACAACCGAGCTGACACGGCTCAATGCCGAGCTGCATCGCGCCAAGGCCGAAGCCGACGAGGCCAACGTCTCCAAGACGCGCTTTATCGCCGCCGCCAGCCACGACATTCTGCAACCGCTCAACGCCGCCCGGCTCTACGTCACCAGCCTGAGCGAACGCCAGCGCGGCAGCGATGACGGCGATCTGATCGGCAACATCGATGCCTCGCTCGAGGCGGTAGAGGAGATCTTCGGCGCGCTCCTGGATATTTCCCGACTCGATACCGGCGCGATGAAGCCCGAGTATTCGCAATTCTGCATCGGCGAATTGCTGCAGCGGCTGGAAGTGGAATTTGCTCCACTCGCGACCGCCAAGGGCCTCATACTTCATGTAATGCCGTGCGCGCTCTATGTCCGCTCGGATCGCCGGCTGTTGGGCCGTCTCTTACAGAACCTCGTCTCCAACGCCATCAAGTACACACCCGCGGGGCGCGTGCTGGTCGGCTGCCGGCGCCGTGGCGCGCATCTGCGCATCGATGTGTGCGACACCGGCATCGGTATTCCGCACGGCAAGCGCCGCGCGGTGTTCAGAGAGTTTCACCGGCTCGATCAAGGTGCGCGCGTCGCGCGCGGCGTCGGCCTTGGCTTGTCGATCGTCGAGCGTATCGCGCGCGTGCTCGACTGCGAGGTGTCGTTGCAATCGGCACCGGACCACGGCTCGCGCTTCTCGGTCGAGCTGCCGTGCGCCGCATCGACGGCCGCGGCCGGCCAGCCGGCCGCGCGCGCCGAGGCGCGGTTCGATGCCGGGCGGCTCGCCGGCACGGTGGTGCTGTGCATCGACAACGACCGCGCCATTCTCGACGGCATGGCAACGCTGCTCGGCGGCTGGGGCTGCCGCGTGCTGGAGGCGACCGATCTTGCCGGCGCCATCGCCGCGGTGGCGGCGAGCGGCACGACGCCGGATGGTCTTCTGGTCGACTATCACCTCGACGGCGGCAATGGTGTCATGGTGATCGCCGAATTGCGGCGGCGGCTGAAGCATCATATCCCCGCCATCGTGATCACGGCCGACCGCTCGGCACACGTGCGCGAAGAGGCCGCGCGCGAAGCCGCGCATCTCATCAACAAGCCGATCAAGCCTGCGTCGTTGCGCGCGCTGATGGCGCAATGGCACGTTCAGCGCATCGCGGCCGAATAAACCACCGCTTCTTATCCTGACAGCCGCTCGATTGCCGCGCCGCAACGGCCGAGCTTTTCCTCGATGCGCTCGAAGCCGCGATCGAGGTGGTAGACGCGGTTGACGATGGTTTCGCCTTCGGCCGCGAGCGCGGCGATCACCAGCGAGACCGAGGCGCGCAGATCGGTCGCCATCACCGGAGCGCCCGTGAGCCGTTCGACGCCCTCGATGGTCGCCCGCTCGCCGTCGAGCGAAATGCGGGCGCCGAGCCGCGCCAGCTCCTGCACGTGCATGAAGCGGTTTTCGAAAATGGTTTCGACGATGCGCGAGGTACCTTGCGCCCGCGTCATCAGCGCCATGAGCTGCGCCTGCAGGTCGGTGGGGAATCCCGGGAACGGTGCCGTGGTCACGTCCACGGGCGCGAGCCCCGCGCCGTTGCGCGCGATGCGGATGCCCTGGTTGGTCGGCGTCACAACGACGCCGGTGGTTGCCAGCACGTCGAGCGCGGCCTGCAGCAGGTCGGCGCGCGTGTTCTGCAAAACGATGTCGCCGCCCGCCATCGCCACCGCCATGGCGTAGGTCCCGGTCTCGATGCGATCCGGCAGCACCGCATGGCGCGCGCCGTTGAGCTTGGTGACGCCTTCGATCGTGATGCGCCTGGTACCGGCGCCGGAAATGCGCGCGCCCATCTTGTTGAGACAATCGGCGACATCGGCGATTTCGGGCTCGCGCGCGGCGTTGTCGATGACGGTGGTGCCGTTCGCCAGCGCCGCCGCCATGATTGCCGTGTGGGTGCCGCCGACCGTGACCTTGGGAAACACGATCTCGCCGCCCTTGAGCCCATGCGGCGCGCTCGCCACGACGTAGCCGCCGTCGATGTCGATCTTGGCGCCGAGCTGCTGCATCGCGAAGATCAACAGATCGACCGGCCGCGTACCGATGGCGCAGCCGCCCGGCATCGACACCCGCGCCTCGCCCATGCGCGCGAGGAGCGGCGCCAGCACCCAGAAGCTGGCGCGCATTTTCGATACGAGTTCGTAGGGCGCGGTGGTGTCGATGATGTTGGCCGCGGAAATGTGCAGCGTCTGGCCGTGATCGGCGGTCTCGCCCGGCCGCTTGCCACCCACCATCACGTCGACGCCGTGATTGCCGAGAATGCGCTGCAACAGGATCACGTCGGCGAGCCGCGGCACGTTGTCGAGGATGAGCGTTTGCTCGGTGAGCAGGCTCGCGATCATCAGCGGCAGCGCGGCGTTCTTGGCTCCCGAAATCGGAATGGTGCCATCAAGCCGCCGGCCGCCCACGATGCGAATACGATCCATGCTCACCCCCTGCGGCCCGTCCCAGGATTTAAATCAGCTCGTCCTAAATCAATTCGGCCAAACGAAAGCCAGCTATCTATGATCCGGACACGGCCGGCGCGCAAAGCGCAACGCCGCGCACGGTTAGCGATCGATGGCGAAGCCCCAGCCGGCCCTAATCGCTGCCCGGATTGCGGCGAAAGTCGGGATCGTCCGCTTCGGCGTTCGCCCCGTCCGGCGTCTTCCCCTGCCCGTCCGGTTCGGCCGCGGCGCGGCCGCGCGCTTGCGCTTTGCGGCGCCTGAGGTTTTCGCGCAAGGCCGCCGACAGCCGCTCGTTCCGCGCCGCCCATTTTTCCGCCTTGCCGCCTTTGCGCATGGTCCAGGTCCGTCACCCTGAGGTGGCCGCGAAGCGGCCCTCGAAGGGCGACGGCCCGGGCCGCTCATCCTTCGAGGCTCGCTTCGCTCGCACCTCAGGATGACGGTCTAGGCTCAGCGGCCCTACGGATCAAACGGGGCTCATCGCCGGCCGCCCGCGCTTGCGCTCCCACCCCCCATATGGCAGGAAACGCCGCGATTTCCCGCACGTGAATCGGGATTTTCCCACCGCTGCCGTAGCTCAGTGGTAGAGCACTCCCTTGGTAAGGGAGAGGTCGTCAGTTCAATCCTGACCGGCAGCACCAGAAAACTCCAATAAAATTGGCCATTTTCGGCCCTATTGACTGCCTGTAATTGTGTCCCTAAATTGATGTCTGTAAATGGTGCCTGTAAAATCGATTCTAGAGTCGCCCAATGCGTTATTTGTACCAGCGTAAGCGAGGCGGAAATTACTACGTCCGGCTACAACCGCCTGGACAAGAGCTCGTTGAACGATCACTCGGCACCTCCGACTTGAAGGCCGCAGAGATCGCGGCAGCCGATCTAATCAAGCAGCACAAAGCTTTCATGTACCAGCGGCGGCAAGCGCGCGTTGCCCGCGTGGTGCATGGTCCTTGGACGCACGAATACGCGCCGGGCTTGCACACGTTGCCTAATGGCGGGCACGTCATGGCGACCGAGACTGATCTTACGTTCTCAGACGGTACGCGGCGACCGAATGGCGGACCTGCGATCCATCTAACCGGCGCGCCACTTTCGGCGGCTCGCGAGTTCCAAGCCTTCGACGATGCCTACGACGGTAAGATCGGCGAAGGTCCGATTGAAGATCAACGGCCCAAATTCGTCGCTGCCAAATCTTCCGCGGATGATGCCTTGCTAGAAACCTACATCAAACACAAGGGCATTACCGGCTATCGTGAGCGCGAAGCCCGCGAAATGTGGCGCATCTTTCGAACGGTCGTAAACAAGCCACTACGTGAGTGTACACGAGATGATGGCCGCGCCATTGTGACCTACCTTGAAGATCAGACGGACGACGATGAACCACCGAAAAGCGCGACGCTCCGCCGTCGCATGGTGCCACTGGTCGCGGCAGTCAATCTCGCCATTGATGAAGGCAAGCTCAAATTCAACCCATTTTCGTCGGTAGTGCCTGATCGCAAGGATGAAGACGAGCGCGAAGCTTTCGACGACGACGACATGAAGCTCATTCGCGCGAACCTCCACCGGCTTGATCCGAATGACCAATTGCTGCTGCGCGTGCTGGCGACAACCGGCATGAGACGCGGGGAGGCGTTTGAGATCGACGGCGAAAAGAGCGAGGACGGGATACGCTATTGCGTGGTGGGCACCAAGACCCCGCAATCACTACGACGCATTCCATTCCCGAAAGACCTGTTGCCCCATTTACCAAAGAAGATCGCGGGGCCGCTGATTACTGGGCGCAAGGACTCAGCCAGCAAGCGGCTGCGCGAATTCTTGTGCGAGATTGGGATCAAGGATCGCGACAAAGCGCCGATGCATTCGTTTCGTCATCGCGCAGCGCAACGCCTGCGTCGCGCCGTCGCCGATGAAGCCTTGCGCGAAGCCATCGGTGGTTGGGCGGATGGCAAGAAAAAGACCTCGCGGAAATACGGCAACAAGCATGGCCGGGGCTTCCCAATTAAGATGCTCAAGGAAGCAATTGACAAGATTGGCATGTGAAGTTGAGCAGCGTCCGGACGACTCCGCGCCGAGTTCTCAAACCAGCGCCACCAATCTGCGTTTTGGCCAATTAAGCGTACGCCATTCTAATTACGGGAGCGGACGAAGGGAAACCGCCCCGCTCAACGTTAGGCATTGATATCACGACAGTTTTTTCGACCGCTCTTCGCCTTTTTGTAGCAGGTTTTGTAGTACCCCGCCACTGACGCGGACGCACAGCGGCACACAGGCTCGACCCTTCGCTGATTGTCAGAAAGATGGCGACGCGCACTGTGTCGCGGTCGCAGGCATGATTTCCACCCGCCGGAATACCGCTGTGGTAAGGTTTACCGGTCGTCCCAAGAACTTCCGCCTCGCGCCTGCGCATCGCCGGCGATACGAAGGCATGCGACAGGCGGCGGGCCTCCTGGGCGTTTTGGCCCGCCGTTTCAATGAAACATCTGCCGATATCATTTGGGCGCATAAAGGGCCTTGATCGCTATCCGCATCTGGTCAATGTGCGCGGTCCGATTGGGGCTGCAAGCCCTGACTATGCTTCCGTTCTTGAGAATTTCCGGGCTCCCTCGTACATCCTGACGACAGAGATGCTCCGCGACGACAAACGCATCAGTTCGGCAAAGGGCGCGTGTGGCCGGCATGACCGGCACGACAGCCACGGGATGAGGCTCGTAACCGCCGCGTCCGGGTGACGGTCCAGCGTGCGCAGGTCGATGGCATTGACGGTCCGGCAGGCCTGGCAGCGAACCCACAGAAACCAATGGCGGCCGGCGATGGCGGCGCCGATTGTCGGCGAAAACAGCATCGGCATGCGGGCCTCTTGGCGCGCGTTCCAAGTCGCGATCAGGCGCTGGGCGTCGCCTAATATCTGCGGCTCAAGGGCGCGGCGCGCCTCGGACTCCTCCGCTGCCGCGGCGGCGCGCTCGCTTTCCATCCGGCGCTTGTTGAAGCCCATGGTTCATCGTAGCCTCAAATGTCCGACGGTGGGTACGTCCCTATGCGCGAAGACGAGCTAGACGCCTTACTCGCCGCGCACCGCGGCTAGAGGGTCTTGCCCGCGAGATAGGGCAGTTCGGATCGACCCTTACGGCGCATAATCCCGCAGCCAACGAGAACAGGCCGGCCAAGATCGATGGCTCACTGCACCGGCTGCTATTCTGGTTGAAACCGCGCCGCCTTTGACACCCCCTTACGTCGCCCTGCCGCCTCTGCCGGCGCCGCCATGCCCGCCGCGGCCTACGACCCCGCCAACCTCGCCATGCTGCACGCCAATCACGCCGACCTGTACCAGTCGACCCGGTATCGCTTCCCGCGCCCCCCACTCCGGGATTAGTGTGCAGGCGAAATCATCCAAGACCTTGCCGATCGAGGCAGTCTGACGTCGCCGATGTCGCCCAACTCACGCAACTCGGATAAGCTGTCCGGTCGCTCAATGCGTAGCGTGATCCTGCCGGCGCGCAAAGCACCGACGCGGTCAACGTATAGCCCAGCGGCAGCCCACCGGCGCCGGAGACTGCGCGCGCGACTTTCGCAGACCAAATATGGCCCGGCCGCTGGATGATGCCGCAGCTGGTGATGATTGAAGATGAGCCCTACGCGCGCGGCAAATAACGCGCGGTTGAACTCATGCACAGCCTCCTCAGCCGTGGCGAGCCGGCTCAGCGCGGTTCCGTAGTTAACAGCGGCCATAAATATTTCATCGCAAACGAGAGACGCGGGCCTGGACGAGAGAATCGATAACTTATTTAGCGCTCTCGCCACCGTAGCCTCTATTTTGATTGAGAGGCACCTCGTGGCCATGATCGCGTTCATAACCTCAAATCGCAAAGGGCATGGCCGCGGGAACTGCCAACAGCCTCCAGCTATGAGGCCGCCCAATGTAGTTAATAGCCCGTGATAACTCCAGGGAATAGAACAAAGGCAACATAGAGTTTGGCTTTTTTTGCGTGGCATATCCCTACGCGCGCTTTGCATCTGGTGGTTTGGTCAGGGCGCGGCTTGTTCCCGAGCAAAAATTGCAGATCTCAACCTTCGTGGCAGGGACGGGCGTGACAGCCACGTCATCCAGGACACTCGTCCCACCGACCATTGTGCGGAGCATCTTGCTGAGGCGCTTCACCGATGACACGGTCGTCATCAGCCCGCGAGCGCCTTCAAAACCGCAGCTCAATGCAGCCAATGCCTGGCCGAGGCCAAGGGCCCGCTCGATATCGTCCTTTTGAGCCGCGGCCAGTCCTTTGGCGCCCTTCTGCGCGAGCACGTGTAGCAAACCCACACTGCACCAATCGCCCGCACCGGCCGTATCAACGACGCGAGGCGCTACAAACGGCGCGAAACGTCTCCATCTGCCTTTCCACCGCGCTTCCAGGCCGCCTGCCCCTAACGTCCGCACGACAAGATTTGGTTCCCGCGCTTGTGCCAGTTCGGTGTCCTTTCGGAAACGTTCGTGGGAAAACTTCAAAATATGGCATGCATCTACAGCACGTTCGAACAGTCCATCCTCGCCAATAGAGGACGGCTCGAATAGTACGACCGCGCCATTCTTCTTCGCCCATTCTGCCAACGCAACCGTCGCAGGTGATATTCGATCAAAGTAAAACGCCTTCGCGGACGCATTCTCCATGACGGCGTGCGCGTGAGGCAAAACCACGCTGCGATAACGCGGCAGCCACGAGCCACATTCCGGACAGACCAGTGAGAACCGATGCCGACGGCTGCCGCTCCGATCTTCCACAAATTGCTGAATTACGACGGGAGTTGGCACCGTTGGCGACCGTTGTAAGTACTGCAGGTCCATTCCAATCGCATTCATCGCATCGACCACTAAATCGCCGGTCTTGTCGCAGCCCAAACGTGCAATTGGCGTGCTACTCCAACCCAACCATGCCAGGGCCATCAAGACATTGCCGCAAGATCCGCCAATTGCTGCAAATAGGCCTTCCCGTCCGTACACAATGTCCAGCGCAATAAAACCGCTGCCGATCACAGTGACGTTCTCCGATATTTTCTTCAGTTGTAGATCGATCCGGCTCATTATGCTTCCCACTCCCCCGTCAGCCACATGCTCGTCAGCGTTCGCTCGCCGTGAGGATTTCCGTTGGATGGCCCGTAACTCGTTACTTCAACATATGGAATGCCCACATCGAATTTGCCGCCCTTCTGGCACTTGTGGTCGTAGCACGCCAGCAGCCCACTGACCGACAGCAGCTTGGAAGATAGCGGCGAGACAAAGACGCGGCAGTCACCCAACTCCACCAAAGCATCGCGATAGCGATCGATCGTCATGAAAATCTCGCGATAGGCTTCGAAAGGATTGTACTCGGATGCGTAGAGGATATTACGCGGCTCAACATCAAATTCGTCGAAAAGAATACGCTGATGCGATTCAATAATTCGATCACCCCGCCTAGGATCTCGCGTGGGAAAAGGGACTACCGGGCAAATCTGGTCTGGCTGCAGCCGGTCAAAGATCCGCTGCAGCCGGATATCTTGCGCTTCGCCCAAAATGGGAACCCAGACTTTTGGATTTTGCAACGCTTCCGAATCGAGTCGGCCTGAGAAGCCCGTTAACAACGTGACATCGGTATCGAGGCTGTTTTGCGCGGTTCCGAAATCCTCCGCCGCACTTTCCGCAGCCACGACATGGAGGTTCGGGGCGCATTGCCCCGCGTCTTTGCGCTCATCAAAAATCGTCAGAAGCTGCGCCAGGGTCATGAGCGAAATCATCCGGGGCAAGGCGCTGACGTCGACGACTACGTCATCATACGTCCACAGCTCTTGAGGTCTGGATACGGCCGCCTTCGTATTCTGGCAGGTCGCACTACGAGCGCGATCGGTCCGCATGTCGATAGGAAGGCGCGTCAACGTGCGGGGCGCTGCGAACAGCTTCTGAAACTCCGCCGCATTGTTCGCGACCGTCTGCCGCTGCCCCGCGGTTGTTTGCTGACCGTTGTCATAGCAGAGCAGCCACAGATCGCGCTTTCCGTAACCGCCACAGCCGACAAGTTCCTGCGAAACGGACACGGCCCGTGAATCAAAGCCCAGCCCCGCGATGATGAGAACGTCACGCGACCGAGTCCCAAGATGCTCGCGCCAGCGCCGACCAAACTCGCCATCGCACCATAGCACGTATGGCTCCCAGCGCATCTGCCGTTTGGAATTAGCCAAAGGCGGCCCCCGTGGTGCTTGCTCTACCGAGCCATTCCATCAGCGGCTTGATCTTACGCGGCCGCCATCCGCCATAGCCAAGCGGCAATCCGAATCGCAAACACAGGAGACGATTGAGATAGAGAACTAACCACCGCTCGCCCTTGTTTTTCGCGTCGAGCCGAGGCTCCAAAAGATTTAGCGCAATGCAGGATGCCAGAACGTTGCGCAACGCTTTCGCACTGTCAGACCTTTGATCACCTTCCACCACGAGAAACTCGCGGTCTGCCATCGATATCGCGAATCCCGTTACGCCCGGTGCATAGGGCGCGCTCAGCTTGAAGGTCTCGCCTTGGCACATCTCACCAACGCGCTCGAGAAAGCGCAGCATGGCGTGCCCATGCACGGACATTCTCGGTATCGCGTCCCAGCGGCGCTTAGCCACGTCCTTGAGGATCGCTTCTTGGCGCTCGATTGAAAGCGGACGATCGCCCCGTCGCAACAGTGAGGCTGAAAGTATTTCTTCAAACAAATCGCCGGACATCTCAACGAACTGATCGACATTGGACGACGACAGTAGCGCGAGGCGCTCGCGTCCATAATAGTAGGGCATGCCAAATTCACGGCTCAGAAACAGCTCCGCTGCGTCTCGGATGTGGGATCGCGTTTGCGCCTCCAGCTCGCTCCGGTCCAGCTGATCGAAGTCAAACGACTTCTGATTGCGCGCCAAATCCCGAACGATCAAAATCTCCAGGGCACGCCATTCCACGGCCACGTCTTTTGCCGAACCAAGTTTCGCGCGCGCTTCAGCAATCCAGTTGGCATAGCGTTCGCGTCCACCAAGGCCAGCGAGGACACGCTGTTCGATCGCGTTGCGCGCCGCGTAAAGCTTTTGATCCCACAGGGCAGCTTCGAACTCGTCTGAAATGGCCGGGAAGAAATCGCGGTCTGCGAATCCGTCCGCCTGTCGCGCTCGAAGATCGGCGATTTGCGCCAGGAATCTTCCCAAAGGCCCATCGCCTCGCTTTGCCCACCGCTCTTCCAGCCGAATGACGCTATCGTAGTCGCGGCCTTCCGCAACGCCGGGCGCGATAAGATCCCTTTCCTCCATGGCTTCCAGTCGTTCGGCCACCCATATTCCCAACGGCTTACGCAAAGCCGTGAGTGCACCATTCAGATAGGTGTGCTGCGCGGACGAGAGATATTGCAAGTCATCGAGAAGGAGGATGGGACGAGGCTGGACGGTCTGCCCATCGAGATCGAACTTGGCATCCGCCAGCCAGTGCAGACCATCGAGCACCATCAATCCAGTCGCGCTCGGATGGGGCTCAGTGCCAAGCTCATCCATGAGTTCAAAGACACTGTCTTCAATATTTGAGGCCCATTCCTGCAGCTGATCGCCGCGCGCTGACATTGGCAACTGCGCACCGTCGACCGGTGTCCAAGTCGCAGTAATCCGCGCCAAGTCTTCGGGGTGCACTAGCTCGAAATGCGCCAGAAGCGCTTTGAGCGTAGCCAAAACAATCCGTGCCGAGACCAGCGCTCGAAAAACATCAACACTGCGCGGCCCGAGGTCGTCGAGCGTTTGATATTCGATCGCAAACGGAAGATACACGCCCCATAGAAGCGCACGTTGCTCGTCGACTACACCCGCATCCTGAAGCGCGTCGCGTGTCGCGCGGTAGCGTTGATCATCGCCATACGAGATCGCGCGCTTGAGCGCACCGGGCGTCAGCAGGCGCAACAAGGTCGTCTTGCCGCCGCCCGGTGCGCTGCGCACGAACACCAAACTCTCCCAGGGATTGGCGGGATCGCGCAGAATTTCGACCGCAGAAGCGGCGAAGGTCTTGATGAACTGATCGTCCGGAACGGCCCTTGCGGAGGCGCGTACCCGAAACGGGTTTCTGGCCATTAACCAAACCTGCGATGTCGACTCACTCTTGGGAACAGACCGAGAACATTATGCCCCGCTTCCGCCCACAAAAGATAGAGCGAATTGTTGGGCGCGTTATGGGACAGGATGACCGGAAGCCGGCAATCTGCGAAACCGTAGCGCTTGGAAACTCCACCAACCTCGCCATGCTCGTCGTCCGCGGCGGCATCGAAATAGCGAGTCTCTGCCGCCAGCGCGAGAAAGGCTCTATCATCGCCACTCGTGACCCGTATTGAGGATGGCAAGGCGTGGACAACGCGAAGCACGTCTGCGGGCAAATTCAGCAAGGCCGGCAGCTCCGTCCGCAGGTGGTCGATGCCCTGCGCCGCGGCAACATAGAAAACGACCAGTACCTGCACAGAGTGCTGGTCGACAAACTGTGAGAATTCGGAGCTCGAATCCTTAAGCTTCCTCCAGATCTTTAGAATCTTGCCGGTTGGACCGTCTTCCTTGTCGTTCCGCAGATAACTCAGTCCACTCGCCGTGAAATCGTCCAGCAGAACGACGTTGCGATAGCGGCATTCAGCATCGCTCGGCTCCCGTCCCAATAGTTCTTCCAGGTCCTTTCGAAGCTTCTTCTTGAAATCGGCTGCCTTGTCTTCCGAAATTTCATAAGCGTGCCAAACCTGCTCGTTGGAAAGGAAGGGATTGAAGCGCCGGAAGCGCCCGGTGTGAGCGCCGTCGCTCAAACCGAGGAACAGAGTTTGGCGCAATAAAAGCCGATATGCCTCGCTCGCTTGGATGGCGCGGACGCGATAGTGCGGAATAGCGGTCGCGTCCGCCGCCATGTCCATCAGCCACGGACGTATGAGTGTCGGGAAGCTCAACCCGACAAGCTGGTCCATTTCCGCCACTGAGAGATAGATCAGCCGCAGCCGCACAAACTCGTAAGCTGTCGCGCGCGCATTGCCGGGAGGGAACTGGCTCAACCACAAAGCAAGACTTTCGATGAACCGTCGCCCCGGCGCGAATTGCTGGTATTCGTCATATTTGTAACGCGCCATGTTCTGGAGCACGGCCCGCTCTGCTGTAACTGTTTGCTGGTCCCAGCCCATCACCCGCGCCAAAAGTGATTCTGCGAGTTCGTCTTTCACGGTTTTCGCAGCTCCGGATGGTCCTCGGAAAGATCGAGCCGCAGCCATCCCTGCCTACAACCGACCAAACGATCCAGATAATAAACCGTCGCCTGCGGGCCAAGCAGACCGGGTGGCGCCAAATTCCAACACTGCGACGGATCACTCGACACTTCGTCCACGCTCAATCCCATGGTGTCCGATAGCAAATCGAAGTCGTTGCCGGGCCATAGCCCGCGGTCGCCAAGGCGGATGACAGAGACGTCGTCCGAGCATCCAGCGGCGCTGCGGACCGCCGCGATGACGGCGGTTTTACGCGCGGGCGTTACCAAAACATCAATAGAGTGCGATGAACACACGACATAGGATGGCAGGTGCTCGGCCGCCAAAAGGCGCGAAGCCGTGTGAGCGATCATCGACAGCTGCCCGTACCGAAATCCGCTCACGCTAACCTGGCAACTGCGCACCTCGACAGTGGCTTGCGGAAACCACACCTGCAGTCGCTCGCCGACCGCGTTTGCGCAAGTGTAGTCGCCAGTGTCGGCGGACGGGTCTTCTCCAAGCGGGACGATAACGGCGCCATTGTAATACCCCATCAGAATGCGCGGCCAAGTATCGGCCGGCAATATCTCCTGCAGAGCAGCACCTGCGGAGCGCCCGCGTCCAGTCGCAATGCCAATTATCGCGCCGGTGGCCGCCACCTTTTTGAGGCTCTTCGCAACGGCCGGGTCGAGAGGATCAAATCTACTACGGCGGTCGCTCAGCGTGCCGTCGTAGTCGAGCACGATGCCGCAAGACTGCGCGGTTGCGACTTGTTCAGTCACGGCGCTATAGTTTTTCCTCAAAACGACCTCGATCTCTGGCGCTACCCGCAATTTGCGTGCGACCGCCATCTGACCTGCTGTCGTGCGTGCAAGGCGCGGTCCCAAGCCGAATAATTTTCGCCCGAATTCCGGAACGCCCGGGCGACCGGGATCTATTCCGACAAGGCTGCCAGCCACTCCTGCGATCTGCAAGCCTACGGTAAGCGCACAGATGGCTTGCACATCTGCTTCGCCCTTGAAAGATACTACGGCCAGCGGAATGTCCTCTGGAAGGGTTTCTAGTGTTCGTCGCGCCAAGGCCGTGTCGCCCTCGCTCACCAGGGCAAGGATACCGGTCTCCTTCGCGCGCTTGGCAAGCCAGTGATGACGGCCATGACCGAAGTTGCGCCAGTCCGCGGCGTGCAGGTTGCCCAAGGCCCCTTCGACGAAACGAGACTCCAGATCGGTCGCTGCCGCCCCCAAAGCAGGTGAATATAAGAGGCTCACGGTGTTGCGTTTCAGCACGCGACGGACATCGCGATCAAATATCTCGCCAGCGTCGCTGTGCGCCATCAAGTCCGCGAAGTCTTGCGGGAACGGAGCTACGCGCCGCATCGCAAGCCGATAGGCGCGCGCCAAGAGCACACATACGGCGAGAAGCGAGTTCACTGCAAGAAAACCGTCCGGCGCAATGGGTAGTGCCGCCTCAACCAAATCTGTAAAACGATACCGGTCGCGTAGGCCTTTGATGGGAGAATTACGAACGAGACACAACGCGGCCGTCGGTTTGGTCTCGGCAAGAGCAGAGGCCTCAAAGGCTGCTCTGATATCCTTGTTGCGGCCGCTCGCGCTGAGACACAACAGCCCCGTCCCGTTGAGATAGGGCGTTTGGACTACTTCTAGCGGCGTAGTTGCTATAGCAGGCTGGCCAGTGGCTAAAGCGTGCAACCGCGCGCAAAATGCCGCCGACGAATAGGAGCCACCAGAACCCGTGACCCGAAGGGCCTGTGTCGCCAACGTGGCGACGACACGAGCCAAGTCCTCCGCATTCCAAGCCAAAGTGCTGCGGTAGGTGTCGGCAAGCGCGGAGAGTTCGCGCGCATATCGGCTCGAAGGCATTGGGTCACACACGGTGATGACTGATGGAAGGGCGATTCGGCTAGCAGTTATTATGCTCTATTCTATGCTCCGGCCGCCCGGCGAAACCACACCATTTACAATGACGGTTCCCGGCCGTGCCCCCGCGATGATCGGCGGCCTGCCGCCGCGCCCGGGGGCGATCTGTTCGTCATCAGCGCCTGTGAGACAGATTTAACGGCTTGAGGAACGGAGGATTTCTGGCTCATCGTAACCATCAACGGCCTGCGCGGCGAGGCCAGGCATCGCCGAGCTTTGCCGCCGCGAAGGCATTGCGGAGAGCCTTTATTACGCCTGGTCCAAGGATTTCATGGAGGCCGGCAAGCGCCGTCTGGCGGGTGACACGGCGCGTTCGGCGACCAGTGGCGAGGTCAAGGACCTTCGACGTGAGGCGCAGGAGCTCAAGGCGGTGGTGGCCGAGCAGGCGCTCGAATTACCGATACGGCCAACTACTTTGTGTCGGAGGCGTCAGTCTACCGGCTGCTCAAGGCGCGTGATCTGATTACCAGCCCGGCCTACATCGTCATGAAGGCAGCTGACGAGTGTCCGGCATCAGCGCCTGTGAGACAGATTTAGCGGCTTGAGGAACGGAGGATTTCTGGCTCATCGTAACCATCAAGGAGTGGAGATGAGACAGAAATCCGTGCACCCTGAATCGCCGTCTGAGCGGCTTGTGAAGAACATCCGCCGGGAACCCGCAAGCGTCATTCGGCCGAAGAGAAGATCCGGATAGGCGCGAACGAACAGCATCCGGCTGTGACAGAGCCGGACATGGGGGGCCTTCACGATTGGCTATCAAGCAGATCGTGCGCCAAACCGGGCACAGCAGGAAGCTGGTTCGGCAGATAGTTCGCGGCGAACGCAACGATGTCTTCCGGACAAGGCAGAGTTCCTTGGATGCTCCTCTGCCATGGCTCGACGAGCAATGGGCCTCCGACTGCCGCAACGGCGCTGAACTCGGGCGCCGTTTGACGGTGCGCGGCTTCCGAGGATCGCTGCGCGTCGTCGGCGAATGGGCAACGCGCAGACGACGGGCCGAAAAGGCCGATGCCGAAAACCTCCAACACATCCCATCGGCCAGAACGATCGCTCGTCTCATGACAATCGGGCGGGACACGCTCTCAAAGGCTGAAACCGTCACTGTGGCGGCCATCGAGGCCGGCGTGCCCACGCTCGTCGAGGCTCGCGAGATCATCGCCGAATTCCACGTGATGATCCGAAGCAAGACTGCAGCCGAACTCACATCCTGGATCGAGCGGGCTCGCACCAGCTTGGTTGCCTCGTTCGGTAATGGCGTCATCAGGGACGAAGCCGCCGTGCGGGCCGCAATCACTCTGCCTTGGTCGAACGGACAAACCGAAGGTCAAATCACGCGCCTCAAGCTCGTGCGGCGCCAAATGTACGGCCGTGGCAATATCGATCTGCTTCAGGCCAGACTGATTGGCGCTGAATGAACCGGCTGCACCAAAATTGCGTCAGAGCCAAAATTGCACGCCGAATGACACCGTGGGTCCGGCCGGTCGCGATCTGATAATCGCGAAATAGAAATCCGCCGCCGACGAATTTGCCACAGCCCTCGCGCGCGCGTGAGGCCAACCAATTGAGTTAACCGGGGTGCCCTCAACGCAGTTATTGCACCGATGTGCTGTCGCACACCACCGCCCCGTAGCTCGCGCCATTATCAGCGCCGCGCTCCTCGCGCACTGCAGGAGCAAAGACGTTGGGGCTTGTATGCGGCGGAGGGCTGACACCCTCCGTAACCCCTACAAATCCTGCAAAAGGACATCAGCCAGGCTCTCTTCGGCGATAGATAACTGATGTGCTTGCATGGCCGCGGTCAGAGCTTCATCCCATGATGCGTGGGCTTCCGGACCGATGAGTGCAAGTCCCGGGCTTGGCGCTTGCGCTACCGCGGCCAGATAGTCGGCAACCTCAAAGCGCCATGGCCGTGCGCCGCATTCGCGCATCACATAGTTGCCAATGCGGACACCCGCCCAATCGAAGTCTCCATGATAGTGCAATTGACCACCAGCGGTTGCCAGTTGCCGAAGTATGACGCGTTGCGCGGCCGCGGGCATTCCATCCGTGCACACCATCGGCGCGCACTTACTTCCACACCGATCGGCTGCGATGGCAAGGAGGTTTGCGTTCTCGCAAACGTAAATATCCAGCCCGCTCACATCCCAAGTAGGACTAGACCGTAGAAGGAAGCGAAGCGATGCGTAGCTCGGCTCCCCCGCAGAAATTGACATTGTCGGCGGCCCCTTCATACTGAGGTTCAAGAATAGAGCGGGTCGCGCCAACTCGTTGACCAGCACGCCCGCTTTGGCCCAAACGTCCCGAATCCGCTCGTCGCCGATCTTGTTCTCGACGCTCAGTGGCTCCTCGTCCTGAAGATCGTACTTTGGCGCCGCTTTCTCTCGCCACACGGCGAGCACCAGAGCAGCCACAGGTCGCCCGTTGTCGAGCGCGTGCGCGTCACCCAACGTCTTCGCTGCCAGCTGGGCTCGAGTCATTCCGTCGGCCGGCAGAGCATTAAGCACAGTGTCCACACCGCGGCACAATTGCGCGGCAAGATCTGGGTCGCCGTTCGATAGGCGTTTTAAGAGACCAAGCCCGGAAGGCGCCTGAAGCAATTTCAAAAGGTCTGCGTGGCTGACGAGTGAGACAACTCTCAACCACTCTGCCTGCAATTCCGCGCGAGCGGTTTCGGTATGAACAATAGGACCGTCGATGAGCTCGAGCGCCTCACGGAGGGATGTGGCAATGCCTGCTCGCTTCAAGGTCTCGTCAATTAGCGGAACGTCAATCTGCATTGAGCTCGAAAAACGCACGCTCCGACCAATAAGTCTCGCAAGGGCGGCGTACTCGTCCACGCCGAGATTTGCAATACGAAGGCGCTCGAGCTTTCCATCTGCTGGACCCCGCTCAAAACGCTGCCGAAGCCGCCTTCTGAGCGAAGACAGCGCTTCTCCCCCAAGCAGGCGCTGCAGACGACCGTCTTCTTGAGTCATGCGTCGGCAAACCGGCGGTTGGGATCGCTCTCGCGTTGCTTGGCACGGCCATCCCATGTCCAACGCGACACGTGTATAGCGTCGATGTTTTCAAGCCTCTGAAGATGGCAGATGGACACGCCAGGCAGTTCAGCGTAGCAACCCCATTCGCGTTCGCTGGTTACGACGAAGTCGAGATCAAACTCGCGGATCAATGCCATGCAATGGACCCGCGCAGCATCGTCGATCCCAGCGAATACTTCGTCCAATAACACCAGACGTGGCGAGTGCGGTGTGCCACTCTGGCTGTAGAAGCTCGCTACCGCCGCGAAGAGTGGCACAGTGAGGCCCAGCGCCCGCTCTCCGCTCGAAGCGGGCCCCGATAATTTAACCCATTGTTTGTCTTGCCAGCGCTGCACCGTGAACCTATGCCAGTGACGATAGTCAAGAGCTCGGCTTAACTGATCGAGCAGGCTTCCCCCCGTAGCGGAATCGGTATTCGCTCGTTCAATGTTTATCCGCTCCTGCAGCATCGCGCCGACAACGCTGCGATCCTCCGGGCTCCAAAGATCGGCGTTCGTGTTGAGCAAGCGCTTGCGCGCGGCTGCAAGTCCAACTGGCGCGCCGCCGATGCCCTCCGGAAGTGGCTGCCACTCCAGACGAAAGCGAACGCCTGTCGAAGTTGGCCGTTTGTACAGTTCCGCGTTGATGGCGACGACCTTCCGGTCGGCGTCCTGCAGCAATCTTTGAATGGCTGCGGCAATTTCCGCCTGAAGATGATTCTCCAAGACTTCGCGTTCACGCGCGGTGAGCAATTCGCGGCGCTGAGCAATTTCTGCCTCGAGCCGTTCGGTCAAGCGATCAGGCCGTTCCGCGCGATTCTGATAAATAACAGTTACGACCAAACCGTAATCGGCCGTCTGATCCATTTGCGCTTGATGGCCCAAGGCGGTGAGAGAGCGGCCGAGATCAGTATAATCGAGCGAAAGCTGGCCCTGAATTCGCTTCCACGCCTCGTCGTCGTGTGGAGTATCTGAAAGCAACTGTTCAGCACGGCGTGCGAGCGTCAGTGCCGGCTCAATGGTCCAGGTGGCGCGCAGATTGGGAAGATCAATCTCGGGTAACGCAACGGAGAGGAGATCTGTCGCGGCGAAACCCTGAAGCCTCGCTACGGCATGCTGCCGCGCAACTGTTCGCTCTTGCAGGATCTCATCTGCGGCGGAGACCTTCTGTTCGGCCCGCGCGCGCTGCTCACCGGCGAGACCCGCTGCCGTTTCCTTTGTCTCCAGGTTTGTTTCGCTATGCTTGACTGTAGCCCGAGCTGCAGCAAGCTTCTCTTGCAATTCCGCAACCTTCGCGCCCACCGATTCCTGCAGTGTTTCGAGCCGGACTTTTGCTTCGCTGGCCTGCCGGGCTCGCTCGGCCGCTTGCGCGACATTTCTTTCCATATCAGCTTGAGCGTCTTGCTCGCGTTGTCGTTGCCACAACAGCTCGGACTGTGCCTGGCGCAGATCCCGCCCTGCGTAAACAAGCACCAACACTTTCTCGATCAGCTGCGACAGCGCCGCATCGACCACGTCCAATCCTATATTGGTATCCGGCAGGCATAGGTCTTGCGCATCACGAATAAGAACCGACCGAGCCTCGTTGACGGTTTCGACGACGCTTGCCAGCTGTTGCGCGGCCTGCTCAAGGCGGCCGGATGCCGCACGAAACTCACGAGCGGCGGCTGCCGCGTCGGCGTGCGACGCGCGTAGTCGGTCATCCGCGGGTACGTTGCGCCACTCTGCGGCGGCGCGCTCTTGGTCGCGCCCATGTTCCGCAAAGCGCGCGTCGAGATTTTCATGCGCTTCCGTCAGTTCGGCAAGCCGAGCAGAAATGGCCATAAGTCTGCGGGCGCGTGCATCAGCGCGAGCGGCGTAGCCGATATAGACGGCGACTGGCTTAGCCCACGCGCCGGCCAGCGCACCAATTCGGAACTGGCCAGCCGGCGAGAGCCAGGTCTCTGCTTGGCCTCCATCTTTGGCGGTGCAGCTCATGCCTTGGAGCAGTTTCGTAACAATGTTACCTGAAACTTGGCTCCCTGAAGGCTTCAGCCACCCTGCTAAAGTTTCCGACGGAGGCGCTCGTTCGACCAGCTTCGCATCGTGAAGCGGTGAAGTTCCGTCAGGCATTTGCATCCGCCCATCGGGATCGACCCACGCGTCGAGCACCCCTGACGCTTCGAGGGCGGCTTCCAGACCGGCACGTTGAGTGGCGTCGAGGCCGTCGTGAAAATCCACAAGTTGCCACAACGGTGCGCCGGCACGATCGAGGCGGGCGTCGGGCGCTCGGAATGGCGGGACTGGCGGAGTGCCGTCCTCACCTTTCTCGAGGCGCTCGCGTTCAGCCGTTAAGTCCGCTTCTTCGGCCGCAAGTGTCCTTCGCTCGGATGCAAGCGCCGACTGCTGTCGTGCAAGACGCTCGCTGGCCAGCTGCTGTGCGATCTGTAGCGAACCGCGCGCCGGATTTTCTCCTTGCAGCGTTACGACCCAAGATGCTAGCTCGCGCAGCGGCTGTTCCGCAGTCGGCAGGGTTAGCTGTTGCAACGAGCCAAAATGTGCTTCCCACGCTTCGAGGAGTGCCCTTCCTTCTTGCTCGACTGCCAGATCGGCGGCGTCGCGACGCGTTTGCGCAACTTTCGCTTCGTCTTGTCGCTCCTGGTGC
>Ga0265313_10000958_pt1 | contig 28654 bp, 20 predicted proteins | sample 4123metaG_FD_203122 | JGI IMG/M metagenome (GOLD analysis project Ga0265313, IMG submission 203122) | Rhizosphere microbial communities from Carex aquatilis grown in University of Washington, Seatle, WA, United States - 4-1-23 metaG | ecosystem: Host-associated > Plants > Roots > Rhizosphere >...
GGATTTGCTGCGAGTTTCGAGCAGCGCGAGGCGCGACGACGAGAACTACTGGAGTAATTTGAGGAGGAGCAACGAAGCGATGCGAAGAAAATCGCGGCAAAGCCGACGGGAGTCACACCGTTCGGTGCTCTAGGTTTGCATGGTGCGGGCGGCGACACCCGCCCCGAGTCCTATCCGATCCGTCAAGGATTGCGTCGGCGCGCGCGCCTCGGGTTCGTCGGAGACGTCCCGCCGGCCCTCGCCGCGGTGGTCCTTGGCGATGAGAATGTAGAGAGAAGGGACGACGAAGAGGGTGAAGAGCGTGCCGATGGACATTCCCCCGACGAGCACGATTCCGATCGAGTTGCGCGCGACCGCTCCTGGTCCGGTCACGAGCGTCAGCGGGAAGTGACCGGCCACCGTGGCGACCGTCGTCATCAGAATGGGGCGCAAACGGGTGCTCGCGGCCGCCCGAATCGCCTCGATCTTGCTCATTCCGGCTTCTTGCTGCGTGTTCGCGAACTCGACGATCAAAATCCCGTTTTTCGACACGAGACCCACGAGCGTGACCAGTCCGACCTGCGAATAGATGTTGAGCGTCGTCGTCCAGCCCTCGGTCAGCTTGAAGTGGAGCCCGGGCGGTCCCCCGAACTTGAGGAACGTGAAGATCATCGCGCCGAAGATCGCCAGCGGCACCGATCCGCCGAGAATGACGAACGGGTCTCGGAACGAGTTGAACTGCGCGGCGAGCACGAGGAAAATGAGGATGAGCGCGAGCATCATCGCGGGCAGGAACTTGCCCGCCTCCTGGCGCAACTGCCGCGACTCGCCCGTGTAATCGAAGCGATATCCCGGCGGCAGGATCTTCGCCGCGGCTTCCTCCAGCACGCGGAGTCCGCCGTCCACCGAGCGCGGAGCGACGCCGGAGATTTTGATCGCGTTGAGCTGCTGGAAGCGGTTCAGCGTGCGCGGCTCGACCCCCTGGCGGAGCGTCGCCACGGAGCTGAGCGGCATGAGCTGCCCGTTCGGCCCGGTGATGTGGATGTTGGTGAGCTGGTCTTCCGTGAGACGAGATGCGCGCTCGATCTGCGCGATGACTTTGTAGCTTCGCCCGTCGATGTTGAAGCGATTGACGAAGTTCCCGCCGAGCATCGAAGAAAGATCGGTGCCCACTTGCTGCATAGTGAGGCCCATCGACGCGATCTTGTCGCGATCGAGCGTGATCTCCGCCTTCGCCTCGTCGATCTTCACGTCGGTGATCGGCGGGAACGCGAACTGCCCGCTCTGCGTGGCCTCCTGAACGAGCTGCTTTACGTAGCGCAAGATCTCGTCGTGGTCCGCCGTCGACGCGACGACGAACTCCACGGGGAAGAACCCCGCGCTCGGAAGCGCCGACGGGAGGAACACGGGCGCTCGAATGCCAGCCACTCGCCCGAGCTTGGCGCTCAACTCCTCCTGGATCGGGAAGATGCTTCGGGTGCGCTCCTCCCACGGTTTGACCAAGACTCCGCCGAACCCGCCGGAGGAGAAGGTGATCTGGAAGCTGTGATCGAACTCCGGCTCTTCCTGGAAGATGCGGTTCACCTGGTCGGTGTACGGCGTCAGTTGCTCGAGCGTGGCGTTCGCGGGCACGTCGATGACGCCGAACATCGCGCCTTGGTCCTCGTTCGGCGCGAGCTCGGCCGGCGAGAAGAGGTACATCGGCACGACTAGAACGGTCAGGGTGATCCATACCGCGTAGACCATCGGCCGCATCGACAGCGTGACGTCGAGCGCGCGCGCGTAGATGCCCTTGATACGCCGGAATCCCGCGTCGATGTTGCGCGGAAACCACCCGTGACCGTGCTCGGACCTGAGGAGCTTGGACGCCATCATCGGAGAGAGCGTGAGGGCGACGATGCCGGATATGAAGACGGCGCCCGCCAGGGTGAACGCGAACTCGCGAAAGAGCGCGCCCGTCAGCCCTCCCTGGAACCCGATCGGCGTATAGACCGCCGCGAGCGTTATCGTCATCGCGATGATGGGCCCGACGAGCTCGCGCGCACCGATGAGCGACGCCTGAAGAGGCGTCTTGCCCTCCTGGATGTGGCGCTCGACGTTCTCGACGACGACGATGGCATCGTCGACGACGAGGCCCACCGCAAGCACGATCGCCAGCAGTGTGAGCAGGTTCAGCGTGAAGCCGAAGATCTGCATCAAGAACACGGCGCCGACGAGCGAAACCGGAATCGCGACCAGCGGCGCGAGCACGGTTCGAAGCGAACCGAGAAAGAGGAAGATCACGACGACGACGATGAACACCGTCTCGGTCAGAGTCTTGGTCACTTCGTGGATCGCGTTGTTGATGTACTTGGTCGAGTCGAACGCGACCGCCGCCTGCATGCCCGTCGGCAGCTCCCGCCGGATGATGTCGACCTCCTTGCGCACGCGGCCGATGACGTCGAGCGAGTTGGCGTTGGGCAACACCCAAACGCCCATGAACACGGCCTTCTCTCCAGACAGGCGAACGTCCTGGTCGTACGTGTCGGCGCCGAGAACGACGTCGGCCACGTCCTCCAGCCGGACGAGCGCACCGTTTTGGGATCGGATGACGAGCTTCTTGAATTCGTCGAGGGACTTGAGGTCGGTGGTGACCGTGAGGTTGATCTGGACGAGCGCGCCCTTGGTCTCACCGACGGCCGCGAGGTAATTGTTCGCCGCGAGCGCCTGGCGCACCTGCGCGGGGCTCACGTTGAGCGCCGCCATCCGCGCGGGCTTGAGCCACGCGCGGATCGCGAACGTGCGTCCGCCGAGGATGTCGGCGCGCTGCACGCCTTCGATGGCCGAGAGCCGGGGCTGTACGACGCGAATCAAGTAGTCGGTGACTTGGTTGTCTTCGAGCAGCTTCGAACCGAAGCTCAAGTACATCGCCGCGATTTGCGCGTCCGACGGCTCCATGTTGATCGCGGGGATCTCGGCTTCCGGGGGCAAGTCCGCGCGCACTTGATTGACCCGAGCGCTGATGTCCGCCAGAGCGTTCGCCGCGCTGAAGTTGAGCTTGAGTCGGGCGTTGATCGTCGACAGGCCTTGCACGCTCTGCGACTCGATGAAATCGATCCCGTCGGCCGCCGCGATGGCGCGCTCGAGGGGCGTCGTGATGAACCCGCGAACCAGGTCCGCGCTCGCGCCCACGTACGCGGTGCGAACCGAGATCGTGGCGCTTTCCAATCTCGGGTATTGCCGGACGTTCAGCGAGCGAACCGCTTGTAGCCCGCCGATGACGATCACGAGACTGACGACGATCGCCAGGACCGGACGGCGGATGAAGATGTCGGTGAACTTCATGACGCCCTACTGGTTGGCCGGGTGCGGGTTGAACTCGGGTGCTGCCTTCACATCGTTGTTGACGACGATCCCCGAGCCGTTGCGGAGCTTGAAGGCGCCGGCGCTGACCACTTCTTGGCCCGGCTTCACGCCGTCGAGGATCGCCACGAAGTCGCCGCGCGCCTCGCCCACGCGCACGAACTGCTGACGTGCCAGCTTCGCTGGCTTGCCGTCTTTCCCTTGGGCGACGGCGCCGTTGTCTTCTTTTTTGTCTTCGACGACGAACACCGAGTCGCCATACGACGCGTGAACGAGCGACGTGGAGGGGATGACGACCCGATCGTCGCGCTTGGGGAGTACGACCGACACGGTCACGAACATGCCGGGGCGAAGCCGCTCTTGCTTGTTAGGCACCGTCGCCCGGAGCTTGATCGTGCGGGTCGTCGAGTCGATCTCCGGATCGACCGCGGCAATTGCGCCGTCGAGGGCCAAGGCGTCGGCTCCCTCGACCGTGACGCGCACGGGCATGCCCACCTTCAGGTCGGCGAGGCGCTGTTGCGGCAGTTCGAAGTCGACGTACACGGAGTCGATCGCCTCGAGGACCGTCACCGTGGTCCCGGAGTTCAGATACTGCCCGACGTTCACGGCGCGAATGCCGAGCCGGCCGGCGAACGGCGCACGGATGATCTTGCGGTCGATCTGGGCCTGGAGCGCACCGAGATCGGTCGTCGCCGTTTTCAACTGCGCTTCGTCGTTGTCGAGCTGGGACTTGGGAATGGCGTCGTGGCTCACGAGCGTCCGGGTCCGTCCAGCGGTGATGGCGGCCAGGTCCAGCCGAGAGCGGGCCGAGGCGAGCTGCGCCCGCTCGACGCTCGTGTCGAGTTCGAGGAGGACCTGGCCTTCTTTCACGCTCGCACCGGACTCGAAATGGATGCGCGACACGACGCCGGGCGCGTCGTTGCTCACCGCGACGCCTTTGACCGCGGCGATGCTTCCGACCGCCGAGAGGTCCGCCTCCCACGACTTTTGCTGCGAGACCGCGGTTCCGACCACTTCGGGCGGAGGACCGGCCTTCTGCATCGCCTTTCCGAACCCGATAAGTGTCGAAATCTCTGCGAATTTCACGCCGACCAACACCGCTATCAGCGCGAGGAGACCTAGGATGGGGAGGAGGTATCGCACACGTGTAGGATGTCTTCCGGCCCCCCAAGGTTCCGGCGATCCCAGCAAAATCTTCTCCCTAGTTCTTCCCCGTCCGCGGGTGCTTTTATCGGTCGGCCCATCGAAGGCCGTCGGTGCTCGCTAGCGACCGGCGCCGTCGGTTCTGGCGAGCGAAGCGCGGACTTCGGCCAGCGGAACGTGCGCTTCGGCCGCGGGGGGAGCTTCGACGAGCGGGCCGAGGAGGGCTTTCTCCGGAGGCTCGCGCAAGTCCCAGACGATGCCCATCCAAGAGAGAACCTTCAGCGCGTAGTAGCTCGCGTCCACCTCCCACCAGAAAAACCCCTGCCGGGTGCTGGTCATGCAGTGGTGGTGGTTGTTGTGCCACCCCTCGCCGAGCGTGATGATCGCCAGCCAGGGATTGTTCCTCGATTGGTCTCCCGTCTCGTAACGGCGAGACCCCCAGACGTGACCGAGCGAATTGATGAACAACGTGCCGTGATAAAGCATCACCGTGCTCACCGAGAATCCCCAGACGATGCCCGCCCATCCCGCGACGGCAAAGCAAGCGCCGATGTAAACCGCGATGGGAATCCACTTGTGCTTGTCGAGGAACACGAGCTCCGGATAACGCACGAGGTCTCGAACATTGGAAAGATCGGGCGATCCGTGATTTCCGTCGAGCGCCCACCCGAAGTGCGAATGCCAGAAGCCGTGCTGCACCGGAGAGTGGGGGTCGAGCGGCGTGTCCGAATACTTGTGGTGGCGCCGATGCCAACTCGCCCACCAGAGCGGCCCGTTTTGCATCGACGAAGTTCCGAGCCACGCCATGACGAACTGGAAGGCACGGCTGGTCTTGAACGTCCGATGAGAAAAGTAGCGGTGATAACCGGCGGTGATCGCCCACATACGCACGACGTATCCCCCGGCCGCGAGCGCGACGAGGCTCCAGCGGGAGGGCGCGGCGAAGACCAACAGGCACGAGAGGTGGACGAGCGCGAGCAGGGCGAGCGAAAGTCGACGCTCGACCTTGGCGGGGAGAACGAACATGGCAAACCGCGATCGCAACGCGAAACACCGGTGCCCCACCGCCGAACGCACTGCAGCGGAGCTACGCGCCCCGCACCGACCGGAGCCGTCGAACCTGCGAGATCAACCTCGCAGCGTGTAGAGCATCATGGTCGTTCGCGCCGAATCCCGCCAGCGATCCCACGTCATGAATGCGTCATGGCGGTCTCGCGGCGCGTGCGGTTTATCACGTTGCAAAAGCCGAGTTGCAAATCGCGAATTGTGGAGCGCAGCCGCACGGTCTTTTTCGACGTTCGAGCCATCGCGTCATCCGCCTTCTCTCGGAAGCCGGACCCAGAAGACGACGGCGACGACCAGGTAGGTGACCGAGGTCGAGAGCGCGATTCCGGAGAGGCCGAGGGGACCCACGAAGAGCGCGTTGAACACGACGTTGAGTGTGGCGTTGAGCACACCCATGCTCGGCATGATTCGGCTATTTTGCCGGGCCACGTGAGCCCGCGCGAGGACCAAGAGCGCCCCGAACGGGGCCGCTCCGGCGAGGGCCCACGGAAGAATTCGCGCGATCCGGGCGACACCGGCGAGGTCCATCGCGCCGCGCAAGAAGAGAAGTCGGCAGAGTGGCGTCCGGAAAACGGCCAGGACCCCGGAAAGCAGCGCCAGCATGACGACGATGGTGAACACGGTGCGCCGCGTCGTGGCGCGGAACTGCTCGATGTGACGCGCCTCTAGCGCGAGCCGCCGCAGCAGCACGGGGAAGAGGGTCGCCTGCAACATGGACGTCGGCAGAGACGCCACCTCGCCCGCATACTGAACGAGCGTCCCACCGCCTACGACCCCGGCGAGTCCGGCCATCAGCTGATCAACGAGCGGATTGATTCGTGTGATGAGCGAACCGGCGACCTCCAGCCGCGTCAACGCGAAGATTCGGCGGATCGGCTCGCCGCGCTTCAGGCTCGGGACGATTCGGAGCCCCAACCGGCGCCGCGCCAGAGCGGCGAGGAACGCGACGGCCAGACTCTCGCCCATCCCCATCGCGAATGGGATGCTGCATACCCCGAGCGCCCCGCGCGTCGAGTAAAGAAGCGCCCAGGTCAGCGCCATACCGGTCCCGCTCGCGAGCGGATGTGCGGAGAAGGCCCCGAGCGCATTCAGGACACCGACGTAAAACCCCCGAACCGACACGGCGACCATGCCGACCGACATCAGCGCGACGAGCTCGACTGCCAGCGTGCGCTCCGGACAGACAAACCATGCGACGGCTGCCGCCACGAAGCCCATGACCAGCGCCAGAACGCCGCTTGTGGCCAGGGTAAAGCCCAAGAGAGACCCGGCCACGTCGCGGAAGGCTCGGGGGCCGGCGGACTCCACTTCGATGAGCACCGCGACCGCTCCGGAGTCTTGAAACACGCCGGTGACGACCGCCCCGACGAATACGAAATACGCCGCCAATAGGTAGTAAAGATCCGTTCCGGCGCTGCGGCCGAACCATGCGGCGAGCAAGAGCGGGAGAAGCGCTTCGCCGAGGCGAAACACCGCTTGAAGCGGCAGCAAGGCGAGCGCCGTCCGGGCCAGAGAAGGCGCAGCGGGGGCCGCAGGCCGCTCTCGTTCCGACGTCATGCGCGCGACACCGCCTCGTACGCCGCCGCGTATCCGTCGCACGTGCGCTCGATCGAGCCCTCTTCGACCGCGAACCGCCGGCCGCTCTCGCCCATCTCGCGCAAGCGGAACCGATCGCTCTGCACGCGACGGATGGCGGCGGCCAGCGCCGGTCCCGTGGCCTCGGTCACGAGCAGGCCGGTCCGCTCGTGTTGGACGATCTCCGGAATTCCCCCTCCGTCGAGCGCAATGACCGGCTTTCCCATGCCGAGCGATTCGAGGACGGCCAGCCCGAGGGGCTCCTTTTCCGCGGTGCTGAGGATCGCGTCGCACGCGGCGATGAAGGGGCGCGGATCGGCTTGGTGCCCGAGAAATCGCGCCGCCGCCCCGCGCTCCTTCGCCAGGGCTTCTAGCCGCGCGCGCAGATCTCCGTCGCCAATCACCAGAAGTTCGGTGTTCGCCAGCGCGGCGGCCTCGATCGCCAGGTGGACGCGCTTCCACGCGACCAGGCGACACACCACCCCCGCGCGAAAGCGACCGCCTCGGAGCGGTTGTCCCGGGCCAGGCGACGCGTCTTCCTGGGGGCTCCAATACTCGGTGTCGATCCCATTCCGAACGACCGTCGTTCGCGCTGCCACGGCAGGCGCGGCCACCACCAGGACCGAGCGGACGTATTCGCTGACGGCCACGAACGCGTCGGTGCGCGCGGCGGCCCAGCGCGTGAAGGGCGAGCAGCTCGGATCGAAGTAGTGCATCACGTGGTGCTCGGTCCGGAGCTGCGGCCGGCGCGCGCGGCGTGCCGCTCGGGTCCCCAAGACGTGCGAGCCGAACGTGTGCGTGTGAACGACATCGATGCGTTGCTCTGCGATCCGCCGCGCGAGCCAGGCGACGTCGAGGGGTCCGAGCGATCGGGCGAGGAACGCGACGGGGTTCTCGCGGACCAGGCCCCGGTCGTGGACCTGAATCCCGGCGCGCCTGAAATACGCCGCGAGCGCTCGATTCGGCGTAAAGAGGGCGACTTGGTGGTCGGCGCCGGTTCGCTCGGGCCGGGTCGCGAGGTCCGCGAGGAGCCGCTCGGCCCCGCCGATATCGCCGCCGGCGACGACGTGCATGACGCGTACCCGCTTCATGGATGGATCACGCCGCGGCGGATGCCACTACCACATCCCGAGGGCGGGGTGTTTCCAACCCGCGGATGTGTCATGTAAAGCGGGTGTGCGGCATCAGCGGACACGTTACGGCCGAAGGCCGGCCCGACGAGCGGGCGGTTCGGCGAATGAACGCCGCCCAGCGCCACCGCGGACCGGACGCGGAAGGCGTGTGGGCGAGCGGCCGCGCTGCCCTCGGACACCGGCGGCTCTCGATCATCGATTTGAGCCCCGAGGCCCATCAACCCCTTCTCAACGAGGACCGGACGATCGGCGTGACGGTCAACGGCGAAATCTACAATTTTGCCCTTCTGAGAGCGGACCTCGTCGCAAGAGGCCATACCTTCCGCTCGAACAGCGACAGCGAAGTCGTCCTTCACTTGTACGAAGAGTACGGAGCGGACGGAATCGCAAAACTGTCCGGCATGTTCGCGTTCGCGCTGTGGGATTCGCGCGCGCAGCGCCTCGTCTTGGCGCGTGACCGCGCCGGGAAAAAGCCGCTCTTCTATCGGCGCACACCGGGGGGCGGCCTCGCGTTCGCGTCGGAGCTCCACGCGCTCGTCCGCGGCTTTCGCGACTTACCCGTCGAGCCCAACTACGCCGCCCTCGACGAGTACCTCACGCTCCAATACGTTCCGGGCCCGCTGACGGCCTACCGGGACATTTACAAGCTGCCCGCGGCCCACGTTGCGATCCTCGAACCGGGCGCCGACCTCGTCATCCGGCGCTACTGGCGCAAACCCGAGGGGGCCGAACGGGACGGCAGCGAAGAAGACCTGGCCCGCGAGCTGCGGCAGCTCCTCGAGAAAGCCGTACGGCGCCGGCTCGTCGCCGACGTACCGGTCGGCGCGTTTCTCTCGGGGGGAATCGACAGCTCGACCGTCGTCGCGCTCATGGCCACGCAGTCGACCCGGCCCGTCGAAACGTTCTCCATCGGGTTTCCGGACGCGTCGGACAGCGAGCTCCCGTGGGCGCGCAAGGTGGCGGCGCGGTACGGCACCGTTCACCACGAAAAGGTCATCGGTCCGGCGGTCGCCGAGATCGTCCAAGAATTGGTGCGGCATCACGGCGAGCCGTTCGCCGACAGCTCGGCCGTCGCGACGTACTGCCTCGCGCAGATGACCCGCGAAAACGTGACCGTGGCCCTGTCGGGCGACGGAAGCGACGAGACATTCGCCGGATACGAGCGCTACAGGACGGCGCAGCTCGCCCACGTCCACGACGCGCTGCCCGTTTCGTGGAGGCCCCTCTACCGGCGCGGGCTCGGCGCGGTCGTGCGCGCCGCCGCCCCTCACATCGCCGGTTTCGTCGACCACATCGAAGACGGCGAAGCCGTTCGATACCCGTACATCATGTGTCAGTTCTCGAGCGAGGAGAAGCAGGCGCTTCAGGTCGGCTCCCTCTGGAACTCGAGGGGCGCCACGGCCGCTCGGTTTGCGCGCGTGCTCGCCGAGAGCGGCGGCCGCTCTCGGCTTGGACGCCTCATCGATCTCGATTGGCAAACGTATCTCGTCGACGACATCAACACGAAGGTCGACATCGCGTCGATGGCGCACTCGCTCGAAGTGCGCTCTCCCTTCCTCGACACCGACGTCGTCGAATTCGCCGCGCGCATTCCGCGGCGGATGCTGATGCGCGTGCGCGGCAAGCACCTCTTGCGGCGAGCGGTGCGAGACCTCGTCCCGGCCGAGATCATGCGCCGTGGCAAGCGCGGCTTCGCGCTGCCGCTACGGCGGTGGATGAAAGGCGATCTGTCTTCCCTGACCCGCGACGTCCTGCTCGACCGAACCGCCCGCGAGCGCGGGATCTTTCGGCGGGAAGAGGTGGAGCGGCTCGTCGCGGCGGTCGGCCGAGACCGGACCGCGCCCGACCGAGTCTGGACCTTGCTGGTGCTCGAGCTCTGGTTTCGAGCGTTCATCGACCGCAGGCCCGACGAGCCGCGGATCGACATGGAAGTCTGCAGGATGACGCCGTGAAACGTTCAGCGGAAAGCGCGGCCGAAGAGAAGCGAACAACGCGGCCGCGCTCTCCGTCTCCCACATTCGTCCTCGTCCTGCTCCTCTTCGCCGTCGTCGGCACGGCGGCCTGCCGGCGTCGCGCGCGCGAGCTCGCCCCCGCGGCGCCGCCGGCCGCGGCCCAAGCGCGTTCCGGCCAGCCGGCTCCGGCGCCCGAGCCTCTCCCGTTCGGCTCTGCCGTCGTGCCGAGCCCGGCCGCCTTCGCCGACGGCGGCGCTCCCACCGGGTACGAGCATGCGACCGTATGGGATTTCGTCCCCACCGGCGACGGCGCCGCCGTGCTCTTGCTCGACGCGAGCCGCACGACGGTGCTGCCGATTTACGTCGGGGGCACCGAGGCGCTCACGATTCGGCTCAATCTCGACGGCAAGCACTACGAACGGCCCCTCACGCACGACCTTCTGGCGCTGATGGTGAAAGAGCTCGGCGGGCGGCCGATCAAGGCGCAGATCGACGACGTCCGCGACGACACCTACTACGGGAGCGTATTTGTGCGACAGGGCGATCGGGTGGTGCAGCTCGACGCCCGCCCGTCCGACGCCATCGCGATCGCGCTCGGAAGCGGGGCCCCGCTCTACGTGTCACGTTCGGTACTCCTGGCGTCCGGTGTGCCGCTCGAAGACTTGGAGCGAGAGCAGAAGGGCCATGGCGTGGAGAATCGAAAGACGCCGATCTCTCTTTGATCGCGAAAAGTGCGAGGAGTGAGCCTCGGGATCCTTTAAGGCATTGGCTCTTCGGGCGCCGCGGCGCGATGATGAGAGGAGCCATGGAGGCGCCCGAGTCCGTCCTGCGCGCTGGGTATCGGCTCGATCGCTACGAGCTACTCTGCCCGATCGCGTCGGGCGGAATGGCCACCGTGTGGTTGGCCAGGCTTCGCGGCAAGCGAGGCTTCGAGAAACTGTTCGCGATCAAGACGATACGCACCGAGCTCGTCGACGACGCACGTTTCCAGGAGATGTTTCTCGACGAGGCGCGCATCGCGTCCGGCATCCAGCATCCGAACGTCGCGCAGATCCTCGATCTCGGCGAGCAAGAGGACGTCCTCTTCATCGTCATGGAGTGGGTCGACGGCGATTCTCTGGCGAAGATCCGCAGGCTCTTGGCCAAACGGGACGCGAAGCTCCCGCTGGGGGTCGTGCTCCGCGTGATGGCCGACGCCTGCGCCGGGTTGCACGCCGCCCACGAGCTCCGCGACGAGCGCGGCACGCCCATCGAGATCGTGCACCGCGACGTATCGCCGCACAACATCCTCCTCGCGAGCTCGGGCGCGGTGAAGGTCATCGACTTCGGGATCGCCAAGGCGCAAAACCGGCTGCAAGGCGAAACGCGCACCGGAATCGTCAAAGGCAAAGTCCAATACATGGCCCCCGAGCAGGTGAAGAAAGGGGCCCGGGTCGATCGGCGGGCGGACGTGTGGTCGCTCGGGATATGCCTGCACGAACTCGTCGCGGGCAACCTGCCCTACGGGGGCGAAGACGAAGTGGGCGTCATCCGTATGCTCATGTCCGACGAAGCGCCGGCCATCGCGTCCGACGTTCCGGAGCCGATCGTGCGTGTCCTCGAACGCTCGATGGTGATCCACCCCGACAATCGCTTTCCGACGGCCGCGGGCATGCAGCGCGCGATCGAGACCGCGATGAAGGAGCTCGGGCTGAGCGCGTCGGGCGAGGACATCGCCGCGTTTCTGCGGTCCGAGCTGCCGGATCCCGCGCGACGGCGGCGCGAGGCCGTCGGCAAAGCGATCGACGACGCGCGCGAGCGCGGCACGCCCATAACCGAGTCGCCCGACGAAGTCGCCTTCGCGCCGACCGTAGTCGGAGAGCGCGACGAACGCGGGCAAAGCCGCGAGGACGAGGGGGCCATCGCGCTCACCAAGGTCAAGGCAGGACCGGCGGCGGCCCGGTCGCCGGAGGAATCGCACGTCGCGGCGCTGGACCAGGAGCCCATTCGGATCCCGAAGCGGAGCCACCCGTGGCTGTGGGCCATTTTGGCCGTCGCCGTCGCCATTGCCGGAGTCGCGCTCAAGTGGCCGGCAGCGGCGAGCGCGGTGCTCACCACGATGGGCTTGAAGGCGTCGTTGCAGGTGCCGCTGCCGGTGGAGTCCGTCGTCCCTGTGGTGCGTCCCCTTCCCGCGGAGCCCGAAGTGCACGCGGAAACCCACATTGCCTCGACCCCGCAGGCGCGGGCCGTTCCGACCGCGGGGCACGCGGCGGTGGACCTGGCTTCGCCGCGGCTGCCGACGGTCCGCACGGGGCCTTCGGCCAGCGCGATCCCGAGCGCGGCGGTGGAAGGACCAGACGCGTCAACACCTGCGGGGAGCGCCGCGGCTCCGGTTCCGGCTCCGGCTGCAAGCGAGGACGACCCGAACAATCCATACAACGACTGACCCGTTCGTCGGCCTGCCCGAAACTCGGACGTGTACGCGCGATCGGGGCGCGTTCTCCCGGAAGAGCGAGGCTCACGCACGCGAAAGCGAGGATCGATTCGACGGGAAAGAGCCTCGTTCTCGGGTACCCGCGCGATGCTCCGCGACGAAGAAGGGCGGCGCGTGGGAGGGCTTTGCTCCCCCACGCGTTCGCGAGCTTCACGTGCCGGGCAGCGGCGCTCGATCCCGGCGCACGCCCTGCGAGAGAAGAGACCAGTCCCCAGCGCTCCGCGGGGGGCCCTGACGGGGGCTCTCAGAGAGACCTGAGCTAGCGCGAGGAACGGTTCAAACTGATCGCCTCTAGGGTCTCTGCCAGGCGACCAGCCTCGCGATCAACAGAAGATCGAGCGCGCGAAGCACTTCGTTCGCAGTCGTGGCTCCGCCCTTCGCCATCGACGAGAGCACGTCGCGCAGCGGCTGTGGTTTGCGGGTCACATCGATGAGATGCGCATACAATGGGGGCCACGCGGCCGCGCGCATCTTCGCGCTCGCAGAATGGGCAAGTCCGATGACGTCGTCGTATCGAGCCCGCCAGCCCGCGAGCGACATGTCGGACGATTCCGTGGCCTCGACGCCCGCAACGACTAGGGGAACGACGTCGAGATCGAGCGGAAATTCGACGTGCGGCGCCGTGGGTCCCTTGAAGAAGGCGATTTTGCCGGCGCGCCATTGGAAGAGGTGCACGATGCGATCGTGTCCTTGGTCGCGAATGGCATGGAAGATATCGAGCGAAGCGACGAGGCCGAGAGAAATGAGCGTGTCGCCCATTCGTCCGCCGTAGCGCGGTAGGACGGCAAGTGCGAAGTCGAGCTCCTCGCGCGAGATCATCTTGCGGCGGACCAGGTACTCGCCGAGGAGCTCGCCCGCGTCGTTCGACGCAACGTGGTGGAGCTTGCCATTCAAGAAGTAGAGATCTTTGCGCCCCCCTTCCCCGCCTGCCGGCGGGTGCGGCCGGCCGAGTCGTCGCGCCTCGGTCGGCCCCTCGGCGAAGAGCACACCCGTCGCTTCGGTCTCTGCGACCCGGAGGAGCATGGTCGCCAAGGCCTCCGTCGAAACGTCGTCGACGAACTCGGGCGTTCCGATTTCGGCAAGGCGGTCGGTGGTCACCGAGCGCGCCGGCAGAAACCGCGATAGATCGTCGATGGTCTCGATCGGGGCGAAGCCGCTTCCCAGGTAGTTCACCTGATCGCCACGACCGATTTCTCCCGTGGCGATGGCCTCGACGAGTCGAGCGAAAGGCCAAGGTCCAAACTTCGCTCCGCTCTGCGTCTGGACGTGCGAAGGCAGCGGCGCGTACTCGATCGTCCGCTCGGGCTCGCCTTCGCGCGCCGCCACGGCCGCGCGGATCTTGCCCGCGCTCTCCCGCACCGCCTGGATTTGCTCGGCCGAAGGGGCCGATTGCACCCAGCGGACCATCGCGCTGAGCTCGGCGCGAGCGGCCTGGGGCGCGGTGTCGAACGGGGCAAGCGCGGCGGAAAGCGCCGCCGCCGACTGAAAGCGTTGCCCCGGGTCCCTCGCGAGCGCGCGCTCGAGGACCTCGTAGAGGCCCCTGGGCAGCGAGTCCTTCGCGTCGCGGAGGGGGTCGATTCGGCAGTCGCGGATCGCCAGAAGCACGGCGAGCTGGCCGCTCCCGGAAAACAGCCCCTTCCCGATGAGCATCTCGGTCAGCACGGCCGCGATCGAGAACAAGTCGGCTCGCGAATCGAACGGCTCGCCCGCGACTTGCTCGGGCGCGAGGTAAGCGAGCTTGCCCTTGAGCATGTCGCTGCCGGCAGAGCGCAGGGTCGCGCGATTGGCCCGCGCGATCCCAAAGTCGCCCAGCTTCACGTCGCCTCGAACCGAAAGGTAGATGTTCGACGGAGTGACGTCGCGGTGGACGATCGACATGGGCTGGCCCCGGGCGTCGCGCGCTTCGTGAACGCTTCCCAGGGCCGACAGCACCTGACGTGCCAGATACGTCGCGACGCTCGGGCCCAGCCTCTTGCCATCGCCCGCCACGCGCCGCAAGAGCCGGTAGAGGTCGCACCCATCGACGAGCTCCATCGCGAGCCACGGCTCGCCGCCGGCCATACCGGAGGCGTAGACACGAACGACATTCTCGTGGTGCACAGAAGCGTGCAGGGCGGCTTCGCGTTCGAACATCGTGTGCCCCTCCGGATCGGAGGCAAAGTGGGGCAGGAGACGCTTCACGATGAGTTTGCGCGGCTGGCCCTTCGGATCGATCGGGCGGGCGACGTACACTTCCGCGGTACCGCCGACCGCCAGGCGCGCCTCGAGCCAATAGGGGCCGAACTTGACCGGTCCGCCCGAGAGCGGACGGGGCACCCCGCGGCGTGGTGAGTTTTCGCCCGACGACATCCATCGCAGAGTGTATCTATGCCTGCGTTGCAAGGCACAAAATGAGGGCTCTTCATCACCAGATAGTTTTCGCCGTCTTGCCCCTATCGCTCGGCCTGGGGGCATGCGAGGGGTGCCGCTCGGCTGGTCCGGCCGGCAAGCACCGGACTTCCAGCGCGGACGCCGGGGCGCCGACGGTGCGTCTTTACCTGGTGAGCGATTTGGCCGGGGCGCTCGAACCGTGTGGGTGCACGAAAGACCAATTGGGGGGCTTGGACCACTTCGGCGCTTGGGTGAACAACGAGCGCACGCGGGCGCCGGCCTCCGTCGTCGCCTCGGCAGGGCCTCTCTTCTTCATGGACGACAAGCTGGACGCGGAGCGCGCGTACCAGGACCGCGCGAAGGCCGAGGCCATCGCGCACGTTCTTCGCGAGCTGAAGTTTGCTGCCTTCGCCCCGGGAGCGAACGATTGGACCGACGACGGCGTTCGCGGGCTGGAAAAGCTCGTCGACACGTCGGGCGGGGCTGCAATCGCCGAGGGGAAAGGCGCGCCGGCCCTCTTCGCGCAGGCGATTGTTCGCGACATCGGTGGGGTCAAGGTCGGCTTCGTGGGCTTCGGGCAGCCGCCCGCAGGCCAATCGCCCCAGAACGTCGAAGACGCGGTCGTGCGCGGCGTCGAAGCGGCCAAGCGGCAGGGCGACAACGTCCTCGTGGCGCTCGCGGCGGTCGGACGCGGCGAGGCCAAGCGGATCGCGGACACCGTGCCCGAGCTGACGGCGATCGTCGTGGGCTCGGCGAAGTCGAGCGGGGAGGGAAATACAACCGCGCCCCAGCCGGAGCGCGTGGGCGACGTTCTCGTCGTGCAAACGGGCAACCACCTCCAAAGTGTCGCTGTGCTCGACCTTTTCGTCCGCGATCCGCTCACCCCCGGCCATGTGGTCCGATTCGCCGATGGAACGGGCATCGAGCTCGCGAGCAAGCGCGAGGATCTCGCGCGCCGGATCGACGACCTCCACATCAAGATAGCCGGCTGGGAGCGAGACCCGAGCATCGCGCCGGGCGACGTCGACGCGCGAAGGCGCGAGCTGGCCAGCCTCGAAGCACAGCGCGATGGGCTCGACATCCAGCCCCCTCCCGCCAGCGGGAGCTTCGCTCGCTACACGCTCAAAGAACTGCGACCCTCGCTAGGGAAGGATCCGGCCATCGAAACGCTGATGGTCGGGTACTACAAGACGATCAACGATCACAATCGGGTCGCTTTCGCCGACCGCGCTCCGCCCCGAGCCGAGCCCGGGCAGCCGACCTACGTCGGCAAAGAAGAGTGCACGCGCTGCCACGCGGAAGCCCGCGCGGTTTGGAACGGTACCGCGCACGCCAGCGCGTATGCGAGCCTCTCGTCTCAGTTCAAGGAGTTCAATCTGGACTGCGTCTCGTGCCACGTCACGGGCTACGAGCGGCCCGGCGGTTCGACCGTCACGCACGTCGAGAACCTGCGCGACGTTCAATGCGAAGTCTGCCACGGGCCTGGGTCCAAGCACGTGGTCGCGCCTCTCGACAAAACCGCCATCGTCGCAAAGCCGCCACCGAGCGGCTGCCTCGACTGTCACCACTCCCCGCACGTCGAAAACTTCGACCCGTCGATCAAAATCCGAGAAATCCTAGGACCCGGACACGGCCTACCGCTGAAGAAGTAGCGACCCCAAAAACCGCCGCCCTCGACCGACAAATCGAAGGAGGGTCGGTTCGGCTGTGGCCGGTAGTCGCCCAGGATAAACTCTCATTCGCTGGGCATCTGCATCCCGGGCCAGGCCTACTGCATCCCCGGGCCAGGCCTACTGCATCCCCGAGCCAGGCCTACCGCATCCCCGGCCCATGCCTACTGCATCCCCAGCCAGGTCTGCTGCATCCCCGGGCCAGGCCTAAAAGCCGGATGATTTTCGTCGAGACCGAGCGAGGCCGGCGGCGAGCGCGCGGAGCGTACTTCCTGTACGCGAGCACGCTCGACGCCGGGATCGCGAAGGGCTCGGCGAAAAGCACCGGCTTTTAGTCGGTGGAGCCGAGTTTTCGCTCTATCGCTTCGAGGTGAGCGCGCACTTCGGGGTCGCTCGTCCGGAGCGCCTCGACCTTGCGCACGGCGCTCATCACCGTCGTGTGATCGCGGTTTCCGAATGCGCGGCCGAGCTCGGGAAAGCTGCACTTCAGACGCTGCTTGCACAGGTACATGGCCACGTGGCGCGCGAAGGCGATGCTCTTGTGCCGATCTTGCGAGAGGAGGTCGGTCGACCGCAGTTTGAAGTGATGACAAACGACGCGTTGGATGTCTTCCACGCTCGCTTCGTTCGGGCGCGCGCTCATCGTCGCGGCGACTTCAGTGCGCGCGAACTCGAGGTCGATGGGCTTCCCGAGCAGCGAGGCCTTCGCCGCGAGGCGGATGAGCGTCCCTTCGAGCTCGCGAACGTTGCTTCGCACGATCTGAGCGATGAAAAGGCATACTTCGTCGCTGATCTCGATGTGCTCGAGCTGGGCCTTCTTGAGCACGATGGCGACCCGTGTCTCGAGCTCGGGAGCGTGAATATCGGCGACGAGTCCCCACTGGAAGCGCGAGACGAGCCGTTCTTCCATCTTGTCGAGCTGGTTCGGGTACTTGTCGCTGGTCACCACGATCTGGCGGCTCGCTTGATGGAGCGAGTTGAACGCGTGGAAGAACTCCTCCTGGGTTTGCGTCTTGCCCGCCAAGAAGTGGATGTCGTCGACGAGGAGCAAATCGCATTTGTCCCGGAATCGGGCGCGAAAATCGTGCATCCGCTGATCGGTCAGCGCTTGGACGAACTCGTTCACGAAGCGCTCTGCGCTGATGTAGACGATGCGCGCCCCCGGTTGTTCCTCGCGGACTCGGTGCGCGATGGCGTGGACAAGGTGAGTTTTCCCGAGCCCCGTGCCCCCACAGATGAAGAGAGGGTTGTGCCGGCGTCCGCCGACACCCGCAGCCGCCATGGACGCGGCGTGCGCAAGCTGATTGCTCGGTCCGACCACGAAGTTGGCAAACGTGTATTTCGGGCTGAGCCCTTCGATCGGCGGCGCCGCACCGACAACCCGGGGCTCGGGCAGGACCGCGCGCACTCCGGTGATCGGGCTCTCCACCGTATCGGTGGGCGAAACCCCTGGGCGAAGGGAAAGTGCGCGAGGTCTGACCGGAGCGAACGGAGCGGCGCGTTTCGCCAAGGGGCGGTCGAGCGCCCCGTCGATGGTCCACCGGACTTGCACGCTCAAGCCGGTCTGCGTGCCGAGGCGATCTGTGAGTGTGGGCAAGAAGTGGTCGTCCACCCATTGGCGGACGAATTCGTCGCGAGCCCGTAAGAGCAGAACGCCGTCGCTGAATCCGTCGAATTGCACGCCCGAGAACCACTGGTCGAAGCTGACCGGGGAGTTGTCGCGCGTGAAGGCGAGCGCTTCGCTCCAGGACTGATTGTCCGGCGCCGGTTTCTGGGTGCCGGCCTGCACGATCGTGGGACCCGCTGCCCCGCCCGCCTGGTCATGGCTCTGCCTGTGCTCCTGAGTCTGCATCCGCGCTTGCACCACTTCCTTCGAAACCCAGTCGACGTTGACAGTCACGGCTTTGCCACCCGATTCGAAAGACAAAAGGAAAACCCCTCGGCGTGATTGGCGCCATGGAGGTCACAAGTTATCCACAGGCTGTGGAGAGGGCGGAATCCGCCATTCTTCCACATGGTTGGAGCAACAATCCCCAGCAAATATGCCAATGGCACACCCCGAACCTCCGACGGCACAACGAGCGCTCGAAGGAGTCCGTATGGATGCGAGGGATTGACCGCGGTCGAACCCTACCCGCTGCTTTCTTTTCCGCTGCTCGCCCTACCTCCGACCCGTTGGGGCGCCCACCTCATACAAGACCAAAAAGATTCGACAAACTGCTGGGGTGAACTCGAACGAGACAACGCTGATGCTGCGACTTGTCTCAGCTAACCGCGAACGGGAATGGAGCTATCACCCGCGCTTGGCAGGCGTCCATGCCCTTCGTGTCGAATGCGTTTAAGTCTTCGGAATGCGAGCTCTTTTTTCGTTGTAGTCCGCCGTTGAAATGACGTTCGCGGGGACCAAGGAGGGAGCGGGAAGAGCGAAGTCATGGACAGGTCTCTCGAATCTGCTGATCCGCCTCGCTGCCCAATTCCGTCCGGGCGAGTTTTTGGCTTCGATCGCGTGTCAAGAGTCAACGGTTCAGCGTCCGTTCCGCACCGGTTCGGTGAACGAGCCCCCTTCGCCACGGCCTTCCCCCCTTCCGCGAGGGCGGGTCGACGAAAACTCGTCGTTGTTCTTGCACGCTGTTAGGGTCGCGCGGGTGCGTAGGGCGACAGGGGCCGTGGCCATCGTTCTTTGGTCCGCGCTGGTCCGGGACCGCCCTGCTCTTGCACAGCCGATGTCCACGACACCCGAGCTGGCCTACGACCTCGGGGAAACTCCGAACGCCAGGACCCTCGCGATGGGGGGGGCCCTGAACGCCCTGGGGGTGTCGACTCCCGCGCTTTCGCTCAATCCGGCAAACATGGCGATGGCGCGCGTCTATCACATCGAAACGCTCGCAGCGTTCTCGCCCGAGGCCAAGCGCCAGACGTACGGGGCGGCAGTGGTGGACTCGGTCTTGAACAGCAATGGTCTCGCTGGAGGGGTCCTCGGAAGTTGGTCGGAGATGGATCCGGATTCGACCCACCGGACTTGGACCGATTTGCGCGCGGGGGCGGCGCTTCCGCTCGGCGATCATTTGGCGCTGGGCGCCGTCGGACGTTGGCTTCGCGTGGAGCAACAGGGTTCGGCCGGACCCTTCGGCCCCAGCCTTGCGTCCAGTGGCACTCCTGGAGGTCCGCTCGTCAACACGTTTACATTCGACCTGGGGGCGACCGCGTCGATCGGCGACGCCCTCCGGATCGGGGCCGTCGGCCACAACTTGACCAACCCGGGGACCGGACTCGCCCCGACAACAGGGGCACTCGGCATTGGATACGGCACGCACGACTTCGCGCTCGAAGTCGACGGCCTCTTGGATTTCACGACCTACGCGAAGGTGCAAGGGCGCGTGATGGCTGGCGCGGAAGTATTTCTCGCGGACCACTATGCCGTTCGAGCCGGCTGGCGTTACGACACGGGGGCCGCGGTCCACACCCCCTCGCTCGGATTCGGATATGTGGACGCGCGGTGGAGCATCGAAGTTGCGGGTCGGCATGACCTCATCGCCGACCACGCGTCCACGTTCGCCGTGCTGTCGCTGAGGTACTTCTACGACGCAAGCGGGTCGACGACGCCTGCCGACGCCCAAGACGCCTTCTAGGCCCTCTCCGACAGCGAGCAGAAGGTCGTCTAGAACGCCTTGTGGACCACCACGGGCAGGTTCGACCCGGAGTCTCCGTTTAGCTCCACCACGTAGACGACGTTTCCGCCGTTGGCCTCGGTCATGAGGCTCACCGAATTCTGACCTGCGCCATAGGGGCTCAGGACGCCGGCGGCGATGACGTCGACTCTCGAAGCGACGAGGAGGGGCGTTCCCACCGCGATGGACACGTGCGCAGAAACATCGAGCAGGCCCGTACCGGTGGCAAACGCGGGCATCTGCCCTAGCCCGCCTCCGCCGTCGAGTACGATGACGACCCCCCCGCCCAACGCAAACACGGAGAGCGTCGAGCCCCACTTCGCCCCGAGAGCGGCGAGCGCCCCGTCCGGCGCGTTCGATTGGTCGTGCACGAGCAGCACGTCGTAGTTCGTCACCGTGAGCTGTTCGGGCACCTGGTCGTCGTTGGCCGTGCTGGTGATGGTCAGCGTGCGACCCTCCTGGCGAGCGACGCCCCTAAGGATGGCGCCCACTTGCGTGACCGCCGTGGTGTTCGCGTAGCGCTCGTAGCTCAAAACACGGAGCGGGTTGCTCTCGGGAACGAACACGGCGTTCGAGATGACGCGCGCCTGCGCCGTTCCCGTGAGGGTCGTCGTGTAGTCGTGGCCGATGTACACGATGCCGCCGCTTGCCGCGCCGACGCACGCGGAGTCGTCACAAAGCTGCGACGCGCATACGACGCCGCAGCCGCCGCAATTGAGAGGGTCGCCGGAGACGTCGATGCAGCCTCCCCCGCAGAATGCGAGCGGTACGGCGCAGGGATTGCTGGCCTCCGCCGGCGCGCCAGCGTCGCTCGAATCGCTCGGCGTCCCGCCGTCGGACGCCGAATCGGGGGCGGCCTCGATGGGACCCGCGGCGTCCATGTCACCGGAGTCGTCGCCGCCGTCGTCGTTCGGTTTCGTGGTCGCGTCGTCGGCCGCGCCGTCGCTGGAGGTCGCGTCCACCCCGTCGATTGGATCGACGGGCGTGGCGCTGTCATCGGGCGGGCTGTCATCGCCGGTGCCGATGGCGCTCGCGTCGGGTTCGGAGGCGCTCGCTGCGTCGGGGGCTTCGAACGAGCCCTCGTCGGGTGACGCGGCATCGTCCGTCGCGCCCCCCTCTGCATTCGTCGCGCCCCCGTCCGCATCCGCCGCGCCCCCCTCTGCATTCGTCGCGCCGCCGGTCTCGCCGTCGTTGACCGAGCCATCGCGCGGCGTCGCCCCGTCCGGCGCGTCTTCCGCCAGGGAGTCCGCCGATGCGTCCAGCGAAAGGCAGACGCCCTCGTTGCACGCCGAGCCAGATTGGCACGCCAGCCCGCACGCACCGCAGTTTCCAGGGTCGCTGCCGAGCTTGACGCAGCGTAGACCGCACTGCGTGTAGCCGGCGGCGCAGCTCCCGCCCACGAGCGAATTGTCCACGCCGCAGCCAGCCGCGAGCGTTCCGATCGCGAAGACCGTGAAAAGCAACGTGAGGACCGCGTGCAAGAGCGACCGGCTCTTCATGGGTGCCCTCCGGGCGTGCCCGGAGTCGTCGATGTTCCGTGGGCGTCACGAATCTTGGAGATCAGAAACTCGACGCGACGGTTCTGCCGCCAATCATCCTCGGTATGCCCTTGCGCACGGGGATGGCTGAAGCCGAAGCCCTCGGTCGTCAGCCGCGCCGCGCTCACCCCGAAGCGGACCAGGATCTCGCGAACCGCGTCGGCGCGGGCCTGCGAGAGTCGACGGTTGAGTTCCTCGGGGCCCCGCTCGTCCGCGTGCCCCCCGATGTTCACGCGCTCGTACTGGGGATTCGCGTTGATGAAGTCAGCCAAGCGCTGCACGACGCCCCATGCATCGGTTGCGAGAACCGTGCTGCCCGTATCGAAGAGAACGACCTGGCCGTATTCGATTCGGTTGTCGACGACCCGCACGACGTCGGATGGAGGGCATCCGTTCGTCGTCGGGTCACGGGTCGGTACGCCGGGAACGTCGGGACAGGCGTCGCTCGCGTCGGCGACGCCGTCTGCGTCGCGATCGCTTTCGGGCATGGTGGGAGCCGGGGCAGGCGGCTCCGGAGGAGCTGGAGGCTCGGCGGCGAAGCCCGCGGACGGCCCGATGCGCTTGGCACCGAGCGCAACGTGGATACCGACCGACACGATGTGCGCATCGCCAGGGCGGAGCGTCTCGCCGGGCTGCACGACCTGCAGGTAGCCGGCGTAGGGACCTACATCCCACCGGTCCTGGCCGACGCGCCAGTCGTACCCGATGTGCGCGTCGAATCCGACGCGATCGAGTGTACCGGTGCGCACGTACCCCACGTTGGCGTCGAGCCAGGGACCGGCGACCTCGGTGAACGGCCGTACGTGGACGCCGCCCATCGCGAAGACAGCGGTTCCGTCGCCGTGATCCGCGATCGATGGATCGGCCGGCGGGCTGGCGTGTCCGAGCCAAAGCGAGCCGCCTTCGACTTGCAGTCCGATCGCCCGCCCGAGCGCGAGCTCGGCCGCGAGTCGCCCTTCTCCCCCTGGGCCGAATTCCGACCCCTGGGGGTCGCCGACCGCGTGTGCGCCGCCCAGCTCCAAGTGCCACCGGAGGGGATCGGCCGTAGCGCTCCGGCCGGTGAGCAGCACTCCGGCGAGGAAGACCGGAGCGCACGTTCGGCAAGGAAACACACGATGGAAAACGGCACACGCGAAGAAAACGATTAGGTGGTTCGCGCGGAGCGTACTTGTCGGTACGTGAGCACGGAGCGCAGGATGTTGGGCAGGGATCGTGGCGCGCCGCAGCTTGGAAGACCCGGCCTACACGGGCGCCACCGGGTCGGTCGCGATCATGGCGAAGAGCGCGTGGTCCAGCCACCGCCCCTGGCACCGCTCGGCCTCCCGCGCGATCCCCTCGAACCGAAATCCGAGCCGCCGAATCACGCCGAGCGACGCGAAGTTGTCCGTCGCGGCCGCCACACGGACGCGGTGGGCGTTCAGCCGTTTGAACGCCCACCCGACCGTGGCTCGCGCGGCTTCGGTCATGTATCCGCGGCGCGAGCCGTCGGCCCGAAGCCAGTAACCGAGCTCCGCGCTCTGATGCAGATGCGCGATGGACTCCAGCCCTACGACGCCGAGGAAGCGCCGCGTGTTGCGCTCCCGGATCGAAAAGCGGAGGGCTCGCCCGTGGTCCCAGTCACTGGCGCTCGCCTCGCAGTACCGCCAGCTCGCGTCGAGGTCGGTGTTGAACGGGACCCAGGGGAGCCACTTCTCGAGATGGGCGCGCGATCCATCGACCGCTTGCCAGAGATCCGAGGCGTCCGCGGCCTCCACGGGCGTAAGGACCGCGCGCTGCGTGTCGAGCGGGCGGTGGCGAAGCTCTGCGCGAGGCGGAACGACGAGCATGCGAAGACAAAGCTACGACGAACGGGGCCCGCGCGCATGAACGTCGTCGCGGGCCCCTTTCGGCGGTTCAGCCGTTCTTACGCGTCGTGTAACCGCGAGCCAGCTCTTTGCTCGGCCGTTCGATACGCTCGAGCGGGCTCGTGACGAGGTCGCGCTCTTCGCTTGCAAAGTAAAGCGACTCACCGGGACGCGGCTCGCCCGGATTCGGGGAGATTGCGCCATTTGCGAAGAACCGTATTCCCCCGTGCAGAGGGCGGGAAAGCGCGAGATGCCCCTGCAAAAAACCGCCTGTCCGCCGATCGCGGACGGCGACGCAGACTCCGTCTCGGAAGTGGTATTCGGTGTTTCGCGTCACGAATACGCGGTGGCGACGGCGCTCGGGTCCTCGATACGGTTTCCTGGTCTGGTCGGGCGCGCGCGGGGGTGTAGACTCGTCCTTCATCGTCGGCCTCCTCGCCGAAGATGCGGCGAGCGCAGGCAAAGGGCCAAATTTCGAGCGATCGCTGTCGCCGCCCGAGCTTCCCTCGGCTGGCGGAGCCGACGACGCCGCGTTATCGAGCAACCCAGATCGACAGGCGGTCATCGCAGCATTATAAATAGACCGCGGAGAGTAGAGCCCATGGCTGGTCCAAACGTCCTCGAAATCAACGACCTGAACTTCGACACTGAAGTGCTCAAGTCGCCGGTTCCGTTCCTCCTCGACTTCAGCGCAGTCTGGTGCGGCCCCTGCAAGGCGCTCCAGCCGATCGTCGAGAAGCTGGCTGACGAGTTCAAGGGCAAGGCTCGCGTCGGAAAGCTCGACATCGACGATTCGCCCGCGGTCGCGAGCAAGTTCGGGATTCGGGGCGTCCCTACCGTGCTCGTATTCAAGGACGGCAAGGTGTCAGGCACTCACGTGGGAGTCACGAACAAGGAGACGCTCGTCAAGCTCCTCGGGGTGTGAGAGCGTTCCATGCGCCCGCGTTGGCGCCACCATGCAGCCGCTTGATTCGCGCCTGATCGGGCTTCGTGATTGGCTGCCGGGCCAGGTGCTCCACGGAACCGGGGGCGGCCAGTATCACGTGCGCGAGCGGGTCGGCGAGGGGGGCCAGGGATGGGTGTTCAGCGCAAACTGGGACGACCCGAGCGGCTATCTCGTCATCGTCAAGGTACTCCGGCCGGACGCGGTCACGCCCGAAGCGCTGGTGCGGTTCCAGCGCGAGGCTCAGGTTCTTCGAATGCTGGGACAGGCGGCGCGGCCCAATCCCCACGTCGTTCGCTTCTTCGACCACGCCGCGGCGCGGCTGTCCCCCCCTTCCGGGGGCGAACCGATCGAGCTCCCGTTCACCGTTCTGGAGTACGTTCGCGGGCCGACCCTCGAACAAGTGCTCGAGCCCACCCGCGGCGTCGGGATGGCGCTCGACCGCACGCTCCGAATCGCCCGGCAGATTGTCCTCGCGCTCGAGGACGTGCACGCGCACAAGATCGTCCACCGCGATTTGAAGCCGTCGAACGTCCTGCTCGCCACAGAAGGCGGCGCGGAAGTCGCCAAGGTCACCGATTTCGGCTTGGCCAAAGTGGTCGAAGTCGGCCTCGGGCGGACGACGTCCCTGGCCGGGGCGACGCTCGGCTATGCGCCCCCCGAGCAGTTCGAGCAGGGCAACCGGCGGGTGAGCGCGCGCACCGACGTATTCTCCTTCTCCGCGATTCTGTACGAAATGCTGAGCGGGGTGAAAGCGTTCCCCCACGGAGACGGCGAGAATCCCCTGGTGGTCGTAACGAGGCTCCTCAACGGGCCGAGGCCGAGTCTACTGAAGACCCGCGGCGTTCTTCCCCGTGAGCTCGCGATGCGACCGGATCTGGTCGAGCGCCTCGACGCCCTCCTCTTCCGAGCGAGCGCGGCCGAGCCGACCGACCGCCATCCCTCGATCGGGGCCCTCTGGGGCGCCGTCGAACCGCTCCTACGCGAAGCTTTGTCGCGGCCAACGCCGCCCCACGGAATCGCCGCGACGGCGACCGACGTTCCGACCGCGATGGACCTGCCGGCCCCGCCTCCGTTCGGGCCGCGTCCCGGGCTCGTGCCTCCGCGATCTCGTGAAGCGGTCGATTCGAAATCGCGCCTGCCGACCGCGCCCACCGAGCGCGGACAAGGGTCGCCCGCTCGGGCTTGGACCTGGCGCATTCGCGTTCCGCCGATCGGACCGAAGGCGCTGCGGGGGGCGGTGTTCGACGTCGGCGGAGAAGCGGCCGTTGCCGTCGGGGCTGCCGGCATCCTCCGTTGGGAACGGTCGGGGTGGACCCGGTCTCCCGCTTTTTCCGAGGTCGATGCGCGAAGTGTGCTCGGGTTGGCTTGGCTGCGTCCGGGCGACCTCATCGCCTTCGGTTCCGGCGGGTTGGCTGGCCGACTCGTGCCCGGAGCGGGGCTGGAGAGCTGGCCCTTGCCGGACTCGGAGACCTCATTCCTCGGGGCGCACGTGGATGCCCCGGGGACCATGGTCACGCTCGTCGGGGAACGGCCGGCGCCTCGAGTCGGGCGGGGGGCAGGGGAAAGCCGACCGACGTTGGGCGTCGTCGCCCAGTTCTCGCGAGGCAGGCTCGCGCTTCTGTCCGAGGTTCCGGCGTGCGCACGGCTGCGCGGAGTCACGCGTCTCCGCTCCGGAGAGATCGTCGCCTGTGGCGATCTGGGCGGGCTCGTTCGGGTCGAGCTCGGGGTGCCCGAGTATCTGGGGTCGGTCTGCGGGGGCAACTTGCACTCGATCGCCGCTCTACCGGAGGGGGGGGCGGTCACGATCGGAGCAGGCGGTCACGCGCTCGCGCTCGCCCCGCGGCTCAAGCCGCAACTCGAGCCCGTGCAGACGACGCGCGACCTCTTCGCGCTCGGCGTCGACCCGGAGGGGGTCGCCTGGGCGGGCTCCGCCAAAGCTCGGCTGCTTCGGCGAACCGAGGGCAGTTGGATCCGAATGGGCACCGAGCTCGGTTTGTCCTCGTCGGTCGTAGCCCTTTGGCCGGCGCCCGGCGTCCTGCGCGCGATTTGCGACGACGGTGCCGTCATCGAGGGGCTCCGGGCCGGATGACCCCCTCTACCGCTCGGGGCGGCGTCGAGTCCGTGGCACCTCGAGCGCACCGGCGTCGGGCGCGGATGTCCAAGTTCTTGCTCGGACTCTTCGCCGCGACCGTCGTCGTGCACGTGCCCGTCGGGCTCGGAGTCGCAGAGCTGTTCCGCAGAATCGGTCCGTACCCTGGAAGCGCCTGGGCGCCGCCTTGGGTCGTCGGGTGCGCTTGGGCCGTGCTCGGCACGTCCTTGTTTCTCGGGCGGGCGCGGGCCGGGATGCCCGACCGAAAGCGCCACGCCGCGATTGTGCGGTTCGTCGACATTCCCTACTTCATCCACTGGTGCGCCGCCGTCTGGGCGTTCATTCCCTCGTTCATCGCCACGCTGGTCGCTCCGTTCGTCGACGCCGTGCGCGGGGGGCCCCTCCACCTGCCGATGGGCTGGTACATGGGGAGCTATCTCTCCGGTCTCGTCGTCTGCGGCTACGGAATCCTCGTCCGGCGGCGGTGGTTTCACGTCGTCGAGCGAGAAGTGCCCGTCCCCGGTCTCGACCCGCGCTTCGACAGGCTACGGATTGCCCAGCTCTCCGATTTGCACATCGGGACGCTGACGCCGAAGGCGTGGGGGCTCGCATGGTCGCGCGCTGCGAACCGGTGCGCGCCCGACTTGGCCGTGGTCACCGGCGACATGGTCACGAGCGGGACCGAGTATCACGCTGAGGTGGCCGAGGTCATCGGCGCGCTGCGTGCCAAGCTGGGCGTATTCGCGTCGATGGGCAACCATGACTACTTCGGCGACGGCGAGCCGCTCATTTCTCTCTTGCGCGAGCGCAACGTGAACGTCTTGCGCAACGAAGGGGTCGCAATCTCGCGCGACGGCGCGACCCTCTGGCTCGCAGCGATCGACGACACGTGGACCCGCCGAGACGACCTCCATCGCGCGCTCCGCGGACGCCCCGACGGGGTCACGGCCGTTCTCCTCGCACACGACCCCGACCGCTTCGACCAGGCGGCGGACGCGGGGGTCGAGGTCGTTCTCAGCGGCCACACGCACGGCGGGCAAATCGCCGTGCCTTTCGCTGCGCGGGCGCTGGGCCTCGCCAACTTGGCACACCGCTATCGCCTCGGGTTCTACCGGCGCGGGCGCTCGACGCTGTACGTGAGCCCGGGGCTCGGAACGACCGGACCGCCGCTGCGTCTGGGGGCCGCTCCCGAGGTGACGGTGCTCGTGCTGCGAGCAGCTCCGTGAGGCTACCAGTCCGCGTCGACCCCCTCGAAACGGGCGAGCGGTTGGTCGGCGCGATACACGAGAAGGGGCGCGAGGGCGCGCGCGAGCCCCATCAGCGCGGGGGGAAGCGTCTCCAGCGGTGTCGCCGATCGGCCGCTGCCGCCGACGGCGTTGATAACCGTCTCGAGCAGCGATTCGCTCTCGCGCGGCGCCTCCTCGATCGGAGCGTCGGCCGGTAACGAGGCGGCGGCGCGGGCGGCCTCGAGCGCTTCGCGCAAGCCGCCCAGATGATCGACGAGCCCCTTCTCGAGCGCTTGCTGCCCGGTCCACACCCGACCGCGCCCGACTGCGTCGATCTGCTCGCGAGTCAGGTGGCGCCCCTGGCTCACCCGATCGAGGAACGTCGAGTAAAACTGCTCGACTTTGCGGTGGAGCTCCTGCTGCTCATCGGGTGTGAAGCCGCGGAACAGGGACTCCGCGTCGGCGCGCGGGGCCGTCTTGTACGTGTCGAACGTCACCCCGATTTTGCCGAGTAGCCCGCTCACGTCGGCCTTTCCGTAGAAGACGCCTATCGACCCGGTGATGGTCAGTGGCAGCGCGAAGATGTTCTTGCTCGCGCTCGCGACGTAGTACCCGCCGCTCGCCGCGAGGGTCCCCATCGA
>Ga0265313_10000959_pt1 | contig 28638 bp, 18 predicted proteins | sample 4123metaG_FD_203122 | JGI IMG/M metagenome (GOLD analysis project Ga0265313, IMG submission 203122) | Rhizosphere microbial communities from Carex aquatilis grown in University of Washington, Seatle, WA, United States - 4-1-23 metaG | ecosystem: Host-associated > Plants > Roots > Rhizosphere >...
CCGTTGTTGCATCGTAGATCTTGTCGCTGGCAGTGACCCCGGTTACGGCGAGCGAGAAGGGAGTGATCGAAGCCGCGATCCCTATCGGCTGGACGATCGTGTAGTCATTCGCATTGGTCCCGGTGAGGCTGAAGCCGGTTGCGGTGACGGCGATTCCGGAGCCCACGTTCTTCGATGCGAAGGTGCCCACCCCGGGACCCGTCACCGTTACGAGGTCGCCGGAAAAAGGAGAGATTGTCGCCGTGCCGCCAAGCGTCGCACCCGTCGTTGCATTATAGACCTTGTCGGCTGCGGTGACTCCGGTGACGCTTAGCGGTGCGGGGCTCACAGTCAGTGTGCCGCTGCCGTAGCCGATGATGTATCCCTGCTGATTCGAGTACAGCCCGCCCGGCGTAATGACATAACTGCTGGCACTTATTGCGCCCTGCGACGACCCGCTGTAGCTCGCAGCACCGAGCAAGTTGCCATTGGGGATGGTGGAATAGGTGACGCCGTTTCCGCCGGAATAGGCATGCGCATCATAAGTCTTTGTGAAGTCATTGGCCGTCACCGTTATAGGTGTCATGAATGACCTCAGAAGCGGATTCGTGACCCCGTTGTAAATGACCCATATGCTGGCGAAGTCCCATGAGGTAAAATTGGACCGTTGCAGCATCTGAGCGCTGGTAAGCCCTATGCCATCCGCTGAAAATGCCTGCCCCGATGTCGTGGTGTTCCAGTAACTGTTGGTGACAAGGCCCGTGCTGCTTCCCAGCAGCCCGCCGAAGGCGCTCGTGCCGGTTACGCTGCCCGTGGAATAGCTATTGGTGATCGGGCCCACGCTGCTCCCGATCAGGCCGCCGACGGAACTCGTGCCGATGACGTTGCCGGTCGCGTAGCTGTTGCTAACCGCGTTTGTGGAAGTCCCCATCAGGCCTCCGACGGAGCTCGTTCCGGTTACGTTGCCGGTCGCGTAGCTGTTGCTAACCGTGCCTGTGGAGCTTCCCATCAGTCCGCCGACATTGCTGGAACCGCTTACGCTGCCGGTCGTGTAGCTGCTGCTAACGGCACCTGTCGTGCTTCCCATCAGACCTCCGACGCTGCTGGAACCGCTTACGCTGCCGGTGGTGTAGCTGTTGCTGACCGTACCTGTGGTGTTACCCAACAGCACGCCGACCGTGCTGGCGCCGATGACGCTGCCGTTGATCAATCCCACGTTCAGAATCGCTGAGCCCGTGCCAGCGGCTCCAAACAGACCGACATAGGTCGTTGTCGGCAGGTTTATGGTGAGATTGCCAATGGTATGGCCCAGCCCGTTAAACGTTCCAATGAATGGGGACCCCGTGTCCCCGATTGGAGTGAAGCCCGCGTTGCCGTTCCATGATTGCGTTGCCGTGGCGTCGATGTTGCCGCCCAAGGCAATGGGCCTGCCCAGATTGACTGCTGCAGCGATCCCTTGCAGGGTCGGTGTGGCCGGTGCGGTCGTCGCATCCCCAGGTGCGCCCAGGCTGTTGATTACCTGGTAGCTAATGCCCGAAATGGACAGGCTCGGATTTGCCCCTGGCAGGTTCACGGATGCGCCGCTGCCAAGGTTAAATGCGCCCGTTCCGCTCGCCGTTTCGGATCCGTTTGCGGTATTGGGATTGATGACCAATCCCGCTGTATCCCCGGTCGCCGTGATGTTGGCGTTGATGTTGACGTTGTTCGAGGCGGTGAGCGTGAGCGTTGTGTTGGCGCTCCACGACACCGGGTCATTCACATTTACGTTGCCGGATCCTACTGTGCCGCCGCTGCTGCTTTGGAGGGTTATGGGGGTCGTTCCGAGATTGGCTGAAAGCACCGCCCCGGTCATGTCGCCGCCGCTGGAAGCCACGGTGAAATCTTTAGGGTCGATCAGCCACGACCCGTACAGTCCCAAGGATGCGGCAGTCGTCACGCTGGTGCCGATTGCAACATTCACATGGGCGGCCGAGGTTTCGATCGAGCCGCCATTGCCGCCATTCGGGGCCGAGGCATCGAGGGTGCCGCCTACGTTGACGACTCCCGTCGTCATTCCGCCAAGCAGGAGGATCGTCCCTTCGTGGTTTTCCATTGTCCGGGCTTCGATAACCCCGGTGTTGTTCACAACGCTTGCGAGCAACGCATCCTCGGCGCCGGCGGTCATGACGGCCATTCCGCCGTTGGCCCGGATCAATCCTCCGTTTTCGGCAAGGCTTCGCAGCACGCTTTGATTCACCTGCATGTGAACCAGGCTGCTGCCGCTGAAGGTCAGGGTGATGTCACTTCCGGCCAAAAGCGCTACGGTGCCGAGCTGCGCGGTGATGGCACCCTCGTTGCTGACATGATTGCCGAGCAACGCCACATAGCCGCCATTTGTTGCGTTGATCGCACCCTCGTTGACGATGCTGCCCGACCCACCGTCGCTGAAGGATCTCTGATTGCCATACAGGCTGGCATTATTGAGATCCAAAGTGGATGCGACCAGCCCTCCAACATTAACCTGGGCGCTTTGCCCGAACAAGATGCCGTTCGGGTTGATCAGGAAGACCTGGCCATTGGCGTTGAGCTGCCCCAAAATCAGGGAGCCGTTGGTGTCAAAGATACGATTGACCGCAATTGCGGAAGACGACGGCTGCAGGAAACTCACCGTTTGTTGCGGCGCGATATTGAAGCTTCCCCAAGTGAGCGACAGGTTCTGACTCGATTGGGTGATCGTGGTCGTCGACCCGGATTGGGAGATGCTTCCCTGGCCTGAAACCACCACTCCACCGCCCGGGGTTGCATGGACTGTGGCTAGGGAAAGCAAAAGGACTGCCGCGACGAGCTTGCGGATCGATCCACGGCACCAGCCAGGCGGCGCTTCCGCTGCTCCAATCCAGCCTTTCATCGGCGCCGAATTCCAGACCAGGCGCCAAAGGCGGTCACTTAGCGAAGAGAATCGTCGACGACGGACATAGTTTGCTGAAAAGAGATTGGCTTCCATAGATCGGGCACAGCGGCTTTTTTCGAGCTGAGTGATCCACTTGTTGATAGTAGCCCGCGCCCACCCGAAAGCTATGGGGTGATAACCGCACCGGAGACCTGTGCATGGCGCTGTCAGTCGCGGCTTTATGGTGTAAGCACCCGGCCCCTCCGCTCCTTGCGGCATTGTCCGGCGTCTTGCACCGCGCGTGAAGGATTCTGGCTTGTCGTTTAAAACCGCTTAGACCATGCCCGAAAGCACAATAGGATTGAAAAAGACACCATGAAGACCGCCGCCTCAGCCACGATCCCGCGCCGCAATTTCATCCAAGGCCTGGGAGGTCTTGTAGTTGCGGCAGCCTGCCTGGCGCTCCCCCGCCCGGCGCGGGCCGACGCCCGCGTTGCGCGCGCCGCCGGGCTGAAGCTCAAGCTGGCGCTTAACGCCTATTCCTTCAATGGCCCTCTCCGGACCGGCAAGATGACCTTCGACGACGTCATCCATTTTTGCGCCGAGCAGGGCATCGACGGCCTGGACGCCACCGGATACTACATGCCCGGGTATCCAAAGGTTCCGGAAGACGACTATATCCACCGGCTGAAGCGGACGGCCTTCGTCAACGGCGTCTCGATCAGCGGAACCGGGGCGCGCAACGATTTTACGAAGCCCGATGCCGCCAGCCGAAAGGCCGACGTCCAGCTGATCAAGAACTGGATCGAGGTCGCTGAAAAGCTGGGCGCGCCGGTCCTTCGCATCTTCTCGGGCAATTCCGTGCCGGCAGGGCACACGTTCGACGAAGTGCTGGCCTGGATGGCGGACAATATCAGGGAGTGCGCGAATTACGGCGGCAGGCACGGGGTGATCGTCGCGGTTCAGCCCCACGACGACTTCCTGAAGACGGCCGACCAGGTGATCCGGCTCGTCGATGCCGTGAATTCGGAATGGTTCGGAGTCATCCTCGACATCGGCAGCCTGCGGCAGGGCGACCCCTACGCGGAGATCGAAAAGCTGATGCCCTACGCCGTCTCCTGGCAGGTCAAGGAGCAGGTCTACTCAGGAACGACGGCGATGCCGGTCGATTTGAAAAGGCTGAAGGGTTTGATCGACCGGTGCGGCTACCGCGGATACCTCCCGGTCGAGGCGCTCGATGCAAGGAACTCGGCCGACAGGGTGGCGAAGTTCATGGCCCAGGTGAGGCAGGAATTCGCGCTGTAAGCGGGCCAGGTCCCAGGCACTCTCCCGAATGATTCGGTTCATCCTCGCATTCGTAGCCCTGTGCTCCTGTCCGTTCCTCCGGGCGCAGGACGCCGTCCGAGGGTTTCGCATCCCAACCCTCTATCATGTGGGCTACTGGGTCCGGGATGCCGCAAAGGCCAGGGACTTCTACGAGAAGTACCTGGGGTTCGAGGAGCCCTATGTCCTGAACCACGCGGACGGAACGCTTCAGATGGTGGTCATCAAGGTGAACGAACGCCAGGTGATCTACCTTTTCCCCGACCCGTCCCGGATAAAACCCAACGGAGACAATCTCGATCATCTCGGCCTCCTGGTCGACGATGTCTCGGCACTGCACGACACCCTCGTCGCCCGCGGCTTGAAAGTCGGAGCGCCGCATTTGGGTCACATTGGCGATCTGCTGATGGGCGTCTTCGATCCGGACAACCACGGCTTTGAGGCGACCCAACTTGAGCCGCAGGGCCAATTGCTGAAACACCAGGGGAAGAACTTGCCCGTCACCCGCATTGCCTCCCATCTGCGTTCTGCGACCATCGTCGCGTCCGATCTGGCAGCGTCGGTGGCGTTCTACCGTGACAGGCTCGGGTTCAAGGACATCGGGACGGTTGGCGGCGCGATCCGCCTGCAGGTGCCGGACGGGCCCGACTTCATCGAACTCTTGCCGGCGGACAGGAAACCGGACGCCCCGGGGGCGCGCTCCGTTCCGCAGTACACCTTGGTGGTGCCTGACGCCGGGAGAGCTGCCGAGGTCCTGGCGGCCCGGGCGCAATCCGGAGGATTTCCCGCCCCCTCCCCGGTCAGCACGGCAGCGGATGGCCGACGGCAGACGAGTGTCATCGACCCGGACGGAACGCGGGTCATTCTTTCAGAGTAAATCCAGCTCGGGCCGGCCAACGGCGGAATGCCAGGGGAAGATCTCACCCCGAGCCTTGTGATCAGAGGATTTGACTCGGCGATGATGAGCCCTCCTCTTTCCCACCTCCCCCAAAAATCCATGAAGATCCCCAACCTTGTGCTGGGCCCGGTCCTGGGCCTGTTTCTCGCCACGAGCGCTCTCGCCGGCTCGACCGACGGCCGACTCGACGTCTATTGGAATGACGTCGAAGGCGGCGGCGCCACGCTGATCGTCACCCCAGCGGGCGAATCCGTACTGATCGATTCCGGAAACCCGGGAACGCGCGACGCGGGCCGGATTCATCGGACGGCCGTGGCTGCGGGACTGAAGCGAATCGATTACTACATAACGACGCATTTTCACCTCGACCATTTCGGCGGCGCGGCGGCCGTGGCGGCACTGATGCCGATCGGCCAGGTCTATGACCGGGGAATACCCGGCCACGATCCCGACCACAACCCGAGCGACGCAATGTGGATCATGACCAGCCGGCCCTACAGGGATTTTCCGGCCACCGGCCGCAATCTTGTGACGGCCGGGCTCGTTATGCCACTGAGGCAGGCTGGGGGCTCCGCCCCCCTTCGGCTCCGCTGCGTCGCAAGCGGCGGGAGGTTTGTCGACCCAGCCGCCGGGGTCGGACCAAATCCCCTGGCCGGGGAGAACTCGGCCAAGACGCTGCCCTCGACGGACAATGACCTGAGCAGCGCATGGGTCCTGGACTTCGGGCCCTTTCGCTTCTGGGACGGGGGCGATCTGACCTGGAACATGGAGGGCCAGGTCGTGACGCCGGCCAACCGGATCGGGCAGGTGGACGTGTACCAGGTCGACCACCATGGCCTGGACCTGAGCAACAATCCCATCCTCATCCACAGCCTCGCTCCCACTGTCTCCGTGATGAACAATGGGATCAAGAAGGGCACCGCCAAGTCGACCATTCAAGGCCTGCGATCGTCCCCGGGGATTGTGGCGATGTACCAAGTGCACAAGAATCTCCGACCGGAGGATCCCGAGGACAACACGGAGGACGCATACATCGCCAACATGGGCTCGGACCCCAACAAGTGCGACGGGAACGGGATCAAGATGTCGGTCGACCCGACGGGAGTCTCCTACACGATTTCGATTCCCGCGACCGGCTTCAGCCGGACTTACGCGACGAGGATCGGCAAACCCTGATCCGGCTACGGAAAGAAGATTTGGGATTGGGCGGGCGGCTCCGGTTTCTTTTCGAGCCGGCGGAAAATGCGAATCGTTTCATTGTCCCGGTCGAACTTCTCGGGAGCGGCGAACGCGTGGTGGATCACCGCAGGACGGTGGATATTCGCCCAATACCGATTCACCACTGCCACCTCGGCGTAATCGACGCCTTCGCCGCGCTCGCGCGCGATCACTTCTTCGACGTCCCGGATGTAGGGCCCGAAGGCGATCATATAGTCCGGGGGAATGGCGCCAAAGAAGTGGATGGCGTCCAGGCCGATGAATTGCAGTGCCGGAGGATTCGCGAGCTGCCAGGCGTACACGAACTGCGGCGCATGATACATCAACGGATAGTTGGCCCAGCCCGGCAGGACCCAGACGGACGCCCCCGGCGGCATGTTGGCGGTCATCCATTCCACAGTGTCGGCGTAGGGCCCCGGCACCGGACTGAGCAGCTCCCTGACGAAGAGAACCGGGGTTGCGTGAAAACCGTCGTGGTTTCCCTCGTGGGAGGGGTCCTTCAGGAGCGGCCCGAGGTTGAACAGATTCGTGCCAAAGGCGATCAGGCCGAGCGGGAGGGCGAGCCACCGGCGATTCCCAACGGCCGCTCGCAGGGTCAACACGCCAAGGGCCATTGACAGCGGAATCAAGGGCGCAAGGTAGCGGACATCGGCAAACGGCCAGCCCAGCCGAAGCACCTTTGGGGAGATGGCTGCGATCACCGCGCAGTAGACGACAATGGCGAGCGGTCCCCTCCAGAAACAGGAGCGTCGAAACCCTGCAAGGAAAAGGATGGGCGCGGCCACGATCAGCAGGCTGCAGCCGAGCTCATTGGCGTTGAAGTCGCGAAGATTCCAGCAGAACAGGATTGCCCTTTCGCCGAGCGAGTTCGCGAAAAGCGCCTGCCCCATGTTTGTGCGGAACGGATTCCAGACCGACAGGACCGCCGCTCCCACGACGATCTGCGGCAGGAGGAGCACCGCCCAGTCGGACCATTTCAGCGGCCTCTCCCTCCGGTGCCAGGCCAGATAATCGACGAAAAGGGCGGAGACGACGCCCGCGTAGGTTATGATGTGCGTCGCGAAGATGCAGATGAGGAGAAGGGAGATCGCCAGCAGCGCCCTTCGAGATCCGTTCCAGCGAAGATACAGATAGCCGACCGCCAGCGAAAATAAAAGCGTCATCGCGAAGTAGCGGGCCTGCCTAAAAAGCAGAAAAAGCGCCACGTTTCCGAGGATTGCCATGCTGAAAAGGAGCCAGGTCGTCCCATCCACTCTTGCCCTCCAAAGCAACCCGAGGAAAAGGCCGATGAATGCCAGCCCGCAGACGGCGAAGGGCAGCCGGGGATGGAGCGCATCGGTGCACTCACCGCCGATGAATGGCGCCAGAAAGTAGAAGGGCAGCGGCGAGTTCGCCCGGTCGTGGAGGTTGTGCAGCTGAGCGCCCTGATTATAGGCAATGATATTGGTGCCGACGAGGGCCGAAGTGTCGCCGGTCCGCCACACCTGTTCGGCCAGGATCGCCTCCTCCGCCTCGTCGTCCCAGAGCCGGTAGGTTCCCAGGTTCTTAAAGAGAAGAAAGGAGGAGGCGGCCAGAATCGCAAAGAACGCAGGCAAAAGCCACCACCCGCCGCCAACACGTCGCGCGGTTGCGTTTGACGCACTCCCAACTGTTTCCACACGTGCGTTATAGTTCGCCTTCGAAAGGGTGTCAACGCGACCCGTTGGACGGGAGGCAAATGCGCTTCAGTATGTGCGTGGCACGTTTCGCGCGGCTGAAATTCAATGCGTCGGATTTGACGGATGGATGGAGTCCAAATATTCTCGCCTGCCCAGCCCCGGCGGCCGTCCGGCCCCATCGCATAACATAAAGCACCCAAGGAGATAATCATGACCGTATTGCACACCCTCTGGCTTCCGATCCTGCTGTCGTCCGTCTTTGTATTCGTCGCCAGTTCCATCATCCACATGGCGCTTCCGTGGCACAAGAGCGACTACAAGAAGCTGCCTCAGGAGGACAAGGCGATGGACGCCTTGCGTCCCATCGCTATCCCGCCGGGCGATTACATGGTCCCGCAGCCTTCCAGCCACGAGGACATGAGATCGCCGGAGTTCAAAGAAAAGATGAAAGCGGGCCCGGTCATGGTGCTGACCGTGATGCCAAACGGCCCTTTTGGCATAGGCAACAGCCTCGCCCTTTGGTTCCTCTATCTGGTCGTGGTAAATTTCTTCGCGGCCTACGTCGCCTGCCATGCGCTTCCCGGCGGAGCGCCCTACCCCGAGGTGTTTCGATTCGCCGGCGTGACCTCGTTCCTGGGCTACTCCGCCGCGATCTGGCAGATGTCCATCTGGTACCGCCGCTCGTGGGTCACGACCCTCAAGACAACGGTTGACGGTTTGATTTACGCCGGATTGACGGCCGGGACGTTTGGATGGCTCTGGATGCGGTGATTCGAGTTTTTGGGTGGCATTCGCGGCGATTACCGCTTACCGATCGCCGCCTTTCCCGCTTCAGCCAAACTGCCATCCCAATGCCCGCCATCCCTCCGCCTGCCGACTCTGGAACCCGCCCCCGCATCGAATTGGCTTCCGGCCTTCTGCTGGCCGCCCTCGTTTGGGCGCTTTCGCCGCCGGCCCGCGCCGATGACCTTCCAAAGTGGGATCCGGTCACGCAGGCCGACCTCGCCGGCACCCAGTCCGCCGCGTATCCGGACGCGCCCGCCGAAGTCCTATCCTGGAAGCTCGGGATCGACGACAGCAATCTGACCCACGAGCGCGCCGTGACCGAGTACATCCGGTACAAGGTCTACGATCCCTCCCGGGCCGCGGACATCACGCGGATCGCCGCAATCGAGGCGTCGGTCGAGGATATCAAGATCTCCGACGTCACGATCCACGGCCGGCTGACCCTGCCCGGTGGAACCGTTCGGGAGATCGGCCAGGACTCGATCCACAAGCGGCCGCTTGTGAAGCGAGCCACGGAAGAGACCTTCGTCCAACGCATGTTTGGCAACGAGGGGCTGGTGGCCAACGAGCAGTTCGTCGCCGTGGAGGGGATGAAACCCGGCTCGGTGCTGGAGTTCCAGCTGGTCTCCAAGTTGGAGCTTGGGCCAAGTTTCATCCAGACCCTGCAGAAGCCGAATATTCCGGTGCGCCGCGTGGACTGCACCGTCCACCTCTATCAAGGGCGGGAATTCGACGGCGCCGCCTTTGTCGTCAATCCGGGCGGCCTGCCCGTCGATCAATCGTTCGACAAGAGCCATGGCATCTACCATGTCTCCGCGGCGAATCTGCCTCCCCTGGTGGACGAGCCCCTGTCCCCGAGCATCATCAGCCGGTCCGTGACGGTGTTCGACTATGAGGATTCCACGATGCTGCTGACCCGGCACCCGAACAAGCTGAGTCCGGTGAAGGTGGATGCCGGCGATGGTCCCTGGGCCCCGGTGGCCGCAAAAATCAGCCTTATCGAGGAGGACGCCACGATGGTCCCGACCGAATCGGTGGCGAACCGCGTCAAGGGCCTCATCGCGGGGGCCGCTTCCGAAACCGAGAAGGCGAGGCGGATTCACAATTTTGTCCGTGACGTGTACACGCGTTTTCGCGCGGTTCCCGCGGGCAGCCGCCCCTTGGTGTCCCATTACGCCGACATGCCGCTCGATCTGGTGATGAGTTTCGACGAACATCCAAAGGCCACGGTCACCGAGACCGACTTCCTATGGCTCGAGCTCGCCATGGATCGCGAGGCCGGCCTCGAAGCCGAGGCGGTGCTGCTGCCCGACCGAAATGTGATGCCTTTCAACCCCCGTTTGCATTCCGCACTGTTCCTGCCTCGGCCCGCCGTTCGGGTCCGCGTAGATGGCGCATGGCGGCTCTCGCTTTCAAATGTGCCGCAATTGTTCCCCTTCGGCTGGATTCCCGCACGCTACCAGAGTGGAGCCGGACTGATCGTCAAGCGCGGCGCACAGGAATTCGTCGAAGTGCAGCCCGCATCCGCGGCGCAATCGACCGTTGAGCAGACGGGGACTTTTGCGCTCGCTCCCGATGGCAGCCTCGCCGGCCACGGCCGCCGACGCTTGACGGGGGCGCCGGCCATAGCGTTGCGGCCGCGGGCCCGCAATGCCTCCGAGGCGCGGTTCAAGGAGACCCTCCTCGCCCACCTGAAGACCCAGTTCCCAGGGGCCGAAGTCAGCGTGACCTCGGTCGCCGGAATGAGCGACCCCGATGTGCCGGTCGAATACGAATTCGACCTTAAATGGCCCGACTACGCGACCGCCACCAAGACGAGGCTCATATTCAAGCCCTTTGCAACGCACGGACAGGCTCCTTCCCCGTTTGACGCCGCAGTGCGGAAGAATTCGGTGCAGTTCCCCTTCCGCTGGCGGGAAATCGACGATGTTTCGCTCCAGTTGCCGGAAGGCTATGCCCTCGAGGCCCCCTCCGCGCCCCAGTCGGCGCTTGTCGGCGATGTCCTCGCCTACAAGGTGGCGATCAGGCCGCTGGCGAAGGCGAACGGGATCCACATCCAGCGCGATTTCGTATCCGACGTGGACGATGTTCCCGCGAAGGCCTATCCGACCCTCAAGAAATGGTACGAATTGGTCGCGCAGGGCGACGCGCACGAACTGGTCCTGGCCAAGTCGAAGCCGGCTGCAGCCCCGGCTCCCGCGACGTCCCAATGACACTGGCGGCCTTGAGCCGGCATGCCCGCCGCATGGCCGCGGCCGTCCTCGCGGTTTCCGCCGCGATGGGCGCGGTTCCGGACTGGCTGCAAACCTGCCTCAAATCCAACCAGCCGCCCTGGCGCCCGGATGAGAACGCCGTCCAGCTGCTGGACTCCACCCAGGTCAGTTTTGCCACGCCCCAGCAGGTTGTCATGGTCTACCGATCGGCGCGCAGGCTGCAGAGCGACGAGGGCCTGCCCCACCTTGTGTTCGCGGCCGCCTACAATGCCGACAACGATCGCATAGTCAGCGCCCAGGCATGGACGGTGTCGCCGGATGGAAAGCAGGTCCGCTCGTACCCTCGCGGCGCCTTCGTTGACCAGGTTTTGCAGTTGAATCAGTATTTCTGGGACTCGGAACGTGTCCTCCGATTCGACGGAGGGGGCCAGACGCAGAACGGGGGCACGGTGGCCTGGGAGGTGAAGATCGAGCGCAATCTGGGATTCGCGACCGTGGAGACCGAGTTCCTGCCGCGCATGCCCACCCTTCGCTCGGTGTTCGAGGTGACTCCTGCTCCCGGCGCCAGGCTCGAGTGGTCCGCGGACGCGCCAAGCCTTCGCAGCCCGGGCGCCGGCCCAGGAACCGGTTCGCTGCGCTGGGAACTAAGCCGCCTGTCGAAACTGCCCAGCGATTTGCCGACGGGGTTTCACCCCAACCTCCTGCGCGTGTCCGCGCGCTGCGTCTTTGCGGAGCGCGCCGATACCTGGGCGGACTTTTCCAGGGTCGCCGCGCAGATAGCGGACCCGCGCCTGGACTCGGGCGGTGCCGTCAAGGCCCAGGCGGAGCAGCTTGCAGCGGGCAAGACCGCCCGCTGGGAGCGGATTCGCGCCCTTTGCGAATTCGTGCAGGAGCAGATCGTTTATCTGGCAATCACCTTGGACAAGGACTCGGTCGCCGGGTATCGCCCTCACCCGGCGGGGGAGGTGCTCGGCAAACGGTACGGCGACTGCAAGGACAAGGCTACCCTGCTGGTCTCGATGCTTCGCGCGATAGGCGAGGACGGACGCATGGTCCTCCTGATGGCGGAGAACCCGGGCTTTGTGCGAAGCGACTGGCCTTCAAACCAATTCAATCACGCGATTGTCGCGATTCCCGCGGATGCAGGCACGCCGGCCGGGTGGCCGGTGGCCGATGCGGGCAAGGCCGGAAAGTGGGTGATCTTTGATCCGACCGACCCGACGACGCCGCTGGGTGTGCTGAGCCCCGGGGACCAGGGCGGATTCGGCCTCGTGGTTGATCGGGCGCAGGGTGCGCTCGTCCGCCTGCCGGCCGCCGACCCGGAGACTACCGGGACGACGCGCAAGGTCGAGGCGGCCCTGGATTCCAACGGCGGGCTGTCCGTGAAGGTCGACGAGCAGCTCTCGGGCAACGCGGGCGCCGTCTGGCGGCAGAGGAAGTGGGCGCTGCCGAAGGACAAGTTCGAGTCGACGATCGAGCGGCGCATCCACGAGGCCAATCCGCTGTCCGCCGGCCTGAAATGGTCGGACGAGTGGAACGCCGTCGATTCCCGGTACAGGCTGTCGTTCGAGTTCGCCGTTCCAACCTACGGCCGGACGCTGGGAGGAGGCCTGGTCGTGCTGGCCCCGGGCATTCTGCCGACCGCGTTCAAGCTCAACCATTGGCAGGGCCGCCGGAACGGCACCTGCTGGCTGGCGGCCGATTCGCTGAAGGAGGAGGTCCGGCTGGCGCTGCCCCCGGGTTGCAGCGTGGAGGAGCTGCCGGATCCCTGGAGCGAGGAGGGCAAGACGGTGTCGGGCCAATTGTCCTACCGTACTGAGGGCAACGTCATCATCTTCCAGAACAGCTACCGGCGCCAGGCCGGATTCTATGGCGAAGCCGACTATCACCTCCTGGAAACGTTCTACCAGCGGCTGTCCGAAGCCGGGCGCCGGCCGGTAATCGTTCGCCGGCCCTCTTCGTCCTGAAAGCCCCGCAGCGGAAGCGCGTCAGGCGCCCTGCTGCTTCGGAGTCTTGTCCGACACGACTTTGATCACCTGATAGGAGGCGGGAGCCGTGCCGATGTTCTTGAATGTGCGCCCGTCGTTCGGGGCAAAATAGAAGAGCGAACCCGCCTTGATGCGGCAGGTGACTCCGTTGCACTTCGCCTCGATCACGCCCGACTTGACTATGAAAAGCTCGTCACCGTTGTCGCGCATGTCGGGGAGCGTGCTCTGGCCTGCGTTGAGCGTCGTGATGTGGCTTTCGAGCCTGAGAAAGGTGAGGGTCGGGGAGTCGACGACAGAGATGCGCGAGCCGGTCTTTGTGGGCGTCGCCGGGAGGTGTTCGCAATCGATGACGGAGGAGGGAAGCATGCCCGGCACGGCCCGCCCGGCGGCCGGCTGGTTCGCAACGGTGTGCACTGCGTCGGTGTAGAAATTGATGACGTAGTACGTTGCGGGCGTACCCCCGACATTCACCACGTTGTGCACGTCGTGCGAAGCGAAGAAGATCAGGGAGCCGGCCACGGCGCGGTGCTTCTGGCCGTTGAGGGACACATCGAGGGTCCCCTCCTTGAGGAGGAGCATCTCCTCCCACGGGTGGTGATGCGGCGCGTGCGAGGGCATCCCGAGCCGCAGAGTCGTGATGTGCACCTCGAATTTCTCAAGAGTCGGGGTCGGCGCGTCGAAAACGGCCCTGGCCTGGCCCACGGGGGTGATCCGCGTCGTGAGCGAGTCGAGATCGACGAACGTCGTGCCGAGCGGGGTTGATTGGCTCGGCGGCGCGTAGGTGAGGGACGGCGATTGCGCCATCACGGCCGCGGCGGACAACGCGGCGAAGGCAAACGGTAGTTTTCGGAGTAACGATATCATGAAGGGGAGCGGGAGACTGGAGCCGCGCGCCGGCAAAAGCAAGGGGGGCCCGGGCGACAGACGCGGACAGCGGGAAAAAAAGCCCGCTACGATGCGACCAATACCAGGCTCACCCGCTCAAACTCCTCGCGCACAGCCACGTACAATGCCTCAAAATCGTACTCCCCCATCCCTATCACCTTTCGAATCTCCTCGGAGGGCATCGCCGGAAACTTGGCCGGGACCGTGTTCAAGGAGGCGGCCTGCAGCCATTTTGCGACATGCAGGAGGCAGGCAGGCCGCCGGTTCACGCCGGCTGAAAGCGGCGAATACTGCCAGCGCACGGCTTCGCAGACGCTGGACTGAAAACTCCAGGATTTCAGGAGGGCGGCCGCCGTCGTCGCGTTTGTGAAACCGATCACGCGCTTCTCGTCCTCTATTGTCTCGTCGGGCAGTCCCTTCGATTCGACGGTTTGCGTCATCTCCTCGCGCTTGAGCCAGGCGTCGATTGCGACCATGCCCACGGAGTGAAACAGGCCGATCGTGTACGCTGTGTTCGGATCGATGTCGCAGTCGGCGGCGAGCAGGGATGCGCTAATCGCACACACCACCGAGCGGCGCCACAGATCCTCCGCCTCCATTTCGTAACACCCGAGCTTGCGCATGAGCAACTGGGCCGAGACGGCAAACGCGACTATCTCGTATATCTTGAGGGAGCCGATCCTGCTGACAGCATCGTCGAGGCTCGAGCAGCGCCCTCCCCTGCTGCTGTAGTAGGCGCTGTTCCCCATCTGCAGGACGCGGGCGGCGACGCCCGGCTCGAGCTTGATCAGGGTCATGACGTCTTCCATCGACGCCGTGTAGTCGTTCAAAATCCTGAGCAGCCGCGGAAGGACAGCCGGCGCGGACGGCAGATCGTGGAGGTCCTTTATGATATCCCCAGGGCTTAACAGATCGCGCCTCTTGGGTCTGAGGGGCTGGCTCATCGCAGCTCGTTATGATGTCCCCAGACGCCCCGTCAAGGTCGGCCATGAGCCCGCGCAATGGGCGGCGGCTGTGCCGCCATCCCCCCAATTGGCGCCAACGCGGGCATTTTTTGGGTTCATAGGGGCGCAAATCGGGTCGATTACACCCCCATGGGACAAGCAGCTGCCGTACCAATCAATGAGGTGCTCGGTCCGGACGACCTCGTCCGGGACTTGGGCCGTCTGCCCTCCTCTCCCGCCGTTCTGCCGCAGCTTATGTCGCTTCTGAACGAATCATCGACCGCCCTGCATGAGGTGGTCGACCTGATCCTCCTGGACACCGGCATCGCGGCGCGGGTGCTGCAGGTGGCGAATTCGGCGTACTACGGGCGCGGGATCCGCTGCGAGGCGGTCGACGAGGCGGTCTATCGCATCGGGTTTCTCAAGACCTACGAGATGGTCTCGTTCGCGGTGGCTAGCCGGCTGCTGATCCGACCCCTGGTGACATACGGGATTTCGGCCGAGGAGCTCTGGCGGCGCTCCGTCGCCGGCGCAGTCGCCGCCGAACTCCTCGCCCGCCGCTGCGACCAGAATGCAAATCTCGCCTACACTGCAGGGCTCTTTCACGGCGTCGGCCTGGTTGCGATCGACACCTGGGCCCGGAACCGGGAGTCCGCCCCGCGGATCTATTCGGCGGGATATCCGGCGGAAACGACTTCCTGCGAAATCTCCACATTCGGCTTCACCAACGCGTCCGTGGCCGCAGCGCTTCTGCGCTCGTGGAAATTCACGGATGCCCTGATCGAGCCCATCCGCTGGCAGTTCAAGCCCGCCGAAGCTTCCGCGCGCCACCGACCCATGGCCTGCGTCCTGTCGGTCGCCAGATGGCTCCGGGACGCGGTCGCCCTGGCCCCTGGATCGGCGCAGCCTCAATCGCCCGATCCGCAGGCGATGCAGCTGCTCGGGCAGTACCCAGCCGAACTCGAATCACTGATCGACGAAACCCGCCAGGCCTTCGACAGGGCGATCTTCATCCTGGGAAACATGAGCGTCGCCGGAGGCGGCACTTTCCTGCGGGCAGGTTAGCCCGGTCACTGGGGTTGGGACTTCCGGATCCTGTCCAGGATCTGCCGGGCGCGCTCATTGGCGGGCTCACGAAGAAGGACCGTCTCCAGGTGCGCCCGGGCCTCGCCGGCGCGGCCGGGAATCCTGAGAAGCGCGACCGCCAGGTTGAAATGGGCCGCGGCATCGTCCGGCTCCAGGCGCAGCGCCTCTTCATAATGGGAGACCGCCTCGAGGGTCCTCCCTTCCGTGTCCAGGGCATTGCCCAGGTTGATGTGGGCTTCGGCATCATCCGGTTTCAGGCGCAAAGCGATCCCATAATGGTCGATGGCTTCATCCAGCCGCCCGGGAACCCTCTCCAGGGCATAACCCAGGTTGTTGTGCGCCTCGGCAAAGTCCGGCCTCAGGCGCAGCGCCTCCTCGTACCGGGCCACGGCCTCGCGGGTCCGGCCCTCGGCATTCAGGGCATTTCCCAGGTTGAAATCCGCATCGGCAAAATCTGGCTTCAGGCGCAGCGCCGTTTCCAGTTCGGCAACCGCCCGGGGAAGAGCGGCCGGTGAATTCAGGCTCACCAGCACATTTCCCAGGTTATTGTGCGGCCCCGGATTGACCGGATTCTTCGCAACGGTGTCGCTCCAGAGGCTCAGGGCCGTGCGGTAGTCCCCGTTGCGCTGCACGGTGACCGCGAACAGGCCAGCGGCCAAGGCCAGGCTCGCCGGAAGGGCCGCGCGGCCCAGCCGCCGGTGCATCCCAACCGCTGCCAGCGCAACCACGGGAACAAGGGCCACGTACATCCGATGTTCGACCGCCGTCTGCCGATTGCCCGGAATCAGGCTGGTCGGGGCGAGAATCGCAAAAAACCAAGCTCCGGCAAAACCGAGGGACCTCCAGCCCGGGCCCGGACGAAAGAGGGCCCATGCCACGGTTGACATCAATCCGACCACGACAACAGCGGACGGCAGGATCGTCCGAAGATTTCCGATCCAGGCCATTCCATAGTCAAAGATGAGCGGATGCGGCCACACGGAGAGCCTGAGGTAGCGTACGATAGCCGGGAACTGGGTCAGCGCATAGCTCCACCAGGAAATGCCGCTTCCGAATCCAACGGTTCCGCCCCGCCCGTGAGTCGAACGGACCAGGAAGAAAAGGACCGGCCACGTCGCCCCGAGTCCGGCATACACCCGCCACCGGCGCCGGAAAGCCCCCCGAAAGTTTCCGGCAAGAAACGTGCGGTCGTAAAGGAGCACGATCAGCGGCGCAGAGACCATCACCTCTTTTGTTGCCATGCCGAAAAGGCAGGCCAGGACCGACAGCACGGCCCAGAAACGCAGGGATGCCGTCTTTCCCTCCCCTCCTCCGCTCGATGGGAGCGGGATTCGGCGGGCGAACGGGTGCTCGCATTCGGCATACCGGATGAAACAATAAAGGGTGAGCAGGTAGAAGAGCCCCATCAGCGACTCCGCGCGCTGAACGATGTAAGTCACAGATTCGGTCTGCAGGGGGTGCAACGTCCACAGGAGGGCGGTGGAGAAAGCGATCGAGGAAGCGCAGTCCGACCGCGGCTCAAGGGTCCGCCGGACGATTCCAAACAGGGTCAGGCCAGCCAGAACGTGAATCAGCAGGTTTGCAGCATGATAGCTCCAGACGGCGTTGCCGCTGATGGCATAATTGAGCGCCAGCGAAAGATTCAGCAAGGGGCGGCCGCTCGCAGTCGTGTTGATCGGCGGAAAAAGCGCGCTTCCCAAATGCCGGATCGTCGGGTTGCCCGCGATCGTGGGCAGGTCGTCGAAAAGCAGGGGGACCTTAAAGGTTCCGAAATAGGCCGCGATCGCTCCGGCGGCGATGATTCCCGCGCACGCGAGCCGGGCCCGGTCGGTTCGCCGGGCGGAAACGATTCCTGGAATCGAAGTTTCCGCGGGCGGAATTTGCACGGCGCCTTAGCCTGCATCCATCACAAACTCCGACGAATCCTGCCCAATCTCGTCGGCGAAAAGGTCCTCTGGCTCCCTGCGCTGTGCTTTTAGCACAGCTCGGTCGCCTTCGGCCCTTTTCGCTCGACGATCTTGGGCAATCTTCATCGGTTTTGTGATGGATGCAGGCTAGTTCTTCCCCTTTGCGGCGAGCGCGGCCAGTTCGCCGAGGAGGCGCTCGTTCTGATCGGGCGTTCCCACCGTTACGCGCAGCCACTCGGGCAGATTGTAGGGCGCGAGCGGCCGGACAATGACCCCCTTGCCTTGAAGCGCGGCAAACCAGCGTGCGCCGTCGCCGACGCGCACCAGGATGAAATTGGCCGCGCTCGGCACCCATTGGAGCCCGATCTCGCGCAGGCCCGATTCGATGCGCCGGAGGCCGGCCCGGTTTTCGCGCGCGCAGCGCCCCACGAATTCCACGTCATCCAGGGCCGCCGCCGCGGCCGCCTGGCCGATGGCGTTCACGTTGAATGGCTGGCGGACGCGGTTCAGGAGGGCCGCCAGTTCCGCACCAGCAAAGCCATACCCCACCCTCAGGGAGGCGAGGCCGTAGATCTTGGAAAAGGTCCCAAGGCAGATCACCTTTCGGCCCTCCTCGATCAGCGGCCGCAGATCGGGTGGATCTTCCTGATACTCCGAGTAGGCCCCGTCGTAGACGAGAACAACGTGGTCGGGCAGCCCGCGGGCGAAGGCCAGCAATTCAGTCTCGGAATTGGCCGTGCCGGTCGGGTTGTTCGGGCACGCAGCAAACACAAGTTTGGTTCGCGACGTGACGGCCCGCGCCATGGCGGCCAGGTCGTGGCGGAAATCCGCCAGAGGCACTTCGACCGGCTTCGCGCCAAAAAGGAGAGTGACCAGCTTGTACACGACGAACGCCGGCGACGCCATCACGGCCTCATCGCCCGGACGGAGGAAAACGTGGCCGAGAAGTTCGAGGAGCTCGTTCGAACCGTTTCCCACGACAATCTGACCGGCGGCGACGCCGCGAGCCTTCGCGAGTTTTTCGCGAAGAACGACGCAACCGCCGTCGGGATAGAGTTCGCCCTGTTCCAGGGCCCTCCTCGCAGCCGCCACCGCCTTGGGCGACGGTCCGAAGGCGTTCTCGTTGGAGGCGAGTTTGATGATCTCCGCCGGCTTGAGGCCCAATTCCCGCGCAACATCCTCTATCGGCTTGCCGGGCTCGTAAACGGGCTGAGTCAAAACACTGGGATTGACCAGGGATTCCAAGTGCATCGGCTCATTGGATCACAGTTGTGGAGGAAGGTCAGCCCATAAGGTTCGTGCGGTGCCCGGCCCCCCTCCGAGGCCGCGCCCAAATAAAAAGGCGGGGATCGGGCGCAAGCCCGTCCCCGCCCCGGTTTGGAACTTGTCCCCGCTTACTTTGTGCTGAACGTCACGCTCGAGAGCTTGACGGTCGTGCTGGCGGTCGAAGGGGCCGCGTAGCTCACGTTCAGATCGACATCCGCACGGTATTGGTTGGCTCCGGCAGCCGTCGGCCAGTTGACAAGGTAAACGGATCCAGAGGTCGAATATGTGGGGAAGGTGGAGTACGAATAGAGGGTCAGCGCGCCCGCGAAGCCATTGACCACCGGGTAGAGCGCCACCTGGATATTCTTGTCGACGATGACCTGGCTGTTGGTCGAGTTGACGATCGTGAAGGAGACGGGAACCGATGAGCCGCCCGTGAAGGTCGTGCTTGTGGAAAGCGGGGCCTTCCAGACGACTTCGTCCGTGACAGGCGGAAGGGTCGGAGGAAGGGCTACCGTGAAAATCGTTGTCACGGTGGTGGACCCCGACGCATTCACAGACGTAAAAGAGAGCGTGTACTGGCCGAGTTGGGTGGCGTTAAAGGTGCCGTCGGAAACCACGTCAATCGTGCCAAGGCCGGAGCTGGTCAGGGCGACTGGCTTGCCCGAGCTGGGGAGCCCGGGACCGCTGACAAGAGCCGTGGCCGACGTCACCGGGTAACCGCCGCTGGCGACGATGGCTTCAAATCCGAGCGGAATGGCAACGGTGAAGGGAGTGCTCGGCACATATATGATCTCGCCGTTTGAGGGAAAAGTGATCGATGACACCGGCTTCACGTTGGTCAGCTCCTGGAGATTGACGACGCATCCGGAATTCTTGACGGCCGCCGGCCATCCCGTCGCGAGGACAAGCCACTGGTAGGTTCCCGTTGCCTTTGGGGGGGTAACCGTCACGAGCACATTGGCCTGCTGGCTGGGCCCGGTGAACGTCACTGACGAAGGCGAGACCTTGATCGCCGCGGCGATTGTTGCCGCGGTCAAGCCGGTGGGAGCGGCCGTATTGGTGGCGGCAATGGAAATGACCGCTTTGGATCCTTTGGCCAGGTTGGAGGGGCCGAAAACCGAGAGCTGAAAGCTCTTGGTTGAGGAACCAGTAATTGTCTGTGAAGCAGGAACATAGCTAACCGATTGCGCTTGCAACGGCAAGGCCGTCAAGGTGGCGCCAATCGCCAGGGCGGCAGCCAGAAGTGTATTTTTCATGAAGTTGAGGTTTGGAATGAATCCAGACTTAGGGTCGATGCATCGGTGCGCAACCGGTTTCTGCTACGTAGTTTCACGCCCTTGCAGGGACACGAATCCCCCGACCGGAAGGCCTCAAACTAACGGCTGGTCACCCGCAAACAGGTCCGCCGGCTCAAGCAACCTGACACCCGCCACTTGCAGCGCCGCCATTGCACGGTCGACGTCGTCGAAACACGTGATCATGACCGCGTCGCCTGTTCGCCGGGCAAAGGCGTACATGTACTCGACCGACAGCCCTCGTAGTCCCAGGTGTGCCAGGACGGCGGCCAGCCCTCCCGGCCGGTTGGGCAGGCACAGGGCGAGGACCTCGCTTGAGATTGTCGCGAAGCCGGCGGCTTTTGCCACCCGTTCGGCCTTTTCCGGTTCGGAGGTGATGAAACGCAGGAGACCGAACTCGCCCGCATCGGAAAGAGTCAGGGCTGCCAGATTGACGCCCGATTCAGCAAGGGTGAGGCAAAGGGCCGAAAGCCGGCCGGGTTGATTTTCGAGAAAAACGGAAATCTGTCGGATTTTCATGGCGGCCTGGTCTAGGGTTTGGGCTCGCGCTGGTCCAGGACGCGCCTGGCCTTGCCCTCGCTGCGCGCAATGCTGCCGGGCTGGACAAGGGTGACCGCAATATGCAGGCCGGTTACCTGCTCGATGCTGCGTGCAAAGCGCTTCTGCAGCTGCTCCATCGCTCCGACGCGGTCCCGAAGCATCTCGCCCGTGATCTCGACTCGCACCTCCATCTGGTCCAGTCCGGAACGCTTCGTAAGCACGATCAGGTAATGGGGCAGGCTCGCCTCGGTCCTGAGCAGGGCGGTCTCGATCTGCGAAGGGAACACATTGACTCCGTGGATGATGAACATGTCGTCGCTCCGCCTGCAGATGCGGCGTATGCGCCGGAGCGTCCGGCCGCAGGAGCAGGGGCGCGGGTCGATCGCCGTTATGTCGCGGGTGCGGTAACGGATGGCGGGCATCGCCTGCTTGCTGAGCGTCGTGAAGACCAACTCTCCCTCCTGTCCGTCGGGCAGGGGCTCGAGCGTGTCCGGATCAATGATTTCGACGAGGAAGTGATCCTCGAAGATGTGCGGCCCGTCCCGGCATTCGCACTCGCAACCGACTCCGGGTCCGACGATCTCCGATAGCCCGTAAATGTCGTAGGCCTTCACCCCGGAGGTGTCCTCGATGTACTTCCGCAGGCCGTCGGACCACGGCTCGGCCCCGAAAAGCCCTCGCTGCACCTTGAGATCCCGCTTGAAGTCGATCCCGAGCTTCTGCGCCACCTCGATCAAATGGACAAAGTAGCTCGGCGTGCCGCATATCGCGGTCACACCGAAATCCTTCATGAGCATGATCTGGCGCTCGCTGTTGCCGCCGGAGGCGGGGACGACGGTCGCTTCCAGCGCCTCGAGACCCGCGTGCAGGCCGAGCCCTCCGGTGAACAGGCCGTAGCCGTACATGTTTTGGACGATGTCTCCGCGGGTGAATCCCGCGGAGAGGAGCGAGCGCACGATAACCTGCTTCCAAACCTCCATGTCCTGCGCTGTGTAGCCGACGACGATCGGCTTGCCGGTCGTGCCGCTGGAGGCATGAAGGCGCACAACCTCGGTCATCGGCACAGCGAAAAGCCCATAGGGGTACGTGTCGCGCAGGTCCGCCTTCATTGAGTACGGAAGCCGGCGCACGTCATCCAGGCACCGGATGTCGGACGGTTTGATCCCGCGGGCGTCCATGCGCTCACGGAAGAGCGCCACTCGCCCGTAGGCGAGCGAGACCACGGTCTTGAGGCGCTGCAGCTGCACCTCCCGCAGGCGGTCGACAGGCATGAAATCGAGGGCGCTCTCGGGGAAGAAGGTGCCCTCCAGATCGTTCCAAAGACGCGAGATCACGGGTTCCTCCCGAGTTCGAAGGCGGCTGTGTTTGCGGCATGGAGCCTCGCGGGAAAATGAGCTCTCAGGCTCTCGTTCCAGACTGCCTCGGGAAAATCAAAGTGGCGGCTGAGCCGGCCCAGAAGGGCGACATTGAGCGCCTTGGCCGAGGGCAGCCGGGCAGCCGGTATGTCGGCCGGCGTCAGCAGCACCCCGCCCGGCCGCAGGCCTGCCCGCACCAGGTCAGCCTGCGAGGGCTCCAGCACCACGAGGAAATCGCAGCAGCCGTCGGGAATCATCGGACTGTGGACCTCGGCGCCGAAGCGAACATCCGATTGCACCGAGCCGCCGCGCTGGCTCATGCCGTGGACCTCGGCCTTCCTGACCTCATGGCCGGTGCGAAAGGCCACGTCGGCCAGGACGTTCGACGCGGTGATCACGCCGGTCCCTCCGAGGCCGGCAAAGCGGATGTTAATTGCGGATTTGACTGTCGCTTTCATCGGGACGCTGCCCATCAGGCGGGAGCGGGTTCGCCGGGCGGGCTGGCGGCCTGCGCCTTCCTCCGCTTCTCCCACGCGAGAATGCGTCCGGCCGCGAGGATGCAGGGGCTGCAGGCGATGATCACGGTCAGCTCGTCCCGGCTCAGGGCCCCGGAGAGCAACTCCTTGAACTTGCTCTTTTCGCGGACCGGATTGACGGTGAAGACGCGCTTCACCCCCGCCGCCCGCGCCATGTCCTCATAGTTGACCCGGTAGGTGGCCGTCCCATCCAGCCGGCGGCCCGTGCCGGGATGCTCCTGCTGACCCGTCATGGCCGTGGTTCCGTTGTCGAGGATGACCAGCACGTGTCCCGTGGACGGCGGGTTGTAGGCCATCTCAACCAGTCCGGGCAGCCCGCCGTGCAGGAATGTACTGTCGCCGATGACCGACACCACGCGCCGCGCCTGCTCGGGCGGAAGCACGTGCCGAAGGCCCAGGCCCATGCCAACCGCCGCTCCCATGTCTATCATCATGTCGATCGCCGCGATCGGCGGCAGCGCGGCCAGCGTGTAGCAGCCGATGTCCCCGGCCACTATGCAGTCGAGCTCCTTGAGGACTTCAAAACTGGATCGATGCGGGCAGCCGGAGCAAAGCTCGGGCGGCCTGCCGCGCGGCGGGACGGGCTCGGGCCTGCTGTCGCGGGCCAGGATGCGCAGCACGCGGTCGACATCGAGTTCGCCAAAACGAAAGATGGAGTCGTCCTTCGCCTCGACGGCCAGCCCGGCGGCGGCGCACCCGGCGGCGAGCCAGGGGTCGTTTTCCTCGATCACCACGCACCGTTCGACAGAGGCCCTGAAATCGGCCAGCGCCTTCAGGGGAATCGGATGGCACATTCCCAGTTTCAGGACGCTCGCGTCGGGCGCCGCCTCCCGCACGTGATGGTAGCTGACGCCGGAGGTGATTATGCCGAGGAGGTTGGAGCGCCTCTCGACCCGGTTGGGCCCTTCGGCGTCATTCCACAATTGGATCTCGTCCAGCTTGGCGCGCAGCAGCCGATGGGCGGGCCTGGCATATCCGGGAACCATGACATGCGCGGCAATGTTGCGGACAAATGCGGGAACGCCGGCGAATGCGGCCCCGGGCGGCAGGGCGGCCCCGAAGGGAAACCTCGGGCGCACGGGCGATTTCGAGTGGCAAACCCGCGTCGTCATGCGGAAGAGCACCGGAATCCGCCAGCGCCCGCTGGCTTCAAGCGCGATGTGCAGCAGATCGTAGGCATCCTGCGAATCGGACGGCTCGAACAGGGGCACGCCTGCGGCCTCGGCATAGCGCCGGCTGTCCTGCTCGTTCTGGCTTGAGGCCATCCCGGGATCGTCGGCGACAATCAGGACATAGGCTCCGTCAACTCCCGAGTAGGCCATCGTGAACAGGACGTCGGCCGCCACATTGAGGCCGACATGCTTCATCGTGCAGATCACGCGGGCGCCGGCGAATGCGGCCCCGAGGGCGACTTCGGCGGCCACCTTCTCATTTGGCGCCCATTGGGCCTTCCCTCCCAGGGCGCCGAAATTCTCCAGGATCTCGGTGGAAGGCGTTCCGGGGTAACCCGTGCCGAGAGCCACGCCGCAATGCCACGCCGCCAGGGCCGCGGCCTCGTTTCCGCTCAGCAACAACCGGCCGGAAGGATCCTGGGAAGGTTGCATGGGGAATCAGTAGTGCGGAATAGTCGCCCGCGCGTAGCGAGCAAGAATTGGGCGGTTGGACGCTGCATAAGGCGGTTGCCGCAGTGCTACATAAAGATCTTATGATTTCCGCCGCCGACCCATCGTTGAAAATTCAATGACGACACAGAATGGCCGCTTGACTCAGCATGGGTCATCGGCCGGAACTAGACTAGCTCCCCTGCCGTTATGCATAAAACCCTGGGCCGGAAGAACTGGATCATCGCAATCGCCGCCGCAGCCGCTTCGCTTGGCTGCGCGGCAAAGGCCGCGGACGCCCCGGCGCCCACTCCCCCGGCTCCGCCTTCCTTCGGGGCGGACTATCAGCGGATGCTGACGCTGCTCCACCTGCCGGGACCCGGCCCGCTGCCGCCGATGGCCGACGATCCCGGCAAGACTCCTGGCGCCAGGCTTCTGGCCGACGGACGCCATTGGGCGGATGCGGCGGGAAATGGAGTCAACCGTTCGGCCTGGGGCACCTGGACCAACTACGACGAGGCCAAGGCCAACCCCTACCCCCTCACCGATCCCCTGCGGCTCAAGAGCGGCGAAAAGGTCGGGGACGCCGCGGCCTGGTGGCAGCTGCGACGGCCGGAAATCGTGCGCGACTTTGAATCCGAAATCTACGGGAAGGCTCCCAGGCCCGCGCCCGCCGTCACCTGGGAGGTAACCCAAGTCGATCCGCAAGCCCTCGATGGTAAGGCGATCATGAAGACGGTCGTCGGGCACATCGATAATTCGGTGTACCCGGCCGCAACGCCGCGCATCGAGCTCACTCTGTGGATCCCGGCGCGCGTCACGGGTCCCGTTCCGATGATGGTGGCCGTCGAGGGCGGTCCGCCGCCGGCGGGCCGGCGCAACACCGCGCCCCCGCCACCTCCCGCGCAAGGACCAAGTGCCATGCTGCAGGTTCTCGACCATGGCTGGGGTTACGCGACCTTTGCCGCAACCACGGTGCAGGCGGACAACGGCGCAGGACTTCAGTCGGGCATCATCGGGCTCGTGAATCGCGGCCAGCCGCGCCAGCCCGGCGATTGGGGCGCCCTCGCCGCCTGGGCCTGGGGCCTGAGCCGCTCGATCGATTATCTGCAGACCGACCCATCCGTCGACTCCTTGCGCCTGGGCGTCGAGGGCCATTCGCGCTGGGGAAAAACCGCCCTCCTTGCCGCAGCCAGCGATCCGCGCTGGGCAGTCTGTTACGCAAGCTGCTCCGGCGAGGGCGGCGCCAAGCCGTCGCGGCGCGACTGGGGCGAGACGCTCGACGATGTCGCCGGCATGGGTGAGTCCCACTGGATGGCCGGGAACTTCCTGAAGTATGCGAAGCATTGGGGCGACCTGCCGGTGGATTCGCCGGAACTGATGGCGCTGGTGGCGCCGCGGCCCCTCTTCGTCACGGGTGGGACAAAGGATCAATGGGCGGATCCCCATGGCGAATTTCTGGCCGCCGTCGCCGCCGGACCGGTCTACCGGCTCCTCGGCAAGAAGGATCTCGGCACTGACGTCATGCCCGCTCCCGATGCCGGACTGACCGACGGCGACCTGGCATTCCGCTACCATGAGGGAGGCCACACCGATATCTTGGACTGGCCGGTCTTTCTCAAGTTCGCCGACCGGCATTTTTCCCGAGTGTCCCTGACCCCGTTCATCCTTCCCCAGTGGCTCCGGAACACCACCCCCAATGGGCGAAATATCGTGGATTTCAGGCGCTACGAAGACTTCGATTTCGGCTGGCGTTTCAGCCTGAGCGGGCCCGCAGCGGCGATGCTGCCCAAGTTCGACGATTCGGGCTGGCGGTCGGTCAACCTCCCCCATGACTGGAGCGTTGAGGGGCCGTTCAGCGCGGAGTATGGCGCAGGCAACGGGTTCGCGCCCGGCGGCATCGGCTGGTACCGGAGGCATTTCCAGATGAATCCGGCGGACCGGAGCAAGCGGGTGACCCTTGAGATCGACGGCGCGTACGACCATGCGGAGGTATGGCTAAACGGATACCTGGTGGGAGGCCGTCCCTACGGCTATGAGAGCTTCACCTGCGATCTGACGCCGCTGCTGAAATTCGGCGCCGATGAAAATGTGCTGGCGGTGCGTGTGGACCACTCACGGCTCGGGGACTCCCGCTGGTACACGGGCGCCGGAATCTACAGGAACGTGCGCCTCTGCGTGACCGATCCGCTGCATGTCGGCCAATGGGGCACCTGCGTGACCACCCCCGTCGTGAAGGAGGATTCCGCGACGATCCGCGTCGAAACCGTTGTTGAAAATGAGTCCGGAAAATCCCTGACCTTCAGCCTTGCATCCGACCTCGTCGATCCGGACGGCCAGGTCGTGGCCAGCACCGCAACCCCGGGCACCCTCGATGGCGGGAAGAGTCAGGCCCTGATTCAGAACCTGACCCTTGTCGGCCCCAGGCGGTGGTCGCCCGATTCGCCCGTTCTCTACACCCTTCGCAACCGCCTGAACTCCGGGGCAGGGGAAGTGGACGCAACGACGACCGATTTCGGCGTGCGCACGCTCGAGTTCGATCCCAATCGCGGCTTCTTCCTGAACGGCGTCGAGACGAAATTCAAGGGCGTGTGCATCCACCAGGACGGCGGAAGCGTGGGGGTTGCGATACCCGTCCAGGTCTGGGAACGGCGGCTGCGCGAACTGAAGAAACTTGGCGTCAATGCCATTCGAACGAGCCACAATCCCCCGGCGCCCGAGTTTCTCGAGCTCTGCGACAGGCTGGGATTCCTCGTCATGGACGAGGCGTTCGACGAGTACACCCCGGGAAAGAACAAATGGATCGTCGGCCACAATATCGGCGCGCCGGGCCGGTTCGGCTACAGCGAGTCCTTTGTCGAATGGTCGGTCCGGGACATCCAGGACATGGTGCGCAGGGACAGAAACCACTCCAGCATCGTGATGTGGAGCATTGGCAACGAGATCGACTATCCAAACGATCCCTTCACCGACCCCGTCCTGGGGAAGGGATACCGCCCCGGAAACCCGCCCGGAACGGACCTGGTGAAATGGGGTCGCCCGCTGGCGGATGCCGTGAGGCAGCTGGACCCGACCCGGCCGGTGACGGCGGCCCTGGCAAGCGTCCTGATGTCAAACACGGTGGGTTTTGCCCAGATCCTCGACATCGCTGGCTACAACTATCAGGAGCCCCGCTATGCGGAAGACCACAGGCAGTTCCCGAAGCGGGTCATTTACGGCAGCGAAAACAGCCACAGCTACGACGCGTGGGCGGCCGTGCGGGACAATCCCATGATCAGCGGCCAGTTCCTGTGGACGGGCATCGATTATCTCGGCGAGGCGAACACATGGCCGGATCGCGCCAACTCCGCCGGGCTGATCGACCTTTGCGGATTTGTGAAACCGTTGGGCCGGTTCCGCCAGAGCCTGTGGAGCAGCCAGCCGGTTGTCTATTTGTGCGCCTCGATGAGTGGACAAGCGGCCAGGAGGACCGAAGGGGGCGGCGGCAAAGAAAGCTGGAACTGGCCGGAGCGGACAACGCTGTCCGTCTTCTGCTATACGAATTGCCCCGATGTGGCGCTGGCCCTCAATGGCGAATCCCTGGGGACAAAACACAAGGACGAGACAGCGAAGGGCGTCCTGCGCTGGGAGGTGCCCTACGCCTCGGGAGTGCTCAAGGCCACGGGTCTGAAGGACGGCCGCGCGGTTTGCGAATTTGCGCTGAAGACGTCCGGACCCGCGAACCGGATCGAACTGCACCCCTCCGGGACGCGGCTTCGCGCAGACGGAAGGGATGTCTGCCAGATCGAGTTCGACGTCGTGGATTCGCAAGGCCAGCGCGTACCCGACGCCGCGCAGGAGCTGACCTTTGAGATCGGCGGCCCGGCGCAGATCATCGGCCTCGGAAACGGCGATGTGACAAACATGGAGCCGGTGAAAGGTCCCGCCTTCCGGGTCTACGAGGGACGCGGGCTTGCGATCGTCCAGTCCTCGCCAAATCCCGGCTCGATCGCATTGACGGTTTCGGCGCCCGGACTCCAGCCAGCCATCTTGACGCTGCAGAGCCAATAGACGATCGCTCCGCGGTGCCGGGTATAGTCTGAGGCTCCCAACTCGGGGGCCATTTAACGCATTTTCATGCGTTATTTATGCAAATGCCCCCTTCGTTGTCTCGGCATTTACACATCAGGGCACAGTCGCTGCTCCAACGTCACCCCTTGCCAGCAACTGCGCCATGAAATCAATCGAAATAATCCAGATCGTACTTTTCTTCGGCTTGGGGATCGCCCTGACGCCGGTCGTCGGCCGC
>Ga0265313_10000960_pt1 | contig 28619 bp, 22 predicted proteins | sample 4123metaG_FD_203122 | JGI IMG/M metagenome (GOLD analysis project Ga0265313, IMG submission 203122) | Rhizosphere microbial communities from Carex aquatilis grown in University of Washington, Seatle, WA, United States - 4-1-23 metaG | ecosystem: Host-associated > Plants > Roots > Rhizosphere >...
TCGCGCAGGTCCTGGGAAAGAGGTTTCGGCATACAGGCTGGCCTCCTTCACCAGCCTGTATCTTGAATCAGATTTCAGGCCCCACGGGAATCCCAAACCGATTCAGGGAGAGCGGAAAATGCTCTAGTGGCCGGTACCGATCCTAGAGCAGGGAGCCTCAAATATGAGGCGCGCTGCTCTTGCGCCCATTGAGGGCGCGGCTAAGGCCGCGGATGCGGCCGCCCGGCGAGGGAAAATGATAAAAGCTAGGCCGTGATGCACATTTTGGGCATCGCGGCCTAAACCGCGATCGCGTCCAATTTTTCCCGCAATTTGGTCAAGGTCCGAGGCGGATGGTCGCCAGCGGGGGGGGATGCTGGCGGGCCCTCAAGAATGAGAAGAATGCTGGAACGGGCCAGAAAGGGATGCCCCTCAGCCAGGGCCGTGATCGCCTCATCCAAATGCTTGCCATCGGCTTCGCCCAGCCCGGAGGTGGTGCCGGCGATGGCGTCGAGGATCGCGCCGATGGCCTGCTTCAGAATGGCTCCATCCTTGCCAGCCTTGACTTCTGAACCGTGCAAGGCATGCAGGGATTCGGCGAGCGCCTTCCGATCAAACATAATGACACCTGTGGCGTTGTTGGCAGTGAGGTGGATCATGCCCCTCCATGTCGCACTGCACCAATGCGTTTCCAGGCGGGGTGGGCCGCGCCAAAGAGAGCCTCGCCTCCGTTTTCAGCCCAGGCCTGTTGTCACCGGCTCGCCCCTTCCCTACAATACCTTTGTCTGGCCAGAGACCATCCATTTGGCTGGGCCTGAAGGAGGCAAAGTGACCTTTCCCCCTATCGCCCAATCGGCCGAGAAACTGGAGGCCGAGTTCGACCGGATCACCGACGTCGATGATTTGCATAGGCAAGTCATCGAGTTGGTGGAGGGATTACTGAGGCGTGAGGCCGATCAGCTTCAGTGCCGCCAGACCTTGGCGGCCATTGACCATTTTTTCGTCCCAAAATCCACCGCCGACCTGACAGAATTGCGCCGGTTCTGCAAGCAGGTGGCCCGGTTGTCCATGGAAAAGCGCCCGTCGCGGGCCGACCTCCCGCTTGAATCCGCCGCACCGCCGGCTTCGGCCGAGCGCACGGCCCCCATGGCTGATCAAGCCATTCCCTTGCCCTTCCCCACCCGCCACGACAGCTTCGCCGAACTGCTGGCGGCGGCACTCTCCTATCGCATTCGCCACGTCACCACATTCTTCCATCGCCGCAATGGTGCCGTCCGGCGGCAGGACTTGCCGCCTTTTCTGCTTTCTCCGGATTTCGACGATCAGTTCGAGGCGGTGATCGCCGGTCACATTGCCCCAGTTATGATGGCGAATCCGCGTTTTGTCGGATCATTTGAGCATGCAAGGCCCTGGAAGCGGGTCAATACCGAGGAATTCTGGACCATTGTCGCTGAAGGTGACGGGTTGGAGGAACGCCTGCTCTCCACATGGCGGGACGCATGGAACGGAATGAAGCCTCGTCGCGATGAAAAGAGCGGAAGACTGATCGCCCCCGCCGGCTTGACGCAGATTCGCGCAGCCCTGGCCCCAGGCGAGACTCCAACCTATACCTTGCCCAAGGTCGGCAACGACATGATCAACCTTTTTGCCCGTTTACTGTCCGATCTTCGCGGCGAGTTGGACGCGAAATGGTCGGTTCTGGTCGATCTTCATGCCCAGGAGTTCGAGCGCCGCTGGGTCCAGGACCGGCCCCGCCAGGGTGCCATGATGGACGCGGTCACCGCCTTGTTCCCTTCTCTTCCCGGACGGCTGGGGGAATTCGTAGCGCTCCTGTGCCATTTCAACATGCAAGGGATCGACACCACCTTCCTGCGGGAGGTGGAGAAGGCCAGCGCCGGTACCGTCTTCCTGGCCGCCTTCCTTGCCGATCAGACGGTGACTGGGGCCCCCGCCAAGGCAGTGTGACTGACGCCAAGCCCGGCGGTGATCAGCTTTACCGTCCTTCCGCATGCAGGGCGACAGTGAAGCAGGCCCCCTGCCCTGGCAGGCTTTCCACTGTCACCTGACCGCCATGCCACTCGACGATCTGGCGGACCAGATACAGTCCGAGGCCAGAACCGGGAATGTCACCGACATTGGAGCCTCGTCTGAGACGATGGAAGATAGCTTCCATCTCCTTGGCTGGGACGCCGATCCCCTGATCGGACACGCTGATGCGGATGATTTCCCGGTCCAGGCCGGCAGCGATGGTCACCCTTCCCCCGGCCGGAGAAAACTTCACGGCATTGGTCACGAGGTGATCGATCACCACGGCCAGAAGGCTGGCATCGCCCCAAAGCGTGAGCGGTGCCGTTGCTTCGACGACTATAGTGTGACCGGGATGGGCTGCGCCATGATGGGCGACGCAGAGTTGGATCAGCCGGACCAGATCGACGCTGCGCTTGCGGACAAGAAGGTCTCCGGTATCCAGTTGTTCGGTGGCGAGATAGGAGTCGGTCAGGGCTACCAGACGGAGTACGCCGCCCCGTATGGCCTTGATCCGTTGGTCCGCTTGAGGAAGCTGATCCGCGATCTGAATTCCCAGCAACTGGGCGGCGGTATCGATCACCGCCAGTGGCCCCCGGAAGTCCTCGGTCACCGCCGTCAGCGCCTGACGCAGCAGGTGCCTCGCCCGGGCCTCGCGTCCGGCCGCCGCCTCCTGGCGCTTGTTCAAGTTATATATCTGCAGGGCCGCAGCCTCAACCTCGTGGGTTCGCCGCCGCAGGGTCTGTTCCAGGGTTCCATTGCTCAGGGTCAGAGCGTCGATATCGCTCTTCAGGGCGGCAAGGATTTCCTCGGCCGGCGCCGTCGAAGTCAGCAGGGCCTGGAGCCGGCGCTCCGCTTCCCGCCGCTGATTTCGCTCTCTGACCTCGCGGATTTCCCGCTCGATGGCCGGAACCAGCCGGGCAAGAATGGACTTCTCCATGAAATCATGGGCGCCCCGCCGCATCAGTTCGGCCGCCCTCTCCTCGTGGATGACGCCGGAGAGCACGATGAACGGCAAGTCGAGCCCACTTTCAAGCAGAGTCTCGAGGGCGGCCTCGGCACTGAATTGCGGCAAGCAATAATCGCTGAGGATCAGGTCCCACTGGCGGGAGGCCAATGCGTCACGCATGGCCTGGGCAGTCTCGACACGGCGAAAGTCCGGAAGGAACCCGCCACGGGTCAATTCCAGCATCACCAATTCGGCGTCGTCCGGAGAGTCTTCGATCATGAGGACGTTCAGCGGCTTGCACATTGCCTCTGCACCTCCACCTTGGCAGGCTCGCATGGACGGGTCCTGCGGCACCGGAAAAATTCCCACGACGATATTATGGGACCGCACCTGTAGAATTCATAAAGAAAAAGAGCCAGCCTGCCGAGCCGTAAGCCGCCGGCAAAATGGCTGCTATCTGGCGGGGGATGCCGCCGCTTCCATTGGCAGCACCTCCGCACCCTGGGCGAAGCGGTCGGCCAGATCGGCCAGGACCATGGGCCGCCCCAATAGGAAGCCTTGAATGACGTCGCAGTCGCACGAGCGGATGAAATCCAGTTGATCCGTGGTTTCCACCCCCTCGGCGACAGTTTCCAATCCCAGCCCATGCGCCATGGTGACGATGGTTTCGACCAGTCTGGCAGTACTGTGATTCACTGCGGCGCTGGTAACGAAGGACCGGTCCACCTTCAATGTGTCGAAAGGATAACGTTGGAGATAGCCGAGCGAGGAATAGCCGGTCCCAAAATCATCGATGGACAACCGGATGCCGAGATCACAGAGCCGACGTAGCGTGGCTTCCGTCTCTGGCGAGTCGTCCATCAGGACGCTTTCGGTGATCTCCAGTTCCAGGCTTTCCGGTGCCAGACCGCTTTCGTCCAACTGCTGCTTGACCCAATCGCCGAATGCCGGCACCTGCAACTGGCGGGGCGAAACGTTGACCGCCACCCGAAGCCCCCCTCCCTTGCCGGCGAACAGCGCCGCGGCCTCGCGACAGGCGGTGGCCATCACCCATCGGCCGATCTCGTCGATCAGGCCCAGCTCCTCGGCCAAGGCAATAAAGCTCCCCGGCATGGCCAGGGAATCGGGGGTGCGCTGCCAGCGGACCAGCGCCTCCATACCCACCACCTGACTGGTGCGGGCATCGAACAGGGGCTGATAGTGCAGTCGCAATTCGCCCCTGGCCGCCGCGCCGCGCAACTGCGATTCCAGTAGCAGGCGCTCTTGCATGCGTAGATTGATTTCGCCGGTGAAGAACAGAGATCGGCCGCGCCCCGCCTCCTTGGCCTTATACATGGCCAGTTCGCCATTGCGCAGCAGAACCTGCCCGTCGGTGCCGTCGGTGGGAAACAGGGTGATGCCGGTGCTGACGCTGACGAAATGTTCGTGGCCAGCGATGGCGAACAGCGGAGTGAAGTTCTCGGTGATGCGGTCCACCACCTTCTGGACCACCACGCCGTCCTCGATTCCCGGTAGGATAATGACGAATTCATCGCCTCCCATGCGGGCCAGGGTATCGCCCTCCCGGATACAGTCGCCCAGGCGCAGGGCGGCTTCCTTCAACAGGGCGTCTCCAGCGGCGTGGCCCAAGGAATCGTTGATGACCTTGAAACGGTCCAAATCGATATAGAGCAAGGCGGTATAGGCATCGCCTCGATGGGCGACGGCGATAGCCTGATCTAGCCGGTCAAGCATCAGGACCCGGTTGGGCAGGCCGGTCAACTCGTCGTAATTGGCCTGACGGAGCAACCGTTCCTCATAGCTGCGCCGCGCGGTGATATCTTCCTTGACCGCGACGAAATTGGTGATCCCGCCCGAAGTGTCCTCCAGCGGGGACACCGTGGCGTATTCCCAGAACAACTGGCCGTCGCGGCGCTGGTTGCAGAACTCCCCGCGCCATTCCTGCCCGCGCTTGAGGGTGCTCCACATGGCACGGTAGGTTTCTTCGCCGGCATCCGCGCGCTGAATGAAGTCAATGGGACGCCCGGTGGCCTCTGCGGCGCTGTAACCCGTCGCCTTCTCGAACTTAGGATTGACGTAGTTGATGATACCGTGGCGGTCGGTGATGACCACCGAAACCGGACTCTGCTCTATGGCCAGCGAGAGTACCCTCACCCGTTCCTCGGCCTCGCGCCGCTGGCTGCGTTCCCGGGCCTCTCGGATTTCGCGTTCGATGGCCGGCACCAGCCGGGCCATGGCGCTCTTGTCGAGGAAGTCATGGGCGCCCCGCTTGAGCAAGGTTACCGCATCCTCGGCCCGCACCACGCCGGAAATGATGATGAATGGCAGATCGCGGGCACTGTCTTGCAGTGTCGCCAGGGATGCTTCGGCGCTGAACGTGGGCAGGTGGTAATCGCTGAGAACCACGTCCCAGTCATTGCCCGGTTCAAGGGCCATGCGCATCTGTTCTGCAGTCTCAACCCGCTTGATGCTGGGCTGAAAACCGCCCCGCAACAGCTCGAGTTCCAGCAACTCGGCGTCATCGCACGAATCTTCGACCAGCAGGACCCTCAGGGGTTTGGCCATGGCCCCATTCTCCTTACACGGGCGGCGCCGTGTTGGTGACGAGCCAATATAGCCCTAATTGGTTGACCACCTCGGTGAACCCGGAGAAGCCGACCGGTTTGCGGATATAGCTGTTCACGCCAAGATCGTAGCCGCCGACGATGTCAGATTCTGCGTCCGACGTGGTCAGGATCACCACGGGAACCCGCCGGGTCTCGGCTCGGCTGCGCAGGGATCGCAGGACGTCCAGGCCGCTGATTCCCGGCAATTGCAGGTCCAGCAGAACCACCGCCGGAACCTGTCCAACCTCCCGGCCGGCATATTGTCCCGTGGCGAACAGGTAATCCAAGGCCTCCTCTCCGGAGCGGACCACGACGACCTCATTGGCGACGCGGCTGCCGCGAAAGGCGTGCAGGGTCAATTCAACGTCGTCGTCATTGTCCTCGACCAGGAGGATCTTATGATTGGCCATGGTTTTCACTCCCTTCCCAAAGGGTGAAGCGGAACGTCGCGCCCCGGCCGATGGCCCCCTCGGCCCATATCCGCCCGCCATGACGGGCAAGAATGCGCTGGACGGTGGCTAGACCGATGCCGGTCCCCTCGAATTCCTCGGCGCGGTGCAGACGGCAGAACGGCATGAAAAGCCGGTCCACATAGTTCATGTCGAATCCGGCGCCATTGTCACGAACCACATAGACCTTGCGGCCGCCACCCTCCTCAACACCGAAGGTGATGGTGGCGGATTTGTTCCGGCGGCTGTATTTCCAGGCATTGCCCAGCAGGTTCTCCAGAACGACGTCCAGCAGGCGGCGATCCCCGGAGGTGGTCATGCCAGGCTGGATTTCCACATTGACCTGACGCTGGGGGTCGCGCTCGCGCAAGCGGCCGATCACCCTGACGGCCAGATCGGACAGATCGGCGGGTTCAATGGTCAACTCGCTACGGGTCGAGCGCGAAAGCTTGAGGAAACTGTCGATCATCTCCGCCATGTCGTTGGCCCCGGCGCGAATACGCTCCAGGTAATGGGCGAAACGCTCGTCCAGCTTGCCGGCATATTCGCTATCCAGGATCTGGCCGAAGCCCTCGATGCGGCGTAGCGGCGCGCGCAAGTCGTGGGAGACCGAATAGGTGAAGGCGTCCAGTTCCTTGTTGCTGGCTTCCAGTTCGGCGGTGCGTTGCCGCACTCGTTGTTCCAGCATCTGATTGAGGCGCGTCACTTCCTCCTCCGCTTTGCGGCGGGCAGCAACGTCCTCTTCCAACTCGGCGTTGATGTCGTTCAAGTCGCGATAGACCACGCGCAAGCCTTCGGACATGGCATTGAAGGCCTCGACCATCTGGTCCAGTTCGTCCTCGCGCCCAGGCCGCCGTCGCGCCAGCGTCAGCGGCATGGACAGGCTGAGGTCGTAGCGGCTTACATAATCGGCGATGGCCATCAGGTGCCGGGTGACCAGACGGTGAACCATGTAGAGGGTGAACATGGAGACCAGGAAAGTCTTCACTCCCTGAGCGAGCAGGATCACGATGGCCTTTTCAAACAGGCGATTGTACACCGCGCTCAGGGTGGCCTCGATATAGAGCGCCCCGATGGTCTGGGGGTCGGCGTTTTCCTTGTTCTCGTCATAAGAGATTGGATATTCGCGACTGATCACCGGCCCGGTGCCGCGTTCGCCCACGGACACAACCAGTCGCCGCTTCATCGATCGACCGATTTCTCGGACTTCCAGATACTGCATGTCCGGAAGGCGCTTGATGCCGTCGACCTGCAGTTGGATCTGGTCCACGTCCAGGTTCCACAGGCTGCCGCCCAGGCTGGCGAGATAGACCTTCTCGATCTCGTCAAAGCGGCCACGGATGGTTCGAAGTTCTGTGCTGTAATCGAAATAGAGCTGCATCACAGTCGACAGCAGGGTGACGACCGAGCTGAACAGCACGATAGCCGAGAGCATTCGCAGCCCGATCCCCCGCCGCAGATAAGCGCTGGCGTCGGAATGGTGCCGTGCCTTCGTTGGCATGCCACTTTTGGCACGCCCGTCTGCGGGAGAGCTCTGTTCAACCATGACGCCCAAACTAACCCCACCCTCTTCGGTACGCCCGATTTTTCTTGTTCTCGCGCCATGGTACCGCGCGGGATAGGCGGCGTGAAGCGATTGCGTCACCGGCCGCAACATTTTTGTCTTCTGGCTCCGAAGGAGCCAAAGGCTTGCCTCACCCAAGCGCATACGCTCAAAACGACAAAATGTATCACACGATACCCGCTACGCATACTATTGTTGGATATTCTCACCTTATCGTATGTCTTTAGCTGTACAAAGTGTGGCACTATGTGTCAGAAGCCTCCGGCATTCACCCGATGGACTCGCGCACATTGTTGTGCATGGGCCATAAACTACCTGAGGCAACAATGAACAACTATCCCGCAATCCATACGACTCAACTCAAGGCCGCCCTCGCCCAGACCGCCGGGGCCCTCCCCCACCAGCCCTGGAGCGAGGCCTTTAGCGCCGCGCTCAAGCAACTGGGTGAACAGGCAACTACCTCGTCGGCGGTTCTGGCCGAGCAGGCCGCCTCGGTCATCCGCGAACTGAATGTTGCCGCGCCGAACGCAGACCGCCCCCACGACGAAACCAAGGTAAAGCTATCCTCGCCCTTCGTCGGCGGTGTTGGCCCCTGCGAGGTTCTGTCCACCCTGAGCGAAATCGGTGGTCATATTGCCGCCAATCCCCGCCTCCTCGTGGTGGAAACCGGGCGCTACCTCCAGCAGATCAGCCGGGCCTTCACCGGTCAGGCGCCGGTGGAACCGCCGAAGGGTGACCGGCGTTTTGCCGACGATGCCTGGCATCAAAGCCCGTTCCACCAGTTGACCCTTCATAACTACCTAGCCTGGTCCACTGCGCTGAACCGATTGATCAACAGCACGGGGGCCGGCCCGGAAGCGACCGAGCGTATGCGCTATGTCTCCTCCCTCTTCACCGATGCCCTATCTCCGGCCAACAGTCTGGCGGGCAATCCGGTGGCGCTCCGCAAGGCGGTGGAGACCGGAGGGGCCAGCTTGGTGGAAGGCATGCGCAACATGCTTAAGGATCTGGCTGAAAATGACGGGACTCCGTCGCAGGTGGACAAGCGTGCCTTCAGCGTGGGCAAGACCGTGGCGGCGACGCCCGGCGCAGTGGTGTTCAAAAACGAAGTCCTCGAACTGATTCAGTATACGCCCAGCGGTGAAGCCGTGTTCAGCCGGCCGACCTTAATGATCCCGCCGGTGGTCAACAAATACTACCTGCTCGATCTCGCCCCCGGCCGCAGCACCGTCGAATATCTGGTGGAGCACGGATTCCAGACCTTCATGGTCAGCTGGCGCAATCCGACCGCCGCCGATGCATCCTGGAGTCTGGACACCTATGTGGAGGCCCTGGTCGAAGCGGTTGAGGCCATAGCCGAGATTACCGGTAGCCCCACCCTCAACCTGTTCACCGTCTGCACCGGTGCCGTGCCCATGACCGCCCTCATGGGCTATCTCGCCGCCAAGGGCGACGACCGGGTTGCGTCAGCCACCATGGTGGTTTCGGTTTTGGACAGCAATCAGGGGCGTTCGCTTGGACTTTTCGCCACGCCCGAGGCCATCGCCAAGGCGAAACGCCGGTCTCAGGCCAATGGCGTTCTGGACGGAAAGGAAATGGCGCGGACCTTCACCTGGATGCGACCCAAAGATCTGGTCTGGAACTACTGGGTCAATAACTACCTTCTGGGTAAGCAGCCGCCCGCACACGACATCTTGTTCTGGAACAACGATCCCACCCGCCTTCCCGCCGCCCTGCATGCGCAATTGCTGGACATTTTCGCCGACGACTTGCTGGCCAAGCCGGGCGGGCTTCAAGTGCTGGGGCAGTCCATTGATCTCGGCAGGGTCACCTGCGACATTTATATGGTGGGCGGCATGACCGATCACATCAGCATCTGGAAAGGCTCCTATGCTTCGGCGCGGCTGTTCGGCGGTAACTTCGAGTTTGTCCTCCACTCCAGCGGCCATATCCAAACAGTGGTCAATCCGCCGGGCACCCCGAAGACCCGCTACTTTACCAATGCGGAATGCCCGGATGAGGCCGATCATTGGCTGGCCGGAGCGGGAAGCGTTTCCGGCTCCTGGTGGGAGCACTGGAAGGAATGGCTGAGTCGGCGCTCCGGTTCCACCGTCGCGGTGGCCGCCGAGCTGGGAAGTGCTATCCATCCGGCGGCGGCCCAGGCCCCGGGCGCCTACGTCAAGGTTCGCTAATCGGCTTTCGAGGAGTGGTTGGTCGAAAAGGCCGGCCACTCCTGGGCCACCACCTCGCCATCGGCGGCAAGGGCGTGGCAGCTGTCGATGAGTGCGGGGCGGCCCTCCTCGGGCCGCTCCTCCCGCAGCAGCGGATAGATGGTCTGGAAAGCGGTTGTCGCCACCGCGCCCAGCAATTCGGTGATGTGGGTACAGCCCTGGACTCCACCGAAGCGCGCCCTGACCTCGCGCATGAAGCCCGCCCCCAAGGACAGGCCGACCAACGGAGTCGAGACGCTTGGGGTAATATCGCCGCACATGGGAAACGGCGCGTAGTCGGTCGCCGCCTCGGCCGCCTGAATGACCAGATCATCGTTGACTGTCACCCGTACGGAAATCTGATGAATCGGTTCGCCTGCGGGGATATGAGGGCGGTAGCGCCCGGCAAAGCTGTAAGCCTTGATATCGACCAATATCCCCTCGATATCCCACAGCCCGTCCTCCCGCCGGAACCCCTCGAGGGTGATTGTGCGGGTATGGATGGCTTGGCGGGGGATCGATGGAGAAAGCGGCATTTCTCTTCTTTCGTGTAGAGTTCTGGCGAAAAATAAGAGTAATTTAGCAAGGCTCGGACGGCAATCCCTTAATAGACGCATGAATTGGCTTGTCGAAGGAGTTGATTAGCAGAATGCAAGGTCATAGAATGTGACGGAGCGCACCTTACCGGTGCATGCTACCTTTCCCAGGGTGGGCAGACCGCAAAGAAGCGTCGGAGAAAGGGGGGCAGGATTCATGGCGATCATTGCACGAACCATGCGGCCTATTGCCGGGTCCTTGATGGTCGCCTTCCGGATTATTGCCGCCCATGCCCTGTGCGCCATCGTGTTGATCGCCTCCCTCCCCGCTGCCGCCCAAACTGCGCCGCGCGAGATCGAATACGCTTATCCCGACCAGTCGGTCTGGACCACCAAGGCGAATGCCCAGGGGGAACTGGAAAACCCGTTGCTGCGGCTCGCGGCGGTCCTGTTCACCAAGGCCGACATTCCCTGGCATGGGCGCCGTTATCCCGCGTCGCGCATGTACCGATATCTGAGCGACGGGACAGCCGATTTTTCCATGTTGGTAAAGGCGCCGGTGTTGAACGAGTGCTGCCTCATCAGCAAAAATCAGGTGGCAAGCACTGAATTGCGGGTCTATCGCCGCTCTGGCATGCCACTGATCCATGGGAGGGAGGATCTGGTCGGTCGCCGGGTCATTACCATTCGCGGCTACAGCTACGAAAGCCTGCTCGGCTATCTGGCCGATCCCGCCAATTCGGTCATCAACAACACCGCACTTCGCCACGATGCCGCCTTTGCCATGCTGGAAGCTGGCAGAGGGGACTATCTGGTGGACTATTCCGGCCCTGCCCAGGAGGTCCTGGCGGCGCACCCTATCGCCGGGATTCAGTACGACGTTCTGTCTCGGCTGGATGTCCATATGGTGCTGGCGAAGTCTTATCCGGACGCGGCCAAGGTCATGGCCAATCTGGAAGCCATCGCCGACTCGCTAAACAAGGATGAAATCCTGAAGCCGGTAGCGCGGTAGGGTCTTAAAGGCCCAGATAGGCGGCGCGGACGCGGTCGTTCCCCATCAGGGCGACGCCGCTGCCCTCCATCACCACATGTCCGTTTTCCAGTACGCAGGCGTGATCGGCCATCTTGAGGGAGACCGCCACATTCTGCTCTACCAGAACGATGGTCATGCCGTCGGCGTGAAGTCGGCGGATGATAGAGAAAACTTCATGAACCATGGCGGGGCTCAGCCCCAACGACGGCTCGTCGAACATGATCAGGCGCGGCTGCCCCATGAGGCAGCGGCCGATGGCCAGCATCTGCTGCTCGCCGCCGGACAAGGTGCCGGCCAGTTGGCGGCGACGTTCCAGCAGCCGGGGAAAAGTCTCCCACACCCTGTCCAGGGTCCGTGCCGCGAGATTGCGGCCACGGGGCAGCATCGCGCCCAGTTCCAGATTGTCCTCCACCGACATGGTGGGGAAAATCTGGCGGCCCTCCGCCACCTGCCCCAGGCCGAGATCGCAGACCCGGTGACTATCCCAGCCGGTGATGTCGATACCGTCGAATACAATGCGGCCGCGCCTCAAAGGCTCCATGCCGGCGATAGCGCGGATCAGCGAGGTCTTGCCGGCGCCGTTGGCCCCGACAATGGCGGTTATGCCTCCGGCGGGTACGTGGAACGAGACGTCGGACAAGGCCTGGGCGTCGCCGTAGAACAGGTCCAGGTCGGAAATGGCGAGCATCAGGCCCCCTCCTCGCCGAGATAGCATTCCAGCACACGTGGGTCGCGCACCACCTCGGCCGGCGACCCCTCGCAGACCGGCTTGCCGGAGTTGATCACCACCACCCGGTGAGACAGCGCCATCACCGCCCGCATCACATGCTCTATCAGCACGATGGTCAGGCCGGTTTCCTGGTTCAGACGCTGAAAGGTCTCGACCATGCGGTCGGTTTCCACTGGGCGCAGACCGGCCATCACCTCGTCGAGCAGAAGCAGCTTGGGCCGCGTCGCCAGGGCGCGCGCCACCTCCAGGCATTTGCGGTCGGGCAGGGTCAGGCTGCGGGCGGGCATCCGGCGCTTGTCGGCCAGGCCCAGCATCTCCAGCACCGCGATGGCCCGATGCCGGGATTCGGTCACGTCGGCAGCCCAACGCAAGGCCCCCACCACCACATTTTCTTCCACCGAAAGATTGCCGAACGGCTTGACCAGTTGGAAGGTCCGCCCCACCCCGGCTCGACAGACTTGATCCGGCCGCAGCCCGACCAGCGAGTGCCCATCAAGGAGAATATCGCCGCCATCTGGTTCAAAAACACCGGCTATCATATTGAAGACGGTTGTCTTTCCCGCTCCGTTTGGGCCGATCAGCGCGACGATTTCACCCTTCGCCGCCGAGAACGAGACCCCATCGACAGCGCGCAGGCCACGGAAATTCTTGGCCACCGCCTCGACGGCCAGCAGAGCCGGCGCACCGCTCATGGCGTGCCCTCCCCGTCCCAGCCCAGCCGGCGGCGCAGCCACGGCCACACGCCGTCGGGCCGGAACTTGACGATACCCAGCATGGCCAAACCATAGCACAGTTGCTTGAGGCCGGCGGGGTTGTAGCCCATGGCCTCGGTGCCCCAGGTGATGACTTCGCCCAACGGCGTCAGGATCAGGGCACCGAGAATGGGGCCGAACAGCGTCCCCAACCCGCCGACAATGGGGGCCAGGATGATGTCGATGGACCGGCCCATGCCGAAGGCCTGGGCCGGAAACAGGCTATTGTAGTAGAAGGCGAAGAATACTCCGCCCGCCGAGGTCAGGCCAGCCGAGAGCATCACCGCCCACAGCTTGGCCCGAAAAACGTTGATGCCCAGTGCGGCGGCGGCCTCCTGGTCCTCGCGCACCGCCAGCCAATAGAAGCCGAGGCGCGAGTCCAGCAGGCGGCGGCACAGCAGGAAGATGCCTGCGGTCATGGCCAGGATCAGGTAGTAGAACATCAGGGGATGACCGCGCAGATACAGCAGATCGACGCCGCTGCGGCTGGCCACCGGCAGGAACAGGCCACCAGGGCCGCCCAGACCGGGGATGTGCTCGAACAGTACGCGGGTGAATTCGGCGAAAGCGATGGTCAGCAGGGCGAAGTAGACACCCTTGACCCCGAATCGGAAGCCCAGCGCGCCGATGGCGGCGCCGGCCGCGACCGCCACCGCGACACCTGCAACCAGCCCCAGGGCGCCGGGAACGCCGAATTGAGCGAACAGCGCCGCGGCGACATAAGCCCCAAGGCCGCCATAGAGGCTGTGGCCCAGCGACAATTGCCCGGCGAATCCCATCATGATGTTCCAGGCCTGACCGAGATAGGCCATGTAGAGCACCAGCATCAGCACTGACAGCAGATAGGGCCCGGCCGCCAGCGGCGCAAGGGCGAACAAGACCAGCAAGGCGATGAGGGCAAAATGCTGTTTCATCGCCGCGCTCCCAACAGGCCCTGTGGCCGCAGGACCAGCACCAGGATCAGAATGGCGAAGCTGAACATACTCTTCATGGACGGCATCAGGAAATAGCCGGCCAGGACCTCGGAGACTCCGATCAGCATGCCGCCCAGCAGAGCGCCGGTCATGCTGCCCAATCCGCCGACGATGACGATGATGAAGGAGAGCAAGGTCAGCTCCGGCCCCGTCGCCGGCATCACGTCGATCAGCAGGGACAGCAGCGCCCCGGCGGCGCCAACGCAGGCGGTGCCGATGCCGAAGGTGACGGCATAGAGCCGTTTCACGTCGAGGCCGATCACCCGCGCGCCGACCAGATTGTCGGCGCAGGCGCGGATGGCCTTGCCCATCAGGGTCAGCCGGAAGAATCCCATCAGCAGCAGGGAAATGGTCAGGGCGGCGGCTGCGGACAGCAAGCGCACCTTGTCGATCAGCAGCGGTCCGATCTCATAGGTGTCGAACCCATAAGAAACCTGGATGCCGTGGGCATCGGGTCCGAAGGCGAGCAACGAGGCGTTGACCATGATGATGGCCAGAGTAACCATCAAGATGAACTGCATATGCTCGGGTTTGGAGACGAAGCTGTCCACCAGTCCGCGTTGAAGTCCATAGCCGCAGACAAACATCACCACCGCGATCAGCGGCATGCCCACCAAGGGATCGAGGTCGAGATACGTCGCCAGCGCCCAAGCGCCGTACATGGCCAGGGCTGTCATCTCGCCATGGGCGAAGTTGACCACCCTGACCACGCCGAAGATCACCGACAGGCCCAGCGCCAGAAGGCTGTAGACCAGTCCGGTGAGAAGCCCGGTGATGACTTGGTTGATGAGGTCGATGGACATCCGGCGGCCAGGAACGGAAATGATGGCGCCCGCCCCGGGGATAAGTCCGGAGCGGCCGCAGGTTCTTACAACATCAGCCGCGCTGTTGCCAGCCCGGAGCCGGGAACACCGGCTTGGCCTCGGCGGCTTCCACCGGTAGGACCACCCGGGGCTTGCCGCCGTAGTTCTGGATGGTCGCGGAACGGGTATTATTGTTCTGTCCTTTGGCGTCAAAGGCGATGGCGCCGCCGATCATCACGTGATCGGTGATATTGGTGGACGGCAGCACATCGAGCAGCGCCTTTGGGTCGGTGCTTCCCGCCCGCTTTGCGGCGTCGGCGGCGATGAGGACAGCCTCGAAGGTATAGCCCACATTCATCTCGAACAGGGCGTCGGGATAGGCCTTGGCGAAGGCCGCCAGCAGCGCCTGCGACATCTTGGACTTGGGATTGATCCACGGCAGGTTGGTCATGGAGTAGTCCGCGTACTTGCCCAGGGTCTTGTAGAACTGGACCTCGTACATGCCGGGGCTGCCGGGCGAGACCACTGCCTTGGGCTCGAATCGCTGCTTGACCATCTCGCGGATGATCTTGATGGAATCCTCGCCATGGGCGACCAGGATCAGCAGATCGGCACCAGTGGCCTTGGCTTTACCCACCTCCACCGCCAGATCGCGAGCGGCGCCGTCATAGGAAATGGTCTCGACGATGGGAAACGGCATGTCCAGCGTCGGGAATATCTTGCCCACCGCGCCTGCCATGGCGGTGCCGAAGGTATCGTTGTTATTCATGAACACCGCCTTGGACGGCGTCACCCCGGTCTCTTTGAACAGATCCTTCATCAGCGACAGCCCCTCGCCCACCAGCCGGGGGGCGGTGGGGAAGTTGCGGAAGACGGTCTTGAAGCCCTGCTCGGTGATGTTGGGCGCTGCGGCGATGTTGATGATCAACGGCACCCCGCGCTGTTCACAGACCTGGGCCACCGCCAGAGTCTGGGCCGATTCAAAGGCGCCAATCAGCACCTGGGCTCCCTCGGCAATAAGTTTTTCCGCCCGAGTCCGCGCGGTATCGATATTGGTCTCGGTGTCGGCGATCATCAGCTGGACCGGCATGCCAAGCTCGGCCAGCAAGGCAGGGGTGACGTCGGCTGCGCGCTTGCAGCTCTGGCCCTCGCGCGCCAGCGAGCCTGACAGCGGCAGCAGCAGTCCCACCTTGAGCGGCGTCGCGGCGCGGGCTGGCCCAACAGTTCCGCCCAGGCTAAGGGCCACGGCACCGGCGGCGATGAAGCCACGACGATTGAGTTGACGTTCGGACATGGGTTGCTCCCTGCTGATACGGGGCGCCAGCCTAACCGCTGGCTTTCGCGGGGGCAATGCGCTCCCTCCCGACTTCTCCCTTATTTAGCGGGCGGAACCGTATTATGCTGAGTTGCTCTTTTCAGTGGGAAGGTCGTGCCGCATGATTCGTCTGGCCAATGTACTCGTCGCCCATGCCGACAAGACCGCCACCGAGGCCCTTCTGGCCCGATTGTCCCATTGTGGCTACCACGTCACCGTCGCAGCCACCCCGGACCAGGCCACGCTTTACGCCCGCTCCGAGCACCCCGACCTGATTCTGGTGGGTGATTTCGGGTCTGATCCCATTACCTTCGGCGCCACTCTCAAGCACGATCCAGAATGCGCTGAAATTCCGGTTGTCCTGATGGTGGAGAAGGCCCAGGCGGAGGTGGCCGGCCGCGCCTTCGAGGCCGGGCTGGACGACACCGTGGCCTGGAGCTGCGATGATACCGAGCTTTTCGCCCGGTTGCGGCCGCTGGTCCGCATCGCCACCATGCATGCTGAATTGCGCCATCGCGCCCTGGCCGCCAGGAGCTTCGGCATCAATGCCCGGACCCGGGCTACGGCACCGGAAGGAATCCGCCCTTCGGTTCTGGTGGTGGGTCATGATCATGACGGCATCGCGGCTATCCTGGGCAGCAATGCCGAGGTGATCAGCAGCCAGAACCTCTATGACGGCGAGTCCTTGCTGGAAAGCCGCAATTTCGATGCCGCCGTGGTGACCATCGGCACCGATCTCGACGGATGCCTCGCCTTCGCCTCGCAAGTCCGCAACAATCCCCGCCTGTTCAATCTGCCCCTGGTCATGGTGGTGGACAAGATCGCCAGCGCCGCCGAGTGCTACCGCCGGGGCGCCAGCCGAGTACTGTGCCGTCCGGCCGATCCCGGCCTGCTCAAATCGGCGGTGCTGAGCATGGTCCGGCGGCAGCAATTGCGCTGGGCCATCCGGGCCGCCCTGTTTGAAAGCCTGCAGGAGGCCACCCGCGACACTCTGACCGGCCTGTATCGCCGCTCCTTCCTCGACCGCTATCTAGCCGAGCGGCTGGCTATTGCCCTGGCCCACGACCGTCATCTGGCGGTGGTGTTCTTCTCCATTCCCAATATCGACGGCGTGCGCGATCATTTCGGAGACGACGCAGCCGAGCATCTGGCGCAGCAGTTGGGGCAATGGATCACCGGCCTGCTGCGGGCCGAGGACCTGACCGCGCTGTACGACAAAAATGAATTCTGCGTGGTCCTCCCCGACACGCCGCTGGTGGAGGCCGAGGTGGTCATGCACCGCATCGCCGGCGTGTTGGCCTATACCGACTTCGCCGTCCGCGACGTCTATCAGCCGGTTAAGATATGGGTCCAGGTCGGCTGCACGGATGCCCACCAAGATGATACACTGGCAAGCCTTCTGGCCCGGGCGCAGGCCAGGATCGACTAGGACACCTCCCGCCATGAGGATCGAGTACGTGTTCGATACGGTCTGTCCCTGGTGCTACGTGGGAAAGCGCCGGTTCGAGCGCGCCCTGGCCCTACGTCAGGGGAGCCGTGCCACGGTCTGTTGGCGGCCTTTCCTGCTCAATCCCGATCTGCCGCCGGAAGGCATCGACCGGAAGGTTTACCTCGACCGCAAATTCGGCGGCCCCACCCGGGTGCAGCGGGTCCACGCCGCCGTGGCCGCTGCCGGCAAGGTCGAGGGTATCGAATTTGATTTTGACGCCATCCAGCGCACACCAAATACGCTGAATTCCCACCGCCTCATTCGTTTCGCCTCCGGATTGGGGCGCGAGGCCGAGGTGGTGGAAGCCCTTTACCACGCTTATTTCTGCGAAGGACGCGATATCGGCGATCTGGACGAGCTTGTCGCCATCGGCGCGGCGCATGGGCTGGACGGTTCGGCCCTCGGCGACTTTCTCGCGTCGGAGGACGACGTCGCCGCCGTGCTGGGGGACAATGCCAGAGCCCATCGGCTGGGCGTCAACGGGGTTCCCTGCCTGATCATCGACGGAACCTACGCCCTGGCCGGCGCCCAAGAGCCCGATATCCTGCTGCGCCTCATCGATATCGTGCGCGAAGGCGAGCCGGAAGCGGCGTTCAGCTGAACACGACAAAAGACGGCACCTCCGATAGGAGGCACCGTCCCTGTCTGATCGGGAAAGATTATTTGGCCGGCGGGGGCGGATTACAGCCGCACACCGACATCTTGCCGGGCTCGGTGGTGGTCCATTGGCCGTTCCAGGTGACCTTGCTCAGCTGGCTCGGGCACTTGGTCTGAGCGTCCTGGTTGTTCCAGATCGGGCCGACCGGCACGTCCACCCCGACGGTGGTGCCGCAGACCGACATTTGGCCTTCGACAGTGGTCTTCCACTGGCCGTTCCAGCTCAGGCTGGAACAGACGCCGGGGCACTTGGCCTGGGCATCCTGCTGGTTCCAGATCGGGCCGGCATTGACGTCAAAGGCCGAGGCGGTGCCGTGCACGCCCAGGACCAGAACCGCTGCAATGGCGAGACACTTCAAGAAAGTCTTCATTGGGATCCCCTCCATTTGTTGGCCTGGCCAAGCCGCACCCGCAAAAGGAGAGTGACGCAGCTAGCATCGCTAAAATGGACGGTTTCGCGCAAAATGTACAACCAAATAGGTGCGATAGTCACAATAAACTACGCTATTGTATGCACCATAGGTTGTGCGACGCCAACCGAATGGTCTCACCCCTTGGCCAGCACCCGCTCCAGTTCGGCCATGCCGGCCGGCAGATCGACCTTGCCACCAACGGCGCGCATGGCCGAACCCAGGGCGTGCAGTGTGCGGAACAGGTGATGGGTGCGGCTTTGCTCGCCCATTTGGCCGATGCGCAGGATGTTGAGGCCGAAAGCACCGGAAATCTCCACCTTGTACAATTCGGACATGACATGACGCACCCCATCGGCCGAAACGCCCTCGGGGACGGTGATGCCCACCACCGAACTGAGCCGGCATTCCGCCGGGATCAGCAGATCCATCCCCATGGCCTCGATGCCGCCCTGAAGTGCGGCGGAACAGATGGCATGGCGGCGGAAGCGGGCCGGCAGGGTTTCGTCGCAAACCAAGCGCAGCGCTTCGTGCAGCGCCAGAACGCCGGATACCGGCGCGGTATAGTGGTAGGCTTTCTTGTTCCAGAACTGATCGGCCAGACGGGCGTCCAGGCACCAGTGGGCCATGGGAGCATTGCGTTTTTCGATGCGGCTCCAGGCATCATCGGAGAAGGCGATGAGCGAGACACCGGGGATGGAAGACAGTCCCTTCTGACCGCCAGTGATGACGGCGTCGACCCCCCACTCCTCCATTTCCATGGGCATGGTCGAGAGAGTGCAGACGGCATCGACCACATTGAGGCAGCCATAGCTCTTGGCGATGCGGCAGATTTCCACCAATTCGCGGTTCCACACCGTATTGGATGTCTCGCCCTGCACTACGGTCAGCACCTGGAAGCCGCCATCCTTCAGCATGGCTTCCACAACCTCGGCCCGCGCCGGCTGCTTGTCGGGGACGTCGAAGCGAACCACATCGCCGCCAACCCGGTTGGCCATTTCGGCCAGACGGCGGCTGAACAGCCCGTTGCAAATGGACAGGACCCGGGTTCCCGGCTCCACCAGATTGCAGATGGCCATCTCCATGGCCGCCGAGGCGGGGCCGGACACGCCCATGACATGGCCTGAGGACGTCTGGAACACGTAGCGGGCCATGGTCTTCACCTGTTCGACCACGGAATTCATGGTTTCGCCCAGATGGTTGATGACCAGGGAATTGGCGTAGGCCACCTTGTGCGGGATCGGTACCGGCCCGGCGCCCATCATCAGCAGGGGCTCGTCGGGAAGGATATTGTCCAGCGGAATGATATGGGGCGGCTTAGGGTATTTCATTTCGGGTCCTTAAGGATACAAGCGAACCTAGGCATTCAGGGCTTCGCTGGGATCTGGCCGCGCCTGGAAGGAGGCAATTCGGCAGGGCAAGGCTAGCGCCTATACTCCTTTTTCAACCCGCTGCCAATTCCGCCATTTTACCAACCACGGTCCTCAGGCCCGCCACCCGCTGCTTGGGGTCTTCCCAGGCGCGCAGAAAGACCAGCTTGTGGTCGGGCCGGAGCTTGCAGGTCCCGGCTGCGCGGCTGATGAACTGGACTAGGCCCATGGGATTGGCGAAGGTATTGGCGCGGAAGGTGACCACGGCCCCCTTGGGACCGGAATCCACCTTCTCGATGCCGGCCAGCTTGCACAGCGCCTTAATGGCGACCACTTCCAGCAGGTTCTCCACCTCGGGCGGCAACTTGCCGAAGCGATCGATCATCTCGGCAGCCAGGGCTTCAATCTCGGCGGCGTTGTCCAGGGCGGCGATGCGGCGATAAAGCGCGAGGCGCACCGAGAGATCGCCCACATAGGTCTCGGGGATAAGCACCGGGCTGCCGACGGTAATCTGGGGCGACCACTCCTCCTCGGCCTCGGAGCCGGTCCCGCCCTTGGCCGCCGCCACCGCCTCCTCCAGCAATTGCTGGTACAACTCAATACCGACTTCGCGGATATGGCCGGACTGCTCCTCGCCCAGCAGATTGCCGGCCCCCCGGATGTCGAGATCGTGGCTGGCCAGCTGGAAGCCTGCCCCCAGGGAATCCAGCGTCTGCATTACCTGGAGGCGCTTCTCCGCCGCCTTGGACAACACCTTGTCACTGGGCAAGGTAAAATAGGCGTAGCCACGGGTTTTGCCGCGCCCTACCCGCCCGCGCAGCTGGTAGAGCTGGCCCAGCCCGAACATGTCGGCACGGTGAATGATCAGGGTATTGACGCTGGGCATGTCCAGGCCGGATTCGATGATGTTGGTGGACAACAGTACGTCGTACTGCTTCTCGCCGAAGGCTACCATCACCTCTTCCAGATCGGCGGGGGACAACCGGCCATGGGCGACGGCCGTCTTGACCTCGGGCACCAGCTTGGCCAGCCGCTCGGCCACCCGGTCGATATCGGCCAGACGCGGGCAGACATAGAACACTTGGCCACCACGATAGCGCTCGCGCAGGATGGCTTCGCGCAGCACCACCGGGTCGTAAGGCAGCACAAAGGTCCTCACCGCCAGCCGGTCCACCGGCGGGGTGGCAATGACGCTCATCTCCTTGACCCCCGACAGCGCCATTTGCAGCGTGCGCGGGATGGGGGTGGCGGTAAGCGTCAGGACATGCACGTCGGATTTGAGCTGCTTCAGCCGCTCCTTGTGGGCGACGCCGAAATGCTGCTCCTCGTCGATGATCAGAAGACCCAGGCGCTTGAAGCTCATCCCTTTGGCCAGCAGGGCATGAGTACCGACCACGATGTCGACCGAACCATCGGCGGCACCGGCCTTGGCCTCGGCGGCACGCTTGGCCGTCACCAGCCGCGACAATTGCTCGACCCGCACCGGCAGGCCGGCAAAGCGTTCCTTGAAAATACGGTAATGCTGGCGGGCCAGCAGGGTGGTCGGCACCACCACCGCCACCTGAAGCCCCTGAAGCGCGGCGACGAAGGCTGCGCGCAAGGCCACCTCGGTCTTGCCAAAGCCCACATCGCCGCAGATCAGCCGGTCCATGGGCTTGCCCGAGCCCAGATCGGCTATGGTGTCGGCGATGGCGTGCAACTGGTCCTCGGTCTCGGCCCAGGGGAAGCGGGCACAGAATTCGTCGTAGAGGCCCTCGGCCGGGACCAGACTTTCCCCTTGCCGGACCTGACGCTGTGCCGCCACCAGGATCAACTGGTCGGCGATATCGCGGATACGCTTCTTGAGTTTTGCCTTGCGGGCCTGCCAAGCGGTGCCGCCCAGCTTGTCCAGCGCCACCCCCGACTGGTCCGAGCCGAAGCGGGTGAGGACGTCGATATTCTCCACCGGCACGAACAGCTTATCGCCGCCATCATAGATCACCCGCAGGCAGTCATGGGGGGCGCCGGCAACTTCCAGGGCTACCAGCCCGTCATAGCGGCCGATACCGTGCTCCACATGCACTACCAGATCGCCTTCACCCAGGGCGGAAGCCTCGGCGATGAACTGGGCGCCTTTCTTCTTCTTGCGCGCCGGCCGGGCCAGACGATCCCCCAGGATGTCCTGCTCGGTGATCAACGCCAGTCGGGGCGCGACGAAGCCGTGGTCAAGTCCAAGCACCACCAGGGCCACCTGCCCCTTGTCCAGCTCCTGGACCTCGGCCCAGCTTTCGGTGGCCACGATTCCCTTGACCCCGTGATCCTTCAGCACGCCGGCCAGGCGATCACGCGAGCCGGCGGTCCAGGCTGCCACCACCACCCGCCGGCCGGCCTTGGTTTCGGCTTCGATATGCTCGCGCACGCCGTCATAGACGTTGAAACCCGGCCGTGCCCGCAAGTCGGCGAAGTCGTGGCCAAGGCGACCGCCGGCGTCAACCGTGCGGCTGACACCCTCGGGGGCATCGAAGGGCGACAGACGCAGAACGGCGCGAGTCGCCAGCAGCCGGTCCCACTCCTCGCGCTCCATATACAGCCGCGTCGGTGCCACCGGGTGATAGACCATGCCGGATTCAGCCAGACCGGAACCACTGATGCTGGCGCGAGCGTCATAATATTCCAGGACCAGGGCATGGCGAGCGGTCAGCGCCTCGTCCACCTGATGGTCCAGCACCACCGCCGCGTCCGGCAGATAGGCGAACAGGGTGTCCAGCCCATCGTGGAACAGCGGCAGCCAGTGCTCCATGCCGGGGAACTTGATGCCGGCGGAAATGCTTTCATAGAGCGGGTCCGGTCCCTGGACGATGCCGAACATCTCTCGGTAGGCGGTGCGGAAACGGGCGATAGAGGGCTCGTCCAGAGCCACTTCGCTCACCGGCCGGCAGATGAACCCCTCGACCTTGCCGGTGGTGCGCTGGCTCATGGGATCGAACGAGCGGACAGCCTCGATCTCGTCGCCGAAGAAGTCCAGCCGCATGGGCTCGGCCGAGCCGGGTGGGAACAGGTCGATAATGCCGCCGCGCACGGCGTATTCCCCCGGCTCCATCACCGTATCGGCGCGAATATAGCCGTTGCGCTCTAGAAATGAAATCAGCTTGTCCAGCGGCAGCCGGCTTCCCGCCTTGGCGTTCAGCGTGGCCCGTGTCAGCGCCTCGCGCGGGGGCACCAGCTGGGCCAGCGCGGCGACGGTGGTCAGCACCAGCCGCCCCCTGCCCCCTGCCCCCTCGGCCAGACGGGCCAGGGTGTCGATGCGTCGCGCCACCACGTCAACATTGGGTGACACCCGGTCATAGGGCACGCAATCCCAGGCAGGAAATTCCAGGACCTCGACCTCGGGGACAAAGAAGGCCAAGGCCTCGGCCATGCGTGCCATGCGGCCGTCGTCCCGGGCCACATGCAGCAGATCGCGCCCCGGCGCCAGGGCGGCCATTTCGGCCAGCAACAAGGCATCGCGCCCTTCCGGAGCTCCGGCAAGGGTGATTGTCCCAGGCGCGTTCAGATAGTCGGAGCGAAGACTCAAGAGTACGCGGCCTCGCTTTGCACGAAGGCCTTGATCATGGCCATGACGTCGTGGTCAAGATGGGCCGGGACATCCTGTTTTCCGGTCACCCAGTTGAACAGGTCGCTGTCGTTCTCGGTGATCAGAACCTCGAATCGTTCAGCCTGTTCCGGGGTCAGCCGGGCAAGGTATTTGGCGGCAAAACCGCCGAACAGGATATCATTCTCGTTGGAGCCCATATGGTGGGCTCGAAACATCAGTCGCTTTAAACGCTGTTCGTCCATGTGTCCGGCATTGCTTCGGTGGCGGGGCGGACTAGGATATAGCCCCTCCGTCCGCCAATGTCAGCCATCCATGCGTCCCCATATCCTCAATCCCCTGTTTACCCCGGTCACGTCCTTGCCCGGAATCGGTCCCCGACTGGCGCCGCTTTATGAAAAGCTGGCGGGAGGCAAGGTGCTCGACCTGCTGTGGCACCTGCCCGTGGGCGTGATCGACCGCCGCTTCTCACCTAAGGTGATGGACGCCCCCGATGGCAAGGTGGCCACCCTGGTGCTGCGGGTGGATGCCCATCTGCCTTCGGCCAGCCCCAAGCGGCCCTACCGCGTGCGGATGTCCGACGAGACCGGCTTTCTTCATCTGGTGTTCTTTCACGGCCGCGAGGACTGGCTGCGTACCCAGCTGCCCGAGGGCGAGACGCGGGTGATCAGCGGCGTGGTCGAGCATTTCAACAATGAGATCCAGATCACCCATCCCGACCATATGGTACCTCTCGACAAAATCTCAGAAATCCAGGGGATCGAGCCGGTCTATCCCCTCACCGCAGGCCTGACCGGGCGACTGGTGGGCAAGTCGGTCAAGGCAGCCTTGGCCAAGGCGCCCGACCTGCCGGAATGGCAGGATGCCACATGGCTGGCGCGCCAGTGCTGGCCCAACTGGCGCAGTGCGCTGGAGACCATGCATAATCCCGCCGACGAGCTTTCCGTCACCTGCGACAGCCCGGCGCGGCGGCGGCTGGCCTTCGATGAACTGCTGGCCAATCAATTAGCCTTGGCCCTTGTCCGCGCCCAGATGCGCAAGCTCAAGGGCCGCCCCATCAAGGGCGACAGCCGCCTGCGGGGGAAGGTGATGGAAGCCCTTCCCTTCCGGCTGACGGGGGCGCAGACCCGCTCGCTGGCCGAGATCGATGCCGACATGGCCGAGCCGTCGCGCATGCTGCGGTTGCTCCAGGGCGACGTGGGCAGCGGCAAGACGGTGGTGGCGCTGCTGGCCATGCTGAGCGCGGTGGAGACCGGAGCCCAGGCCGCCATGATGGCCCCCACCGAAATCCTGGCGCGCCAGCATCTGGCCACCATAGCCCCCCTGGCCGAGGCAGCGGGCATTCGGGTCGCCTTGCTGACCGGCCGCGACAAGGGCAAGGCGCGCGAGCGTATCCTTGCCCGCCTCGCTGAAGGCGAGGTCGACCTGTTGCTGGGCACTCACGCCCTGTTCCAGGAGGACGTGGCCTTCAAGGACCTCGCCCTGGCGGTGATCGACGAGCAGCACCGTTTCGGCGTCCACCAGCGCCTGGACCTGGCGGCCAAGGGCGTCGCGGTGGATATGCTGGTGATGACCGCCACCCCAATTCCCCGCACCCTGCTCCTCACATCCTATGGCGACATGGATTCCTCGCGCCTAGACGAGAAGCCGCCCGGCCGTCAACCAGTTGACACTCGGGCGGTGCCGCTGTCCCGTCTGGACGACATGGTGGCGGGAGTGGGCCGCGCAATCGCCACCGGCGCGCGGGTCTACTGGGTTTGTCCGCTGGTGGAAGAATCCGAGACATCCGACCTCGCCGCGGCAGAAGAACGCCATCGTTTCCTTACCGCAATGTTCGGCGAACGGGTCGGCCTGATTCACGGCCGCATGAAAGGCCCCGCCAAAGACGACGTCATGGAGCGCTTCTCCGCAGGCGATCTTGATGTCCTGGTGGCCACCACCGTGATTGAAGTGGGGGTCAACGTCCCCGAGGCTACCATCATGGTGATCGAGCATGCCGAACGCTTCGGCCTCGCCCAGCTGCACCAGCTGCGCGGCCGGGTCGGACGTGGCGACAAGGCATCGCGCTGCCTGCTGCTCTACGGCTATCCTCTGGGGGAAGTGGCCAAGTCCCGCCTGGAAATCATGCGCGCCACCGAGGACGGCTTCATCATCGCCGAGGAAGACCTCCGCCTGCGCGGCGGCGGCGAGATGCTGGGCACCCGCCAAAGCGGCCTGCCGGAGTTCAAGCTCGCCGATTTGACCCTGCACGGCGATTTGCTGGCAGCAGCCCGCGACGATTCCAAGCTGATCCTCGACCGCGACCCCGAACTTCAGGGACCGCGTGGCGAGGCCTTGCGCACCCTGCTCTACTTGTTCGAACGGGACGCGGCGGTCAGGACGCTGCGGTCGGGGTGATCCCCCGCTCACCGCTCGTGGAACGACTGCTGGACCTGGGTGAAGATGGGCTTGAGCATGTATTGCAGCAGGGTCTTGTCGCCGGTGATGATTTCCGCTGTCACGCTCATGCCGGGATGGACCATGAAGCGGCCGGGATTTTCACCCACGTAATTGTGCTCCAGCTCGATGACGCCCTTGAAAAAGGGGTTGCCCTTGTCATCGACGAAGCTGGTGGCGGAAATCTTCGTCAGGGTGCCGTGAACGGCGCCATAGCGGGCGAAGTCGTAGGTGGTGACCTTGACCTTCACCGGCTGGCCGATATGGAGATGACCCACATCCTTGGTGGTGATCTTGGCATCAACCTTCATGTCGGTTTCCACCGGCACCACGTCGCAGACCTGACCGCCGGGAGCGATCACCGCGCCCTGGTTCTTTACCGTAAGGCCTTTGACCAGACCGCGGACGGGCGAGGAAATCTCCAGCCGCTTCACCCGGTCCTCCAGCCTTCCTATGCTTTCCTGCACCTGGGCCAGTTCGTTGACGGTGACGCCCAGCTCATCCATGGTCGCCTTCTGGACGGTGGAGCGGCTGTCGATCAGACGGTTTTCCGTTTCGGTCAGCGCTTCACGGGCAGTGACCTCCTGGCCGATCAGGCGTGACAGTTCACCTTGAACGCGGGACAGTTCCCGCTTGGTATCGAGAAAGACCACCCGCGAGACCAGCCCCTTGGCCACCAGTTCCTCGCGCATCTTCATTTCTTCGTTCAACGGCCCCAGCTGCTCGCGCAGTGACCGCTCCTGGGATTCCAGCAGCTTGAGGTCGGAGCGCTTCTGATCGATCTGTGACGTGATGACGGAGCGGGCGGTGTCGCGGGCCTGGGCCTGACTGGCGAAGATGGAGGCGTTATCGGCGATCAGACGCTCGTAACCCTGGGGCATGGCTGAAAAATCGGGCTGGCGTTCCTCGGCGAAGGCGCGCAGGCGCTCGGCTTTGATCAGCAGGGTCGCCTCGCGGGCACGGGTCTGTTCCAGATCGGAAATGGCCTGCGCCGGGTCGAGCCGCAGGATAGTCTGCCCCGCCTCCACCAGATCGCCGTCACGCGCCATGATTTCCCGGACGATACCGCCTTCGAGATGCTGGACCGTCTGCACCTGTCCGGAAGGGATGACCTGTCCCTCGGCCGAGGCGATCTCGGGAACATCGGTGATCGCCGCCCAGATCACAAAGGCCAGGGTGGTCAGGCTGGCCACCAGCATGGTGAAGCGCACCAGGGCCGAGGTGCCGCTTTCCTCCAGCAGAACCGCCTGGGCGAGGTGGCGCGATTGCCGGCTCGACATCTTGATCGGCACCTTTGGCGCCGCCGCGACCTCCGGCAGATGCTCGGGATTGGGAACGTTGACAAGGCTCTGGCTGGTGCTGGTGCTCATATCAAGTCCGGGGGTATGCGGGCCCTCACCTCTTCGGCGGGACCAGCGAGACGCAGATAACCGCCGTCGAACACGAGGATACGATCAGCGATACGCAGATGGCTGGGGCGATGAGTGACCATGAAAATGGTCGATTGGCCGCGGAAGGTTTCCACGGCCTGCATGAAGGTGCGGTCCCCCTCGAAGTCGAGGCCGTTGACCGGTTCATCGAACAGCATGATCGGGCCACGCTTGAGGTAGCCGCGGGCCAGCGACAGCTTCTGGACGAAACTGGTGGGCAGGTGATCGGCTGCGCCCTCTCCGACCCGAGTATCCAGACCCCGAGGCAGGGCCGAAATCTCGTCCCAGACATCGGCCTGATCGCAGGCCCAGCGGATATCCGCGTCGGTGGCGGTAGGATTAGCCAGACGGAGATTCTGGGCGACAGTACCGAAGAACAGGCTACAGCTCTGCGGCACATAGGAAATCATGTGCCGCAGCTCGATAGGATCGATCTGCCGGATATCGGCGGCGTCGATCTTGATACTGCCGGCTTGCGGCTGGTAAAGCCCCAGCAGCAGCTTCAGGATGGTGGACTTGCCCGAACCGTTACGTCCCGTGACCGCCACCACCTCGCCCGGCTCCACCTCGAAGGACACGCCGACCAGCGCGGGATCGGCTTCGTTGGAGTATCGCAACGAAACGCGCGAGAACACCACCCTGCCCTTCACGTTCTTCAGCGGCGCCACGATGGCCTTGGGATCACGTTCCGGCTTGATGGCCATCAGTCCGTCGATCTGGCGGACCGAACCACGCACCTGCTCCACCCGCTGGATCATGGTGAATCCGGTCTGGAGCGGCGACAGCACCCGCCACACCAGCATCATGGCCGCAATGAGACCGCCGATGGACAGATCGCCGGCAATGACGCCCAGGACGCCGACGGCGATGGTGGCAAGGCCGGAGGTGATGATCAGGATATTTGACAGCGTGCCGATCATGGCAGCGAACAGGCCGTTCTTGAACCCGCCCATGGCCGCACGCGCCGACATGTCGCGGTAGCGTTTAACCCAGGTGATCTCGGCGGCGGCCAGCTTGATTGCCCGCATCTTGCCCAGGGATTCCACCAGGAACTCCTGGCGGCGCGATCCAGCCCGCGACGCAATGGCCACGTTCTTGCGCACGATGGGCATCACAAGATAGCCGCCGATGATGAAAAGTATGGTGGCGACCACCGGCACCAGAGCGATGATACCGCCCAGAAGCGCGATCACGGTGAAATAGAAGATGGCGAAGGGCAGTTCCATGAACACCGTCGCCAGCGGTCCGGTAAAGAACTCGCGGACCGATTCGAAATCCTTGATACGCGCCACCTGGGCTCCGATGGTGGCGCGCTCGGTGAAGCCCGGTGG
>Ga0265313_10000961_pt1 | contig 28598 bp, 24 predicted proteins | sample 4123metaG_FD_203122 | JGI IMG/M metagenome (GOLD analysis project Ga0265313, IMG submission 203122) | Rhizosphere microbial communities from Carex aquatilis grown in University of Washington, Seatle, WA, United States - 4-1-23 metaG | ecosystem: Host-associated > Plants > Roots > Rhizosphere >...
AGCGCCCCGGCGACATCGCGCCGCTGGCCCGCTTCTTCATCGAGCGCTTCGCCGCCGAGGAGAACAAGCCGGTGGCCGGGCTGACGCCGCAGGCCGCTTCGCTGATCGAGCGCTTCTCCTGGCCGGGCAATGTCCGCCAGCTGGAGAACACCATCTTCCGCGCCGTGGTGCTGTGCGACGGCGCCGCGCTGGATGTCTGCGACTTCCCGCAGATCGCCGCCGCCATGGGCATCGAGACCCTGGCGCGCCAGAACGCCTATGCGCCGGCTTCCGGCGACACCGCCGCGCCGTCCGTGACGCGCGGCATTGCCTCGCCCTACAGCCTGTCCATGACCGATGCGTCCGGCCAGATCCGCAAGTTCGAGGACATGGAAGCGGAAATCATCAAGACCGCCATCGCCCGCTATGAAGGCCATATGTCGGAAGTGGCCCGGCGCCTGGGCATCGGCCGCTCGACGCTGTACCGCAAGCTCAAGGAATTCGGCCTGGAGCCCGACATGGAAAGCGAGCCGATGGCCAAGGTCGCCGAGGACACCGCCGAACCGGTTACGGAAACGGCGCGCAAGAGCGCGTAACCCGTTTCTGCAAGGGGGCAAAGGGCGGCTGCAAGGCCGCCCTTTTCTTTTTTAATGGTCGCGCGCGCTGACGCGAACCGCCTTGCACTTCGCGGGCGCGACGCTCCTACGGTCGCGCGCGCTGACGCGAACCGCCTTGCACTTCGCGGGCGCGACGCTCCTACGCCTTCACTTGCGCCATGATGCAGAGCGGGCGGCCGTCATTGTCGGTCAGGAACGCCATCCATTCCTCGGTGCCGTCGCCATGGCGGTGGATCATGTGCGGGGCATGGCTGAAGACCGCGCCGCGCGCCGCCAGCGCATCCTTCGCCGCGTGGATGTCGGCGACCTTGAAATAGAGAATGGATTCGCCCTCGCCCGCATCCTGCGCCTGGGACAGGAACAGCCGCGTCCCGCCCATGTCGAAAAAGGCCAGCTCGCCGAAGGAATAAAGGTGCGGCAGCCCCAGCACCTCGCCATACCAGACCCGTGCGGCGGCGATATCGCGGACTTTCCGCGACACCTGCCCCAAGACCCCCATCGCTTCCATCTCAGATTCCGACCCCGGCGCGCGGCTTGGTCCGGCGGACATTGTCGGTGTCCTGCACCGGGGCGCCGTCGCACTGGATTTCCAGCACGGTGACCGGCGAATCCGGCGCCGCATCGGGCAGGCCGGTGAAATGGGTGCGAAAGCCATCCTGCGCCACCGTCACGGCCTGGCCGGTCTTCAGCACCCTGGCCGACAGTACCTTCTGCTTCAGGCCGCTGATGGCGACATCGCCGCCCTTCGGCCAGAAATGCACATGCATGTAGAGCGTGTTGGCCTTGCGGGTGAAATTGGCATAGGCGCTGCGCGAAACCTGGCAGGGCTCAGCGCCATAAATCGCCACGCCGTTGCGGGCGACCCATTCGCCGGCCTCGCGCAGGATGCGCTCGCTTTCCGGCGGAATGCCGCCGTCCGGCTGCGGCCCGATATTGAGCAGGTAGTTGCCGCCGTCGCGGGCGCAGGTGATCAGGTTGCGGACCACCGTGCGCGGGCTTTTCCAATTGTCGTCCGCCGCCTGGTAGCCCCAGGAGTCGTTCAGGGTCATGCAGCTTTCCCAGGAGCGGCCGCCGGCTTCGGCGCGGATGGTCTGTTCCGGCGTCGAGAAATCGCCCGGCAGGTTGTTGCGGTTGTTGACGATGATGTCGGGCTGGAGCTGGAACACCATCCGGTTCATGCGCTCGGATTCCCAGCCCGCGGCGTCCAGCGGCCAGGAGACGTCGTACCAGAGCACGTCGATCTTGCCGTAATTGCTCATCAGCTCGCGGATCAGGCCGTGGGTGTAATCCACGAAACGGCGGCGCGCCTCCGGATCGGTGGCGCAGCGCGCGCCGTCCGGGTGATGCCAGTCCATCAGCGAATAGTAGAAGCCGACCCGCAGGCCTTCGGCGCGCGCCGCTTCGACATATTCGCGGATGACGTCGCGCCTGGGCCCGTACTGCATGGCGTTGTAGTTGGTGAGCTTGCTGTCCCAGTTGCAGAAGCCTTCATGGTGCTTGGACGTCAGCACCATGTATTTCATGCCCGCCGCCCTGGCGAGCTGCGCCCATTTGCGCGGGGATCCCGGCGCGGGGCGGAAGCCTTCGGTGAAGCGCTGATATTCCGTGACCGGAATGGCCTCGTTCTCCATCGCCCATTCATGGCGGCCATGGGCGGCATAGAGCCCGAAATGGATGAACATGCCGAACCTGGCCTGGTGCCACCAGGCCATGCGGCGCTGCTGGTCGGCGTCGGGCGCCCCGCTGGAGGGATCGCGCCCGGGCGGCGGCTGGGCGATGGCTTTGCCCGCGGCGGCCGCGGCGGTGACGGCGGCGGCGGTGAGAAAAAGATTGCGGCGATGTAGGGGGAAGAAATCCGGCATGGCGCCCTCCAGCTGCGCGGGTCTGGTGCCGCGCTGGGAGGGATTAAGGCACATTTCGAGCTTCATGTCAGCGCGAGGAATTTTGCGGGCTGGGCAGGAGCAAGGAGCGATGTGGGCACCTAGCCCATGAGCGACGAAGCAACGAACCCAGGACGCAAAAGAACCGCGCTTAGCGCATTCCCATGGCCGTCAAATACAAATCAAGCATGGCTTCCTGTTCCTGGAAGTCGGCCTTGTCCAGTTTCCGCATCCGGATCACCTGGCGCATGATCTTGGTGTCGAAGCCGGTGCCCTTGGCCTCGGAATAGACCTCGCGGATATCGGCGGAAAGCGCGGCGCGCTCCTCCTCCAGCCGCTCGACGCGGTCGATGAAGGATTTGAGCTGTTCCTTGGCGAAGCCGGATTTGGACATGGGCGTACTCGAGTTTTCAAAGGGCGTGGGAACCTAGACCGGGGCGGCGAAACGGCGCAACGCGGAAATAAAGCCCGGCCTGTGGGCAAAGCGTCAGCGCCGCCGCTCCATGTCGGCCAAAGCGGCGCCCAGGACAAAGAAAAGCTTGTCGGCAAAGCCTTCGGCCAGTTCCGCCGTGGCGATCAGATCCTGCCGTATCTCCACCAGCACATGCGGCAGCCCGCGCCCGGTGCCATGGCGGTTGAGGCAGTCATTCTCCAGCGCCCCGGAATAGGGCTCATTGTCGCCCCAGAGGAAGGCATGCTGCGCCAGCCGCGTCATCAGGGGCCCGGCCAGGCGGCGGTCCTTGTCCCACAGGACGCCGACTTCCCAGGGGCGGGGCTTGCCCTTCCAGCTTGGGGTGAAGGAATGGATCGAGATGATCGCCGCCCCTTTACTATTGGGAAGTTGGCCGATGCGGTCCAGTTCCGCCGTGATGGCGGCATGATAGGGCTCATGGAAATCGCGGATGCGGCGGGCCACTTCCTCCGGCCCCGCGTCACGGTTGCCGGGAATGATGCTGCCGTCCGACAGCTTCATGACCAGGGTGGGGTCGTCCGCCCCGCGGTTGAGGTCGATCAGCAGCCGCGACCAGCGCCCCAGCACCGCCGCCGCCTTGAAACGGGCGGCCAGCGCCCGCGTCACCTCCCGCGCGCCGATGTCATAGGCGATATGGGTGGCGAAGAGGGCGGGATCGAGGCCCAACAGGCCATACCCCTGCGGCAGCGCCGCCGCGGCATGGTCGCAGAGCAGCAGCAGGGTGGCGGCGGGATCGGCAGCCGGAATATGCTCAAAAGCCGTCATACGCCGGTGTTATAAGGGCCGGGCCGTTGACGCGCGAGGCCGATTCGCGCCAAACCGGGTGAGCGATGCGACACGCCCTCCTGCCCGCCTTCGCCATGCTGCTGCTGACCGCCGGCCCGGCCCTGGCCGGCTTCAAGGTCTGCAACAAGACCGCGTTGCCGGTGCGCGCCGCCATCGGCCGCTTCGACGGCAAGAACTGGTCCTCGGAAGGCTGGTGGACGGTGAAGGCCAAGGCGTGCATGGACATCCTGACCGGCCCGCTGCAGGCCCGCTATTACTATCTTTATGCCAGCGACGGCGGCGCCGGCACCTGGGACGGCAAGTTCCATTTCTGCGCCGCCCCCGCCAAGAGTTTCAAGGCCGAGGGCCGGAGCGGCTGCGCCAGGCGCGGCTTCGACAGCCGCGGTTTCTTCCAGATCGACACCGGGCACAATCCCGACTGGGTCCAGAATCTTTCCAACTGAGTTTTTCAAACCGACGGGCTGCCATGCGACGGATACGCAAGACCAAAATTCTCGCCACATTGGGGCCCGCCTCCAGCAATCCGGCGATGATGCGCGCGCTGTTCGACGCCGGCGCCGACGTCTTCCGCATCAATATGAGCCACACTCCGCACGCCATGCTGAAGGAGATGCATGGCCATATCCGCCAGCTTGCGCTGGAGACCGGCCATCATATCGGCATTCTCTGCGACCTGCAGGGGCCGAAGATACGGCTGGGCACGATCCCCGGCGGCGCGCGGATGCTCAAGCAGGACGAAAAGGTGCGGCTGGTGCTGGGCGAGACCGCCGCGGATGAGAGCCACATCCCCATTCCCCATCCCGAAATCTTCCAGGCGATCAAGCAGAAGCACGCCCTGCTGATTGACGACGGCAAGGTGCGGCTGCGCCTGCTGCGCCGGGGCGACGATTTCGCCGAGGCCGCGGTCGAGGTGCCGGGCGAAATCAAGAACCGCAAGGGCGTCAACATGCCCGACACGCTGCTGCCGCTGTCGGCGATGACGCCCAAGGACCGCTCCGACCTGGACGCGGCGCTGGCGCTGGGCGTGGACTGGGTGGCGCTGTCCTTCGTGCAGCGGCCCGAGGACGTGATCGAACTCAAGGAAATCGTGCAGGGCCGCGCCGGCTGCCTGGCCAAGATCGAGAAGCCCAAGGCGCTGGAGACGCTGGAGGAAATTCTCAAGCATGTCGACGCGCTGATGGTGGCGCGCGGCGATCTGGGGGTCGAGATGCCGCTGGAAGCGGTGCCGGGCCTGCAGAAGCGCATCCTGCGCGCCGCCCGCAAGGTGGGCAAGCCGGTGGTGGTGGCGACCCAGATGCTGGAATCGATGATCTCCTCGCCGGTGCCGACGCGGGCCGAAGTCTCCGACGTGGCCCAGGCGGTCTATGAAGGCGCCGATGCGGTGATGCTGTCGGCGGAATCGGCGTCCGGCGCCTATCCCGAAGCCGCGGTGGGGATGATGAACCGCATCGCCGCCAGCGTGGAATGCGATCCGCTCTACCGCCAGATCATCGAGAGCCAGCGCAGCGCGCGCGAGGGCACCGTGCCGGACGCCCTGATGGCGGCGGTGCATGAAATCACCGATACCATCGAGGCCCGCGCCATATTGTGCTGGAGCACCACCGGCGTCACCGCCCTGCGCGCCGCGCGCGAGCGGCCGCGCGCCCCGATCATCTGCGCCACGCCTTCGCTGCAGACGGCGCGGCGGATGGCGCTGGTCTGGGGCGCCCATGCCGTGGTCACCCCCGACATCAACAGCGTCGATGAGATGGTGGACCAGGCCATCGCCATCGCGGTCAAGGAAGGCTTTGCGACGGAGGGCGACAATATCGTCATCACCGCCGGCATCCCCTTCGGCCGGTCGGGCGGCACCAACATGCTGCGCGTCGCCAGAATCCCCGCGAACAAGCCGTGACCCGCCTCCCCCTCATTGCGAAGCAATAGGAGGGGGAGGTGATTTCAGCGAGCGAGGCACGTGCGACGGCGAGAGCCGGAGCAGCCGAGCGGAAGCTGAAATCGGAGGGGGTCAACCAACCAAATCACACGCCGGCATCTGGAACTTCGCGTCCACCCGGTGCGAGGTATAGACGAAGCCGGTCGGATCGTAGCGATAGACCTGCTTGTCCGCCGTGTGGGAGACGATGGTGTAGTGGTCGAAGCGCGGCATCGTCTTCTGGCCGTTCACACTGTCCACGGTGATGGTCTCGGCATTGCCGTTCAGCTCCCAGCGCCCGTCATTGGTGCTGTCGAAGGCCTTGCCCTGGCGGCAGGCGCGGAACAGGACATGGAAGCTGCCATCGGCGCCACCCTCTTCCAGCCACATCTCGCTCTTGTCATTGGGCTGGCCGCTGCCGAACCAGCGCCCGGCGATCCAGGGCGGCGCGGCGCTGGCCGGCGCAGCGGCCAGCAGCAAGGCAAGAAGCGAAAGCGTTTTGCGCATCAGCGGGGCCGCTTCAACTTGTCAGGTCGCAGGGCGGCATCTGGAAATCCGCCGCCACCTTGTGGGCGTGATAGGCGAAATTGGTCTCCAGATAGACATAGTTCTGGTTCTTGCCGTCCACCGACAACAGGCGGTAGCGGTCGGTGCGCGGCGCCGGTCCGCCGTCATTGGTGGCGATGTCGATGATGAGGATGTCGCCCTCGACCCGCCAGCGCCCGGTCTGGCGCATCTCCAGGGCGATCTTGCCCTGGCGGCACCAGCGGTGCTGATTGTGGAAGCCGCCATCGGCGCTGAAGGTATCGATGTACATTTCGCTCTTGTCGTCGGGCTGGCCGGTGCCGAACCAGGCGCCCGCCATCGGATAGGTGGCGGCGCAGGCGGGCGGCGCGGCGAGCAGCGCCAGGGCGACAAGCAAACGCCGCATCAGATGCCTTGCCCTTCCACTTCTTTTTCCAGGGCGCGGACGGCGCGGGCGGCCTCTTCCAGTTGCGGGTCCAGCGCCAGCGCCTTGCGGTAAAGCCCCAGCGCCGCTTTCTTGTCGCCATAATCCTCCAGCATCCCCGCCAGCTCGACCATCACCGCGAAATTGCGCGGATTGAGGCTGACCGCCTTCTGCAGCCCGATCATGGCGGCGCTGTCATTGCCGGCGGCGGCGTCCATGGTGGCGCGCAGGTGCCAGCCTTCGGCGTAATCCGGCGCCAGCCTGGTCACCGCCCCCAGGATGGCGCCCGCGGTCTTGCTGTCGGCGGCGTTGAGCGCCTCCTTGGCCCGGCTCATCAAGAGGTCGACGCTGGCGCTGCCCGATTGCTTGAAGGCGGTTTCGATCCTGGTCTCGATCGGCTTGGCGTCTTCCGGCGAATCCGCCTTGGCCAGGTCGGCGAACCAGCGGTCGAGATCGCTCTTGGATGACGGCGCTGCCGCCGCCGCGGCGGCGGTGCCGATCGCGGAAGCCAGGAACAGGGCGGTCCATGCAAGGCGCATGGCCGGCAGTTTAGGCCGGGGCGCGGAGCGGTTCCAGGAAAAGTGTACTTGCGGTTTTCCGCCCGGGAACCGCGACCATGAAATAATCAGGGTATTTCGCGTCTTAACGCGAAATACCCTGCGGCAAAACCAGTGCGGCGGGCCTTGGGCCGCCCTCGGCCCAGTCCAGCAACTGGGCGATGTGCAGCACCGGCACGGCATCGGTAAGCTGCTGGATGCAGCCGATATTGCCGGAAACGATGACGTCCGGCCCGGCGGCGTTGATGTGGCCCAGCTTGCGCGCCCGCAATGTTTCCGACAGTTCCGGCTGCAGGATGGAATAGCTGCCGGCCGAGCCGCAGCAGATATGGGTTTCGCCAAAGGGGGTGACGGTGAATCCGGCGGAAGCCAGCAGCGCCTCGCCCTTGCCCGGCAGCTTGAGGCTGTTCATCAGCGAGCAGGGCGGATGATAGGCGACGCGCAGCGGCTGCGGCGGCCCCCGGCGCGCTTGCGCGCCGGTTGAATCAATAAAGTCGGAGGCTGTCGGCACCAGTTCCAGGAAGTCCACCATGGCGGCGGCGAATTTCTCGGCGCGTGGCTGCCACACCGCATCGCCGGGGAAGACATGCTGCAGCTCTTTCAGATAGCCGCCGCAGCCGGTGGCCGAAATGAAGATGCCGTCATAGCTGCCGGCTTCCCAGGCGGTGATCAGGGTCTTGGCGAAGGCGCGGGATTCTTCCTCGCGGCCCAGATGATGCGAAAGCGCGCCGCAGCAGCCCGCCCCTTGCAGCGGCACCAGCTCGATGCCGCGCCGCGCCAGCACGCGCGACGCCGCCGCGTCGATCTCCGGCATCACCGCTTTCTGGACGCAGCCCGGCAGCATGGCGATGCGCTTCAGGGTCTTTTGCGGTTTCGTCAGCCGCTCGGGCCCGCGTGGGGCCGAAGCCTTTTTCAGCATCACTTCCAGCCGGCCCATGGGAATGAAGCAGGCGGCGACGCGGCCCAGCGGCGCCAGCAGCAGCGCGATCTTGGTGCGGGCGGGATAGGGGAAAACCGTGGCGATGATCCAGCGCATCAGGCGGTCGCCCAGGGGCCGCCGGTAATGCTGATGGATATAGGCGCGCGAGGTGTCCACCAGCCGGGCGTAATCCACGCTGGAGGGACAGGTGGTGCGGCAGTTGAGGCAGGACAGGCAGCGGTCGATGTGATGCACCGCTTCTTGCGACGGCGTGCCGCCCTCCTCCAGCATCTTCTGCATGAACTGGATGCGGCCGCGCGGGGAATCGCGCTCGTCGCCCAGCACGACATAGGTCGGGCATGTGGCGGTGCAGAAGCCGCAATGGACGCAGCGGCGGATGGCGGTGGCGGCGGGCTCGATCTGCGGATCGGCCCATTGCGCGTCGGTGAAGTTGTTTCTCATCGGATGCGCCCCGGATTGAGCAGGCCGTCGGGATCGAAGGCGTGTTTGACGCCGGCGCGCAGCTTGGCCAGTGCGGGCGGCGGCGGCGCGTAAAGGCCCAGGCGGGCGCGATGTTCGTCTGACGCTTTCAGCAGCATGGCCTGGCCGTCATTCGCCGCCGCAAGACCGCGGATCAGGGCGGCGCGCGACGGTGGCGCGGCCAGCCAGAGCAATCCGCCGGCCTGGTCGCCCGCCCACAGCGGCGCGGCGATCTCGGCGGCAAGGCGCGGCGCCTCGGACGCCGGGATCATCATCCGCCAGACGTCCAGCGGGGTGCCGGCGAACATCGCGCCGTCGCGGATCTTGTTGAACAGCGCCAGGCCATCGGCGACATCGTCGAGAGCCGCGCCCAGCAGCGCCTTTGCCAGCGCGATCTTTTCCGCCAGCGGCGTTTCCTCGCCTTCCAGCCGGATCAGGGCGGCGCCGCGCCCCACATCGGGCAGCAGCATATTGCCGGGCGGAAGATAGGCCAGGCCCGAAGGCTCCAGCGCGCTGCGGGCAATCTTGCGCAGATGGGCGAAACCCTCCAGCGGCCCGGCATCCTTCACCGCCAGCACCGCGACGTTGGCGGGGCGCGGATAGACGCGGAAAGTGAGTTCGGTCAGCACCGAAAGCGTGCCGAAAGCGCCGCACATCAGCTTGGGCAGGTCGAAGCCGGTGACGTTCTTGACCACCTTGGCGCCGCCGCGAATGGTTTCGCCCATGCCATTGACGCCGCGATAGGCCAAGAGGCTGTCGCGGGCGGGGCCGCGCAGCAGGCGGCCGGGGCCGAACGCGTCCACCGAGACCGCGCCGCCGATGGTGGCGGTGCCGCTGACCCCATGCACGGCCGACCAGTCGGCCGGATCGAAGCCCAGGCGCTGGCCGCGCTGCGCCAATATGCTTTCCACCTCCGGCAACGGCGTGCCGGGGGCCAGGGTGCAGATCAGTTCTTCCGGCTCATAATTGACGATGCCCGCGATGGCGGAGACGTCGAGCCGCGGCAGGTTGGGAACCGGCGCGCCGATGCCGCGGCGGGTGCCGCCGGCGACGATCTCGAACGGCGTCTTCTCCGCGCGCGCCTGGCGCACGAAATCCACCACCTGGCTTTCGTTGGCGGCCTTGCCCATCAGTAGCGCGGCAGATGCGGATGCGGCAGCTGCGCGCCATGAACGTGCAGATGCCCCTGTTCGATGCAGGGCGACAGCGTCGGGAAGACCTTGCCCGGATTGTAGCGCCCGGCCGGATCGAAGGCGCATTTGACCCTTCCCTGCTGCTCCATCTCTTCGGTGGTGAACATTTCCGGCATCAGGTCGCGCTTCTCGATGCCGACGCCATGCTCGCCGGTCAGCACGCCGCCGACCTTGACGCACAGGCGCAGGATATCGGCGCCGAAGGCTTCCGCCTTCTCGAACTCGCCCGGCTTTGACTGGTCGAAGACGATCAGGGGATGCAGGTTGCCGTCGCCGGCATGAAAGACGTTGCAGCAGGCCAGGCCATACTGCACCGACATCTCGGCCATGCGCTCCAGCACTTCCGGCAGCTTCTTGCGCGGAATGGTGCCGTCCATGCAGATCATGTCGGGCTGCAGGCGGCCCATGGCGGCGAAGCTGGCCTTGCGCCCGGACCACATGCGCACGCGCTGGGCCTCGTCGGTGGCTTCCACCGAAATGCCGCCGACCCGGGCGATAACGGCGGTCAGGCGCTGCATGGTGTCGGTGACGTCGGCCTCGACCCCGTCGGCGTCGATGATCAGGATGGCGGCCGAGCCGGGCGGATAGCCGGGGGCGTTATAGGCCTCGATCGCCTCGATGCACTGGCGGTCCATGAACTCCATCGCCGCGGGCAGGATGCCGTCGCCGATGATGGCGGCGACGCATTCGCCCGCCTTCTGCACCGTGTCGAACGAGCCCAGCAGGGTGCGGGTCACCGGCGGCTTTCTGAGAATCTTGACGGTGACTTCGACCACCGTGCCCAGCAATCCTTCCGAGCCGGTGATCAGGCCCAGCAGGTCGATGCCGCCCTGGGCGCCGGCCTTGCCGCCCAGCCGCACTTCCTCGCCGTCCGGGGTGATGAAGACCACGCCCAGCAGATTGTTGGTGGTCAGGCCGTATTTCAGGCAGTGCAGGCCGCCGGAATTCTCCGCCACATTGCCGCCGATGGAGCAGGCGATCTGGCTGGAAGGATCGGGGGCGTAATAGAAGCCGTTGGCGTCCACCGCCTTGGTGATGTTGAGGTTGGTGACGCCGGGTTCGACCACGACGCAGCCATTCTCATAATCGATCTCGAGAATGGACTTCATCCGCCCCAGCGCCAGCAGGATGCCGTCCTGGCGCGGCAGCGAGCCGCCGGACAGCGACGTGCCCGAACCGCGCGCGACGACCGGCACGCCCGCCGCATGGGCGTATTTCACCACCTCGATGACCTGGGCGCGCGTCCTGGGCAGCACCACCACCAGCGGCTGCTGGGTATAGGCGGCCAGGGCGTCGCAATCGAAGACCTGGCGCCCGGCGGCGTCATCGACCACGCCATCGGGCACGATGGCCTTCAGCGCGCCAACGATTTCATCGCGGCGGGCGAGGATGGATGGATCGGGAGGCGGCAATTCCATGGCGCGAGACTCCAACTGCTATGGAGTTAAGCGCGCCGGATCAGCCTTGGCGAGCCTTGAAGCGCGGGTTCTTCTTGTTGATGACATAGACCCGGCCCTTGCGGCGGATGATGCGGCAATCCTTGTCGCGCTTCTTGAGCGAGCGGAGGGAATTACGAACTTTCATGACACGCCCTAAAGGAAGGTATTGCCGCAAATCCCGCCGGGCTCCCGGCGCGAAGGCGCGGAACCTATGCAAGGGCCTTTCCCAAGTCAACCCTCGGAAAGACTTGCGAAATCCAGCCAAAAAGCCGGAAAAATCCAGCAATTTCAGTGATAGAATCCGCCCATGGCGCGATTTGCCCCTCTCAGGTCCCTGAAGCGGCCCGTTCTGGCCTGCGCCCTGGCCTGCACTCTGGCCGGACCGGCGCCGGCGCAGGAACCGGCCCCGCCGCAAGTCACGCTTGCCCTTGCCCCGCCGCCCGCGCCCTTCGACCAGTTCCTGACCCAGATGCATGCGCTGGCCCGGGCCGGCGGCATCAGCGAGGAGACTTTCACCGCCGCCACCGCCGGCCTCGCGCCCCTGCCCGCCATTGCCGCCATGAACGACAACCAGCCGGAATTCTCGCGCCCGGTCTGGGCCTATCTCGATGGCGCGGTGTCGGCGCGGCGGATCCGCGATGGCAAGGCGAAGCTGGACGAATATCGCCAGACCCTGGCGCAGATCGAAAAGCAGTCCGGCGTGCCGCGCGGGATATTGCTGGCGATCTGGGGCCTGGAAAGCGATTTCGGCCGCGACAGCGGCGAATTCAATCTGTTCGCGGCGCTGGCGACCCTGGGCTATCAGGGGCCGCGCGCCGATTATGCCGCGCCGGAATTCCAGGCGGCGCTGAAGATACTGCAGGACCAGCATTACGCCGCCGCCGACATGAAGTCGTCCTGGGCCGGCGCCTTCGGCCAGACCCAGTTCACGCCCACGACCTTCCTGAAATACGCCGCCGATGGCGATCATGACGGCAAGATAGATTTGTGGTCTTCGCCGGCCGACGCGCTGGCCTCGGCGGCCAATCTGCTGGCCAGCCAGGGCTGGAAGGCGAAGGAAGGCTGGGGCCTTGAAGTAAAGCTGCCGAAGAAATTCGCCTATGAGGATGCCGACATTGACGCCCTGCGGCCGGTGAGCGAATGGCGCAAGCGCGGCGTGCGCCGGGTGAATGGAAAGGCGCTGCCGTCCTATGCCGGATCGGCCGCGATCTATCTTCCGGCGGGCGCCAAAGGCCCGGCCTTCCTGCTGCTGCCCAATTTCGCCGTCCTGCTGAAATACAACAACGCCGCGTCCTATGCCCTGGCGGTGGCGGAATTGTCGGAGCGGATCATGGACCGGCCCGGCATCAAGGCCGACTGGCCGCGCAAGGAGCATGCGCTGTCGCGCGACGAGCGCCTGCGCTTCCAGCAGGCGCTGGCGGCGGCGGGCTTCGATCCGGGCAAGCCGGACGGCGTGCTGGGCCACCAGACGCGGGTGGCGACGCGGGCATACCAGAAAGCGCATGGCCTGATCGCCGACGGCTATCCCACCGCCGCGCTGCTGGACGTGCTGGAAGCGCGCTAGCGGCGCGATCACGCCCTGGAAGGGCCCGCGATCCGCTTGCGCCGGCCTTTTTCCTGCACCGGCATCTGCTGCTCGGCGCCGGGAATGGGCGGCGCGGGCAGGTTGGCGGCGGCATAATGGGCCTGGTGCAGCAGGCCCGCCGTATCCGGCAGGGCGGGCGGCCGGGCGGAAGGCTGGCCGAAGCGGAAGGCGGAGGTCAGGTCGCCGAAGGTCTTGCGGCGCCAGTCGGTGATATTGGGTTCGCGCACGCCGGTGAAGCGTTCCAGGAATTGCAGGACCGATGTGTGGTCGAAACTCTGGCTGCAGACAAAGCCGCCCGCCGTCCAGGGCGAGATGATGATGCAGGGCACGCGGAAGCCGCCGCCGATCGGCAACCCGCCGATGAATTCATGCGGCGTGCCTTCGGGCGGAACCGGCGGCGCGACATGGTCGAACAAGCCGTCATTCTCGTCATAGCTGAGGATGAAAGCGGTCTTGGCCCAGACCTCGGGATTGGCGGCGATGGCATCGAGCTTGCTGGCGATGAATTCGGCGCCGGCCGCCGGCATGTAGTCGGGATGCTCCGAGGCTTCCGCCGTGGGGCAGAGCCAGGAAACCGCGGGCAGCCGGTCGTGCAGCGCGTCATATTCAAACAGCCCGTCCACCGGCGCCGGCAGCCCCTTGACCTGAAGCGGCGAGCCGGCCGGCGCATCCATGAACCGCGTAAAGTGACGCAGCATGTTGTGCGGCTGGGTGTCCTGCGGCCCATGCTGATAGACCCGCCAGCTGACGCCGGCCTCTTCCAGCCGCTCGGCATAGGTCTTCCAGTGATAGCCGCCCGGCGTCTCCTTGTTCGCGGTGATCGGACCGCCGGCCATGCCTTCCGGATCGATCGATCCGGTCATCCAGTAAAGCCGGTTGGGCCAGGTCGGCCCCATCACCGACGAGTGGTAGGCGTCGCAGATGGTGAAGGCTTCGGCCAGCGCGTAATGGAAGGGAATATCCTCGCGCTTGTGATAGCCCATCGTATAGGGGCCGTTCTTGCCGTCGGCCTTGCGGTGGGCGGGCAGCCACTGGTCCATCCTGCCGCCGTTCCAGGCCTGGTGCTGCACCGCCCAGGCGTGGCTGGTGGACGGGATTTTCTGCGCGCTGCTGGCGAAGGTGTCGAGATGGAAGGGCAGCGTGTAGCCGGCGGGATTTTCGCTGTCCGGCTGGTGGAACACGTTCTTGCCATGGGAGAGGATGGGCGCCGTGGCGTCGGCGAAGCCGCGCACGCCGGACATCATGCCGAAATAATGGTCGAAGGAGCGGTTCTCCTGCATCAGCAGCACGACATGCTTGATGTCCTTGAAGCTTCCGGGCCGCTTGGGCTCCGCCGCCAGCAGTTTTTGCACATTGGGCGGCAGCAGGGTCGCGGCGGCGGCGAGCGAAGCCATCTGGGCGGCGCTGCGCAACAGGCGCCTGCGGGTGAAATTCTGCGTCATCTCGCTTCTCCCTTGCCGGAAAGCGCCCGCCACGGATGAACGGGCCACCCCTTGTGGGACAGGAAAATTACAGTCCTGTTACAGCCGGCAGCGGCAAAACAGCAGCGTCTCAGTTGTTCCGGACGTATTTGTGGATCTTGTTGCCCAGCGAGTCGGCGGCATAGATCGTCTTCATGTCGGGCGAAATCGCCATGTAATGGGCTTCGCTGTACTCGTAAGGCCCCGGACCCAGCTTGCCCATCCAGCCCGTCACCTTGCCGTCCCAGTCGAGCTTGAAGATCATGCCGTCCTCGCCTGCCGACATCCACAGCCCGCCGGTCCTGTCGACGACAAAGCTGCCGATGCGGTTCTTCATCTGGATGGTGCGCAGCAGCTTGCCGTCCTGGCTCATCACCAGGATGCGATGGACTTCGCGGTCGGAGATATAGAGCTCGCCATTCCTGGCGATGGCCAGGGTATGAACGGTGGCGGGGGCGCCTTCCTCGTGCTTGATGCTCCAGCCCTTGATCCATTTGCCGTTCTTGTCGAAATGCTCGACCCGCGGATCGGGATTGGCGCCATGGCCGGTGACGACCCAGAAGTCGTCCCTGGCGCCGAAGATGACGTCATTGGGCTGGTTGAAGAGATGCGAACCCGCCGCTTCGTCCCAGCTGCCGGACTGGCCCTTGGTGCCCAGGGTCATCAGCACCGCGCCGGTGGGCGAAAGCTTCATCACCGTGTTGCACTGGCCGTCGGTGATCCAGATGTTGCCATGGCGATCGACCTTCAGCCCATGGGCGCGCCCCGCGATATTGTCGTCGAAGGTGCGGATCAGCCTGCCGTCGGCGTCATATTCCAGCAGCTGGTTGGCCGCCTGGCGCTGGAACACCAGGATATGGCCGTTGGGCATGACGTCGAGGCTGCCGATGCCCGCGAACTCGGTGCCCACCGGCGGCGCCGGCGCCGGCACCGGCGTATAGGGCAGTTGCGGGGCATCGGGAATCGAGATCGTCACCGGCTCCGCCGCGGCCGGGGCGCCACGGCCGCGCCCGCCGCCGGCAGCCCGGCCCCCGCCCGCAGCGGGCGCCGCCGCGGCAAGGATGGGCTGGGCTTCGCCATAGCTGGTGATCCGGCTGCAGGCGGCGGGCGCGCCGCCCGCCCCTCGTCCCGCATTGGCGGCGGCAGGCGGCGGCGCGGCGGCGTCCTGGGCCAGGGACGGCGACAGCGCCGAGACGGCGGCCAGCACATGAAGCAGTGATTTTCCGATGCGCATGAAGCCTCTCCCCGCTCGCGGCTTTTCTGCCGCTTTGCGCCATTAGAGTAGGGTGGCCGCGGGTTGGCAATCCATCAGCGCAGCTTCTTGAACCTTATCTCGCTGGTGTCGCTGCGCCCATCCGCATCCACCACGGTGACGCGGGCCAGGCCTTCGCCCGGCGGACGATAGGTGGCGGCGGCGAAGCGGTCGAAATTGCCCACCAGTTCGCCATTCACCAGCCAGGTCAAAGGCGCGCGCCCGCCATCGGCCTTGAGGATGATGGTTTTGTCCCTTGCCCTGGCATCGGGCAGCGGCACCACCGCGCCATTGGGCGGAAAGGCGATGGCGGGCGGCGGCAGGGCGGCGGCGACCGCGTCCGGCCCGGCGTCGCGATGCCCGTCTTCACGATGAAAGACTTGCAGCGCGGGCGGCAGTTCATCCGTCGCACGCGCCAGGATCGCGCCGGCGGGCGGCGATGGCGCGGGCCGCCGGTCGGGCGGCAGCAGGCCGAACATCTTGAGCAGGATCGGCGCGCCCGCCTCGCGTCCCATGTGACCTGGGCGCGGCGAGCCATCGGCGCGGCCCACCCACACCGCCACGGTATAGTCGTTGGAAAAACCCACCGCCCAGGCGTCGCGAAAGCCGTAAGACGTGCCGGTCTTGAAACCGATCGTCCGCGACGGCAGGAGGCCCTGGCCCATCGCCCAGCCGTCCGGCAGCGCCACGCCATCCAGGATATCGCGCAGATACCAGGCGGCTACCGGCCCGAACAACCGATGTTCCGGCGCATCCGGCGCACCCTCGATCACCCGCAAGGCGCGCGCCTGGCCGCCTTCGGCGATGCCGGCATAGAGCATGGCGATGTCGGTGAGGCTGATGCCCAGCCCGCCCAGCGCCACCGGCAGCGACGGCGCCGCCCCGCCCGGCGGAAAGGCGAGACGCGCCCCGGCATTCTGCAGCGTCATGGTGAAGCCGAGCGGGCCGACGCGGTCGAGCAGCGCCACGGCGGGAATGTTGAGCGACATCTGCAGCGCCTCGCGCGCCGTCACCGTGCCCTGGAAGCTGCCTTCGAAATCCGCCGGCGCATAATCGCCGAACAGGCTGGCCTCGTCGGTCATGCGCGTCAGCGGATGCAAGGCGAGATTGTCGAAGGCCAGGCCATAGATGAAGGGCTTGAGGGCGGAACCGGGCGAACGGCTGCGGGTGGCGAGATCGACCTGGCCGCCGCGCCCCCAATAGCGCGTGCCGCCGACATACGCGACCAGGTTGCGGGTCCTGTTTTCCACCACCACGATGGCGAGATCGGCGCCATCGTCGAAATAGCCGCGCTCCTCCCGCCCCAGGCGTTCGGCGGCCGCCTGGATGTTGGCGTCCAAAGTTGTTTGAATGACCCCCTCCGATTTCAGCTTTCGCTCGGCTGCTCCGGCTTTCGCCGTCGCACATGCCTCGCTCGCTGAAATCACCTCCCCCTTCGGGCGTGCTTCGCACGCAAGGGGGGGGCTGGCCTGTGCCGACACCAGCCGCTGCGCCAGATGCGGCGCATTGAGCGGCATGGGCTGGCGGGCGAAGGGCACGCCTTCCCTTTTCGCCACGGCGGCGTCGGCGGCGGCGATCACGCCATCCGCCACCATGCGGTCCAGCACATGATTGCGCGCCGCCAGCGCGGCCCCGGCATGGCGGTCGGGGCGCGCCCGGACCGGCGATTGCGGCAGCGCCACCAGCAGGGCGCTTTCGGCCAGGTCGAGCGAGACGGGTTCTTTGCCGAAGTAAGAAAGAGAAGCGGCGCGCACGCCTTCCAGATTGCCGCCCATCGGCGCCAGGGTGAGGTAGAGCGACAGGATTTCGTCCTTGGAATAGCGCTCCTCCAGTTGCAGGGCGCGGATCGCCTGCACCGCCTTGGCCAGGATGCCGCGATGCTGGAGCAGGCCGGGTTCCAGCAGCCGCGCCACCTGCATGGTCAGGGTCGAGCCGCCCGAGACCACATGCCCCGCGCCCGCCCATTGCGAAGCCGCCCGGCCGAGCGCGAAAAGATCGACGCCGGGATGGGAGTCGAAGCGCCGGTCTTCGTAAGCCTTCAGCAGCAGCAGATAGCGGGGCGAGACATCGCGCACATTGGTGCGGATGCGCCAGGCGCCGTCCGCGCTGAGAAAGGCGCGCAGCAGCGTGCCGTCCCGCGCCGCCACTTCCGGCGACAGCGTGTTCGCCCGCGTCATGTCGGGCGGCAGCAGCCGGTCGATCGCGATCAGGGCGCAGACCAGGCCGAACAGGGCAATGCCCGCCTGTTTCAGCCGCGCCGTCATTTGCGCGCCACCTTGCGCACGATCGCCACCGCGACGGCGACATAGACCGCCACGCCCAGCAGCGTCAGCCAGTTGTTGCCCGCGGGCGGGTAATAGTTGAACAGCACCGCCAGCAGGAAGAAGGCCGCCGCCACGAAAAGAAAACCGGCGACAAAGACCTTGCCCTGCATGACTATTGACTCACCGAAAGCGTGCCCATCGCCGTGCGCGCCGCGATCGCGGGCGCATACATGTCCTCGGCCATCGCGGCAGGCAGCACGAAACGGCCCGGCGTCACCGCGCGGGCGACATAGGCGATATGGAATTCCGGCTGCTGCGCCGCGGCGTTGCGGGGGCGCAAGCGCAGGCCGAGAGTGAAGGCGGCGACAAAGCGATCATCGCGCTTGTCGGCCATGCCGGTCTGCGAAAGCTTGCCCAGGAAGGGATAGAGCTTGGCGTCCTCCGGCGTCAGCGCCTGCTCGATCTCGAGCCCCGCCGGCAACAGGTCGATCAGCCCCATCTGGCGGTAGAGATCGTTGGGCAGGGTGCCCGATATCTCGATGATGACGCGCTGGTTCTGCTTCAGCGCCGTGCTGTCGGCGGGCGCGCCGGCCATGGTCCAGATGCTCTTGGCTATGGTCATGCCATGGGCCTGCGCCGGCAGCGGCGCGGCCGGCGTGCCGGAGACGGACGACGTCCGCCACACGCCCGCATCGCCGCGATTGGCGATGGCGATGCCGCCCTGCAGTTGCGGCAGCGACGGCGTCAGCCGCACGGCCCCGGCGCGCGGCTGCGCCGGCGCGCCATTGACCGTGACGTTGAGCGCAAGGCGCTGGCGCGTCAGCTCATAGGCCGCCTTCAGCATCCAGCCTTTCTCCTGCGTCGTGGTGTCGTCCACCCGCTGGTCCAGGCTGCGCCCTTTTTCCAGCAGCACCGGCGCCAGCTCGGGCTTGCCGCCTTCGGCCGCCAGCGCCAGGGCGCCGGAAAGATCGCGCAGCAGCGAGCCATAGACATCGTGCGGATAGCTCGCCGGATCGGCGGCGACCAGGATCTGCCGCGCCTTGTCGAAGCCGGCCTCGGCGCGGGAGCGGTCGCCCATCAGCGCGGCCGCCGCGCCGGTCAGCGCCGGGGCCAGGCCGGACGTCATGGCGCTCGTCTTGGTGTCGGAGAAATAGCGCAGGTCGGACAGGTTGGCCTGGCCCGCCTTGGCCAGGACATAGAAGGCATAGGCGCGCACCAGCGGCGTCTGGTTGTTTTCGGTGGAAACCTGCCGCAGCCAGTTGCCGCCGCGCCGCAGCGCGTCGTCGGACACGACATAGCCCTTTTTCTTCGCCGCGTTGAGGAAGTCCAGGGCATAGACCGAGAGGAAGGGGTCGGCCTCGTCGCCGGAATGCCACATGCCGAAATCGCCGGCATAGTTCTGCATGTCCAGCACAGTGTCGATGGCGGCCTGGATGCGGTCCTTCAGCGCCGCGTCGCGCGGCAATCCGGCCAGGTCGGCCAGGTCGTTGAAATCCAGCAGCGGCATGGCGCGGCTGGTGGTCTGCTCGATGCAGCCATAGGGATACTTGTCCAGCCAGCGCAGCAGCCCGGCGACATTGCTGTAGCCATGCGCGGCGGAAACCGTCAGCGTCACCGCGGCGGTGGACGGCACCAGCCCGCCGGCCAGGGCGCCGGTGGCGTTGAAGCTGGCGCCCGCCGCCAGCGGCTGCTCGTCTTCGCGGGCGATGTCGAGCTGCGGGCTGCGCACTTCGATCGGCCAGTCATGGCTGACGCGAAAGCCGTTCGGCCCGCGCACGTCCAGCGTGATGCCGGCGACGCCAAGCCCGCCGCCGGTCAGTGACAAGGGCACCAGGATGCGCTGGCCGGCGCCCAGCTGCCGCGTGATGCTGGCGGTGGCGGTGGACAGCGGCCCGGTCGTGCGCAGGGTGGCGGTGTAGCTGCCGGCCGCGCCTTCGACATTGTCCAGGTTGAGCGCGACGCTGGCATTGTCGCCGGGGGCCAGGAAGCGCGGCAGCACCAGGTCCGCCACCACCGGATCGCGCACGACCAGCATCTTGTCCGCATTGCCAAGCTTGTCGCCGCTCCACACCACCGCCATCAGCCGCAGCGAACCATTGAAGTCGGGAATGTCGAGGGGGATATTGGCCTTGCCGCCGGCGCCCAGCTTCACGATGCCGGAGAACAGCGCCACGGTGCGGGTCGGCACCACCGCCAGCCCGCGTCCGCCGAAGCTGTCGCCGCCCACCGTCAGCACCCCCAGCGGCGCCTTTTCCGGACGGATCAGGCGGCCATAATCGTCGCGCATGTTCACGCCCAGGCGGCGCTTGCCGAAATAGTAATCCACCGGCCTGGGCGACTTGAAATCGGTGAGCTGCAGGATGCCCTCGTCCACCGCCGCCAGGGTGACATAGGCCTCCTCGCGGCCGAGATTGCCCACCGTCACCGGCACCATCAGCCGCCCGCGCGGACGGGCCTTGTCGGGCGCGGCGATGCTGACGTTGAGCGTGCGCGGGCCGTTATCGACCTGCAGCCAGGCGACGCCGATGCTGCGCACCGGCTCGCGCCCGCTCACCTGGGCGAGCGGGCGGTAATGCGTCACCAGCACATAGGCGCCGGCGCCCCAATCGGCCGAAACCGGAATGTCCACCGTCGCGCCGCTGGCCGGCGCGTCGATCAGCCTGGAGGAAAACAGCCGGTCGCCCGCCACCACCACCAGCGCCTTGCCATTGGCGTCGGGCGCGATGCGGACATGGGCGATGCTGCCGGGGCTGTAGCCGGGCTTGTCGGCGGAAACGGGAATGCGGTCGGGCCGGTCATTGTCGCCCGAAGCGCTCCAGCCGGAATAGAAGCGGGCGGACGACGCCGCGCCCGACTTGTCGCTGACGGTGAGACGGTAGCCGCCGAAGGGCAGCGCCTGCGCCAGCCGCACCGCGCCGCTCGCGCCCACATCGATGGTGCCGGACGCGATCAGGCGGTCATGGCTGGTGCGCTGGAAGCGCCACTCGCCATTGCTCTGGAACCATTGATAGGAAATGTCCTCCCGCACCCAGGAATAGCTCAGGCCGGAAAGCGCGATGCGCTTGCCGGCGCCGTCCACGGCGATGACCTGGAAGCCGGCACGGCTGTTTTCCGCCACCGCGCCGCCGTCGAAATCCGGACGCAGCCCGATCAGCGGCCTGTCGCCGCGCACCGGAATGTCGATCGCCTTGTCGGTGGTGCGCCCGCCCGGCTCATGCACCGAAACCTTCACCGCCAGCTTCAGCGGCAGGGTGGTTTCGGCCAGGGCGCCGGTGCTGCCGGTGATCCTGGAGACGCCCAGCGCGTCGGTCACCGGCACGGCGAGATCGATCTTGGTCTCGGAGAAGGAATCGTCCACGCGGCCGAACTGCCAGCCGCCCCATTGCGCGAAGGGACGCGGGTCGGCGCCGATGCGGGCCTCGCCGTCGCCGGACAGCCCGGCGGCGGGCGGGCCGTAGAGAAAGCGCGTTTCGGCCCGCAGGTTGAAGGCGCCGCCCGGCTTCACGCTGCTGTCCAGCGCCGTCAGCGTCACTTTCAGCCGCTGCGGCACGAAATCGGCGACGTCGAACTGGACGCGGCCGATGGCCGGGGCCTTGGGATCGACATAGGCCGAAATCTGCCAGCGGCCATGGGCGGCGGAGGCCGAAAGCGGCAGCGCCCATCCCGCGCCGCCCGCCTGCAGCCGCTCGCCCGCCAGTGTGGTGCGTCCGGCCTCGACGCCGTCGGGCCGCTGCGCCACCAGGGTGAGCGGCGCGGTCATGGCGGCGCCGACGCGGTCGCGCAGCATCGCCACCGCCTGCACCGTCTCGCCGGGGCGATAGACGCCGCGCTCGGTATAAAGAAAGGCGTCAATCGGGCCGGGGGTGGGCCGGCCGCCGACGCCGCGGTCGGTGAGGTCGAAGGCGCCGCGCCGCAGGTCAAGGAAGCTGAAATCATCATTGGCGCCATAGGCCATCACCACCACCGGCTCCTCGCCGCCCGTGGCGCGGAAGAAACCGGCCTCGAAATCGGCGCGGCCGTCGCTGCCGGTGGTGACCGTGGTCAGCACATTGTTGTTGCGCGCCACCAGCGTCAGCCGCACCCCGGCCAGGGGCCGGGCATCGTTGTAGGAGCGGGCGAAGACGGTCAGGCCCAGGCCCTGCCCCGGCGGCGGATTGGCGCTCTGGAATGTGGTCAGGGCGATGTCGGAATCCACCACCCATTGCGCCGCCTTTTGCTGCTCCATGTCCCGGTCCTGGTCGCCGGACTTCTTCGCCGCGTCGGAGGCGATGAGGACATAGGCGCCGGGCTTGCGGTTCTTGAGGATGTCATGGATGGGAATGTTGGTGACGACGGTGTCGTTCTTGACATTGTTCACCGCCATGGCGCCCTGCCAGACCAGCGCGCCCTGGTTCTGCTCCAGTTCGCGCGCGTCCCAGCCATAGACGGTGGTCTGGTCCACGGTGGCGTTCTGGATCTGGGCCAGCAGGCGGTCGCCCACCCGGATCACCTTCAGATCCAGCCTGTCGACATTGATGGTGGTGACGGGCAGGCCTTGCGCATTCTCGCGCGGCAGGACGATGCCGCCATTGAAGCGCACCAGGGCCGGCTTGTCGCGCAGTTCCACCGGCACGGTCTCGTCATTGGGCAGCCTGGCGCCGCCGGCGTCCGGCAATCCGGTCTTGAGGGTGAGGGTGTAGCTCTTGTCGAAGGCCAGCCCCGCCAGGCAGAGCCGCGCCCCCACCACCCGCGCCGCCACCTTGGTGGCGGGACTCAAGGCCACATAGTCCTCGTAATGGGTCCGCCCTATCGCATCGAGCGGATGGGTAAAGGCCAGGCAGGCCTCGGCCTGGGGCTTGGAGGTGTCGATCTCCAGCCGGCGGAAGGCGAATTCCGCGCTCGCAGGGCTGGTGGCGGCGGGGCTGCCGGTGACCGACTGCACCCCGCGCGTCAGTTCGGCCAGCAAGCCGGTGCCGGCGGGCGTGCGGCTGTGCAGCCAGATGGCGCCGCCGGCGGCGAGCGCCAGCAGCAACGCCAGCGCCCCGCCTGCGGTCAACAGCAGCCGAAGATTCTTCTTGTCCATGGTGATGGTCCCGCTGCGCACGCGGATTTTACGGGTCCGTCTTGTCGCGCGCCAGCAAGCTTGGCGCTTCAATCGGGGCAGGATGATGACAAGGTGTGGGTGAATCCCGAAAATAGGGAAAGACCGCGGCAAGTATTTTCAGAAGCCGCGACTCAGGGCGATGCGCCAGCGCCGGCCCAGCCCCGGCAGGGCGCCGAGATTGGCATAGGTGTCGGCGTCGGGCGTGAAGTACCGGGCGTCGAACAGATTGTCGATATTGCCGGAAACACGCCAGGCGCCGCGGCTGACGAACGCGGAAAGGTTGGCGGTGACATGCGCCGGGAAGACGATGGGGTTGGGCACGGTCTGCTCGGCCGCGCCGACATAGGTGCCGCCCAGCGAGGCGCCCCAGCCCTCGCCCGTATACGTCAGCCAGGGGCTGATCACGGCATGGGGCATCAGCGTGTCGTCATAGTCGCCGGGGCCTTTCAGGGTGGCGAAGTCATAGACGATATAGGCGCCGCCAAAGCCGCTTTGCGGCGAAATCCCCAGCACCCGCGCCGGGACATAGGCGAAGCTGGTGTCCGGCCCCTTGATGAAGGTGTGGGAGAGGCTGGCCGCCAGGGTGGCGCTGAGATGGGCGTCGATCAGCCAGCGCAATTCGGCCTCGACACCCTCGCCGCGTGTGCCGCTGACATGCACGCCGCCAAGCTGGGACAGTTCGGTGCGGCTCTGGCGGTAGAGGGAAAGGCTCGCCTCCACCCCATCGGCGGCATATTTCACCCCCGCCTCGTCCAGGGTGGAGTCCGAAAGCCAGCCGCCGGTGACCAGAAGCTGGGTCGGCACCTCGCCGGCCTGGCCGGTTTCCGGCGCCGAGGCGCGGGCATGGGTGAAATAGGGCATCAGGCCGGAATCGTCCCGCCAAGAAAGACTGGCCGACCAGGTGAAGCGTCCGCCATCCGCCGCCCCGGCGGGCGGCTCATAGGCCAGCACCCCGTCATCGCGGCTGCGGACATTATACTGGTCCAGCCGCCCGCCCAGCAGCAGATGCAGCCGGTCGTAAGCAAGGTCGGACAGGGCGAAAGCGCCCAGATCGGAGACATTGCTGGCGACATTGTTCTCCCAGCCCAGCCCCACCGTGCCGGGCGGATCGCTGTTGAAGGGGGAATCGATAATGTCGTTGGGCGCGGCGCCCTGGCTGATGTCGCGGCGGTCCAGGGCGATGACGCCGCTGTTGAAGCTCTGCTTGCCGATGGCATGGACGAAGCGCCAGCCCGCCCCGGCCGTGGTGTGGGCGGTGATGTCGCCGAAACTGCGGTCGAAATCATAGCGTGCCCTCGCCTCCGCCACCTCGGACCGGAGCGAAGTCGGATAGCCGTAGGAAACAAAGCGGTCATTGCTGAGCGTGTCGGCGAAAAGCTGCAGCCGCAGCGAGTCGCTGTCGATATCGCGCTTGATCTCGGCAAAGCCGGTATGGGTAAAGCTGCGGGAGAAATCCACGCCGGGGGCGAGATAGACGGTGCGCCGGTCGATATGGGTGACGCCGAAGCCGCTGTCGAGCTGGTGGGCGGCGTCGGTGCCGCCGGCGATCGCCAGCGGCTGGAAGCCGGGATCGAAGGCATAGGGATTGCCGCCGAATTCGTTCAGGGTCAGCCGGCCATTGCCGTCGGCGTCCTTCAGCGAGGTGTTGCGGCCGGTGATGTAGGTGCCGTTGTCGATCAGCGCCTGGGTCAGGCGGTTCCAGCCCGGCGTCTGCACCTGGCCGTCGGCATGGAAGAAGGCGTAGTTGGCCGACAGCGTCCAGTCCGCCGCCGCCAGGTCGGCGCCCAGGGTCAGCGCCTGGTGCGTGGGATGGATGCCGCGATAATAGCTGAAGGAGTCATCGATCTCGCCCCGGGCGCTGACGCGGCCTTCCAGGCCCGCCACCGCCACCGGCAGGCTGCCCTGCGCCGTCAGGTTGCGCTTGTCATAGGCGCCATAGGTGAGGGTGACGCTGTCGCCGGGCGCAGGGGTGGGCGAGACATCCACCAGCCCGCCCACCTTGCCCGCGCCATAGACCGGCGAAGGCGGCCCGCGCAGGATGGTGACGTCGCCGGTCAAGGGCGTCTCATAGGCGCCGCGATTTTCCGCCCGGCGGAAGCCGCGGAAATAATTGTCGGCCATGGTGCCGCGCAGATTCACCGCCCCGTCCACGCCATAAAAGCTGCCGGTATAGGAGGACGGCGTGATGGCGGTGAGATCGTCCAGCCCCTCGACGCCATAGCGGCCCAGCGTGGTTTCGCTCACCTGGGTGGCGGCGCGCGGCGTCTGGCTGAGCGGCAGGGTCAGGCCGGTGGCGGCTTCGCCCGGCGCGCCTTCCATCAGATGCACCGGGTCGGCCGTCACCGTGACGGTCTCGGGCTTGATGTCGCCTTGGGCCAGGGCAGGACTGGCGAGCAGCAGCAAGGAAAGGGGAAAGGCGGCCTTCATGTGAAATGTTACATAACATCGGACCGCCACAGCGCAAGGAAAAACGCGCCATGACGGCGTAAACATTTGATCCGGATGGCTATTTCCAGGCCGCCAGCAGGGCGGCACTGTCCGCCAGGATGGCGCCGTTCCATTCCAGGGCGGCAAGCGCGGCCCGGTGCAGGTCCGGTTGATAGGCGGCGACGGCGTCCGCGGCGATCACGACATGGAAGTCGCGCTCGAAGCCATCCCAGGCCGAGGACTGGATGCAGCATTCGGTGGTGAGGCCGCACAGCACCAGCGTGTCGATCCTCTTCGCCTTCAGCGTTTCGCCGAGGCCGGTGCCGGCAAAGACGCTGTAGCGGTGCTTGGTGACGACAAGCTCGCCGCCGCGCGGCAGCGGCGCGACAAATTCCGCTCCGGCTGAGCCTTCGCGGCAGATGCCGGGACCGTCATCGCCGCGCCGGGCCTTGGCCTCGCGCTCCACCGGCGTTTCCAGATGCGGCGCGGTGACGGCGCGGGTGAAGATGCAGGCCAGCGTGGCGGCGCGGGCGGCGGCGACAAGCGCCCTGGCCTGTTCCACCGCCGGGCCGATCGCCGTCATGTCGGCGCCGCCGCGCGCCATGGCGCCGTCCGGCGACGCGAAGTCGGCCTGGATGTCGATCACCAGCAGCGCGGTGCGCTCAGGCGAGACCCATTCCGGCTTCAGTCCCAGGCTCATGCGAAGACGCTCCGCAGCCTTGGCAAAATCTCCGCCCCCGCCATCGCCAGCCCGGCGGGATAATCGTCGAAAATGAACATCAGCCCGTCCAGGTCGCAATGGCGGACAAAGGCTTCGATCTTTTCGGCGCAGGTGGCGGGCGAACCGATGGCGGTCTGGGTCATGAAGGCTCCTTGCGCCCGCGCCGTCATGGCGTTGCCGGCCACGCCATAACTCTCGAGCATGCCGGCGACGGCGCCCACATCCAGCCCCTCGCGGTATTTCGCCGCCCGGGCCTGCGCGGCGGCGTCGCTGTCGTCCCAGATCACCGTCATCATGGCATAGGTCCTGATCGGCTTGCCCAGCCTGGCCGCCAGCTCCCTGGCGCGCAGGCTGGCGGCGCGGGTTTCCTCCTCGTCGCGCCCGCCGATGAAGCAGCCATCGGTGCGGCGCACCGAAAAATCGAAGCCGCGCGGCGACATCCCGGCGCAGAGCAGGCGCGGGCGCTTCAGCGGCTTGGGATCGCAGACGCAATCGGTAATGTGGAAATGCCTGCCATGGAAATCCACGCGCGGCTCGGACCACAACCTTGTGACGATCTCAGTCCATTCCTCGGCCAGGTCATAGCGGCCGTCATGGGAGAGCGTGTCGTCCCAGGCTCCCATCTGGGCGAACTCGCCGGAAAAGGCCCCGGCCACGATGTTCAGGCCCGCCCGCCCGCCGGAGATATGATCCAGCGTGGCGATCATCTTGGCCGCCACCACCGGATTGAACAGGATGGCGTGCAGCGTCGCCCAGACCTGGATGCGGGAGGTGACGGCGGCGATCCCCGCCATCATGGTGACGGCCTCAAGGCTGGTGCCCCAATGGCCGGTGGCGCCGCCGAAGCCGCGCCATTTGCCCATCGCCATGGCGAAATCGAAGCCCGCCTTCTCGGCGGCGATGGCGGCGTCGCGGTTCTGCGGCCAGCCGCCGTCCAGCACCGGCGTGGCGCTGCTGACGATCCAGCCGCCATTGGCGACGGGAAGAAACACGCCATATTCCTTCATCGCGGCACCGGGCGCTTGAGCAGCACCGCCAGCAAGGTCATCACCGCCATCAGCGCGGCGACACCCAGGAAGAAAGGCGCATAGCTGCCGACATGGTCGCGGGTGATACCGGCCGCCCAGGGCGCCGCCGAGCCGATGGTGGATATCAGGTTGACCAGCGCAAACAGCTCCAAATTGGGGCCGCGGCCGAAATAATCCAGCAGCAGTATGGTGGAAGAAAAAAAGCAAAGGCCGGAACCGACACCGATGCAGATGGCATAGACCGCCAGCCAGACCGTGCCCTGGCCCAGCGCCAGCGCCGCCATGCCTGCCGCCAGCAGCGCCAGCGCCGCGATCAAAAGCGTGCGGGCGCCGATGAATGCGGCGAACAGGCCGCCGGCCAGCCGCGAACCGGCGTTGAGCAGCGCCCACAGGCTGATCAGCCAGGCGGCCAGTTTCGCATCCACGCCGCGCTGGGTCAGATGCAGCACCGAGGCCGCGTTGACGGTGATGTCGCAGATCAGGAAGGCGGCAAAGGCGGCGGCAAGAAAGACGAACGGCCAGGTGCGGACCGCCGCCTTCGCCGTCCAGCCTTCCGCCGCGATGGCGGGATCGGCCTCGCCCTGCCGCGCGACATCGCTGCCGGTGTCGCAGAACAGCGCCGCCGTCACCGCGACAGCGATGATCAGGACGCCGCAAACCATCCAGAAGGCGCGCCAGTCCTGCGCCTCACCCGCGATCAGATGATAGAGCAGCGGTCCGGCCACGGCGCCCAGCCCGCCAAGGGTGAAATAAAGCCCGAAAGCGAAGCCCGGGCGCGGAAACAGCCGCGTCAGCAGATGCGTGCCCGGCACCGTATCCAGCAATGTGAAGCCCAGTCCGGCCAGCGCCGCCCCGGCATAATAGAGCGCCAGACCGTTCGCATGGGCCAGCATCGTGAAGGCCAGCGCCATCACCGCCGCGCCGGCGAGGAAATTGGCGCGCACCCCAAAGCGGCGGATCAGGGTGGCGGGAATGGTGGCTGAGATGCCGCAGACCACCGCCAGCAGCGAGAAGCCAAAGCCCGCGTCCGCATAGTTCCAGTGCAGCTCCGCCATCATGGCGGGCAGCGCCACGCCAAGGGAGGAGAAAGTGGCGGCGGTGATGATGAAGTACAGGGCGCTGACCAGCAGCAGCGTCGTCCAGGCGCGCAAGGGACTCATTGGCCGGTCACGGTTCGATGACGCCGCCCTCACCCTTCGACGGGCTCAGGGTGAGGGCTGGAATAATATCCTCATGCTGAGCCTGTCGAAACATGAGGATGACGAGGTTTGTCGCAGCCATCACGCTTCCAGCGCGCGTTTCACGTCTTCGGGCAGTTCGCCCAGCACCTTCGACATCGCCGCCCGGGCGCCGTCGGCGTCGCGCGACGCGATGGCCTCGGCCAGGGCGCGGTGTTCGCGCAAGGCGCCCAGGCTTTCGGCGCGCGAAGGCGCCTTCACCGAAAGCAGCCAGTAGCGCGCCGTCTGGTGATGCAGCGTCACCACCATCTTGGCCAGGGTGCGGTTGCCGCTGGCGGCGGCGACGGCGACATGGAAGGCCTCGTCCATCTCCGCCAGGGCGCGGGCATCGTCGGCGGCGATCGCCGCCTCGCCGCC
>Ga0265313_10000962_pt1 | contig 28567 bp, 28 predicted proteins | sample 4123metaG_FD_203122 | JGI IMG/M metagenome (GOLD analysis project Ga0265313, IMG submission 203122) | Rhizosphere microbial communities from Carex aquatilis grown in University of Washington, Seatle, WA, United States - 4-1-23 metaG | ecosystem: Host-associated > Plants > Roots > Rhizosphere >...
CCGTCGGCATGTTCCGCATCCGTATTCCCATCCGACGCATTGCCTTGCCGATCACGAGGTCATCGGCAACCGTGCTCTTGAGCCATGCACGCAACCGATACCAATCCGCAAGCCGCCGCGCCGCATCGCGCGAGAAGATGATGCAGCGTCCCGAAACGAACTGGGCCCAGTCGACATTGCCGGCATAACACTTCCGCTGCGGCAATTCGGCAATCGCGCGCGCGAGCAGCGGCAGGTTGAGGAAGGTCGAGGTGTTGCCGCGCACGATGTGAGTGCACCGCACCCACGGCTCGCGGTCGAGATAGCGATCGATGAACCACACGAACTTCTCGAGCATCATCGGCGCGCCGATCGGGTGAACGCCGCTCGAGACGTAGATGAGGTCAGTGTCGTCCTTAGGCCGGTCGCGCGGTTCGTTGTAGACGAACACATGCGGCAGACGCGCGTATTGTCGGCGCTTGACCGCATCCATCGCGTCATAGAGCGGCGATCGGTGCGTCAGCGTGACGATGCCGTAGCTGTTCTTGCCCGCTTGTCGCGGCGGAAACCTGGCTGGCAGATCAGACATCGGCGCCGTCAGACCCCGATGCAGACATATTTAATGTCGAGGTAATCCTCGATACCGTACTTGCTGCCCTCTCGCCCGAAGCCGGACTGCTTGACGCCCCCGAACGGCGCGACCTCGGTCGAGATCAGCCCGGTGTTGACGCCGACGATGCCGTAGTCGAGCGCCTCGGCCACCTTGAACACGCGGCTCAGGTCGCGCGCGTAGAAATACGAGGCGAGCCCGAACTCGGTGGCATTCGCCATCGCGATCACCTCGTCGACCGTCTCGAACTTGAACAGCGGCGCCACCGGTCCGAACGTCTCCTCGCGCGCGACCGTCATCGCCTGCGTCGCACCGCCGAGCACCGTCGGCTCGAAGAACAGCCCCTGGCTGCGCTTGCCGCCGAGGAGCAGCTTCGCACCCTTCGCCGTGGCGTCGGCGATGTGCCGCTCGACCTTCGCGATCGCGCGCTCATCGATCAAAGGCCCCAGCGTCGTGTCCGCCGCAAACCCGTCGCCGACCTTGAGCCGCCTCGTTGCCGCCACCAGCTTTTCGGCAAAGGCGTCATACACACCGGCCTGCACGTAGAGCCGGTTCGCACACACGCAGGTCTGCCCGTTATTGCGATATTTGCTGACCAGCGCGCCTTCGACCGCCGCATCAAGGTCCGCGTCATCGAACACGATGAACGGCGCGTTGCCGCCGAGCTCCAGACCCAGACCCTTGATCTGGGCGGCCCCCTGCCGCATCAGAATTCGGCCGACTTCCGTCGAGCCAGTGAAGCTCAGCTTGCGCACGGTCTCATTGGAGCAGAATTCCATCCCAATCGCCGGCGCCTGCGTCGAGGGCAACAGGTTGAACAGTCCCGCCGGCAACCCCGCCATTTCCGCGAGCTTTGCCAGCGCAATCGCCGACAGCGGTGTCTCCTCCGCCGGCTTGCTCACCACCGCGCAGCCCGCCGCCAGCGCCGGCGCCATCTTGCGCGCCAGCATCGAGTTCGGAAAATTCCACGGGGTAATCGTCGCCACCACCCCCACGGGCTGCTTCAGGACGATGATGCGCTTGTCCTCCTGGTGGCCGGGGATCGTATCGCCGTAGACGCGCTTCGCCTCCTCGCCGAACCATTCCACATAGCTCGCGCCATAGGCGATCTCGCCCCTGGCTTCGCTCAAGGGTTTGCCCTGCTCGGCCGTCATGATGGCCGCGAGATCGTGCTGGTGCGCCATCATCAGCTCATAGAGCTTGCGCAGCACCGCCGCCCGCGCCTTGCCGGTCCTGGCGGCCCACGCCGCCTGAGCGGCCTCTGCCGCGGCAATCGCCCGCCTGGTCTCCGCCACACCGAAATCGGGCAGCGTCGCCAGCAGCTCGCCCGTCGATGGGTTGTGCACCTCGAAGCTCTTGCCGTCGGCCGCGGCCTCGAGCCATTCGCCGCCGATCAGCCCGGCGGCTGGAATAAGGTTCTTGATCTTGAGGTGCTTGGTCAGCGCATCGGTAAGCGGCATCACAGTCTCCGGCCAGAAGGACCAGGAGCTGAGACTTAGGCTCCGCTCAAGAGCATCGCAAGCTCACGCCAGGGCGCGGCGCGGCGGTCGCCGGATCTTGAGGCTCTCGAGTCGCTCGCTGAAGCTCGAGCGCGGCGTCGCACCGCCTCGCCCATCCGCCGACCAGTCGTCTTCGACAAAGATCATCTCGTTGGTCGACGGATCGTAGCGAATATCGAGACGCTGGCCGCTGGTGAGCCGTGCGGTGGCTGTGGCGGGCACGAGATAGCTGGGCATCGTCGGCTCCCGATAGGCGTCGATCACATTGTGTTAACCATCAGCCTTGGCAGCCGCGTGACCCTTGCGGGTCGAATTTGTGACGCCGCAAGCCCTTACTGGCGTGACACAATCCGCCCCGTGCGGAGGACCTACGCCGTTGGCAGCATGCGGAATCCGGCCTCGGTCGGCGCGGGTGCCGATTCGGACTCGATCCCCTCGACCCGCGCCGCGGGCGGCCCTCGCCGGCACATGGAGATCACCGCCTCCACCGCCGTCGCCTCGCCTGAGACCAGCGCTTCGACGCTGCCGTCGCGCCGGTTGCGGACCCAGCCCGACAGGCCAAGCGCCCGGGCCTTGTCTTCGACCCAGGCGCGATAGCCGACACCCTGCACCACGCCGCGTATCCGCAGGCGCAGCGTGATGGTCATCGCGGCAGCGCCGTTAGCGGCTCTTGCCCGAAAGCGTCCGGTTCCGCTGGCTGGTGCCGCCCGGTCCATAGGGATAGTCGCCCATCACCGGCGCGCTCGCCGTGTCGAGCTGGCTGACCTCATCGGCCGTGAGCATCAGCGCATCGGCCTTGAGGTTCTCAGAGAGCTGCTCGACCGTCCGCGCCCCGAGGATCACCGACGTCACCGCCGGCCGGCCGCAGACCCAGGCGAGCGCGACTTCCGCCATGCTGACGCCGCGCGCCTTGCCGATCACCTCGAGCGCATCGATGATCGCCCACACACGGTCGGACGCATTGCGCGGCCCGTAAGCTTCCTGCCCGCGATTGGGGTTGACCCCAAGTCGTGTTTTGCCGGCCGGTGTGGTGTCGCGCTTGTATTTGCCGGTGAGCCAGCCACCGCCGAGCGGCGACCATGGCAACAGCCCCATCCCCGCATCGAGGCAGGCCGGCACGATCTCGAATTCGATATCGCGCACGATCAAATTGTAGTGCGGCTGCAGCGTCACCGGCGCGGTAAAGCCCGATGACTTGGCAACCTGTGCGGCCTTCGCCACCTGCCAGCCGAGATAGTTCGAGAACCCGTAATAGGCGATCTTGCCGGCCCGCACCGCGTCGTCGAGAAAGCGCAGCGTCTCCTCGAGCGGCGTCAGCGCGTCCCACGCATGCATCTGGTAGAGGTCGACGCGCTCGACCCCGAGCCGCTTGAGCGAGGCATCGAGCGCGAGCCCGAGATGCCGACGCGACACGCCGAGGTCGTTCGGCCCATCGCCCATGACGAACCGGCCCTTGGTCGCAACCAGCATCTGGGCCGCTTCGGTCGGCCGCGCCTTGAGCCAGCGCCCGACGATCTCCTCGGATTTGCCCCGCGAATAGACGTCGGCCGTGTCGAGGAAATTGCCGCCCGCCTTGGCGTAGGCATCCATCATCGCGAACGACGTCGCTTCGTCGGCCTCATCGCCGAAGGTCATCGTGCCGAGGCACCATGCCGTAACGATCGCGCCAGAATTTCCAAGTCGCCTGAGTTGCATGGCAACCCTCCCTTACATTGTCGCGCCGATTTGCCAGGGCACGAATTCGTTGTCGCCATAGCCGAGCAGTTCCGACTTGCTCTTTTCGCCGGATGCCACGGCCAGAATCTTGTCGAAGATCTCGCGCCCTTTCTCTTCGAGCGTATGGCCCTCGACGACCTCGCCGCCATTGATGTCCATGTCGTCGATCATCTTGTAGTACGTGTCGGAATTGGTCGCGATCTTGATCGAGGGCGTCGGCTTGCAGCCATAGGCGCTGCCGCGGCCGGTCGTGAAGCAGAGGATGTTCGCACCGCCCGCCACCTGGCCCGTCGCCGAAACCGGGTCGTAGCCGGGCGTGTCCATGAACACGAGGCCCTTTTCCGTCACCGGATCGGCATAGCGATAGACCGCGTTGAGCGGAGTCGTGCCGGCCTTGGCGATCGCCCCAAGCGATTTCTCTAGGATCGTCGTCAGCCCGCCGAGCTTGTTGCCGGGCGAGGGGTTGTTGTTGAGCTCCATCTGGTTGCGGGCCGCGTAATCCTCCCACCAGTGGATGATTTCGACCAGCTTCTCGCCGACCTCGCGCGTCCGCGCTCGCCGCGTCAGCAGGTGTTCGGCGCCGTAGACCTCAGGGGTCTCCGACAGGATCGCCGTGCCACCATTCTGGACCAGCAGGTCAGCCGCATAGCCGAGCGCGGGGTTGGCGGTGATCCCCGAATAGCCGTCCGAGCCGCCGCACTGCAGCGCCAGCATCAGTTCGCTCGCCGGCACCGTCTCGCGCTTTACGTTGTTGACGATCGGCAGCATGGCCCGCACCGCCTCGACGCCGGCCTCGACCGTCTTTTTCGTACCGCCGACTTCCTGGATGGTCATCGTCCGGAACGTCTCGTTCTCGGTGACGCCGTAGGCCTCCTTGAGCTTGGGGATCTGGAAGCCCTCGCAGCCGAGCCCCACCATGATCACTCCGCCCATATTCGGGTTGGTCGCATAGCCCCACGTGGTCTTCTTGAGCGTGTCGAAGATCACGCCGCGATAGTCGATGATGCAGCCATTGGCCTGCTTCAACGCAACGATGCCGTCGATGGTTGGGTAGTCGTCTAGAATGCCGCTCCGCTCGATCTCCTTGACGATGAAACCCGCCACCGTCGTCGAACAGTTGACCGAGGTCAAAACGCCCACGTAATTTCGCGTGCCCACCTGGCCGTTGGCGCGGCGGTAGCCCTGGAACGTCGCGCGCTGCCCGTCCGGCACGAACGCGACCGGCGTCACGCCTTCCCCGAACGCGTAGTCGCGCGCAAACGCCCCGTGCTCCGCACCCACCCCACAATTGTGCTCATGCACCCACTCGCCCGCCGGAATGTCGATCTTGGCAAAGCCGACGATCTGGCCGAACTTGATCACCGGCTGCCCGCTCGGTATCGCGCGGATCGCGAATTTGTGGCCCTTGGGCACGCGCTTGGTGGTGACGACACCCTGTGGCGTCATCGCACCGACATCGAGCGTCACCACCGCGACCGCCACATTGTCGGCAGGGTTGAGCACCAACGTCTTGGTGACGGGCCGCGACATGACCTCGGACATTTGCAATCTCTCCGCTGAACCACTAACATGTTAGCATGACAGCCGCGGAAGTCCGCTACAAATTTCTGGTATCGGACGCCGCGCCGCAACGCGGCAGCGTCACCGCCGCGGTGACCGACCAGCTCCGCCGCGCCATCGTCACCCTCGAACTCAAGCCCGGTGAAAGCCTCGACAAGGGCCTGATCTGCGAGCGGCTCGGCGTGTCGCGATTCCCCGTATCGGAAGCGCTGGCGCGCCTCCAGGCCGAGGGCCTCGTCGAGATCATGCCGCAGCGCGGATCGATGGTGAGCCGGGTCCGCGTCGGCGAGGTCATCGAATACATGCTGATCCGGCGCGCCCTCGAGAGCGAGGCGGTCCACGCTCTCGCTTCGCGCCCGACGCCCGAACTGGTCGCGCGCCTCGAGCAGAACCTCGCCGATCAGGCCCGCGCCGCCAAACGCGGCGACCGCGAGACCTTCCACGCGCACGACCTGGCCTTCCACGAGCTGCTGTTCGACGCCATGCGCTTCGAGCGCATCCGCGCGGTCATCGACCAGGCCCGCGCCAATCTCGACCGCGCGCGCCGCCTGATCCTCGATCCGCGCCGGCTGACCCTGAGCCAGGGCGAGCACAAGGCGGTCGTCGATGCCATCGCCGCGGGCGATCCCGAGCGCGCCGCCGCCTCGATGCGCGCCCACATCAACAAAGTCACCGGCGAGCTTCTGGCCTTCGCGCGCGAGGCGCCGGAAATCTTCGCCGACGGCGACAGCCTTGCCACCGACATGCCGATCTTCGGCTGAGAAGGAAGAACCATGCTCAAGGGCATTCCCCACATCCTGAGCCCCGATCTGCTGCACGCGCTGCAGGCCATGGGCCATGGCGACGAGATCACCATCGTCGACGGCAATTATCCCGGCATCAGCGCCGGCCCGCGACTGATCCGCGCCGACGGCCACACCGGCACCGATCTGCTCGAGGCCATTCTCGGCCTGATGCCGCTCGACGATTTCGTCCCCGATCCGGCGATCGTTATGCAGGTGGTCGGCGATGCCGGCGCCCGCCCGCCGATCGTCGACGACTACGAGCGCATCGTCAAAAAGCACGAACCCAAGATGGGCGTGACCTCGCTCGAGCGCTTCGCCTTCTACAAGCGCGCCAACGCCGGCTACGCCATGGTGCAGACCGGCGAGCAGCGCCTCTACGGCAACATCATCCTAAAGAAGGGCGTGATCCGTCCCTGATTCCCGGCGAGGTTCCCGCCCCGCTGTCTCGCCCACTCGACATCTATAGACCGGAGTTCTACTCATGAAACTGCTGCGCGTCGGCCCCAAGGGCCAGGAAAAGCCGGCCCTCCTCCATACCGACGGCACCTATCGCGACCTCAGCGCCATCGTGCCCGACATCAACGGCGCGACCCTCGGCGCTGCGGGCCTTGCAAAGATCAAGGCCGCCGACGCCGGCAAGCTGCCGGTGCTGGACGGCAAACTTCGCATAGGCCCCTGCGTCGGCAATGTCGGCAAGTTCATCTGCGTCGGCCTCAACTACGCCGACCACGCGGCGGAATCGAACCTGCCGGTCCCCAGCGAGCCGATCCTGTTCATGAAGGCCACCAGCGCCATCATCGGCCCCAACGACACCGTCACTGTCCCGAAAAACTCCACCAAAGCCGACTGGGAAGTCGAGCTCGGCGTCGTCATCGGCAAGGAGGCGCGCTACGTCGACGAGAAGGACGCGCTCGACCACGTCGCCGGCTACTGCGTCGTCAACGACCTCAGCGAGCGCGCCTTCCAGAAGGAGCGGGCCGGCCAGTGGGTCAAGGGCAAGTCGGCCGATACCTTCGGTCCGATCGGGCCGTGGCTCGTCACCCGCGACGACGTTGCCGACCCGCAAAACCTGAAGATGTGGCTCGAGGTCAGTGGCCATCGCTACCAGAATGGCTCGACCAAAACGATGATCTTCGGCGTGAAGACCCTCGTCAGCTACATCAGCCAGTTCATGTCGCTGCAGCCCGGCGACGTCATCTCCACCGGCACCCCGCCCGGCGTGGGCGAAGGCGTCAAGCCGACGCCCGTCTTTCTCCACGGCGGCGAGACGATGCACCTCGGTATCGAGGGGCTCGGCGAACAGACGCAGCGCACCGTCGCCTACCAGGGCTGACGATTTCTCGCAGGCGGCGGCTCAGCCCAGATAAACCCTGAGCCGCCGCAGCGAGTAGATCGGCAAGAGCGGCAACAGCACCGGCACGCGCGCGACATAGTCGCGATAGGCGGGCTCGTCGCCGTAGCGCTCGGCCTGCTTGATCTCGAGCCGCCGTGCCGCCCCCAGCATGATGAGCTGGATTGAGACGAGCCCGACACCCGCCAGCAGCCAGTCGAACGGCGAACGGTAGGCGCCGAGGCCTGATATCCACGCGCCCAGCCAGAACAGCATTTCACCGAAATAGTTAGGACAGCGCACGATCCGGTAGAGGCCCACCGCGCAGAATTTCTTGGGGTGCGCCGCCTTGAACGCGGCCTTCTGCGCGTCGGCGAGGCTTTCGAGCCCAAGCCCGATCACCATGACGACGATCCCGGCGGGCAGACCCCACACGGCGATACCGTCCCGTTGCGCAATGAGCGCCAACAGCCCCGGGCTGAACATCGCGACATAAAGCGCCGCGACACTGATCCAGATCGCAAGCTTCACGAGTCCTTTGATGTGCAGCCCCCGCTGCTTCGACGCCTCGAGCTCGCGCGCGAATGACGCCGCCCGCTCCCGTGCGATGAGGTAGCTCCCGAGCCGCACTCCGTAGGCCAGCAGCAACAGCAACTGCAGGGTCGTCCACGGACCGAGCCCGTCAGGAAGCACCAGCGCAAACACTATTGTCTGCGCGGCGATCGAAAACGCGTAGCCAAGGCTCACGAAGTAGTCGATCCGCCGGAATCCCAGCGCCGAGATCGCGAGTGTCAGCCCGAAGGCAAGCAGCAGATCGGCAACCGGCAGGCTGCCCAATTGCCACGACAGGAGCGCGGAGAGGTTCATGCGAACGATACGGATAACACCGCGCCGCGGATCACCCCGGCCGTCGTGCCACGAGGTCGATCTCGACCAAGGCGTCGAGCGCCAGCGCCGTCACGCTGATCGTCGTCCGTGCCGGCAGCCCCGCTGGCCAGAACTCCGCCCATATGCGGTTGAGCCCGGCATAGTCGCGCTTGAACTCCGTCAGATAGATGCGCGCCATCACCACGTGCTCGAACCCGAGCCCGAGCGCCGCCAGCACCAGCGCGAGATTGGCGAACACCCGTCGGGTCTGCGCCTCGATGCCGGCCGGCAGTGGCGCGTCGGGCGCCGCCGGATCGTTGGGCATCTGCCCCGTGATGAACACGAAGCCGTCGGCCTCGACGGCCGGCGAATATGGCGCCGGCGCCCGGGGCGCTCCGGCAATCTGGTGGCGGATGGGAAGCGGCATCGATCCTCCTCGCGTTTCCCTGCAGCCTACGCGAAATCGCGACCTGCGGCTCGCCGCCGCAAGGCTTCGCCTACCGCCGGCATCCCGATAATTTGACTTCCGGCAGTCCCTCGCACACAAGGCATTGCCTGCCCAAAAGGAGCACCGATGGGACTGCTGAGCTGGATCACCACCTACCTTGAGCAGATCCTCAACGGCATCGCCGGCAATCTCTGGCTGTCTGTGGCCTTTATCTTCGTGGTCTGCCTCGGCGAGGCAGTGTTCATCCTCGGCCTTCTCGTCCCGTCGCTGCCGATCCTGCTGGTCACTGGCGGTCTCATCGCGCTCGGCAAGCTGCCGTTCTGGCCGATCCTCCTCGCTGCGGTGGTCGGTGCCGTCGCGGGCGACGCCATCTCCTACTGGATCGGCCACGCCTTCAAGGACTCGATCAAGTCCGTCTGGCCGTTCCGCAACTATCTGCCGCTGATCGCCCAGGGCGAAGCCTACTTCAAAAAACACGGCACGCTCGCCATCCTGATCGGGCGTTTCCTCACCGGCGTCAAAGCAGTGATCCCCGGCATCGCCGGCATGCTCGGCATGCCGTGGGGCCGCTTCACCATCGTCAACATCATCTCCTCGGTGATCTGGGCCGCCGCCCATCTGCTCGCTGGCATGCTGCTCGGCCGCTGGTTGGAATCGGTGGGTCTCGGGCTCGACACGATCCTCCTCGTCGGCACCGTGATCATCGTCGTCGCGGTCGTGCTGGCGCACTATTGGAAGCCGATCCTGCTGCTGTTCACGCCCTTCCTCGGCAGCTACGGCAAATCGCTCGAGGCGCGCTGGCGCAAGCCCAAGCCGGACGCCGAGGGGGTTTAATCCCCGATCACGAAAAATCTCTTCGCTGGACTTGAGCCCCGTGCGGCGCGAGACTCATGCGCATGCGCTCGGTGGTCCCATCAATGCGCGTCGCCCTGGTGCTGCTTGCCCTTGCCGCACCGCTCCGCGCCTTTGCCGCCGATTACACCGACTCCACGGCGCTCGATGCGCTTTTCGCCGAGCTCAAGTCGGCTCCCGACGCCGGCGCCGCGAGCGCCATCGAGCAGCAGATCTGGAAGGCCTGGCTCACGCCCAACGTCCCCGAGCTCGCTGCCGACATGGACAAGGCCTCCGCCGCGCTCGGTGCCGGCGACGTGCAGACCGCGATGGACACCTACGACGCGGTCGTCAACAAATGGCCCGACTACGCTGAGGGCTGGAACCGCCGCGCCACGCTCGAATTCGAGATCGGCGACAACACCGCCTCGCTCGCCGACATCGCCAAGGTGCTGGCGATCGAGCCGCGCCATTTCGGCGCTCTGTCGGGTCGCATGATGATCGAGCTCCAGCAGGGGAAGCGCCCCGATGCCCTCAAGGACATGATTGCAGCGCTTGCCATCGATCCCTATCTCGATGGCAAGGAGCTCTTCCCCGAGCTCATGAACTCGATCAACATCTGAGCCCGCTTATGACCGACCAGCTGCCCGTTGAACGTGAAGACTCGCCCGGACGTGGCCGCTACGTGATCCGCCTCGCCGGTGCCCTCGAGGCGGAGCTGACCTACCGCCGGCCGAGCCCGGGCGTCATCAGTATCGACCACACTTACACGCCGCCCGAATTCCGCGGCCAGAACATCGCCGCGCGCCTGATGCTGCAAGCCATCGCCGATGCCCGCCGCGAGGGGACCAAGGTCGAGCCCGTCTGCAGCTACGCGGTGGCGCAGTTCCGCCGCCACCCCGATTGGGCCGACCTTCTCGCCTGACCCGATCGGCGGCATTTTAGCCAAATCTTCACCATGCCCGCGGCTTTCGTGCCGCCGCCACGCAACCGCCGCGTCGCTCGCCCAGTTTCTTCTTCAGCAAGGTCCGGCCGCCAGTCCTCTTCCTGGTGATCTCCCTCCTGGTGCGGCCGCCCTTGCCGATCTGCCGTCGCGGTTCTGGGCGGCGGAATAGCGTGAAGCCGGACGCCGACCCCCCGCGGCGTCCGGCTTCATGCATTGAGGAAGGCCTGTGCGGCCGCGACCTCTTCCGGGCGAACTTCGTGCCCGCCCTCATGCCAGGCGATCTCGACCTTGGCTCCCCGCCCGCGCAGGTAGGCGTAAAGCGCCTCCGCCCTCTCCGCCGGCGCGATCCGGTCATGGCGCCCCGCTGCGATCAGCACCGGCTTGCCGCGAAGTCCGGGCTGCGGTTGTGGGGCGAACGGCACCAGCGGGTGGAGCAGCACCGCACGGTCCACCAGCTGTGGCGCGGTGAACAGCACCGAGGCAAGGATGTTGGCGCCGTTGGAATATCCGAGCGCCGCAACCGAGGCCGGGGCCAGCCGCTCGCGCTGCGCCGCGATGAACGCGCCAAGCTTTGCCGTCGCCCGCTCCAGATCGGCCATGTCGTAGACGCCCATACCGAGGCGCTTGAAATAGCGCGGCATGCCGTTCTCGAGCACGTCGCCGCGCGGCGCGATCAGCCGGGCGCCGGGCATCAGCTGCCGGCCTAGATCGAGCAGGTCGCGCTCGTCGCCGCCGGTGCCATGCAACAGGACGAGGAGCGGGGCGCCGACCGCCGCCCCTTCCTCGGCATAGACGTACTCGTCGTTCATGCTGCCCCCAACGGCTCGAGGCTCTTCTCCAGCACCGAACGCAAATGCTCATGTTGGCGCGGCAGCTTCAACGCTTCGCCCAGATGCGCCGTATCCTCGTCGCGATCAAAGCCCGGCTCGTTGGTGGCGATCTCGAACAGCACGCCGCCCGGCGTGCGGAAATAGACCGAGAAGAAATAGTCGCGATCGATCACCGGTGTGAGCTGGTAACCGGTGTCCATCAGCGCCGTGCGCACCGCGAGCTGGTCAGCCTTCGTCGGCACCGCGAAGGCGATGTGGTGCACCGACCCAGCGCCCAGGCGCAAGGCCGTCGCCCCCGGCAGGGTCTCGATGTCGACGAAATCGGCGCCATTGCCGCCGGGCCGCATCAGACGACGAATACCGCCATGCGTGTCGGCAACCTCATAGCCCATGAACTTGAGCAACTCCTCGGTTGCACCCGCATCGCGCAACCGCAGCGAGGCTGAATGAAAGCCGCGGATCGCCGTGTCGGCCGCAACGCCACCCTGCACCCAGGGCTTGCGAACGTCGTTCTTGTCCTCGACCAGCGCGAGTCCATCGCCGTCCGGCCCGAGGAAGGTCAGACGCTTCTGGCCGAAGCTATCGCCCTGCTCCAGCTCCGCGACCTTGGCCTCCCCGAGTCGCTGCCGCCACCAGTCGAGCGACCCCTCGGGCACCGAGAATAGGGTGGTGCCGACCTCGCCGGTCCCCGGCCGGCCGCGGGCCATATGGGGAAACGGGAAATACGTCATCACCGAGCCGGGGGTGCCGGTCTCGTCGCCGTAGTAGAGGTGATAGACGCTCGGCTCGTCGAAATTGACGGTCTGCTTCACCCGCCTCAACCCGAGCGTGTGCGTCCAGAACGCGTTGTTCTGTGCCGCGCCGCTCGCCATGGCCGTGACGTGGTGGAGGCCCTTGATCTGATCCAGCATGATCGTCTCCTGACGCCACATCGGCGTCGTTCGTTGCTGCTAGATAGTGCGCGGCCAAAGCCGCGGAAATTCGAGGGCCAGACACAGGACCGTCGCCGTTTCGCGAACGATCAGCCGCGAAACTTCAGACTGTCGAGCGTGGTCCCGGTCGGCCGGTATTCGAGGCCGACAAAGCCCGAATAGCCGTGCTCATCGAGCCAGCCGAGCCGCGCCTGCCAGTCCATCGCACCGCTGCCCGGCTCGTGACGGCCCTGGGTATCGGCGAGGTGAACGTGAACCACGCGGTCGAGCCGGCCTTCGAGTACATCCTCGATATGCTCGCCCATCATCGCCGAGTGGTAGATGTCGTAGAGCAGGCGCACCTCGGGCCGCGCGACCTCGTCGATGATATCGAGACCCTCGACCGTCGAGGTCAAATAGTAGCCGGGATGATCGACCCGATCGTTGAGCGGCTCGAGCGCCAGCGTCACGCCCGATCCCGCAAGCAGGTCGGCTGCCTCGCGCAACGCCTTGACCAGCGCCGCGTGCTGCGCCTCGCGCGATACCCCGGCAATGTCATCGCCGGCCTGCGCGATCATCACCGGCGCGCCGAGCTTCAAGGCAGCGAGCAGCGATCCGCGGACGCCGTCGAGGAATGCGCCATGCATCCCCGGATCGGTGATCCGCGCGATCGGCTCGCAGAGGATGCCGGCGATCGGCAGGCCCGTCTCGTCGAGCGCGGCCTTCACCGCATCGAGGTCCTTGTTCGACCAGTGCCAGAACTCGACGGCATCGAGCCCCGCCGCCTTGGCGGCGCGGATACGGTCGGGAAAGCTCGCCGCTGCTCCTGCTGGCTGCGCCGCCTCGGGCGTGCCCGGCAGCGGCGGCAGGCGGTCGGCGTCGGCGAACAGCCACTCGATGCAGGCCGAGTAGCGCGTCACACCACCACCTCGTGTGCGACGCGACCCTTGTTGCCGAACAGCCGGACGTAGCGCGCGATCTCCTCGGGATCGCCCGTCGCCTTCTCCGGATTGTCCGAAAGCTTCACCGCCGGGTGCCCATCCGCCGAGCTGACCTTGCAGACCAGCGAGATCGCATCGAGCCGATGGTTCACATAGGGCGAGCACCCGGCGAAATCATTGGTGAGGTTGGTGCCCCAGCCGAAGCTCATCCGAACCCGGCCCTTGAAGTGGTGGTAGGCCTCCTCGATCATGTCGATGTCGAGCCCGTCGGAAAAGATCAGCAGCTTCTCGCGCGGATCGCGGCCGCGCGACTTCCACCATGCGATGATCTTCTCGCCGCCCTCGATCGCCGGCGCACTGTCGGGCCGGAACCCGGTCCAGTCGGCGACCCAGTCGGGCGCATCGCGCAGGAAGGCATCGGTCCCGAACGTATCGGGCAAAACGATCAGCAGATTGCCGCCATAGTACGATCGCCAGTCTTCGAGCACCTGGTAGGGCGACAGCTTCAGCGCGCTGTCATTGCGGGCAATCGCCGCCAGCACCATCGGCAGCTCGTGCGCATTGGTGCCCAGCGCCTCGAGGTCGCTGTCCATCGCAAGGAGGACGTTCGACGTGCCGGTGAACTTTTCGCCCAGCCCTTCCTTCAATGCCTCGACGCACCAGCGCTGCCACAGGAACGAGTGCCGGCGCCGCGTGCCGAAATCGGAGATGCGGAGGCTCCCGAGTTTCATCAGCCGCTCGACCTTCTCCCAGGTCTTGGCCTTGGCGCGGGCGTAGGTGACATCGAGCGTGAACGGCCCGTAATTGCGCAGCGCCGACCGCGAGCGCAGCTCGTTGATGATCGCGAGCGCCGGAATCTCCCACATGCTGGTGTGGGTCCACCGGCCCGGGAAGTTGAGCACGAACTGCCCGTCTTCCTTGCTGAGCTCGTAGTCGGGCAGCGCAAAGTCTTCGAGCCAGCGCAGGAACTCTGGGGCAAAGATCTGCTTGCTGCCGTAGAAGGTATTGCCGGCGAGCCAGATCATTTCCTTCTTGGAGAAGCGCAGCGTGCGCGCGTGATCGAGCTGTGCGCGCAATTCCTCGATGTCGATCTCCTCGGCGAGCCGCACCGACTGCCGCCGATTGATCAGCGTGAAGGTCGCCTCGACCCGCGGGTAGAGACCCCAGATCATCTGCAGCATCAGGAGCTTGTAGAAGTCCGTATCGAGCAGCGAGCGCACGATCGGATCGAGCTTCCAGGTGTGGTTATAAACCCGCCCGGCGATGTTGGTCTTGGTCATCTCGTCACCATTGAGCGATCCGTCGACGCGGTGCCGTCAGTGCGTCCTGAGGCCGCTGATCATCAGGCGCACGGCGTAGAGAGAGGTCGTCGCGCAGATGTAGAGCACATTGTACTTGGAGCCGCCAAAGCAGCAATTGGCGACGCCTTCCGGAACCTTAACCCGGCCCAGGAGCGTGCCGTTCGGCGCGATGCAGTGGACGCCATCCGCCGCGCTCGTCCAGATCCGGCCATCCTCGTCGATACGGAAGCCATCGAACAGGCCATTGGCGCAGACCGCGAACTGCCGTCCGCCCGAGACGCGATCGCCGTCGACCTTGAACACCCGCATCTCGGCCGGATGTCCCGCCTTGTGCGTGGCGCCCGTGTCGGCGACATAGAGCAGGCTTTCATCGGGCGAGAACGCCAGGCCGTTGGGTCGCTCCATGTCGGTGATGACCGCCGTGATCGCACCCGACTGCGGATCGATCCGATAGACGTTGCAGCGCCCGATCTCGCTCTGCGCCTTGTTGCCCTCGTAATCTGTGTCGATGCCGTAGCTCGGATCGGTGAACCAGATCGAGCCGTCCGATTTCACCACCACGTCGTTGGGCGAGTTGAGCCGCTTGCCCTCGAAGCGATCGGCGAGGGTAATCACCCTGCCGTCATGCTCGGTCCGGCTGACGCGCCGTCCGCCATGCTCGCAGGTGATGAGCCGGCCCTGCCGATCGACGGTGTTGCCGTTGGAGTTTCCCGACGGATCGCGGAAGACGCTGACGCTGCCATCCGTCTCGTCGAAGCGCATGAGCCGATTCGCCGGAATGTCCGACCAGACCAGATAGCGCCCGCCGCCGAACCAGGCCGGCCCTTCCGCCCACTGGCAGCCCGTATAGAGCTGATGCACCCGTGCGCTGCCATTGAACAGCCCGCGGAACCGCGGATCGATAACTTCGAAGAATTCGTCGGCGCTCATGATCCCTCCATCGCCATACGCGCGTTGACCGCGCTGTGTGTCCCGATGATTTCTAGAGGGAAATTGGTTGCGGGGACAGGATTTGAACCTGTGACCTTCAGGTTATGAGCCTGACGAGCTACCGGGCTGCTCCACCCCGCGCCAATGCGTTGTCGTGCCGACATTATTCGGCCGCCGCCAAGACGCAGCGGGTATATAGAGGCTCGTTGCGGCAACCTCAAGGCGCATTCGGCGTCAAGACGACAGTTTATTGACGGCCCCCTGCGCCCGGCCCATCGCCTTTCGAAGGGCCCGCGCTATAAACGGCGGCGAGATCGCGAGGATCGCCGTGTCGCTGTTCGCATCGCTGTTCCCGGTCGCCTGCTGGCTGGCCTACAGCTATCTGGTGCCGCTCGTCGAGCGGCGCTGGCCCTCGCTCTCGGCGATCATGAGCATGCAGCGCCGGCGCTGGGTGAAGGCCGCGACGCGGCGCGATACCCCGCTCGACGCGATCCTTGCAGGGAACCTGATGTCCTCGGTGAGTCTCCTCGCCTCCACCTCGGTGCTCCTGGTGCTCACGACCATTGCGGCCTTCGGCCAGGTCAAGGCGGTGATGACCACGCTCACCTCGCTGGGCCTCGGCCGCGACGTCACCGAAGCGGCCATGCAAATCCACCTCCTGGTGCTGGTCGGCATTTTCGTTACGAGCTTCTTTGCCTTCACTTTGTCGCTTCGCCAGTTCAATCACTTCTGCATCATGCTCGGCGCGCTCGAGCATGACGGGTCAGCGACCGAGCAGGAGATCGACGCCATCGCCATGCTGAACACGCTCGCCGCCAAGAATTTCAACAACGGCATCCGGGCCTATTATTTCGCGGTGCCGGCCGTCGCCTGGTTCGCCGGCGACTGGTTCGCGATCCTTGCGACGCTGGTGACACTCGGCTTCATCATCCACCGCGAATTCCTCTCCTCCGCGCACCGCATCGCCGCATCGGTCGCACTCATCGCCAGCCGGCGGGAAGGCCACGAGACATGATCCGAATTCTAGCCATCGTGTCCCTTGTCGCGATTGCGACGTCGGCCGGTGCCGCAGCACCCACCCCGCCCTCGACCAGCCCTGCCGTCGAGCCCGCGCTCCAGCAGTGCATCGAAGCCTCGCTGACCCCGGAATCTCCAGGCGAGCAGGCCGCGCCCAACATCACCGATTGCATCTCGGTGGGCTCGAACGCGTGCCAGAACGACAGCGGCGGTGGCAGCTCCAATGCCGCGGTCGTCAAATGCGATGGGGAGGAGCAGGCCTTCTGGGACTCGTTGACCGCATTCGAATACGGCGAGCTGCAGACGACCCTGAAGGGCGACGCCCTCGCGGCGCTCAAACGCGCTCAGAAGACGTGGGCACCCTGGCGTGACGCCCGCTGCGATCTCGTCAAGCAGAGCGAAGCGCACGTCGCCAATGTCGATATCGACGTGTCCTACTGCCAGATGGACACCTCAGCCCAACGCGCCATCGACCTGATGCAGGCGCTCACCGACCAGGGCAATCAGGGCTGAGCGTGGAAGTCCCGCGCGACGTAGAGCGTATAGCGCGCGATGAATTTGCCGAAGCTCGTGACGTCGACCGTGCCTGCGGGATCGACCGAGGCGAACTCCGCGCGCATGGCTGAGGTCAGCGGGTGCCAGGGGTCGGTGACGACGATCGCCGTCTTGCCTGCGAGCGCCGTATAGTCGGTCCAGAAATCGAAGGCCTCCGTCTTTTCGGAGAGGCTCACGACGTCGCGGTCATGCAGCGCGAACGCCAGCTCACTCGCATTGGAATAGTCGGTGCCAGCAACGAAGTCGGCTTGCGTCTCGGCCTTGAGCGACGCGACTTGCGCGGCGACCTCTGAAACGCCGTAGCCCGACGATGAGGACGCATCGTCGCCGTGTCCGATCGCCACGACCAGCGGCATCACCGAATAGTTGAAAATGATCAGCGCAAAGAACAGCGCGCCGTAGATGAAATGCGCAACCGCGAGGCTGCGCGACCGAATGAAGGATCCGAGGAACGGCACCGCCGCGACATAGGCCAGCGCGTTCCAGTGGATGATGGTGTTGGTGACCGTCGAGACCGCAAAGAACAGCAGGGTCGAGAGCACGGTGATCGCCTGCGCCGGGCGCGAAGTGGGGCTCGATCGGTCCATCCCGAAGCGCAGTGCGGGCCACACCAGGAACGGCGACAGCGCCAGCACGATGCTCACCAGATAACCGGGAGTGCCGCCGAAGGTCCACCAGTGCGCCGCGCCCTGGCGGCTCGCGAAGATGAAGGCGAACGAGGCGAACCCGTTCTGCGCATTCCAGATAACGACCGGCAGCAGGAACGCCAGCGCGAGGGCAATCGCGAGATAGAGCTGCGCCGAACGAAACAGGGGACGATAGCGCGGCGTCACCAGCAGCGCGGCGAGAAACCCCGCACCGACCAGTGCCCCGTAATATTTGCAGAGGATGGCGAGCCCGGCCATCGCCGCCCCGGCGTAAAGCCAGCGCCAGCGCGGCGCCCCGGCGTCGACGGTCGCGAGGAAGCCCTGCATGAAGTAGAGCGCGCCGAGGCACATGAAGATCAGCAGGTGATCCGGCAGCGCGGTGCCGGTCAGCGCCGCGAGCAGCGGCATCGACAGGAACAGCGCCGCCGACATCCAGAACGGCTCGCGCCAGTTCGCCCCGCTCGAGCGGCGCGCGAAAAGATAGAGCAGCACCAGATCGCCGATGAGCGTCAGCAGCACCGGCAGGCGCAGCGCAAAGATGGTCCAGCCGAACAGTGCGCCCGAGATGCCCTCGGTCCAGCCGACCAGCGACGGATGATCGTAATAGGAGAGCGCCGGGTGCTGGCCCCAGAGGAAATAATAGGTCTCGTCCATGAACGGCCGCTGCACGGCGAACATCACGAGCTTGGCCGCCAGGAACAGCAGCGCAATCGCCTGCAGCAGCCGCAACGGCAGCACGCCGCCGGTCGGCCGCGGCCGCTCCTCACTCATGTTTGTGGCCTGCACCCCGGACAGTGTCATCGGCGCGACACTAGTGCATCGCCGACCCGCGCGGTATCCGGCGCTCTATTGGAATCCGGCCGGACGCCGCGGCGTGTAGTCGGCTTCGACCGCCTTGATATCGTCCGGGCTGAGCGTCACCTCGATCGCACCAAGCGCATCGTTGAGCTGCTCGATCTTGGTGACCCCCACGATCGGCGCGGTGACGGGTTGCTTCTGCATCACCCACGCAAGCGCGATCTGCGCCATGGTCTTGCCTCTGGCCTTGGCAACGCCCCCGATCGCAGCATTGACCTTGGCGTCCGCCGCGCCGTTCGGATCATACATCTGGCCCTGGAAGGGGTCGTTCTCGAACCGCTTGGTCACCTCGCCCCAGGGCCGCGCCACGCGCCCACGCGCCAGCGGCGACCACGGGATGACGCCGATGCCCTGGTCGACGCAGAGCGGCAGCATCTCGCGCTCTTCCTCGCGATAGATAAGGTTGAGCTGGTTCTGCATGGAGACGAACCGCGACCAGCCATTGGCCTTCTGCGCCGCGAGCATCTTCATGAACTGCCAGGCCCACATCGACGACGCGCCGATGTAACGGGCCTTGCCGGCCTTAACGACGTCGTGCAGCGCTTCGAGCGTCTCCTCGATCGGCGTGTCGTAGTCGAAGCGATGGATCTGGTAGAGGTCGATATAGTCGGTTTTGAGCCGCCGCAGCGAATTGTCGAGCTCGCCCATAATCGCCTTGCGCGACTGTCCCTTGCCGTTGGGGCCCTTGCGCATCTCGCCATTGACCTTGGTGGCAAGCACGATTTCTTCGCGCGGCGCGAGCTCCCACAGCAGCTGGCCGGTGATCTCTTCGCTTGTGCCGGCGCCGTAGACGTTGGCGGTGTCGTAGAAATTGATCCCCGCTTCCCACGCGGCGCGCACGATCGGACGCGCCTCATCCAGCCCGAGCGTCCAGGCCCGGCCCTTGGTGGCATCGCCGAACGACATCATGCCGAGGCAGATGCGCGAGACTTCGAGGCCGCTATGGCCCAGGCGTGTATAGTGCATGGTTGAGGAACTCATCGTGGCGGGAGGGCACCGATCCGGTCGGCTATCAAGCCTACGGCCCGCCCTCGCGCCGCGTCAATGCGCATCGCTGGGGGCTGCCGCATCGGACGCGGCAGCCGAGGATGCCGACGCCGCTTCGGATGACGCCGGCGGCTCCGCCACCCCGCCGCCGGGTCCGTCGATCCGTGGCAGCAGCGCATCGATCTTGGCGATCGTCTCCTCCATGCTGCTCTCGCCCTCCGGCGGGCTGGGCGTGACCACCGGCTGCGGCGCGCCACTCGGAAACGCGCCGAACTGCGTGAAGAACGAGACGATGTCCTGCAGCACCGGCGCCCGCCACCGCCACATCGCGCCCAGCGCAAACAGCGGCTCCATGTGGCCGACATTGTCGTAGTATTTCGTCGTCACCCAGTCGCCGGCCGCCTTGAGCTTGTCGGTCATGTGCTGGGCGTTCTCCACGCGCACGATCGGGTCCATCTTGCCCTGCATCAGCAGGATCGGCGGATCGTCCGAAGCGACAAGGTTGATCGGCTGCGTGCCCTCGGGGTTGTCGGTATGCCCGAAAGTGTTGCGCACCTCGTCGTACTCGAACGGATAGAAATCGTAGGGCCCCGAGATCGCGGCGATCGCCTTGATCGGCATCGTTACCTTGTAGTCGTCGAGGAATGAGTGCTCGAGCCCGAGCATCACCGCATTGTAGGCGCCGGCCGAGTGCCCGGCGATGAAGAAGCGCGAGGTGTCCCCGCCATAGCTCTCGATATGGTCCTCAATCCATTTGACCGCGGCGGCATTGTCCTGGAGGAACGCCGGATAGGTCACCTCCGGATAGAGCCGATAGTCGGGGATCACCGTGATGAACCCCTGCGCCGCAAAAGCCCTGCCGACGAACTGATAGTCGGCGCGATTGCCCGCCTTCCACGCCCCCCCATAGATGAACATCACCACCGGCGCCTGGCTGGTCGGCGTCTTGGGCCCGTAGATATCGAGCTTCATCCGGTCGCCGTCGCCGAACGGGATGGCCTTCCCCAGGACGCGCGCGTCGTCCATGGCGACGCCGATGTTGAACGGGTCCGTGAGATTCTGCGCCGCGGCCGGCACGATGAACATCAGGAAGGCAATGAGAGTGAGAGCAAATCGCATGCCCGGCTCATCGCCGCCAATGCTGAAGATTTTGTGACCCTCAGCTGCGTCGCTGCGCCGCGCACCAGACCTGCCACATGCCGCGGATCGCCTCCTCGAGATGGCGGGCGAACCGCGGCGCATCGAACAGCGGCGAGGCCAGCATGCGCGCCCGCAATCCTGCACGAAGTTGTGACAGGGCTGCGAGGTCACCAGCCTCTTGCCGCGCGAGCTCGACATAGCCCGCTTCGTCCGGCGCGATCCAGTCGGCCAGGTCCGCGTTGTGGAGGATGCTCTCGCCCATATGCGCGACGTAGCGGTCCCCTGCCCTGACCAGCACCGGAACGCCCATGTAGAGCGCCTCGACCGTCGTCGTGCCGCCATTATAGGGGAACGGATCGAGCGCGATGTCGATCTCGCCATAGCTCCTCAGATGCGCCGCATAATTGGCGATGCCAGGGTCGATGCGCACGCGGCTGAGATCGAAGCCGAATTCGGTGAGCCGCCGTGTCAGCTCGTCGATCACGCCCTCCTGGTTGTTGCCGGAAGAACGCAGGATCAGCCGAGAACCCGGAACCGCCTCGAGCACGCGGGCCCAGGTGCGCAGCGTCGCATCGCTGAGCTTGGAGAAATTGTTGAACGAACCGAAGGTCAGGCTGCCCCGCTCGAGCGCAGGAAGCGATGTGGGCTCGCCCGCCCCGACCGGCTCGGTGAAGCAGAGATAAGTGTCGGGCAGCCGCCACGGCCTTTCGACCCACTGTTTCTCTTCGCTCTCGGGCACCACCCAGCGATTGGCGAGCACGTAGTCGATGGAGGTGAGGCCCGTAGTTGCGAAATAGCCGATCCAGCTGAACGAAACGGGCGCCGGCTTGCCGGCGAACACCTGCAGCCGCGGCGACGTATAGCCGCCCAGATCGACCAGAACGTCGATCTTGTCGGCAACGATCGCCTCGACCAGCGCCGCATCGTCGAGCGTCCACACGTCGCGCCACACCGCGATGCTGGGCTTGAGCCGCGCGGTGATATCGTCGGGCTTGCGCGTATCGGAATAGGCATAGAGCTCGAGCCGGCCGCGGTCGATCTGGTCGAGCACCGCGACGAGGAACCGGCCCACCGGATGCCCCTTGAGGTCGCCCGAAAGCAGGCCGACGCGCAGCTTGCGGTCGGGGTCGGGATCGTTGTCGTGCCGGGCGCGCGGCGGCATCAGCCGCTCGACCAGCTCCCCGAACTCGCGCGCATCGGCGGTGAGCGCCAGCGGGTCCATCTCGGCGAGGTAATTGGTGCCGAAGATCATGAACTGCCGCGCGCCCGGCCGATCCTTGTTGAGCGCGATGGCCTTGCGCGCGCTCTCGACCGATTCACGGATGCGGCCCGCCTCGCTCTGCGTCTGCGACAGATTGGTCCAGGCTTCGGCGGTGGCGGGGCCGATGGCGATGGATTTTTCGAGCGCCGCGATCGATTCGAGCAGCCGCCCGCGGCGCCTGAGGCCAACCGAAAGGTTGGAGAGCGCCAGCGCGTGCCGCGGCTCGATCGCCAGCGACCGCGAAATGAGGTCGATCGCCTTGTCGAACTCCCCCGCCTGCAGCGCCAGTACGCCCTTCAGATGCAGCGCGCCGTAATGGTCGGGCCGCGCCTTGAGGATCTGGTCGTAGCCGCGCGCAGCCGATTTCGTGTCGCCCTGCTGATGAAGGCGCATGGCGGCGCGATACATGTCGTCGAGGCTTAGCGGCACGGCCGGACCCTAGCCATTTGCGCCGCGCGCGCAAGGTTGAGCGTGGGCGAGACAAGGGGCGGAGCAGCTGACCTTGAGGCAGGCAGCCGCTGTCAGCGACATCGCCACAGTACCGATCTCTTCGATCTGCCAGGGGCGCAATCGGTTCAGGTCGACGCTTCCTCCGGCATTACTATGCGCGCGACGACTCCGATCTCACTCAAGAGGTAGAGAAGGCCGCCGCCGTCGATCAATTCAATGGGCTTGTCTTTCGCGAACTGGAATGCGTCCGGACCGTAGCCGCTGGTAGTCACGAGCAGGCCCTTGCTGGCGCCTTCATTCATCATCGTCCCGTACAGGTCGCGAACCGCCGAGACCCCGACGGTATGCCGGTACCGCTTGGCCTGAATTACGACCTTGCCACCCAAGACCGGTCGTGGATCGAAAGCGACACAATCCACTCCCCCGTCTCGCGACGCCCGCGTGAGTTTGGATTCAAGACCCATTTTTCCGAAGAGGTTGGCCACCAACTCTTCGAACTCGTAGGGATTGAGGTCCATGAGATTGGACGCTGACGACAACTCAGACACGAGGTCTGCTTGATCTACGAAACGGGGGTCTGTCATCCGAAACTCGACGATCGGCTTGACGGCTTGCACTTCCTCGGGGTTGCGCGAAACCTGAGCGCCAAGATTTCTAAGGCAGATTGCCTTGTCGACTCGCGCCAGATCAATTTGCTCAAAGTCTTCTCTGACCGCACGGACTGACACCAGACAGGGCTGGATGTCTTTGCCCGTCGCCGGATCAACCGCTTTCACCATGCCGTTGACTGCAACTGCCTCCAAGTGTCGCCACACGTCGGATTCAAAAATCTCGTGAACCGTTCGGAGTACAACAGCGGCAACGATGTCGGAGTAGAGAACCTTTGTTTCCGTTGCCTTTCTCGGACGCTCTTCGATCACGTCGCGCGTTCGAATATATCGGTATTCGCTTACGGCCGGCACGATGGTCGGAGGCGGTAGCTCGTATCGGATCACAAGCATTCGTGACTCTTCCTGGAGCGCCACCGAGAAGCTTTGCGGGAATCCCTCAGGGTAATCGGACCGCTCGAGAACCATTGAGAAATACGAAACCAAGGAGTCGGTCACCCCTGACCGGCAGTCGCTTTCGAAGGCATCCACCTCAGCATTTCTAGTCCTCTGAGTTTCGACGAACGCGATGCGCTCGCGCTCACCGTTGGCTTCGTAGGCAGACCGTTGTGCCCGTCGTTCTGCATTTCGCGTCTGCCATTCCACCAGTTCGCTGCGTGCGACCTCCTTCGCGTGCTTAAGCCTGTTTTCGAACCGCCACGTCGCGCCTGGAATAAAGGCGCGTGCGAGGAACCCTGGCTTTCTCAAATGCGAGAAATGGCGTCGGCTGTCCGGCTGGGCCTCGTCCAAAAACTCGTCCGGCATCAAGCTCGGCGACCACTCGCCCAGTATCCGAAGGCTCTCGAAATCAATTGCGTCGTCGACGACCAGAGTGTGGCTCAAAACGGATCCCAACTCTTGTAGCCTCGCCTCTAGCGAGACATTTAGTTGGTCGCTGCGCTCTTGTTGGTCCGCGAGGTGATCGGCCTTTTCTTGACGTTGGCGATCGCGCTCAGACGCGACCAAGTATCGATGCCGTCTTTGCTCTTGAATTTGGACCCGACGGGCCGCGCCAATCGCCTCTCTCTGTGCACGAGCTAGAGCTTGCTGTGCTAGTCGTTGTTGCCGGGAATATTCCCGGGCACTTGCCAGCAAAATACTCTCAAATCCTCGTCGCCTCGACATACCCCCCTCCCGAGCAAGCTAAACTATTGAAGCATCAAAAGACGCTATATCAAGACTGTTTTTGGTTGGCATCTGGCCTGAAGCGCAGCCCACCGACGAACGACGAACCGGTGTTCGTTAGCTCGACGCCACAACGCGATCAGCGCTTACCGCGGCGAGGACGAGTCTTGGCCCCCCATTCGACGCGCGTATCCCCTCGCGTTAAATATCCCCCATCACATCGCCCGCCATCGCGGGCACGAGGAGACATCACCATGGCGACCACCACCAAAGCCCCCGCAAAGAAAGCCCCGGCCAAACGCACCCCGACGGCCAAGACCACCTTCACCGAGGACGAGAAGAAGGCGATGGCGGAATACGTCGCCGAGACGCGCGGCCGCGCCAAGAAGGGCAACAAGGTCGACGGGCTCGCCGAGATCAAGGCCGCGATCGCCAAGATGACGGCCGAGGACGGCAAGCTCGCCCAGAAGATCCACGACCTCGTGATAGCCGCGGCGCCCCACCTCACCCCCAAGACCTGGTACGGCATGCCGGCCTACGCGAACGCCGAGGGCAACGTCGTGTGCTTTTTCCAGAACGCCGGCAAGTTCAAGGCGCGGTTCTCGACGCTGGGCTTTTCCGACAAGGCCAAACTCGACGACGGCAACATGTGGCCGATCTATTATGCGCTGGGCAAACTGACCGCGGCGGATGAGCAGAAGATCGCCGCGCTGATCAAGCGCGCGGTGGGCTGAAGCCGGGCGCTGCTCAGGCGGCGACGAGAGCCCGCTCGCGCGTCAGCCAGCGGCCCTCGGTCCACTCACGCACGCGGATCTCGATCTCGCCCTTGTCGATGTCGATGAGGTTGTAGGCATTGGGCTCGCCGCGCAGCCGCGTCGAGATCACCGACGACGCCTGGCAGACCAACACCGGCGCCGCGGCGGCCTCGCGCGGCCCGGGCGGAATGCCCTCGCGAACGGCGTTCTTCTCGTAGCGGCGCACGAAGCTAAGATGGAAATGACCCGACAGCACCAGCCGCACCTTGAGCGCGGCGAAGGCTTCGAGCGCGAGGCCGGAGCGGTGCGCTGCGTGCGTGGGCTTTTCCGTCACGACTTCGGGCTGCATCAGCGGATGGTGGGCAACGACGATGCGCAGCGCGCTGGGGCTCGCCTGCGTAAACGTCTGCGCCAGCTCGTCGAGCTGATCCCGATTGATCGAGCCGCTCGACCAGTCACGATCGAGAAAGGCGCGGCGCGTGGTGTTGACCCCGGCCAGCGCGACGCGCGCCCCCGGCGGCCCGAGCTCGAGGAATGGCTCGATGTCGGGCGCGATGGCGCGCCGATAGAGCCGATACGGATCGAGGAAACGGCGGAGCAGATTCCGCCCGAGATCGTGATTGCCGGGCACCGCGAACACCGGCGCGCTGAGCTCGCCGAGAAAGGCGTGCGCCGCCGCAAATTCCGATTTCGTGCCGCGCTGCGTGAAGTCGCCCGACGCGACCACGAGATCCGGCCCCTGCGCGGCGAGATCAGCCGCCAAGCCTGCCGCGACCTCGGCGTCGTGGTGCCCGAAATGCAAATCCGAAATATGGGCGAGGCGCATGATCGAGGCTAACGCCTTGTCGGGCCGATTCGTTTCGTGCCCCGCGCGCAGGGCAGGCTATCCGCGCAAGCGGCCGAGCCAGGCCGGCAGCACATGAGCCGCAGTGAGCGGAGCAAGAGGAATCGCCGGCGGCACGGCCGGATCGATCCAGACGATTTCGGCGATCTCACGCGCGGGCGCCACGGCGGCCTCGGTGCGAACGAGGAAGGTATCGGCGATCACCGTTGCATCCGGCTCGTTGGCCGCGACGGCGGTGTAGCGGCCCAACGTACTGAGGTCGGCGGGCCCGAGCCGGAGCCCCAGCTCCTCCTCGAGCTCGCGGATCAGCGCCTCTTCCGGCGTCTCGCCCGGCTCGAGCTTGCCGCCCGGCTGCATGAAGGCCTCGGTGCCCGCCTTACGGCAGAGCAATGTCCACCCGTCGCTCCGGACGATCAGCGCCGCGGCAATATGGATGGTGCGGGTCATCTCAAACGAAAACGCCGTCCCTTGCGGAACGGCGTTTCAAATTCAGTCGAGATCGAAAGAGATCAGATGTTCTTGGCAGACCTGGCAGCGACCTACTCTCCCAAGTCTTGAGACTTAGTACCATTGGCGCAACAGGGTTTAACGGTCGAGTTCGGGATGGGATCGGGTTCTGGGCCCTGTGCCATAACCACCAGATCGGCGAAAAACATCTGAGTGAATTCTGGTTCATCTAGAGCATTGCTCTAGGCTCCGTGCAACCCATGCTGTTTGCTACGGAGAAAGTGTTCTGAGCCGATCGTTTCGTTCCAGCCCCGCAAGGATAACCTCACGGGCATGGATTAATGAGAACGATCAAGCCAATCGAGCTATTAGTACCGGTCAGCTTCACACATCGCTGCGCTTCCACATCCGGCCTATCAACGTGGTGGTCTTCCACGGCTCTCAAGGGAATGCTCGTTTTGGAGGAGGCTTCCTGCTTAGATGCTTTCAGCAGTTATCCCGTCCGAATATAGCTACCCTGCAATGCGGCTGGCGCCACAACAGGTCCACCAGAGATTCGTCCAACCCGGTCCTCTCGTACTAGGGTCAGCTCTTCTCAACATTCCTACACCCACGGCAGATAGGGACCAAACTGTCTCACGACGTTTTAAACCCAGCTCACGTACCACTTTAAATGGCGAACAGCCATACCCTTGGGACCTGCTCCAGCCCCAGGATGTGATGAGCCGACATCGAGGTGCCAAACACTGCCGTCGATATGGACTCTTGGGCAGTATCAGCCTGTTATCCCCAGCGTACCTTTTATTCGTTGAGCGATGGCCCTTCCACACGGGACCACCGGATCACTATGACCGACTTTCGTCTCTGCTCGACCTGTCAGTCTCGCAGTCAGGCAGGCTTATGCCATTGCACTCAGCGAACGATTTCCGACCGTTCTGAGCCCACCATCGCGCGCCTCCGTTACTCTTTGGGAGGCGACCGCCCCAGTCAAACTACCCACCATACGCTGTCCCGGACGCTGTGAACGCCGCGGTTAGACATCTATGCTGATAAGGCTGGTATCTCATCTTGCGGCTCCATGATGACTGGCGTCACCACTTCAAAGCCTACCAGCTATCCTGCACATGCCGGCACAAATGCCAGCGTAAAGCTATAGTAAAGGTGCATGGGGTCTTTCCGTCTGACCGCAGGAACCTCGCATCTTCACGAGGAATTCAATTTCGCTGAGTCTATACTGGAGACAGTGGGGAGATCGTTACGCCATTCGTGCAGGTCGGAACTTACCCGACAAGGAATTTCGCTACCTTAGGACCGTTATAGTTACGGCCGCCGTTTACCGGGGCTTCAATTCAAGGCTTGCACCTCTCCTTTTAACCTTCCGGCACCGGGCAGGCGTCAGACCCTATACGTCATCTTATCGATTTCGCAGAGCCCTGTGTTTTTAGTAAACAGTCGCTACCCCCTGGTCTGTGCCACCGATCGATGGTTGCCCACCGGTCGGTACCTCTTCTTCCGAAGTTACGAGGTCAATTTGCCTAGTTCCTTCAACGTCATTCTCTCAAGCGCCTTGGTATGCTCTACCAGTCCACCTGTGTCGGTTTAGGGTACGGACTATACGCTGGAGTTATTTCCCGGAACCCTTACGCCGCCCAGACAATCCGATAAGTCTGAACGACTCTCGAGGTTCGTCACTTCCAGCAGGCCCAGGAATATTAACCTGGTTCCCATCGACTACGGCTTTCGCCCTCGCCTTAGGGGCCGGCTCACCCTGCGCGGATTAACCTTGCGCAGGAACCCTTGGACATTCGGCGACAGTGTTTCTCACACTGTTGATCGTTACTCATGTCAGCATTCGCACTTCCGATACCTCCAGGCGCCCTCGCGGGAACCCTTCGCAGGCTTACGGAACGCTCCGCTACCACGTACACTTGCGTGTACATCCGCAGCTTCGGTGCATGGCTTTAGCCCCGTTACATCTTCGGCGCAGGACGGCTATTAGACCAGTGAGCTATTACGCTTTCTTTAAAGGATGGCTGCTTCTAAGCCAACCTCCTGGTTGTTGTGGCCTTCCCACATCCTTTCCCACTTAGCCATGACTTGGGGACCTTAGCTGGCGGTCTGGGCTCTTACCCTCTCGACACCGGACCTTAGCACCCGATGTCTGCCTGCCGGACTGTACTCCTCGGTATTCGGAGTTTGGTTAGGTTTGGTAGATCTTTGGGATCCCCTAGCCCATCCAGTGCTCTACCCCCGAGGGCAATCATCCGACGCGCTACCTAAATAGCTTTCGCGGAGAACCAGCTATTTCCGAGTTTGATTAGCCTTTCACCCCTAACCACAGGTCATCCCC
>Ga0265313_10000963_pt1 | contig 28534 bp, 24 predicted proteins | sample 4123metaG_FD_203122 | JGI IMG/M metagenome (GOLD analysis project Ga0265313, IMG submission 203122) | Rhizosphere microbial communities from Carex aquatilis grown in University of Washington, Seatle, WA, United States - 4-1-23 metaG | ecosystem: Host-associated > Plants > Roots > Rhizosphere >...
GCGCTGCGAGCGCAGCTGCGCGCCCAGGGCGCGCACGTACTCGCCGCGATAGCCGTTGGTCGGAAAGGCGACCGGCTCGCCACACAGCTCGAGGTAGCGCAGCCAGGCACTGACGGTAAGGATCTCCATCTGGCGGCCGCCGTCGTTGATGTAGTACTCGCGCTCGATCCGGTGGCCGGTGGCACGCAGCAGGTTCGCCAGCGTCGCTCCATAGGCCGCCTGGCGCCCGTGCCCGACGTGCAGCGGCCCGGTGGGATTGGCCGACACGAATTCCAGCAGCACGGACTCGCTGCGGCCCGCATCGCTGCAACCATAGCGCCCGGCCTGCTCCAGCACCGTGCGCAGGACGGCACTGTGCGCGGCGCGTGCGAGCCGGAAGTTGATGAAGCCCGCGCCCGCGACTTCGACCGCGAGCACTTCCGGGTGCGGCGGCATCGCCGCACGGATGGCCTCCGCAAGCGCGCGCGGGGGTCGGCCTGCCAGCTTGGCGAGGCGCAATGCGATGTTGCAGCTGTAGTCGCCGTGGCTCGCGTCGCGGGTGCGCTCGACGACGATCCAGTCGCCGGGCACCGGCTGCGGCAGCAGCGTACCGTCGAGGGCGCCAAGGGCGCGCGCTACCAGGCGCGAGAGCTCGTTCTTCACTGCTTGTACCCGCGGAAAAACCGGCCGCGAGTCTACCGCAGTCGGCGAGCGCTACTGGATATCGATAGGGTCCACGTCGAGCGCATAGCGCACGCGGCGGCGGTGCGGCAGCCCGGCTACCTGCGGCAGCCAGGCCTCGAGGAAGCGGTGCAGTGCGCCGCGCTCCGGGCTTTCCACCAGCAGCTGCGCGTAATAGCGGCCCGCACGGCGCGCCATTGCCGCGGCCACCGGACCCTGCAGCCGCACACGCGCGTCCGGCTGCGCCAGCGCCCGCGCAGCCACCAGGAATTCCAGCGCCGCCTCACTCGTGAGCGCCGATGCGCGCAGCAGCGCGAGCCGGCTGAACGGCGGCCAGCGCGCGTTGGCACGCTCTTCAAGCGCCGCCGCGGCGAAGCCCTCGTAGCCCGATTCCAGCAGCTGGCGCAGCAGGGGATGGTCCGGGTATTCGGACTGAATCATCACCTCACCGCGTGCGCTCTCGCGACCCGCGCGGCCGGCGACCTGCACGATGGTCTGTGCCAGCCGTTCTGCGGCGCGAAAGTCGGTGCTGAACAGTCCCTGGTCGGCATTGAGCACCAGTACCAGCGATAGCCCTGGAAAATGGTGCCCCTTCGTGACCATCTGCGTGCCGATCAGTATCCGTGCGGCGCCGGAGAGCACTGACTCCATCAGCCCGGCGAGGCCGCCCGGACCGGCAACCGTATCGCGGTCGAGCCGTACCAGGCGCTGGTCCGGAAACTGCGCCTGCAGCGTCTCCTCGACCCGCTCGGTGCCCTGGCCGGCCGCCTTGACCGGAAATCCGCAGCGCACGCAGCGTGAGGGCAGCGGCTCGGCGGCACCGCAATGGTGGCAGCGCAGCTCCCCGGCCGCGCGATGCACCGTCAGGTGCGAATCGCAGGCTTGGCACGGTGCAATCCAGCCGCAGGCCGTGCACAGCAGCGTCGGCGCATAGCCGCGCCGGTTGATGAAAACGAGCACCTGCCCCTGGGCCCGCAGGTGTCGACGCATCGCCTCGAGCGCGGGTGCCGAAACCCCCTGAGTCGGCGCGTGCGCGCGCAGATCGATCAGTGCGAGCCGCGGGGCCTCGGCCTGGTCGGCGCGCCGCGGCAGGTGCAGGGACTGGTAGCGCCCCTGGGCGCTGTTGTGCAGGGTTTCAAGGGATGGCGTGGCGGAACCCAGTACGACGGGGATGCCGAGCTGGCGTGCCCGTGCGACCGCGACGTCGCGCGCGCTGTAGCGGCAGCCACCTTCCTGCTGCTTGTACGAGGTATCGTGCTCCTCGTCGACGATGATCAGTCCGCAGTCCGGTAGCGGCGCGAATATCGCCGAACGCGTGCCGAGCACGATACGCGCATGTCCGGCGCGCGCGGCGCGCCAGGCCGCCAGGCGTTCGCCGTCAGTCAGTCCGGAGTGCAGCACTGCAATGGCGCGCGGCAGGCGCGCCCGGAAACGCCCCACCAGCTGCGGAGTCAGCGCAATCTCGGGCACCAGCACGAGCACGGCGGCGCCGTGCGCGAGCGTGCGCGCTGCACACTGCAGGTATACCTCGGTCTTGCCGCTGCCGGTCACGCCGTGCAGCACGAAGGCGGCGAAGGTACCGGCGGCCGCGTCGATGCGTCGCACTGCCTCCGCCTGGGCCGGTGACAGCTCTGGCACCCGCAGCGCTGCCGCAGGGGCGGTCGCGCCAGCCCCAGCGTCGGCGCCGGCCGGCTGCCAGCCGCGCTCGGCCCACCCGCGAGCCACCAGCGCACGCGCGGTGGCGCGCCAGGCGCCCGGATGTGCGTCCAGGGCAGCCACGCCAAGCCCGGTCGGCGCGCCGGCCAGCTGGGTAAGCAGCGCCTGCTGGCGCGGGGCGCGTGCGAGCGCTCCTTCCGTCAGCGCACGCCTCCCTGCCTCGCTGGCGCGCCACCACTCTGTCATGGCGATGGCAGGGGTCGTGCCACGCAGCGCCAGCGGCAGCGCGCCGGCGATGACCTCGCCAAGCGGATGGTGGTAGTACTGCGCCGTCCACTGCAGCAGCACCAGCAACCCGGGATCGAGCAGTGGCGCGTCATCAAGCAGCGCCTCGACGCGCTTGAGCGAGCTGGCCGGCAGCTCGGTGTCCTCTGCATGGGCGATGACGAAGCCGACGGCCGCACGCGAGCCGAACGGGACGCAGACGCGCGTGCCGGCCGGGATCGCCGCGGCCTCCACCCCTACCGGCGGCAGGTAGTCGTAGAGCCCATCCCGCGGAACGTTCAGCGCTATGCGCAGCACTGGGGTAGGCGTGCGCAGCCGGTTGTCCACAGTCACTGTGGATAAGTCTGTGGACAGAGTGGGTTCCGACAGCACAATTGCCTGCGTTTCAAGGCATTCATGTCACTTTGATGAAAAAGTGATCAACCTTGAAATAGCAGCAATATCATATGGTTACAACTGAACATTGTCGGATTTACTGCTGAGGAGTGGTCTCCGCGAGGCGCGCGCGTCGCTGCTGTTGCGGTAAGTGGATGATTCGCACGACCTTCCGCCGCAGCCAGTGCCGTGTCAACCGGACCGGACCCTGCTTCGTTCTGCATCGTTGAACTCCACTCTGACAGTGCTGGTGATGCCATATGTTGGTGTTTGCTACTCTCCCAGCGGGAAGCGCTGATCTCAGCCGCTCCGGAAAGTCTCATTTGCGTGACAGCACCAAGGACGGCGCGCGAGCTCTCGAGGCCTTCCTGGCTGGCGTCGAGCGCAAGGCATTCAGGATCGCACAGATCGCGCTGCGTCACGAAGCGGACGCCCTCGACGTGGTGCAGGACTCGATGCTGCAGTTGGCGCACCGCTATGCGGACAAGCCCGAGGCGGAGTGGAAACCCCTGTTCTACCGGATCCTGGAGAACCGCATCCGGGACGTCCAGCGGCGGCGCATGGTGCGTAACAGGGTCATGGCGTGGATGCCCTGGCGAGCCGATGACGAGGAAGAGCAGCCGGACCTGATTGAGCAGGCCGCCGACTTGAGCCCCCAACCCCCGGCGCAGCTCGAATCCGCGGAGATCCTGCAGGCACTGGAGCGAGCGCTTGCGGACCTGCCGGCGCGCCAGCGCCAGGCGTTCCTACTGCGTAATTTCGAGGGCCTGGACGTTGCAGAGACTGCCGCGGCGATGCAGTGTTCGCAAGGCAGCGTCAAGACCCATTACTTTAGGGCGCTACAGGCGCTGCGCGTGTCGTTGGGAGAGTTCTGGAAATGAGCCACGAGCCAGCATCCGAGGGCGAGCGCGAGTTCGAGCATCGCACGCGCACGCTGCTGCTCGAGAGCGCGGACGGCCTGTCCGGAGCGCAGCGCTCGCGGCTGACCCGGGCGCGCCACGCCGCGCTCGCGGCGCATCGCGACCGCGCACCGCTTCGTGCCCGGGGCTGGATGGGCGCCGGCGCAGCCGCAGCGGCCGTGCTGGTCGCGCTGCTGGTGCTCGTGCCGCACCCTGGAGGCGCGCCCGTCACGGCGGTGGCGGGCGGAGCGGTCGACGATCTCGAACTGCTCGCCGAGGGCGATGCGGTGCCGCTGAACGAGGACCAGGACGTCGACTATGATTTCTATGAGTGGGCCGCCAACGAAGCCGGCACCGGCACCGAGGCCGCGCCATCGGTAGGATCGTGAAGCGTGCGCGGCAGGCTGGAACCATGCTGTTCGGCATTGCCGCGGTGCTCGCTGCTGCCCGCGCCACCGAGCCCATGGTCGACGGTGATCTGCTGGAGTTCCTCGGTTCGGTGGATTCCGCGGACAAGAACTGGCATGACTATCTCTCGCGCACCGACATCGAGAAGGTTGCGCAGCGCGCGGCGCACCCGCCCCCGGTGGCGCCAAGCCCGGCTTCCCCTAAGGATCCGCCCGGCGGGACCCGGCCGACTGATGCCGTGCCCGGAGCTCCGGTGGACCAGACATGACTAGGCGCCATTACCTGTGGGCGAGCCTGCTGCTGTGCGCGAGCGCCGCCGTATTCGGTCAGGCGCCCGGCGCTGCCACTGGCCTCAGCTGGTCCTCGCTCTCGAGCGAGCAGCAGCGGGTACTCGGCAGCGTCCAGGGTCAGTGGACCAGCCTGCCACCCGAGCGCCAGCAGGCGCTCGCCCGCGGCGCCGATCGCTGGCTGTCCATGAACCCAGTGGAGCGGGACGGGGCGCGGCAGCGTTTCCAGACCTGGCAGAGGCTGCCACCGGAGCAGAAGGCGGTGATCCGTCAGCGATGGCAGCGCTTCCAGCAGCTGCCGCCCGAGCAGCAGCAGGCTGTACGGCAGAATTTCCGCGCCTACTCGAGCCTGCCGTCCGGCCAGCGTGCGCAGTTGCGCGAGCGCTGGCTCAATTCCACGCCGCAGCAACGCCAGCAGATGCTCGAGCGTCAGCGCCTGAGGCAGCAGGAGCGTCCGCGAGCCTCGCCCGGGGCCCCCGGCCCGCGCGGCTGGCGGGCCGCCCCGTGGCGCAACCGCTGATGCCGGCCGGCGCGCGCTGCGCGAGCCTGCCGAACTAGACCGACTTGACGGCCGCGATCAGCTGCGAGACTGCGGCCTGGCCGTCGCCGTAGAGCATGCGCGTGTTGTCCAGGTAGAACAGCGCATTCTCGATGCCTGAGAAGCCGGCGCCCTGGCCACGCTTGATCACGATCACGTTCCTGGCCTTGTCGGCGTTCAGGATCGGCATGCCGTAGATTGGGCTCGACTTGTCGTTGCGAGCCACGGGATTGACCACATCGTTGGCGCCGATGATCAGCGCGACGTCGGCGGTTTCGAACTCGGCATTGATCTCGTCGAGGTCGGCGATCAGGTCGTAGGGCACCCCGGCCTCCGCGAGCAGCACATTCATGTGACCGGGCATGCGGCCCGCGACCGGGTGGATCGCGAAGCGTACCGTCACGCCCCGGTCGATCAGCAGCTGACACAGCTCCCAGACCTTGTGCTGCGCCTGGGCCACGGCCATTCCATAGCCGGGAACCACGATCACTTTTTGCGCGAAGGCCATCATGACTCCGGCGTCGCTGGCCTCGATTGGCTTGAGGCTGCCGGTCACGGCCGTCCCGCCGCTCGCCACCGCCGTGTCGCCGAATCCTGAGAACAGCACGTTGCCGATCGAGCGGTTCATCGCGCGTGCCATCAGCTGCGTGAGCAGCGTGCCCGCCGAGCCGACCACGGTGCCCGCGATGATCATCGCGGCATTGCCGAGCACGAAGCCCTCGAATCCCACCGCCAGCCCGGTCAACGCGTTGTACAGCGAGATGACGACCGGCATGTCCGCACCGCCGATCGGCACCGTCATCGACACGCCGAGCAGCAGCGCGAGCGCAAACAGCGCGCTGATCACCGCCGCTGTGCCGTGGATCCCCGTCGCGATGAGGATACCGGCGATGATCACCGCCGCCAGCACGAGCAGGTTGAGCAGCTGCTGTCCCCCGAAGCGCAGCGAGCGGCGGATCAGCCCCTGCAGCTTGCCAAACGCGATCAGGCTGCCGCTGAAGGACACGGCCCCGATCACGCCGCCAACCACCGCCAGCGTGCGCAGCGCGCCCGAGTTCTCGCCGCCGCGGTATAGCTCCACTGCGGCGATCGCTGCAGCCGCTCCGCCGCCCATGCCGTTGTAGAGCGCGATCATCTGCGGCATGTCGGTCATCGCCACGCGCCGACCGCTGATCCACGCGATGGCGGCGCCGATCAGCACCGCGGTGATGATCAGCGGGTAGTTGCTCATCCCGGGGTAGAAGAAGGTGGCGAGTGTGGCCACCAGCATGCCCGCACCGGCCCATAGGATGCCGCTGCGCGCGGTGACCGGGGAGCTCATGCGCTTGAGCCCCATGATGAACAGGAATGCCGTGACGAAGTAGCTCGCCTCGATCAGCGTCGCGGCGCTGACGTGAGCGTCCATCAGTGGCCACCCTTCCCGGCGCCGCGCGCGCGCGCACCGCTCGACTTGAACATCTCGAGCATGCGCTCAGTGACCGCATAGCCGCCGACCGCGTTGCCAGCCGCCAGCAGCACGCCGAAGAAACCGATGGCCTTTTCGAGCGGCGTGCGCGCCGCCCCTTCGGCAACCATCGCACCGACCAGGACGATGCCATGCACGAAATTGGAGCCCGACATCAGCGGCGTGTGCAGGATCACCGGGACCTTGGCGATCACCTCGTAGCCGGTGAAGGCGGCCAGCATGAAGATGTATAGAGCAACGATTCCGGTCATGTTCCCTCCACCAGCCTGGCGGTCGGCTCGTGCCTGATGGCGCCCGCGTGCGTCACGCACGAGCGCTCGAACACCTCGTCCTGCCAGTCGATTGCGAGCGTCCCGTCCTTCGCGATCGCAGGCTTGAGGAAGTTGTAAAGGTTGCGCGCGTACATTTCACTCGCATGGAACGCCAGCTGGGCGGGCAGATTCACCGGGCCGACGATCTTCACGCCCTGGTGCAGCACCGTTTCACCAGCCTGCGTGAGCTCGCAATTGCCGCCGGACTCGGCGGCGATGTCGATGATCACCGCTCCGGCCTTCATGCGCTCCACCGCGGCGCGCGTGATGATGCGTGGAGCCCGCCGGCCCGGCACCGCCGCCGTGCTGATCACCGCGTCGGCCAGCGCGATGCGCGCATCGAGCGCATCCTGCTGCCGTTGCTTCTCCTCGTCGGTGAGCTCGCGTGCGTACCCGCCCGCGCCTTCCGCTGACACTCCGGTCTCGACGAATCGGGCACCCAGTGACTTCACCTGCTCGCGCGTCGCACTGCGAACGTCGTAGGCCTCGACCACGGCGCCGAGCCGCTTCGCGGTCGCGATGGCCTGCAGTCCGGCCACCCCGACGCCTATGATCAGTACCTGCGCCGGGCGGATCGTGCCGGCAGCGGTAGTGAGCATCGGCAGGAAACGGTCCAGCGTATTGGCCGCTATCAGTACCGCCTTGTAGCCGGCGATCGCGGCCTGCGAGGACAGCGCGTCCATCGACTGCGCGCGCGAGATGCGCGGCACCAGTTCCATCGCGAAGCTCGTGATCTGCCGGTCCCGCAGCAGCGCGATCTCGCGCACGCGCGCGTGCGGCGCCATGAATCCGAGCACGACCGCTCCGCTGCGCAGCGCGCCGATCTGCTCGACCGTCGGTGGCTGCACGGTCAGCAGGACGTCCAGCGAGGCGAGGGTTGCGGGTGTCGCATCACACCATTCGACCCGCTTGTAGAGCGCGTCGGGAAACTGCGCGCTGGTGCCGGCGCTGCGCTCGAGCAGTACCCGGGCGCCCGCCGCGGCAAACTTCTCGGCCACCTCGGGGCTCAGGCTGACGCGCTTTTCTCCCGGCGCGCGCTCAGCAAGCGCACCGATCGTGACTGCCATATCGTGCTCTCCCGTAGGGCCCGTCCCGGTCGGGCCCGCCCGCGCGATCGGTGCTCACGCGTCTCGCAGGGTGATCGCCTCGGATTCCCTGATCGTTGAAGTCTCGCATAACTCTGCCGTATCTTAACAGTCATGAGCCCCGATCTGGTGCATAAGGATCCGGAACAGCAGCTGCTCGCGCCGCACAGCGCGAGTCACGGGCTGTCGCAGATGGTCCTGCGCACCGACGTTGCCGGGATGCCGCTCGAATGGATCGACTACCGCGAGGCGGCGCGACTGTACACCCAGGACCAGATCGCCTACAGCTGCGGCACGCTACTGTTCCGGCTCTACGGGGGCGTGAATGCACGCAGTGGCCGGCGCACCGTACTCGAGGTCAGCTCCATCGTCGCAACGATCGGGCATACCGGCAATCCGGCCAACACGCGCCACGACTATGTGCCGCCGCTCAACAACGAGACCCTGTTCCGGCGCGATGCCTACCTGTGCATGTACTGCGCCGACCGCTTTCCGAGCCGCGAGCTCTCGCGTGATCATGTCCGCCCATTCAGCCAGGGCGGCGTGGATGCGTGGAACAACGTCGTTGCGGCCTGTCGTCGCTGCAATAATGAGAAAGCCTGGCGCACTCCCGAGCAGGCCAAGATGCAGCTGATCGCCGTGCCGTTCACGCCGACTTACGCCGAATACATCTTCCTCAAGGGCCGACGCGTACTGGCCGACCAGATGGAGTACCTGCTCGCGCACTTTCCGCGCAGTAGTCCGCTGCACGACCGCATCCAGCGCTGGCTGGGCTGAGACCTAAGGGGGCCAGGCCTGGAACGCGTGCCGGTGGTCTATCTGATCGATGCGTCGGTATTCATCTTCCGCGCGTGGCATTCCCTGCCGCCGGAACTCCAGGACGCACACGGCAATCCGACCCATGCGCTGTACGGGTTCGCGTGCTTTCTTGGGGACCTGATCGAGCGGCGCGCACCGGCCTACCTGGCCGCGGCGTTCGATGAGTGCGAGTCCGCATCGTTCCGCCACGCGCTCTATCCGCCATACAAAGCCAACCGCAATCCCGCTCCCCCCGCCCTGCGCCGCCAGTTCGGCTTGTGCCGCGAGTTCTGCCGCCACCTGGGGGTCGCGGATTTCGCCAGTCCCGACTTCGAGGCGGACGATCTGATCGGCACGCTCGCGGTGCGCTGCCGTGCCGATGGGATGCCGGTGACAGTGGTATCACGCGACAAGGACCTGGCCCAGCTCGTGGGCGAGCGCGACACGTACTGGGACTATGCCGGCGAGGCGGAATATCGCTATCACGACATCGCCGCGCGCTTCGGCGCCACACCCGAGCGCATGGCAGACTACCTCGCGCTGCGCGGCGACAGCGTCGACAACGTGCCTGGGGTGCCCGGCGTGGGCGCGAAGACTGCCGCGGCGCTGATGCGCCTGTATGGCTCGCTTGACGAGCTATACGCGCAACCCGAGCGGGCCGCAACGCTGCCGCTGCGCGGGGCGGCCTCGCTGCCGGCGCGATTGCGGGCGCATCGCGAGGTCGCCTACCGCGCCCGCGCGCTCACCCGCGTCGCTTGCGATGCGCCGCTGGCCGTCGCCGGTGAGGACCTGCGGCGAGTACTGCCCGATCTGGCCGCGATCGACGCGTTCTGCGACAGCCATGGCTTCGGAACGCTGCTGCGCCGACAAGCCGCGCGTATTCACGCGGCGTTGGCTTAGGCGGGCTTCCGGGTCCACACCTTGCACCAGCCGTTCGCGCTGACCAGCTTGCCGGGGAACAGCGTGCACGGGCGCCACGCATCGCCTTCATTGCCCTTGAGCTGCGCGCAGTTCGCGCACACCTGGCTGGGCTGGTAGGTCGCGTTCGATTTCGGATCCACCGTCTTGGCGTCCTCGTGGTAGCCCAGCGCGGTGGCACTTGCATCGGTGGGCAATACGTGCGGCAGGTCTGCGGCCATCGCGCGTCGCCCGGGCAGTATGGTGGCCGCGGCCCCGAACGCGACCGCGAACGTGCGCAACGCGTCGCGCCGGCTGTATTGATCGGACATGGCATTTCCTTTCAGGCAATCTCGCCTGGGTTGAGAAACAGGCACTCAGCAGCACGCCGCCCGGCCCGCCCCTGAACCGGGATTCTACCGCCCGGCCCCGCGCGGCGACGTACGTACTTTCATGTATCCTGCGCAGCGCGGAGGGGTCACCGGAAGTCAGAGGAATCGCATGGCCGGGAAAGCGCGCGTCACCACCTCGGATATCGAATCGGTGCTGCACGAACAGCGCAGTTTCCCGCCGCCCGTGGAGTTCGTGGCACAGGCGCGGCTCCGGCCTGCGGATCTCGCGCAGCTGCGTCGCCGCGCCGAAGCCGATCCGGTCGGTTTCTGGGCCGAGCTCGCGCGCACCCACCTGCATTGGCACCGTCCGTTCTCGCGGACGCTCGATGAGAGCGCTGCGCCGAATTACCGCTGGTTCAGCGATGGCCAGCTCAATGTCTCCTACGACTGCCTGGACGTGCACCTGGAACACCAGGGCCACAAGACCGCCATCGTGTTCGAGGGCGAGCCGGGCGACATGCGGCGCCTCAGCTACCGCGAACTGCATGGCGAGGTATGCCGGTTCGCGAATGCGCTGAAGTCCATTGGTGTACGCCGCGATGATCGCGTCGTCATCTACCTGCCGCTGGTGCCCGAGGCGATCATCGCGATGCAGGCGTGCGCGCGCATCGGGGCGATCCATTCGGTCGTGTTCGGCGGCTTTTCCGCCGTGGCGCTGCGCGACCGCATCGCCGATGCGGAGGCGACGCTGGTCATCACGGCCGACGGCGGATGGCGCGGCGGCAATGCGGTCCCGCTCAAGGCGGCGGTCGACGCGGCACTGCGCGAGGGCGGCACCACCACCCAGGCCGTCATCGTGCTGCGACGCACGGGTCTCGAAGTGCCCTGGGTCGCCGGCCGGGATCACTGGTGGCACGAGCTGGTCGCGACGCAATCCCCACACTGCGACCCCGAGTGGGTCGATGCCGAGCAGCCGCTGTTTCTGCTCTATACCTCAGGTTCCACCGGCAAGCCGAAGGGCATTCAGCACGCCAGCGCCGGCTACCTGCTCAATGCGAAGCTCACCTGCGAGTGGGTGTTCGACCTGCGTGCTGACGACGTCTTCTGGTGCACCGCCGACGTGGGCTGGATCACCGGACACAGCTATGTCGCCTACGGGCCGCTGGCTGCCGGCGCGACCATCGTGTTGTACGAGGGCGCACCGACGTACCCGGACGGCGGACGCTTCTGGAAGATATGCGCGACGCACGGCGTGAGCGTGTTCTATACCGCACCGACTGCGATCCGCGCGCTGATCAAGCTCGGCGAGGAGCTGCCGGCGCAGTACGATCTGTCGCGCTTGCGGCTGCTCGGCAGCGTCGGCGAGCCCATCAATCCCGAGGCCTGGATGTGGTACCACCGGGTGATCGGGCGCTCGCGCTGCCCGATCGTCGATACCTGGTGGCAGACCGAAACGGGCGCGATCATGATCTCGCCGGTGCCGGGCGTCACGGCGACCAAGCCAGGATCGTGCACGCTGCCGCTGCCCGGGATCTTCGCCGAGATCGTCGACGAGCAGGGCAACCGGGTCGAGGAGCCGGGCGCCGGCGGCTACCTGGTCATCAGCCGGCCATGGCCTTCGCTGGCGCGTACGATCTGGCGCGACAATGAGCGCTACCTGAACACCTACTGGCGGAAATTCCACAACCGCTACTACGTCGCGGGTGACGGAGCGCACCGCGACGCCGACGGCTACTTCTGGATCGTCGGCCGCATCGATGACGTGCTGAATGTGGCCGGCCACCGGCTCGGTACGATGGAGATCGAGTCCGCACTGGTCGCCCACCCGCGAGTGGCCGAAGCCGCCGTCGTCGGGCGGCCGCACGAGATCAAGGGCGAGGCGGTATTCGCGTACGTCGTGTGTCGCGGAGCAATCGCGCCGGGGGAAGCGCCTGCGCTCGGAGAGGAACTGCGCCGATGGGTCGCAGCGCAGCTCAGTCCGATCGCGCGGCCCGAGGAGATCCGGTTCACCGACGGTCTGCCGAAGACGCGCTCGGGGAAGATCATGCGCCGGTTGCTGCGCGCGATCGCGCGCGGCGAGGAGATCGCGCAGGACATCTCGACGCTCGAAAATCCGCTGATCATCGCGCAGCTGCGCGGCGAGGTACCCGCTGCAGCGACACCAGCGCCACCCGTGCCAGCGAGCAGGAGGCGCGCCGCCAAGCGCGCCAAGCGCGGCAAGAAAGGGTCCCGGACTGCGCGTGCCGCGGCAGCGAAGCGCCCGGCGAGCAAGGCAGCGAAGCGCCCGGCGAGAAAGGCTGCGAAGCGCGCCGCAGGAAAGGCGCAGACGCGGCGCCGCAGGAAGGTGGCGCGCGGGCCGGCACGGAAGCGTCCGGGCAAGGACGCACGCAGCTCGCGCAAGGCGCGGCGGCCGCGATGAACGTGCGCGCAGGCGCGCTCGCGTGCGCCGGCGTGCTCTGGCTCGCAGCCTGCCACGCGCCGCCCGGGTCGCGCACGCCGCACGGCACGTCAGCCGCCGCGCACCATACCGCGAGTCCTTCGAACGTTGCACGCTACCGTGTGGATCCGGAGCATTCGGAAGTACTGATCAGCGTTTTCCGGGACGGGCCACTGGCCGCACTCGGGCACGATCATCTGATTGCGGTGCGCTCGCTCGACGGACAGATCGCGCTACCGGCGGATCCGGCGCTGGCGGCATTTGCGCTGGAGTTTCCGGTCGAGCAGCTGCTGGTCGACGATCCGGCGCTGCGCGCCGCTGCGGGAAGCGCCTTCCAGGCCCCGATCGATGCCGCGAGCGTCCAGGGTACGCGTAACCACATGCTTGGCAGCACCCTGCTCGATGCAGCGCATTTCCCGCGCATTCGGATGGAGTCGCGGCAGATCCGCGCCGAGGGCGACCATTGGATCGCGCAGCTAAGCATCGTCGTGCGCGAGCACGATGATCTGGCAGCCATGCCTGTGAGTCTCACGCTGTCGGGTGACACCCTGGTCGCGAGCGGCGAATGCGACCTGGACCATGCCGATCTCGGACTCACTCCCTACAGCATAGCGCTGGGAGCGCTCAAGGTCGCCGAGCGCATGCATGTGCGCTATCGCGTGGTCGCGCGCCGGGAGCCTTCAGGAGCCGGTAGCGACCAGCAGTAGCAGCATGCCATCCGGTGCCTCGATCAGGGCGCTGCGGGCACGATCCAGGCCGCGCGGCAGACGAGTCGATGGCACGGCGAGCGGCGTGCGCAGCCGCGCCATGCGCGCTTGCGGGTCCGCCGACTCGAACACGAGCATCGCCTGCGGGCACAGCGGCGGCGCATGGAACGCCAGGTTGATGCCGTCGCGCGTCAGCGGCATATGCCGATAGGGTGTGTCCAGCTCGGACAGCGCGACGAAGCCGCCGCGCTCCCAGAAACGCTGCGCGGCCCCGAAGTCCGTCTCGGGCAGGCTCACGTGCGAGAAATAGCCGAGCTGCGACTCCGATGCAGTTCCAGGCGCCGCGGGCGAGAAGGTGCGTGCCTCGAGCAGCGTGACCGCGTGACCCTCCGGATCGCGCAGGCGCAGCTCATGCAGCGACTCCTCACCGAATTGCGCGCGCTCCGTTTCGAACCCTGCGAGTTCAAGAGCCGCGAATTCGCCAGCGAGACCGGGCCGCACGAAGCACAGCGAGGGCGAAGGCCGCTCCTGCTCGTGCAACCCGAGTGACAGGCGGCCATCACTGAGTACGCCATACCGGTGTCGCAGTGCATCGCCGGTGATGGCTTGCGCGAACCCGAGCTGCTCGTAGAACGCGACGCTCGCGGCAATGTCACGGGTCGCGATCGACAGTTCGAGGAAGCGCCCGAACATCAGGTCCAGTCGCTGCTCGATCGCAGGATCAACTGCGCGAGTGCACGCGCGTGATCCTCGCGCGCATTCAGCGCAGGTACGTAGTGGAAGCTCTCGCCACCCGCCGCCATGAATATCGCGCGGCCGGTCAACGCGATCTCCTCGAGCGTTTCGAGGCAATCGGCGGCAAAGCCCGGGCACAGCACGGTGAGCCTGCGTTCGCCGCGCCGCGGCAGCTCGCGCAGCACGTCCTCGGTAGCAGGCGTCAGCCAGCGATTGGCTCCGAAGCGGGACTGGAAGCTCAACGAACATTCACTCTCCCCGAGGCCCAGCGCCGCCGCGAGCAAACCGGCTGTCCGGCGGCACTCCTCGGCGTAGCGGTCGCCGCGGGTCACATAGGACTCCGGAATGCCGTGAAACGACAGCAGCAGATGACCCTCGCGACCATTGACCTGCCAGTGCTCCCGTACGCTGGCGGCGAGCGCTTCGATATAACCGGGATCGGCGCAGTAGCTTGCGGCGTAGCGCAACTCTGGCAGCGCCCGCCACGAGCGCAGCGCGTGCCCGACCTGGTCGTAGACGGCCCCGGTCGTGCTACCGCTGCTCTGCGGAAACAGCGGCAGCACGAACAGCCGGCGTACTCCCAGCGCCCGCCACTCGTCGAGGACGTCGTCGACGAACGGCGGCGTGTACAGGTAGGCGTCGGCGACCAGCCGCCGCGCACCCCGCGAGGACAGCGATGCCTCGAGCCCGGTACGCAGCGCGCTGGTGAAGTGCAGCAGCGGCGAGCCGGATTCCTGCCAGATCTCACGGTACTTGCGGGCGCTGCGCGGTGAGCGCAGCGGCAGGATCAGTCCCCACAGCAATGGCAGCCACAGCAGCCGCGGCAGCTCGATTACGCGCGGATCGGACAGGAATCGACGCAGGAAACGCCTGACTCCGCTGCTGGTCGGCGCGTCGGGCGTACCGGTATTCACCAGCAGTACGCCCAGCGCGTCGCTGGATGGGGCAATCGGTATGTTCACGCGTCGTGGCCGGGACTGATGCGATGGCGGTGGGAATTCGGGTGCAGCCCGCGCGCGCGGTGCGAGTCGCGCCTTTCAGCCGACATGCTGTGCCAGGAACGCCTGGCTGCGCACGAGCGCGAGGTCGGCTGCGGCGGCATTATAGACGGCGGCGCGTTCCCAGTTGGCGAAGCCCTGGTCGGATGCATAGAGCTCGTAGATTCCCTGCGGGTAGGCGCTACGCAGCCGTTCCAGTCCTGCCGGCGGCAGCGACGGGTCTGGCACGGCGACATGAATCAGCGTCGGGCACGCCGGCACCACCGGCAGCTCATCGACGAGTTCAACCCCGTCATAGCACACCGCGGCAGCGAACCGCCCCGCAGCGGCGGCTACCCAGGCGAGGCACGCGCCCCAGCAATAGCCCAGGACCCCGACCTTGCCGGCATGGCGGGCCACCGCCGCCACCGCGCCGATGTCGAGCACCGCCGCGTCGGTCGCGATCTGGGCGCGGTAGCCGCGACCCTGCTCGACCTCATCAGCCGTATAGCCAAGCACCAGGCCACGACGTACGCGATCGAACAGCGCCGGCGCCATCACCAGGTAACCACCGGCAGCGAACCGGTCGGCGGCGTCGCGGATGGCATGCGTCAGCCCGAACTGCGCGTGCACCAGCACCACAGCGCCGCGCGGCCGGCCGGCAGGTGAAGCGATGTAGACCTGAAACTCATGGCCGTCGCGTGCCATGAACGTTTCGAACTGGCTCACGCACGCTCCACGATCGCCGCGACGCCCATGCCGCCGGCGGTGCAGGCCGACGCCAGGCCACGCTTCGAGCGCGGATCGCCGGCCAGCAGTTTCGTGAGCACCGCGAGTATGCGGGCGCCGGTCGCGGCGAAGGGATGACCGATCGCGACGCTGCCGCCCTTGACGTTGAGCTTCGAGACATCGATCGGGCCGAGCGGTGCGGCCAACCCGAGCCGCTCGCGACAGTACTCGGCCGATTCCCAGGCCCGGAGCAGACACAGGGGAACCGCTGCGAAGGCTTCGTGAATTTCGTAATAATCGAAATCCTGCAGCGCAAGGCCGGTATCACGCAGGATCGAGGCCACGGCATAGGCCGGTGCCATCAGCAGGCCCTCGTGGCCGCTGGCGAAATCCACCGCCCAGCTCTTGCCCGCACGCAGGTATCCGAGTACCGGCAGCTTGCGCGCGGCCGCCCAGTCCTCCGAGGCGAGTAGCACCGCGGCGGACCCGTCGGTGAGCGGCGTGCTGTTGCCGGCAGTGATGCTGCCGGTGCCGCTGGTGTCGAATGCCGGCTTGAGACGCGCCAGCTTTTCCATGGTCGAGTCGGCGCGCACGTTATTGTCCGTATTCAGGCCGCGATACGGCACGACCAGATCTTCGAAGAAGCCCTCGCGCCAGGCCGCCGCGGCCTTCAGGTGACTCTCGTTCGCCAACCGGTCCTGCTCGACACGTCCGATGTTCCAGGTCTTGACCATCAGCTCGCAGCTCTGCCCCATCGACAGGCCCGTGCGGGGCTCGTTCACGCCCGGCAATACGGGTCTGAAGTCACGCGGCCGCAGCTCGAGCCAGGGCCGGAGCCGCTGCGCGAGGCTGCGGCCACGGGCGCTGCGCAGCAGCAGCCGCTGGAACGACTTCGGGTACGCCACCGGCGGATCGCTCAAGTCATCGACGCCCGCGGCAATACCCGCATCGATCTGTCCGAGCGCGATCTTGTTGCCGACCAGGATGGCTGCCTCGAGACTGGTGCCGCAGGCCCGCTGCACGTCGAGGCCGGGGGTCTGCGGGTCCAGGCCGCTCGACAGCACCGATTCCCGTGTCAGATTGAAATCGCGGGAATGCTTCAGCACGGCACCCGCTATCACGTCCCCAAGGCGCTCGCCGGCGAGGCCATGGCGCTCGACCAGGGCGCGCAGCGAAGCGGTCAGCAGTTCCTGGTTGTCAGTGCCGGCGTAGGCGGTGTGGGAGCGCGCGAACGGCGTCCGTACGCCGCCGATGATCGCGACCCGGCGGGGAGTGCTTGTGACCAACATAGAGGCCCCATTGGGCATCGCGCCCCTAGGTCCACGAGGCTGCTAGGATGCCACGCCCGACCGGGCAGGTGGAGGATGGATGGCAGGTACCGGCGTCGACCGGGTTTTCGAGCGCCGCCTCGCGGCCTTGGTGAACAGCCGCGAACCGCAGCTGCTCACCCGCGGGTTGCGTGGCCTCGAGCGCGAATCGCTGCGCGTCACGGGCGCGGGGCGGATCGCGACCACGCCGCAGCCGTCCGCATTGGGCTCCCCACTGACCCATCCGCACATCACGACGGATTATTCGGAGGCGCTGACCGAGCTGGTCACTCCGGCCTTTGCGGACAACGCATCGCTGCTCGCCTACCTCGGAGATCTGCACCATTTCGTGTACCGGCACCTGGGCGAAGAGCTGCTGTGGGCCTCCTCGATGCCCTGTGAATTGCGCGACGACGAGGAGGTCCCGATCGCACGCTATGGCAGCTCGCATCGTGGCCGGGTCAAGCATATCTATCGCCAGGGCCTGAAAGTCCGCTACGGCGGCATGATGCAGGCGATCTCGGGCGTGCACTTCAACTATTCGCTGCCGGTGCAGTTCTGGCCGCTGTACCGGGAAATCTGCGAGTCGCGCGGGATTCCCGCGGACTTCCAGTCGGCAAGGTATTTCGACCTGCTGCGCAACTACCGTCGGCACGGCTGGCTGGTGCTGTACCTGTTCGGCGCCTCACCGGCGCTGTGCCGCTCCTTCCTGCAGGGACGCGAGGATGCGGAGCTGCGCTCCTGGGGGTCCGGCACACTGATCGGTACCCACGCGACCTCGCTGCGCATGAGCGACATCGGCTACCGCAACCGCAACCAGGCCGCGGTGCCGGTATCGGTCAACAGCCTCGAGGAATACCTGCGCGACCTGCGTCGCGCGATGCGCCAGCCACACCCGCCATTCGCGGCCCTCGGCATGAAGCGCGACGGGGAGTACCGCCAGCTGTCGGTCAGTGCGCTGCAGGTCGAGAACGAGTACTACAGCTTCATTCGGCCCAAGCGCGTGCCGCGCGCCGGCGAGCGTACCGGACAGGCGCTGGCGCGGGCCGGCGTCGAGTACGTCGAGGTGCGCGCGCTGGACAACAGCGTATTCGATCCGCTCGGGGTCGATCTGCCGCGGCTGCACTTCCTCGAGTTGTTCCTCGCGCTGCTGCTGCTCAAGGACAGCCCGCCGATCGATGACGCGGAGGAGGAGGCGAGCGAGCGCAACCACCTGCTGGTGGCCCGCTCGGGACGCGCACCCGGCCTGCTGCTCGAGCGCAACGGCCGACGCACGCCGCTCGCCGGGTGGGCGGCCGAGCTGTTCGATTCGATGCAGGGCCTGTGCGAGATCCTCGATGCCGGGCATCGTGACCGGCCCTATGGGGCCGCACTGAGCGAGCAGCTCGCCCGCCTCGCGGACCCCAGCCGCACGCCATCGGCCCGGGTGCTGCACGAGCTCGAGCAGCACGGGGAGAGCTTCGAGGACTTCTCGCTGCGGATCTCGCGCGCGCACCGCGAGTACTGCCTGCATGCGATCCGGCCGCCGCCGGCGCGCTTGTCCGAATTCGAGTCCGAGGTCCGGCAGTCCGTCGACGAACTGGCCTCGCTCGAGGCCAGGCAGCGCGGCAGCTTCGAGGACTACCTGGCCGCCTACCTGGCCGACTAGAATTCTGCGGCAGCGTCCGGACTGCGCCGCCTCGCCACGGCCCCGATCTTGCAAGGGCCTGGAGGCACCCACTCGCGAGGTTCCAGCATGCCCCAGAAGATCCGCCGCCTCCTGATCGCCAACCGCGGAGAAATCGCCATCCGCGTGATGCGCGCGGCGACCGAACTGGGGATCCACACGGTGGCGATCTATTCCCAGGAGGACCGCTTCGCGCTGCACCGGACCAAGGCCGATGAGGCGTACCTGGTCGGGGAGGGCAAGGGGGCGATCGAGGCCTACCTGGATATTCCCGACATCCTGCGCATCGCGCGGGCAGCGGGTGTCGACGCCGTACATCCCGGTTACGGCTTCCTGTCGGAGAATCCCGAATTCGCGGCGCAGTGCGCGGCGGCCGGCATCATCTTCGTCGGTCCGAGTCCCGAGACCATGCGCGTGCTCGGCAACAAGGTGGCAGCCCGCAACCTCGCGGTCAGCGCCGGCGTGCCGGTGATGTCTGCGACCCCGCCGCTGCCCGAGGACCTGCAGCAGTGCCAGCGACTGGCGCAGCAGGTCGGTTATCCGGTCATGCTCAAGGCCAGCTGGGGCGGTGGCGGCCGCGGCATGCGCGTGATCGAGAGTGATAGCCAGCTCAGCGACCTGCTGCCGCTGGCGCGGCGCGAGGCCAAGGCCGCGTTCGGCAATGACGAGGTATACCTCGAGAAGCTCGTGCGCCGCGCGCGTCACCTCGAGGTGCAGATCCTCGGCGACGGCTACGGCAATCTGGTGCACCTGTACGAGCGCGATTGCACGGTGCAGCGACGCAACCAGAAGGTGGTCGAGCGCGCACCGGCCGTGTTCCTGAGCGATGCCGAGCGCGCCGGCCTGTGCGAAGCGGCGCTGCGGATCGGGCACGCCGCGCATTACTGCAACGCCGGCACCGTCGAGTTCCTGCAGGATGCGGATACGGGCTCGTTCTACTTCATCGAGGTCAATCCCCGCATCCAGGTCGAGCATACCGTGACCGAATGCGCCACCGGCATCGACCTCGTGAAGTCGCAGCTGCGGATCGCCGACGGCGCCCGCATCGGCGCACCCGACAGCGGTGTACCTGGGCAGGCGGACATTCACCTCGTCTACTTCGCGCTGCAATGCCGCGTGACCACCGAGGATCCGCACAACAACTTCGTGCCCGACTACGGCCGCATGACCGCGTACCGCAGTCCGGCCGGGTTCGGCGTGCGCACCGATGCCGGTACGGCCTACACCGGTGCCGTGATCACGCGGTCCTACGACTCGCTGCTGGTGAAGGTCACGACCTGGGCCGCCACTCCGGAGGAGTCGATCGCGCGCATGCACCGCGCGCTGTGGGAATTCCGGATCCGCGGCGTCGCGACGAACCTGCGCTTCCTCGACCAGATCGTGACCCACCCGCGCTTCGCCCGCGGCGAGTACACGACACGTTTCATCGACGAGACGCCGGAACTGTTCGCGACCGGCGAGCGGCGCGACCGGGCCACGCGCATCCTGACCTTCGTGGCCGAGACCGTGGTCAACGGTAATCCGGAGGTCAAGGGGCGCAAGCGGCCCGAGCGGCTGACACCCGTGCGCCTGCCGCGGCTGCCGGTCCCCGCTCCGGCGGTGGCGCCCGCGGGCAGCAAGCAGCGGCTCGACGAGCTGGGACCTGAGCGCTTCGCGCAGTGGATGCTCGCCCAACCGAACGTGCTGCTCACCGACACGACGATGCGCGACGCACACCAGTCGCTGCTCGCGACGCGCGTGCGCACCATCGACATGCTGGCGATCGCGCCAACCTATGCCGCGCTGCTGCCGCAGCTGCTGTCGGTCGAGTGCTGGGGCGGCGCCACTTTCGACGTGGCGATGCGCTTCCTGAAGGAGGATCCCTGGGAGCGCCTCGAGCGCCTGCGCACCGCGATGCCGAATCTGCTGCTGCAGATGCTGCTGCGCTCGGCCAACGCGGTCGGTTACACGAACTATCCCGACAACGTCGTGCGCTACTTCGTGCGCCAGGCGGCCGCGACCGGCATCGACCTGTTCCGGGTGTTCGACTCGCTGAACTGGGTCGAGAACATGCGCGTCGCGATCGACGCGGTGTGCGAATCCGGGCGGCTGTGCGAGGCCGCGATCTGCTACACCGGCAACCTCAGCAATCCGCGCGAGCGCAAGTACACGCTCGACTACTACGTACGGCTGGCTGCTAAGCTCAAGGCAGCGGGGACGCACATCCTTGGAATCAAGGACATGGCCGGGCTGTGCCAGCCGGACGCGGCGCGCGCGCTGGTCCGCGCCATCAAGGACGAGACCGGACTGCCGGTGCATTTCCATACGCATGACACCAGCGGCATCGCCGCCGCCAGCGTATTCGCGGCCATCGATGCCGGCGCCGATGCCGTGGACGGCGCGATGGATGCCATGAGCGGTCTCACTTCGCAGCCCAACCTCGGCTCGATCGTCGAGGCGCTGCGCTTCGGACCCCACGACACCGGCCTCGACCCGGAGCACGTCCGTACGGTCTCGCACTACTGGGCGCAGGTGCGCGCGACCTACGGCGCCTTCGAGAGCGACAATCGCGCCGGAGCTTCAGAGGTATACGTCCACGGCATGCCGGGAGGCCAGTACACCAACCTGCGCGAGCAGGCGCGATCACTCGGCATCGACGATGCGCGCTGGCCCGAAGTCGCGCGCGCCTATGCCGACGTCAACGAGATGTTCGGCGACATCGTCAAGGTCACACCCACGTCCAAGGTGGTCGGCGACCTGGCGATCCTGATGATCACCAGCGGGTTGTCGCGCCAGGCAGTGCTGGACCCGGATACCGAAATCGCATTTCCCGAGTCGGTCGTCCAGCTGTTTCGCGGCGATCTCGGGCAGCCGATCGGCGGTTTCCCCGAGGGCCTGCAGCGCAAGGTGCTGCAGGGTGCCGCGCCGCGCACGGCGCGTCCCGGCGCGCTGATGCCGCCGGCCGACCTGGAGGCGCTGCGCGCAGAGGCGAGCGCGCGCGCCGCGCATCCGGTAACGGATGCGCAATTCGCCTCTTACCTGATGTACCCCAAGGTGTTCGCCGACTACGCGGCGGACCGGCGCCGGTTCAGCGACGTCGCGATCCTGCCGACACCGGTGTTCTTCTATGGCATGGAGCCTGGCCAGGAAATCAACGTCGATCTCGAACCCGGAAAGACGCTGATCGTGCGCTACGTTACCAAGAGCGAGCCGCACGAAGACGGCACGCGCACCGTGTTCTTCGAACTCAACGGGGCGCCGCGCTCGATCCGCGTCACGGATCGCAGCCAGGTCCCGACGCGGCCGCCGCAGCGCAAGGTCGATACCGGAAATCCGCGCCACATCGGCGCCCCGATGCCCGGCACGATCGCCTCGGTCAGCGTGGCGGTGGGTCAGAAGGTGGCACGCGGCGACGTAGTCGCGACGCTGGAGGCCATGAAGATGGAGGCCGCGGTGCGGGCAGAGATTGACGGACTGGTCGGGGAGGTCGTAGTGCGTCCCGGAACGCAGGTCGACGCCAAGGACCTGCTGGTGGTGCTGCGCTGATTCCGGTCGCGACACTTCGCACCAGCAGCGGGCAATGCCGTACACTGAGTGCCCCGGCGTGGTGCTGCGGTAGTTTGGATGGGGATGACACAGGGCACGGGCGCGGCGCATTTGCCCTGGATCCGGCGTGGCACGAAAGGTGCAGCGTCGAGACGCCGGAGTGCCGACCCTAAGAAAATGGAAGCGGGAGTTCTCGCATGAAATTGATTACCGCGATCATCAAGCCCTTCAAGCTCGACGATGTCCGGGCGGCATTGTCGGAGATCGGCGTATCGGGAATGACCGTCACCGAGGTCAAGGGATTTGGCAGGCAGCGAGGGCATACGGAACTCTATCGCGGCGCCGAGTACGTCGTGGACTTCGTGCCCAAGACGCGAGTCGAAGTGGCGGTGCGCAGCGATCTCGTGGATCAGGTCGTCGAGGCAGTGCTCAAGGCGGCCAAGACCGGCAAGGTCGGAGATGGCAAGATCTTCATCACCGACATCGACCGCGTGATCCGCATCCGCACCGGCGAGACCGACAACGCCGCGCTCTAGTTCGAGGGGGTGGACTGCCCCGCCAGCGCCGCCGTATCCACCAGCCGCAGCGCACGCTGGTTGCGGCTGATTCCGAGCGCGCCGCTGCGTACCACCTCGATCAGCTGGGCGTGCGCGGCCAGCGAGCGCATGAAGCCATTGATCTCGGCCTCGCTGCCGAGCAGTTCGACGATGAAGCACTCGCTGGATGGATCGAGCACCCGGCCGCCGGTACGCACCACGAACCCACGCACCGTGTCGCGGCGCATCGCGTCGACGCGCAATTTCAGCAGTACGAGCTCGCGCTCGATGTGCTCGCCACGCGTCATGTCCTCGACGCTGACCACGTCCACGAGCTTGTTGAGCTGGTTGGCGATCTGCAGGATGACCGCCTCCGAGCCGCTGGTCACGAGGGTGAGGCGCGAAACCGTCGGATCGTCGGTCGGCGCCACCGACAGCGATTCGATGTTGTAGCCGCGGCTCGAGAACATGCCGGCCACGCGCGTGAGCGCGCCCGATTCGTTCTGGAGCAGGATCCCTATTATGTGACGCATGCTTGTCGGTCCGCGCGGCGCCGTCAGGGCCGATGTGCGGGTAAACCCCCCGCCGGAACGACCAGAATAGCCAATCGGCGGCCCGCTCGGCCATAATCTTCAGATGAATGAGGGTGCGAAGCTGGTGCGGCCGCCGATCCATCCGCTGGCCGGAAAGGTCATGTCCGGCGCGCAGATGATCGTGCAGGTGCTCGCCGATGAGGGCGTCGAGGCCATTTTTGGCTACAGCGGCGGGGCAATCCTCCCGACTTACGACGCTGTCTTCGTGTTCAACGAGGAGCAAAAGCTCAAGCCAGGCCGGCAGATACCGCTGATCGTGCCGGCGAACGAGCAGGGCGCCGGGTTCATGGCTGCGGGCTATGCGCGCTCGACCGGCCGGGTCGGGGTCTGCCTGGTCACCTCCGGTCCCGGTGCCACCAACACCGTCACGCCGGTCCGTGACTGCATGGCCGACTCGGTGCCGATTGTGGTCATCTGCGGCCAGGTCGCGACCGCCGCGGTCGGTACGGACGCGTTCCAGGAGGCTCCCGTGGCCTCCCTGATGGGATCGGTCGCCAAGCACGTGTTCCTGGTTACCGATCCGCACCGGATGGAAGCCACGATGCGCACGGCGTTCGAGATCGCGCGTACCGGGCGTCCCGGACCGGTGGTCATCGACGTTCCGAAAGACATGCAGAACTGGACCGGCGTGTTCCAGGGCCAGGGCCAGCTCGCCATCCCGGGGTATCGCCAGCGGCTGCACGATGTGACGTCCAACGCGCTCGGGGACGCCCTCGCGTCCAGCTTCTTCCAGCTGCTATCGGAGTCGCGACGCCCGCTGATCTATGCCGGCGGTGGCGTCATCAACGGCGAGGCCGCGGGCGCACTGACCGAACTGGCGACCGAGCTCGGTATCCCGGTAGTCACGACGTTGATGGGCATCGGCGCGATCGATACGACCCATCCGCTCTCGATGCGCATGCTCGGCATGCACGGCGCCGCATTCGCCAATTACGCGGTCGAGGACTGCGACTTCCTGATCGCCGCGGGCGCGCGGTTCGATGACCGCGTGGCCGGTGATCCGCACAAGTTCGCGCGCAATGCGCGGCGCATCGCGCACCTCGACGTCGACCAGGCCGAGATCAACAAGGTCAAGCACGCCCACTGGAGCCACATCGGGCTGCTGGGCGATGCGCTGCGCTCACTGCTGGCGTTCTACCGGAGCCGTGGCGGTGCGCGTACTGATTTCGCGGCGTGGCGCGCCGAGCTTGCGGCCCTCAAGTCGCGTCACGCGATGAACTACGACCGGGCCAGCGAGCTGGTGCAGCCGCACTACGTGATCGAGGAGATCAACCGGCACACGCGCGGCGAGGCGATCATCACGACGGGGGTGGGTCAGCACCAGATGTGGGCCGCGCAGATGTTCGATTTCAGCGCCCCGAGGCTATGGCTCACCTCCGGCAGCATGGGCACGATGGGCTTCGGCCTGCCGGCCGCGATCGGTGCGCAGGTCGCCAATCCCGGCCGTCTCGTGATCGACTTCGACGGCGATGCCAGCATCCGCATGAACCTCGGTGAACTCGAGACCGTCACGACCTATGACCTGCCGATCAAGGTCGTCGTGCTGAACAACTTCGGCGACGGCATGGTCAAGCAGTGGCAGAAGCTTTTCTTCAAGGGCCGCCTCTCGGGCAGCGACAAGTCGCTGCACAAGAAGGATTTCGTGCGCGCCGCGATTGCGGACGCGTTTCCGTGGGCGCGGCGCCTGGACCGGCGGCAGGACGTACCGGCGGTCATCGAGGAGTTTCTGCGCTTCCAGGGCCCCGCGTTCCTGGAGGTCATCATCGATCCGGATGCGGGTGTGTATCCGATGGTGGGACCCGGACTGGGCTACGACTCGATGATCACCGGGGACTTCATCGCCGCGCGTACCGTCGATCCGGCCTCGGGCGAAGTCGATCCCTCCGGCATGTTCTAGCGGGCCTAATACGTCTTTTCGGTACTGACCAGGAACTGTACCTTCGAGATGTCGGCCTGCGCATCGAGCGGGACGGCGGCGTCGATGTGAATGACGTTGCCGAAAGAGGAGCGGGCGTTGCCGAGACGCAGACCGGCTCCGAAATCCTTGAGCAATCCCCGGTAGGGCGTGGGGATCGGCGCTGTACCCCAGGTGCGGCCGGCATCGAAGAACACGGCGCCTCCCACATGCACCAGCCGCCACGGAAACCAGGGCGTATAGACCCGCTCTTCCACGCTGAGCAGCCCGCGCCCGCTGCCGCTCTGGTAGCGCAGCGGATAGCCGCGCAATCCCGTATCGCCTCCGAGCTGCAGGAAGTGATCGATGTCCAGAGCATGGCCTTCATCCGCGCTCAGCTTGATCACGAACTTGGTCTGTTCCGAGGTGGTCAGGTAATAGCTGGCGTTGCCGCTGGCGAACGCATCCTGCAGCTGCCCGGATGACAGGCGTCCGGCCGCGGTGCCGCCGATAAACAGATTCTGGCCGGCGCCAAAATGCCAGCCATGCGTGAACGAGCCATCGATCAGCACCGCCCGGCGATCGGCGCCAAACGTCGGACTCGAATACCCCAGGCCGAAGTTGGCCGACAGACCGTAGTGCAGATCCTCGGTGAAGGCGATCTGATTGAGATTGTGTGTGGTGGCAAAGTCGTTCTCTATCCATTGCACGCGCGCATACGGGTAGGCCAGGGTGCGATCGGCCGGCAACGGCCCGAGCAATGTCCTGTTGCTCGCCGGTGTGAATTGGCTATCGTCCCGGCGCCAGCCCACGAGCGCCCGGATGGTCCAGCGCTCCTCGACCAGCAGTGCCTTGCCCACGTAGAGGTCGGTGACACGCTCATCCTGCGCATAGGAATCGTAGGACCGGCCGAGGCTGTAGCGCGTGACGATACCGCGGTTGTCCCCGGTGATGCCGCCGAATGCATAGGGTGTTTCCAGCGAATAGAACGGGCGACCGGCCATGATGCTCCAGACCTTGCCGTCCGAATTGTTGGCGTACTGAACGCCGTCCTGCCAGCGAGTTCCCCAGACATTCGGATCGAACCAGGAGGCGAAGCTCGAATTGCGGTCCACCGAGGTTGAATGACCGACCTCGCCGGACTTGCCGAACCCCAACAGGTTCGCGTCGGAGATGTTGAAGTTGGTGCTGTTGGTGCCCCCGCTGCGCCCGAAGTTGAAAGCCGGCGACAGCGTCCAGACATCGTGCGTGACGATCCCGATGTCCACCACGCCGTCGTGGTAGCGCACGGGCCGAATATCGGGTTCGCGCACGTACGGCGCGCTGCTGCGCAGGATGCGTGCGGTCTCATCGATCAGGGCCCGCGAATAGGGTTGGCCGGTGCGGATCAGCAGCCGGGCACGGATCGCGGATTCGCGCGTGTTCTCGTGCAGGTGATCAGCGAGGCTGTACAGCCAGTAGTCCTCGCGCGGATCCCGGAGATTGAAGATCTGCTGGCGATCGATCTCGATCGCACCGATGCGCGCACCGCTGGCCTCGAGCTCGGCGTCCGATGGAATAGGCTCGGCTTGCGGCGAAGCCGCGAGCACCGGGTCGCAACATGGCGCGCCACACAACACGGCGGCGAGCAGCACCGTCAGAGCGTGGTGCCACTCGATGGGTCGACGAATGCAGCATCGCATCGATCGGGAACGACTGCGTGCCGCGTTCAGGCCTGGAGGTGACGCAGCACGTGATCTACCTCCGCCGTGCTGCCGAGGATCACCGGAGTGCGCTCATGAATGCCGCCCGGGGCAATTTCCAGGATGGGTCGTCCCGGACCGGCATAGGCCTTGCCGCCGGCCTGCTCGATGATCATGCCGATCGGATTGGCCTCGTACATGAGGCGCAGCTTGCCCTGCGGCGCCTTGGCCGTGGGCGGATACAGGAATACTCCGCCCTTGAGCAGGATGCGATGGGCGTCGGCGACCATTGCGCCGACGTAGCGGCTCGAGTAGCCGCGTTCCTGCGCCCAGTCCAGGTAGCGCCGGTAGCCGTCGGGGAAACTGCGGCTGTTGCCCTCGTTTACCGAGTAGGTCGGGTTCGTGGCGGGTATGCGCAGCTGCTCGGCCACGCGCACGAACGCGCCGATCAGTGGATCGAGCACGAACATGTCCACGCCGGCGCCCACACTCAGCACGAACACGGTGGAGGATCCGTACAGCACGTAACCCGCGGCGACCTGCCGCATCCCGCTCTGCAGCAAAGAATCCTCGGGTCGCAGCCTCGGATCATGGCGCAGAATGCTGAAAATGGTGCCTACGGCGCCGCACACGTCCAGGTTCGAGGAACCGTCCAGCGGATCGAACAGCACGCAATACTTTTGCTCACCCGCGCGCGCCGTGCGCAGGATGACCGGTTCCTCGTTCTCCTCCGAGGCAACGATCGCGACTCCTTCGCGCCCCCCGAGCGTACGTAGCAGCACCTCGTTGGCGATCACATCGAGCTTCTGCTGCTGCTCGCCCTGCACGTTCTGGCTGCCGGCCTGGCCGAGCACGTCCTCGAGTCGCGCGCAGCGCACCCTGGCGGCAATGATCTTGGCCGAGATCGACAGCGCCGAGAGTATCCATGAGAACGTGCCCGTCGCCTGCGGGTGGACCGCCTGCTGCTGCAGCATGTGCGCCTGAAGCGTGACGGGGGCATTGCCGTGGTGGCGCGAGCCCGCCGGGATCTCGGTATTGACGGGGCCGGGCGCGCTGGACATGACCCGACTATATAGGTTTTCCAGCGGTTGCTGCGGCCCGGCGGCCGACGCAGAATCACACGGGGTGGAGCGTGCCCCGTTATGTCGACACGCCAGGGACTTGCTCACGCGAAGTTGGGCAGTGGGTCGCAAGCCGGCGCGCGCGATTGCGGAATAATCGTCGGCCAGCCCGTCGATCCGGCCATGTCGGACGATGAATGTGTGTTCGCAGGACCTCAAGGGTGATGCCGCAGATGATCAGAGCCCGACGTGCCACCACACCCGCCCCGGCCGAGACGCGCGTGCGTCGCGCCTACTTCGACTGCCGCTATGGGCAGCTGCACATGCGCTACGCGATCCCGGGAGGCGGTGGCTTCGATGAGGCCACGCCGCTGCTGTGCGTGCCGGGCTCCCCCGGATCCGGCCGCTTCTTCGATCCGCTGCTGCTGCCGCTGGGGCGCGACCGTTCGGTTTACGCGCCCGATCTGCCGGGCAGCGGCGAATCCGACCCGCCACCCGGGACGGCCGACGTGTCCGATCTGGCGGCCGCACTCTCCGATTTCCTCGACTCGATGCACCTGCGGCGCATCGACCTGCTGGCACACGAAGGCGGCGTTGCCGTCGCGGTCGCGCTGGCGCGTCTGCGCCCCTCCCAGGTCGGGCGCATCGTGCTCTCTCCCCCTACCGATGCAGTGCGCGCCGAGGCCCAG
>Ga0265313_10000965_pt1 | contig 28472 bp, 23 predicted proteins | sample 4123metaG_FD_203122 | JGI IMG/M metagenome (GOLD analysis project Ga0265313, IMG submission 203122) | Rhizosphere microbial communities from Carex aquatilis grown in University of Washington, Seatle, WA, United States - 4-1-23 metaG | ecosystem: Host-associated > Plants > Roots > Rhizosphere >...
CGAGCTCGCCGAGCGCGTGCACGAGCTGCACCGCCAGCTGATGGAGTACGTCGCCGAGTCGGACGACGCGCTGATGGAGAAGTTCTTCGCGGAGGGCGTCCTCGGCGAGGAGGAGATCCGGGCGGGCCTCCACAAGGCGGTCCAGAACCAGGTGTTCATCCCCCTCTTCGCCGTCTCGGCGGAGCGCAACGTGGGCGTCGCCCGCCTGATGGACTTCATCGCGAAGTTCGGCTCCTCGCCCGAGGACAGGGCCGACGTGCCCGCCCGCGACGGCAGCGGGCTTCCCTGCACCGTGTCGCTCGCCCAGGCGGAGCCGGTCGCCTACGTCTTCAAGACGATGAACGAGCCGGGCGTCGGCGAGATGTCCCTCTTCAGGATCTACTCCGGGAGCATCCGCACCGGGGAGGAGCTCTACAACCGCACCCGCCAGCTGAGCGAGCGGCTCGGCCAGCTCTACATGCTCAACGGCCGCGAGCGGGTGGCGGTCCCGACGCTCAAGGCGGGCGACCTGGGCGCCGTCGTCAAGCTGCGCGAGGCCCGCACGGGCGACACCCTGTGTAGCCCGCGCTTTGTCGTCGAGCTGCCGAAGGTGGAATACCCCCACCCCAACATCCACATCGCGCTTCGCCTGAAGGCCAAGGGGGACGAGGACAAGCTCGCGGTGGGCCTGGCGACGCTCCAGCAGGAGGACCCGACCTTCCGCTCCCGGGTCGACGAAGAGGTGCACCAGACGATCATGTCGGGCCAGGGCGAGATCCACCTGCAGGTGATCGTCGAGCGGCTGGCCCGCCGGTTCGGCGTCAACGTCGAGCTCGAGGAGCCCCGCATCCCCTACCGCGAGACGATCCGCGGGCGGGCCGAGTCCCGCTACCGCCACAAGAAGCAGACCGGGGGCGCCGGGCAGTTCGCGGAGGTGTGGATGCGGATCTCCCCCGGGCCGCGCGACAGCGGCGTCGTGTTCACGGAGTCGCTGGTCGGCAACGACGTCGACCGCGTGTTCGTCCCCTCCGTGGAGAAGGGCGTGCGCGCAGTCGCCAACGAGGGCGTCCTCGCCGGCTACCGGATCGTCGACGTGGTGGTCGACTTCTTCGGCGGCAAGATGCACCCGGTGGACTCGAAGGACATCGCCTTCCAGGTCGCCGGCTACCACGCGTTCAAGGAGTGCTTCGCGAGCGCGTCCCCCTGCCTGCTCGAGCCGATCTACACGGTCGCCATCACGACGCCCGAGGACTATGTCGGCACGATCCTGGGTGACCTCTCGTCGCGGCGCGGCCGCATCCTCGGGATCGACTCGGACGGGCACTTCCAGGTGATCCGCGCCACGGTCCCCTACAAGCAGCTGGCGCACTACACGACCACCGTGCGCTCGCTGACGAGCGGCAGGGGCCGTTACGCGGAGAACTTCGACCACTACGAGGAGGTGCCGGGCGACCAGGTCGCGGCGATCCTCGCCGAGGCCAAGGCGCGCAAGGAGGCCTTGGCGGCGCAGAAGTAACCGGGCCCGGCCGGCCTTAGGATCTTCCAACCTCCCCCGGGTGGTTGGGCCCGTGTTCCCCGTGGATCTGGAGGCCCTCGGATTCCGTGAGAGGCCCCAGGACCTGCGTCCTTGGGGAGACGCGCTCGACGGGTATCGCGGAAGTTGGTGCGTCCATAGGCGCAGCACGCCTTCCACCCTTGCACGGCATCCCCGTTACGTATTGTCTGCCCCTTCCCAAAACCCCCGATGATGAATCGTCCCATGACTCCGGATCGACGGGCCGAACGGCTCACCAGGAGCGTTTGCCGGTAGGCCGCATGGCTCGCTCAGTTCTTTCCATCCCAGAGAGCTTCAGACCGGACGCGGCCTTCCCGGAGTTGGTTCCCAAGGGGCGCTCCGGACTGTTTGAGCTCCAGGAATGCGACCACTGGAGGGTCGGGGTTGCGTCGCTACCGGGACGGGCCGCATTGGCGCAGGGCGTGCAGCGGATCTACCAGGACCTGCTCCAGGCGGCCGAGGGGATGCATCTCTGCCGCATCTGGAACTTCATTCCCGATATCAACGGGCGCACGGACTCGGGCCTGGAGCGGTACCAGGCGTTCTCCATGGCCCGTTCCCTCGCGTTCGAGGCACGCTTCGGCCCGGGCTTCCGGCGCCGGCTGCCCGCCGCCTCCGCAGTCGGAGCCGGCGGGGACGACGTCGTCGTCTGGTTCGTCGCGGCGTCGCGGGAGGCAGCCCACGTTGAGAACCCGCGCCAGGTACCCGCGTACGACTATCCCCCGGAGTACGGCCCGAGGCCGCCGAGCTTCTCGCGGGCGACCGTGGTCTCATTGGGCGATGAGGCGGACGTCTTCGTCTCCGGCACCTCCGCGGTCGTGGGCTCCGACACGGTCGCGCCCCACGACACCCGGGCGCAGCTCGAGTGCACGCTCGAGAACCTGGCGGCCGTCTCGGGCGCGTGCGGCCTCGGTTCGGATCTTGGGAGCGGGCGGGCCCGCCTCAGGCAATTCTCGGTCTACCTCCGGCGCCCGGAGGACGAGTCATGGGTCCTGCCCACGCTCGAAGGCCGCCTGTTCAGGGCCGGCGACAGGGTGAGCGCGGCAAAGGCGGACATCTGCCGCGCCGAGCTGAACATTGAGATCGATGTGACGCTGCGCGGCATCCGTGACGCGTGAGCGGGCCCGGCGCCCGGCCGTTCCCGGCTATTTCTTCTCCGGGTCCTGGCCCGTGACGCCCCCCACCGCCTCGGGGTAGTTTGCCAGGAGGTAGTCGCAGAGTCGGTCGGCGATCCGAAGGAGCATGAGGTTGTCCGTGACCCCGAAGGTGAACGACCCGCCCCAGGCCTCGGCCCTTGCGTAGAAAAGCGGGGTCGCGACCACCCTGCCGGTCTCCTTCTCGGTGATCCGGGCCGTCATGAGGACGGCCGAGCTGCCGGCGATGGGACCCGCCCAGAAGCGGGCGCCGCCGCCGATGAACTTGATCTCGGTCACGGTGGGCTCGATGAGGAGCGTCCTCGCCGGGCTACCCGCCGCGCCGGCGGCGTTCCAGTCCCTGAGGGCGGGCACCATTCTCACCGACACGTCCTCCTGGATCTTCCTGAGCGCCTTCTCGTTGGCCCCCTGCCCCGCATAGGGGGGGACGAGCGCGACCGCGGCCATCTCAAAGCGGTTGAAATTGGAGAACCGCTCCGCAGGCGGAGGATTCTGGGTGATGTTTGTCGAGATGTGCGTGGCACAGCCCGAAAGGAGTCCGGCGAGGACACACACGTGGAGCGAGGCGGGGTTGAGCTTCATGGGTTGGGCGCCGCAATTGCGTTGCGGCGCTCCGAATTGACCCGGAACCGCTTCCGGTGGCAAAGGTATTGCCCGCCGTCCGGACAACAATGCGCCTTGCACGCGCCTGATGGACTCTCCGCACCCGCCGGGCACGACGCCCGTTCCGGGTGCGACCGGAGTCGATGGCAGATTATCTCTCGCCGATTGTCATCATCTATGTGAGGGTGTCTGCCCTTGGAACCCACCCGGCCGACGAGATGAAGGCCAACATCGCTGAGTCCCTATACCCGCTTTGGAGCGGTACCCCCGCATCCGATGAGCGCTCCATGGCGTATAACAGTGAAGTGCACCCAAGGTTTAGGGTCCGCCACGACCTCGCCCTGTTCGCGTGCCTCTCACTCGCGCTTGCCGCGATGGGCAGCAATCCGACACGCGCGCAGGGCTCGACCAGCACCGTTATGCTCGAAAACGCTTCGGGCGCCCTCGCGGTCAACCCGGTGACCAACAGGGTCTACGTCGTCAACCAGGCCTGGACGAGCCAGCTCGAGCCGGGAGGGTCGTTTGATTATGGGACGGGCGTGACGATAATCGACGGAAACACCCTGACCACCACATCGGCGACCACCGGACCCGCACCCGGCGCGGTCGCGGTGAACCCGGTGACGAACAAAGTCTACGTGGGGAACACCGAATCTGTCGGCGACTCGGGAGACTGCAGTGTGACGGTGATCGACGGAGCCACGGGCGCGAGCACGAACGTTCTCATGTCAGGAAGCCCCGGCACGATCGCGGTGAATCCGGTGACGAACAAGATCTATGTTTCAGACACGGTCGGCATCTTCGTGACCGTGATCGACGGAGCCACGAACGCGACGACCGAGGTGCCCGTCGGCTTCTACCCGGGATGGATTGCCGTGAACCCGGTCACCAACAAGATCTACGTCTCGGTCGTCAACGACAGTGCCGTGGCCGTGATCGACGGGGCCACGAATGCGGTAGCCCAAGTGCCCATGGGACCCTATCCAGGTGTGATCGCCGTGAACCCGGTCACCAACAGGATCTACGTCTGCGACTATGCCTCCGGCTTCAAGGTGATCGACGGGGCGACGAACGGGCTCACCTCGGTATCGTTGCCGTATAATATTCCCGACTATGTCGCGGTGAACCCGGTGACCAACAGGATCTATGTCGCAGATTCCAATGGAGGCTCGGGAGACGTGATCGTGATCGACGGGGCGACGAATGCGACCACGACGGTGGCGACGGGAAACTCCACCAGTCAGCTCGCCGTGGACATGACCCTGAACAAGGTCTACGCGCTGGACACCCTAGGCAATCACGTAGCGGTGATCGATGAGGCCACGAACGCCGTCACGGAAGTCATGATAGGGCCCGGAGCGTCATTGGGCTCCCTCGCTGTGAATCCGGTGACGAGCTGCGCCTACGTGGCCTACGGAAACACCGTGATGGTGATCGACGGGGCCGTACCAGGCGCCCCGTCCTACCTCACCGGGCCCATCTCCCAGACCGTGAGCGCGGGCGCCCCGGTGGCCCTTGATGCGGCCGTGGGCGGAACCTCCCCGACCACGTTTCGGTGGTTCGAGAACGATGTTCCCCTCTCGGACGGATCCGGTGTTTCCGGATCTTCGACGACCACGCTTTACATCAGCAGGGGTGCGGCCCCGTCCGACACGGGCGTCTACCGCTGCGTCGCGACAAGCGGCGCGGGCAGCGCAAGCAGCAACGCCGCAGCCCTCAGCGTCATCGGGGGCTGGCCGCCGGGACATCTCGCGAACCTCTCCTCCCGCGCGCTCGTCGGCGCCGGGGCCAACGTGATGATCAGCGGCTTCGTCGCCTCCGGATCGGGTTCCAAGCAGCTCATTCTTCGGGGCATTGGGCCCGCTCTTTCCGGCTTTGGCCTGTCCGGGCCCCTGATGAATCCCGTGCTCGGGCTTTACGACTCCGCAAGCCAGCCGAACCTGATTGCCGAGGACGCGGGCTGGCAGAATCCGCCGTGGATTCCAGCCGGCTCGTGGGCGGGCGAGACTGCTCCCAGCGACTCGTCCGCGGCTGATTTCGCGCAGGTAGGCGCCTTTGGGCTCACCACCGGATCCACCGACTCGGCGATAAAGGTCGTGCTGCCCGTGGGAAATTTCTCGTCGCAGGTCACAGGGGCCGTGGTCGACCCGATTGCAGGGTCTGCGACCTGGACCGGCGTCGCGCTTGCGGAGATCTACGACGCGGACACGGGCACCCCGAGTGCGCAGCTCGTCAACATCTCCACGCGTGCCTTTGTAGGGACAGGTGCCAATGTCCTGATTGCCGGGTTTGTCATCGAGGGATCGACCTCTCAGACGGTGCTCATCCGGGCCGCGGGGCCCGCGCTCACCCCCTTCGACGTTCCGAATACGCTGCCGGATCCCGAGCTCCAGCTCTTCGACGGCAACATGAACCTGATCGCCTCGAGTCTCGGGTGGGGCGGCAACCCCCTGATCGCGAGCGCCGCATCGACGGTGGGCGCGTTCTCATGGAGCAATTCCTCCAGCCTGGACGCGGCGATCCTCATCACGCTGCCCCCGGGGAGCTACACGGCCGAGGTGTCGGGCCGAAGCGGCGACACCGGAGTCTCGCTCGTCGAGGTCTACGCGGTACCCGCCGTGACCAATCTATAGGGCGAAGGAAGACGGCCCCGCCCCCGCCTCAAAGCAGCGACTCGATCCTCCTCATGTCGGGCTTCCCCCGCGCGGTCACCGGGAATTCCCGCAGCACCACGATCCGTTCGGGAACCTTCCAGGCGGCGATGCGCCCGGCGAGCGCGCGCCGGATCGCCGCCGGACTCTCGTCGGAGAGGACGGCGCCGGCCAGCCCCTCGCCCCCGCGGGGAAGCGGGAACACGACGGCGTCCCGCACCGCTTCGAGCCCGCGGAGCGCCCGCTCGACCTCGGCGGGGTCCAGCCGCTTCGCCCCGATCTTCACCGAGCGGTCGGAGCGCCCGAGGAGCACGAGCTCGCCGGAGGGCGACAGGGTCCCGTAGTCGCGCGGGCTGTGGCGGCCCCGCCCCATGACGGCCGGGCTCGCGACCGAGAACCTGCGGCCCCGTCGGGGAACGACGCTCACGCCCTTCAGCGGGGTGCCCGCGCTCCGCCCGCTCAGCGTGGCCTCGCCGGTCCGGTCGTAGCTGATTCCGCCGGTCTCCGAGGACCCGTAGAACCCGTGGATCTTCCGGCCGAACCGCGCCGCGAACGCCTGCGCGACCGTCGCCGGGAGCGGCGAGCCCGCCGAGATCACCACACGGAGGCTCTTCAGGGAGGACCGGGGGACTTCAGCGCCCCCGAGCGCCCGCAGGAGGATGGGGACCGCCGGGAGGACCGTCGGTCTCCACGTCCTGCAGTCCGCCGCGATCGCCTGGGGAAACGGGCCCCGGCCGCAGACGATTGCGGTGCCCTGGACGAGAAGCGGGACGACCAGGTTGCCAAGGCCGTAGGAGTGCCCGAACGGGACGACCGCCAGGTTGAGGTCGGACTCCCGGATGCCCATCGTGGCGCAGACCTGGCGGCCGTCGGCGATCATCTGGGCATGGGTGAACGCATAGGCCTTCGGCGATCCCGTGCTGCCGCTCGTCACCTTCAGCAGGCAGAGGTCCCGCCGGGGGGAGGGCCTGCATTCCCGGACGAGCCGCAGGCGGCCGCCCTCCCAGATCCACGACGCGCCGATCGCGCGCGCGATCGCCTCCCGCGCGTCCGGGGGCTCGGCCGGATCGACGGGCGCGGCCACCGCGCCCGCCGAGACGATCCCGAGGAACACCCGCAGCCATTCAAGGCCGTTCGGCTCCGCCATGACGATGCGCCGCCCGCGAAGATCCGGGATGGAGGCCACGCCGGAAAGCCACGAGGCCGCGGCGGCCTCCAGTTCCTCCCTCGACCACCGGCGCGCGCCCGAGCTTTCGGCGACAGCGAGGGCCCGTGGCGCCCGGGAGACCGTCCGCCGCCAGAGGCTGGTCAGGGTCTCCGGCATGCGCGCGCGGCGGGCCCCGGGGCTTCAGCCGTTCTCATCGGCGTGGCCATCGCGGGGCGGGTCACGCTTCCTGCAGCAGCTCGACTCCCTTGCTGCCGAAGCGCTGCAGGGTCTCGATGTACTCCCACATGGGGCCGCGGACCCCACGCTTGCGGAGCCTGCTCATCGTCTCCAGGAACTCGGGCGGCGGGTCGCCGACCACCCAGTTGTGGCAGTGCTCCCTGTGCCGGCTCAGCCTCTCGAAGAGGCCGCCGACCGTGAAGGGCGGCTCCAGGAAGAAGCGCGGTTCGACCAGGTAGTCCGCGGCGGTCTCGCCGTGCTTCTCGGGCGCCAGCTCTCCCCAGAGCGGCGTGCCGGGGTAGATCCGCATCCCGATCGTCGCGAAATAGAACGCCCCCGGCAGGGACTGGGCGTTGACGAGGGTCTCCTCGACCGACTCTGGCGTCTCCCCCGGCCCCCCGAAGATGAGGAAGTGGCTGTACTTGATGCCGAGCTCGCGGGCGTAGGCGCTGCACTGGCGGATCTCCTCCCACGTGAAGCTCTTGCCGTATCGCTTGAGCACCGGGTTGGAGAAGCTGTCCGAGCCGAACTCGATGTGGCGCAGCCCCGCGCGGTGCATGAGCTGGAGGAGCTCGCGCGTCACGTTGCGCGGCCTCAGGAAGCACTGCCACTCCATGTCCAGCTTCGCCTCCGCGAGCGCCGTGCAGACCTGCACCACGTGGTCCGCCCGCGTGTTGAAGACGGAATCGACGATGAACGTGAAGTCCGTGCCCATCGAGAGCAGGATCCTCATCTCCCTCACGATGTCCTCGCCGGTCCGGTAGCGGCTGCGCTTGCCCTCGATCAGCGGGTAGGTGCAGTAGCAGCAGCGCAGCGGGCACCCCCGCTGCGTCTGCACGCCCGGCAGCGACCCCCGCGCAGCGTAGGCGCGCAGGAGCTCAGGGTCGTGGGACGGCTCGGTGCTGAAGGCCGTGTCGCGGGCGATGCAGGCGTTCGCCCGGACCTCGCCCGAGGCGTCCCGGTAGATGAGCCCGGAGACGCCCGCAAAGTCGCCGCCGGACTCGATCGCCTGGAGCAGCTGGACCAGGGCGACCTCCCCCTCCCCCTGGACGCCGTAGTCCACGTCGGCCAGCGCGAAGAGCTCCCTCGGGAAGACGGAGAAGCCGCTGCCCCCGAGGATCAGCGTGGCGCGCGTCACCGCGCGCAGCCTCGTGCAGGATTCCAGGAGCTCCCGGACGAAGGAGCGCGGGTTGTGGTACTGGACGTTGTCGACGTTGCGCAGCGACAGCGCGATGTACGCCGGCCCAAACGAGGCCACGCAGGACTCGAGCGACTGCCCCGAGACATGGGCGTCCCATATCCTGGCCTCGTAGCCGGCCGCCCGGAGCCCGCCCTCGAGATAGGCGAGCCCCAGCGGATAGACGGGATACGGCTGATCGTAGCCGTTCATGTTCGCGAGCAGGATCCGGCCGCGGGAGAGGGGGGGCGTGTGGGGTTCCATCGGTGGGTGCTGCCGGGTCTGGACCGCTGCCAACTAATCCACCTTCGGGCCGACGGCAAGCCCGGCATGCCGGTTTGCCAGCGGCCCGAGCTCCACCGCCGCCAGCGCCGCCAGGATGATGACGGTGACCATCGACCCGAGCGCCGCGACGACCGGTATGCCGCTCAGCGCCAGGACGCCGAACGACGCGGCCGCGCATGACGCCGAGATGCGGATGGAGGGCGGAGGCGTCTCTCCGCGGGCCGCGCTCTCCCAGGTGAAGATCGCATAGTTGTGGGCCAGGCACACCCCGAGGAACGCGCCCAGAAGGTGAAAGAGGTTGAGCGGGTGCCCGAGGAGCCCGAACAGGCCGAAGGCGAACAGGCACGAGCCGCACGGCACCGCAAAGATCCCGAACCCGCGGCGCCAGCCGTAGATCGCGAAGACGCTCAGCCCGATGATCCCGAGGCCGAGCGTGCTCAGGCGCAGTGCCGACATCCGGTAGCGCCCGAAGAGCCCGTTCAGGTTCTCGAGCTCGCGCGAGCTGAAGGTGTGCGTGTCCGCCGGCGGCTCCGCCCCGCCGGAATGGTCCGCCAGCGTGACGAACCAGCAGGCGCCCGCGTGGGAGGCCAGGGTGAGGGCCACCGGGCCCCTGAGCGACGCCCCGAGGTTCCCGACAAAGGCGTCGTACGCCGTGGTCCCGCGGCCGTCCCGCCAGCGGGCCCACGCGTCGTTGAACGCGACGAACGCCGACGGGTCAAAGCCGTGGCGGGCCAGGGCCGCCCCAAGGTCGGGCCCGAAGGCCTCCAGGCCGGCGAGCCTCGAGGGCAGCGCCGCCCACTCGGCCGGTGAGGGCAGCAGCGCGCCGAACGAGAGGACCGCGGTCCCCGGAAAGGCCCGGTCGTGCCACGCGAGGAACCGGTCGAGGCAGTCCCGCGCCTCGGTGGGCGTCGCGCCCTGCGTCAGGTAGACCATGCGGTCCCCGCTGTCGCCGAAGCGGCTCCGCAGGTCCGCGTCGTTCGACTCGAGCGCCGGCGACGGGACTTCGAGGTCGCGCACGTCGTCCCGCCACGTGAGCCGCAGCGGACCCGCGAGGGCGACGGCCGCGGCCGCGAGAAGGACCGCCCGGGCGGTCCCCCGGAGGACCGGGGACTCGGGCCGGGCGCGGGCGAAGCGCCGCGTCTCGAGGAAGGGGTCGTCGACCTGGGCGAACCAGAGGATCGCCGATCCGAGCGCCGCCAGGAGGCCCGCGGCGACAAAGACCCCGACCTGGCGCACCAGCGGGAGGTCCGACCCGAGCAGCATCGAGAAGCCGAGCACCACCGTGAGCGAGCTCGCAAGGAGCGGCTTCATGAGCCGCCCCACCTTCCCGGCGTAGGGCTCGTCGGGCCGCGCCGGCGCCTGCAGGAAGATGTAGAGGCCGTAGTCGATGGCCACCCCGCAGAGCAGCGAGCCGACCACGAAGACCACCACGTGGACGCGGTCGAAGGCCGCGATCACGGCCGTCCAGGCCCCGAGCACCGAGAACAGGACGACCGGGACGAGGAGGAGCGCGCGCACGGGCCTGCGGACGCAGGCGAGCACCACCGCCAGCACGGCCGCGAGGGACAGGAGGTTCAGCCGCGAGAACTCGCCCTCGATGCGCCGGCGGCTCTCCGCCGCCAGCCGGACGACGCCCGACCAGCGAAGCGCGATCCCCGGCTCCGCGGCCGACAGCTCGAGCTCCGCCCGACCAAGGGCCGCCGAGGCCGCCGCCTGCCCGTCCGTCCCGAGCGCGGACGCCCGAAGGAGCGCCCAGAGGAGGACGCCGGGCGACGACTTGTCCGCCGTGTCGGCGAAGCCCTGCAGGCGGTCGGCCGCGCCGGGGACCAGGAGCAGCGGGTCCGCGTGCAGCAGGTCCTGGAAGCCGACGGCCTCGGGACGGTACAGGAACGCCTCAAGGCGGGCCGCGGTCCTTTCCGCGAGCCAGGCGCCCCACGGGGCCCTGGGCGCCTCCTTCTCGTGCTCCCGCCAGCGCTCGGCGAGCCATGCCGGGCCGAGGAGGTCAAACCGTCGGGCGAAAACGAGCGATCCCAGCGCGTCGCGGTAGGATCCGCCGGTGAGCTCGACCGTGTCCTCGAAGGCCCCGGAGCCCCGCAGCGAGGCGAGCACCGCGTCGCGGGCCCGGGCCAGGCGGGCGCCGTCCCTGGGCGCCGCCTCTTCCTTCGGGTAGAGGGCGACCATGACCACCCGCGACTGGCGGTCGCCCGCCAGGTTCCGGATGAGCGCAAGCTCCGGCGCGCTCTCGGAGCCGGGGACCAGGTCCATCACGTCGGTCGAGACGTGCCGCGGCGCGTCCCGCAGCCAGAGGATCCCGAGGGCGGCGGCGCAGGCGGCGGCGAGGACAAGCCGCGCGGCGCGTTTCTGTGGGTGCGGCGCCATGTCGCCCGTCAGCGGAAGTAGCGGCTGCGGTCGGCGGCCCCGAAGGCGACCCCCGCCTCGGGCGCCTCGACCCGGATCTCGATTCGCTGCGCGGACGACCGGTGGAACTCGATCCGCGACACGGTGTTGCCGGTCCCCTCCACCGTCACCGTGCCGACCCACCGCGCGATCTCTGCCGACCGGGGGATGAAGTCGAGGCGCCAGGCGCCCCCGGAGCGCGCCCCGCGCACGTGGAAGACCCGGAAAAGCTCGCCCTCGTCAAACCGGAGGATCGGCAGCAGCGTCCCGCCGATGTCCGGCGTGCGGTCGTCGGGCTGGATCGCGCGGGAGCGGCCCGATGCGTCCCTGAGGACGAGCCCCCCGGCGTCGGCGATCACGATCCGCTCCTCGGGCCTCATGTAGTGGAGGCTGAGGCCGAGCTCCCTTGAGAAGCGCATCTCGCCGCCGAGAACGACCGGGGCGGTGCGGAACGGGAACCACCGGTATTCCGTGAAGTTCGCCAGCACCGGACCCCGGGACGCCAGCGCCCCGAAGAGGTCGCGGAAGCCCGCGCCCGCTCCCGCGGCCGCAAGCTCGGGTCCGGGCTTGTCCGGAAACGGGGTGTCCGCCGGGGCCGCCCGGCCCAGGGCCGCCAGCCCGAGGGCGAGGGCCAGCACGCATCGATGGGCCGCACGGGTCATCGCGGGCGGCGTCGCCTTGCCCGGAGCGCCGCCGGCCAGCGATAGAGGAGGAGTTCCGTGAGCAGTCGGGCGTGCATCCATGCCATGCGGGTGTTGTCGGACAGGTAGTGGAAGTGGGACACCCCTCCCTCCGCACGGGAAAGATACCGGCAGCTGGAGGCCAGATTCAACGCGGGGACGCCGGCCCACGTCAAGCGAACCGCGACCTCGGGATCGAAGTCGAAGCGGCGCGCGCCCCGCGTCGAGCGTAGGACCCGCGCAAGGGGGGCAAGCGGGTACACCCGGAAGCCGAACAGCGGATCCTCGACCGCCCGGCTCAGGAGCTCGAGGGTCACCAGCGCGATACTCAGCTTGCGCCCGTTGAGGCGGATCCACGGAGCCTCGGGCCCGAACACCGGCCGCCCGAGGATCATCGCGTCCGGCGCCTCCATGGAGGCCCTCATGAAGTCCGCGATCCGGTCGGCCGGGTGCTGGCCGTCGGCGTCCATCACGAGGCCGTGGGTGAACCCCTCCCGCAGGGCCTCCTGCGCGGCCGTCAGGACCGCGGCGCCCTTCCCCCCATTCTCCGGGCGGGCGAGGACGCGAAGCGCCCCGCCGCCCTCGCGCTCCCCCGCGAGGGCCCGCTCGCTCCCGTCGGTGCTGCCGTCGGAAACCACCCACACCGGGCTCCAGGCGCCGAGCGCCTCCCGGACGGTCTGCGCAAGGCGCGGCCCGGGGTTGTAGCTCGGGATGATGACGACGTGCGTGGGGTTTCGGTCCGCCATGGTTAGTCGAGCACCGCCTTCAATCGGCCCTCCAGCTCAGCCAGCAGCTCCGCGCTCGAGCGCTGGCCGTCCCACTCCCAGCGCCGGTCCTGGGTCACGGTGATCGATGCCGGAACAACCGCCGGAAGCCGCCACCAGGGCCTGCCCTTGCGCCCCAGGCCCGGGGACGCCCTGACCACGATCAGCTCGACCGGGGCGCGGGCCCGCTCCGCGCTCATGAGGAAGCCGTGCGCCATGGGCCCGAGGACCGTCCCGTCGGGGGTGCGCGTTCCCTCCGGGAAGATGAGGAACGACTTGCCGGCGGCCACCTTGGCCGCGGCGTCGCGAACACCGTCCACTGTCTTTCCGAAGACGACATAGCCCGCCGCGATGGCCGCGGGACCCGTGAAGGGGTTCCTCATCAGCGAGGGCTTCATGGCGCAGATCGCGTCCGGCAGCCTGGAGAGGATGACGGTCGCGTCCACGAGCGTCGGGTGGTTGGCGACGTAGACGGTGCCCGGGGTGAGCGGCCGGTCGAAGCCGAGCCAGGCGATGCGCACCACGCCGCTCCAGTCGAGCCACCATGCCCAGAGGCTGAAGAGGCGGCGGATCGCGCCGCGCACCAGCGCCCCGGCGCGCGGGTTGCCCGGGAGGAGCAGCAGGGGGACGCAGGCGGTGTTGAACGCCAGGGCCATCACGGCAAACCCGAACCACGACAGGTAGTAGCGCATCCCGTAGAAGGCCCTGGCGATCCCGGTCGTCATGGGCCGGTCGCGCCGCCCGCGCCGGATCCGGCCGCCGGATTGAGCGGGATGAAGTTGAACCACAGGTACGGCCGCTCGCGCAGGAGCCCCTCCACCATCCGCAGGAACCCCTGGAAGTGTGCGTGCGCCCGGGCGCGCGACGCCTCCCGGCTCTCACCGGCCACGGGCCCGAACAGGGGCGTCCCGTAGAGGCGCGAGCGGCCGCCGGGCAGCGGGACGCCGACTGTGAGGACCACCGGGCGCCCGAGCACGCGGGCGAGGCGGTAGATGGTGGTCGGGAAGCTCCGGCGCGCCCCGAGGAACTCGAACTCCTCCGTCTGGCGGGCGTTCTCGATCCGGTCGCACTGCAGGGCGATGGCGTCGCCGGAGTCCGCGGCCGCCTTCAGACCGAAGACCAGCTCCGAGGCCTCGTTGCCCCAGATGAACCGGACGTTACCGCCGCTGGCCGCGGACAGCCGCTCGGTGTCGCCGGAATTGCCGACGCGGCGCCTCACCAGGTAGACGCGCCGCTTCTCGTGGCACCCGATCTGGAACCCCAGCATGTCGGACGCGCCCACGTGGAAGGTGCCCAGGAGAATCGGTCCGCCGGCGACGAACCATGCCTCGGCGGCCGACGCGCTGGGGTCGAACTCGCACGGGATGTCGAGGCCGTTGGCCACCCGCAGCTTCGCCATCAGGGCCTCCTCGCAGGCGAAGAAATGCCGGAACACGTCCCGGACCGTGGGCCGGGCCGGCAGGACGAGCGCGAGGTAGTCCCGCGAGTGGCGCCGCTGCTCGGGCATGAAGGCAAGCGCGACCATCGTGCCGATCGCCCGCAGCGGCCTGAAGAGCCCCTCCGGCAGCAGGCGGTCGCAGGCGAGGAGGAATCCGTAGCCCCATTCGGGGCCTGGGTTTCTCCGTCCGCCCGCGGCGCGTGGGTCTCGCTGGGTCACATCCACTCCAGTCCGAGCCTCCACTCGGCCGACACCGGCCCGTCGTAGCTCCTGCGGGCGTGCAGCAGGTCGAACCAGGCGGGAAAGGCCATCCCGCCCGGGGCGCCGTCGGCCTGCGCCCCCTCATCCCGGTCCAAGGCCTCCAGCCGGAGGCGGGCCAGGGTGGACGCGTCCCTGTCCTTCCGCAGGACAAGGGCGAAGGCGAAGCTCCGGTCGCTCGCTATGCCCATGTCGGCCATCCAGCTGCCGCGCTCCTCGCCGCCGCAGAACACGACCGGGTCGCCGGGGGAAAGAAGCGCGGCCGCGAGGGCCCGGGCCGCAAGGCAGGGCCCGCCCGCCAGGGGAACGTACTCCCGGATGGGCAGCTTTCGCTCGATCATCACCTGCTGCACCGCGCTCGGATGGACGGAGGTCTGGAAAAGCGTCGGGCTCTCGTGCGGGAACGTGTCGAGGAAGTCCGCCAGCGTGCGGGTCTCGCCAAAGGCCGACGCGTAGACGGTCGTGCCGCCGCACTGCTCCATCGCCCCGCGCAGGACGCCGCCGATCAGGAGCCCGAGGACCGTGGCCCGGCGGCTGAATCCCGGCGAAAGCCCCGCCCGCAGCCGGGCGCGCGTCGCGGCGGGGTCCTCGCCGCCCGCATCGTCGGTGCAGGCGTAGCTGACGTAGGCCTCAGGCATGGCAGAGGAGGAGGGCCGCATGGGCCCCGCCGAAGGCGTTGCTCGCGCAAAGGACCCCGTCGAACGACCCGCCGGCGATGGGCTCCAGGGCGACCGTCCCCGAGAACGCCGGCGCGGCGCTGCCCACGGTCCCCGGGATGCGGCCCGAGCGCAGCGACTCCACCGCCACGGCGAGCTCCACCAGGCCGTTGCTGCCGAGCGTGTGGCCGATGCTTCCCTTCCACCCGACGAGCGGCGAGGACGGCATCGCCCTTGCGAAGGCCTCGGCCTCGAGCCTGCCCGACTCGAGCGTGCCCGTGCCGTGCCCCTTGATCCAGACGCGCCTGCCCGAGGCCAGGCGGACCAGCGGCTCGATGCACGCCATGAATCCGGCGCCGTCGGGGGGAAAGGCCGTGAAGTGATGCATCTCGTTGTGCAGCGTCTGGCCCGCGATGATCCAGCCCGGCCCGGGTCTGCGCAACACGGCAAATGCCGCCCCGTCCCCGAGCCCGATGGAGCCCGTGGCCCGCGCCTGGTAGGGCGCCGGGAACTCCGAATTCAGGATCTTGAGGGCGTGAAACCCGCCGGCGACGAACGGGCTCAGGAAGTCGAACGTGAACACGAGGGCCTCGTCGGCGAGCCCCGACGCAATCTGGCGGGCCGCCAGGACGAGCCCCACGTTCGCGGAAACGCAGGCATGCGAGACGATGGTGACGTTGGCGCCCCACCCGAGCTCCCGGCCGACGAATGCCACGCAGGCCTCGGGCGTGCCGTAGGCGAGGTGGGACGCGAGCGCGGTGCGGCGGAACTCGTACAGGTTGCCCACCCCGAAATTGCTGCTGGTCACGAACACCGGATGCCTCGCGCCCCCCCAGGGCGCCTCCGGGCATCCGCGCATCAGCCGCTTCACGCCGGGAAGCCACGAGGGCGGGCTGGTCTCGTCGAGGCTGCGCCCGGGCAGCAGGGCGAGCGGCACCGGGTCGCCTCCCGCGCTCCCGTGGACCGGGACCAGGGCCAGGGCCCTCTCGCCGCGCAGGAGCGCGGCGTGCGTCTGCGCCGCATCCCCTAGCGCCGTGAGACACCCGTGGGCGCCGAGTTGGACCGGGCTGAAGGCCATTGGGGAAGGGGTGGACCTCGGCGCGGCGCTGTCCCACGCAGGGGTCAGGCCGGCGGCAGGCGCGAGGGATCCGCCTTCTGGCGAATGAAGGCCACAAGCCCCGAGACGCTCGAGAGCGCGACCATCGACTCCTCGCTGCTCTTGATCTTGATCCCGTATTCCTTCTCGAGCGCCACGACCAGCTCGAGCGCGTCGATGGAGTCGATCGAAAGGCCGGTCCCGATCAGCGGCTCGTCATCCTTGATCGATGCGGGGTCGACGTCCTCCAAACGAAGAGTCTCGACGATCATCGTCTTGATGCGGGCGTTCAGGGGGTCGGGCATGTGCGGGACGAAGGATCATTTCCGACGGGACCGCCCCGGGCAAGAGCCGATCATGCGGAAAAGGCCTTGAGGACATGGCAGACATTGCTGCCGCCAAAGCCGCTGCTGTTGTTGAGGACCGCCCGCGGCCGGCCCTCGACGGTCGCAAGCGGCAGGCGCAGGCCGTCGCAGGCGGGATCCGGCTCCTCCAGGTGGGCGCATCCCGGGACAAAGCCGTCCCTGACGGCCAACGCGCAGATCGCGGCCTCCAGCACGCCGGCCATGGACAGCGCGTGCCCGGTGAGCGCCTTGGTGCTGCTGATGGCGGGCCCGCCGCCCGCGCCGAACACCGCCCTGAGCGCGGCCGCCTCGGAGCGGTCCCCCATCGGCGTCGAGGTCGCGTGGGCGTTCACGTAGTCGATCCCCTCGGGGGGCGTCTGCGCGTCCCGCAGGGCCCGCCGCATGGCCTGCGCCAGTCCGGCGCCCTCGGGATGGGACAGCGCCACATTGTGCCCGTCGCCGGCCTGGCCCCACCCTGCGAGCTCGGCGTACACGGGGGCCCGCCGCTCCGCGGCCTGGCCCGCCTCCTCCACGACCATGACGGCGGCCCCTCCCGAGCTCACGAACCCGTCCCGCCTGCGGTCGAAGGGCCGGGAGGCCGAGCCGGGGTCCGGATTCACCGAGAGCGCCCTCATGGCCGCGAACGGAAGCACGGTCTCGGCATGCGTCTCCTCGGCGCCGACGACCAGGACCCGCTTCTGGCGCCCGAGCCTTACCTCGTCGATCGCATAGCCCAGCGCGTGGCTTGACGACGCGCAGGCCGAGACAAACCCGCAGACCGCGCCCCGGATGTGGTAGTGCGCCGCGAGGTTGAAGTTCAGCGTCCCCGCGATGCTCGAGACCATCCCCATCGGGCTTCCGCGCTCCCCCCTCGCTTCCTCCAGCTGGCGCAGGTGGTGGTGGAAGAGGAACGGCGAGCCGGCCGAGGCGCAGAAGAGCCCGGTCTCCCCGTCGGACAGGTCCGCGGCGCCGAGGCGGGCGTCCTCGAGGGCCTGCTCGCAGGCGCACAGCGCGTAGAGCCCGTGCGGCGAGACCGACCTCAGCGCCTCCGGAGCGAACCGGTACCGCTCGGGGTAGGTCCAGTCGCGCCAGTTGGGGGAGTCGGTCGCGAAGCCCTCCACCGCGCCCACCACGCGGACGGCGATCCGCGGATTGCCGAGGAACTCAACGTTCTTGAAGCCGTGGCGCAGCTCCCGCAGGCTGCGCTCGACGTCGGTCCGGCTGTTGCCGATGCTCGTGATGAACCCGACACCCGTTATGACCGCCCGAGGCATGTCAGGCTTTGCCGGCCTCGAGCTTGCCTCGCACGAACTGGCGGAGGTCCCCGAGGGTCTTCACTTTCGCGATCTCCTCGTTCGACACCGAAATATGGAAGAGGTCCTCGAAGAAGAACACGGTCTCGATCGTGGCCAGGGAATCGAACCCCAGGTCCTCGACCAGCCGCGCGTCCTCCACCCACCGCACGTCGGCCTTCTGGTCCAGATTCTTCGCCAGGCAGTACTTGAGCACCTCGACGACAAGCACGCCAAGCGCCTGCTCGCTTCCCGTCCCCATGAACTCGTCATAGCTGCTGAGGGCGGCCGGCGGAAGACGGCCCAGTTTCTCCCGCGGGTTGTGATCGGGCTCCGCGGACGGGGGCGGGACGGGGTGCGCCTGAGACATAGACTGGATCGCGATCGTAGAAACTCCAATATCCGCTTAAAGCTCAATCTTCGTGGGGACTACGAATAATACCGCCTCGCCGGGCGCGGCCCTTCGCCTTTACCTTTGGGTCACCGTCGCCTCAAAGGTGACCCTGGTCTGGCTCTGGGCCCACCACCCCCTTCTTTCCCTTGCGGTGTTCGTGGTCCCGGAGCTGTGGCTGGCCCTGAACACGGTGGTCCCGAACGCCTCGGGGCTGGGCCCGGTCGTGCGGCGGTTCGCCGCGCAGGGAAGGGAGGTCTGCCTGACGATCGACGACGGGCCCGACCCGGGGACGACGCCGGCCCTCCTGGACCTCTTGGAGGCGCACCAGGCCAAGGCGGTGTTCTTCCTGATCGGCGTGAAGGCGGCCCGCCACGCCGACCTGGTGCGCATGATCGCAAGCCGCGGCCACGAGCTGGGCAACCACACCCACACCCATCCGCTCGCCTTCTTCTGGTGCGCCGGACCGGGGCGCACCGCCCGGGAGATCGACGGCTGTTCCGACGCGATCGAGGCGGCGGCGGGGCTTCGGCCGCGCTTCTTCCGCTCCCCTGCGGGAATCAAGAGCGTGTTCATGTTCGGCGCGCTCGCGCGGCGCAGGCTGACCTACGTGGGATGGAGCGGCCGGGGCCTGGAGCACTGGAGCTCCGGCCCGGAAGGGCCGGTGGGGCGGCTGATCCGCAAGGTCAGGCCCGGCGCGATCCTCCTCGCCCACGAATCCGGGACGAATGCGAGGATCCGCACGGACGTGATCGCCGGCCTCCTGACGCACCTGTCCCGGGAGGGCTACCGGTGCGTCCTGCCGCCCGCCGCATGACGCGGAGCGGACCGCCGCCTCACTGTCGGAGCCTTTCGACGAGATGGGGCCGCCAGGCCGTCGCTTGCGATCGGGTTGCGCATCCCGAAGCGGGTTGCCTAGCTTAAGGCAGTGGAGGACGTCACCAGCTTCCTTTCCCGGCTCTTCACCGAACCTCCGGCGTGCGATCTTTCGTGGCCGGCCGCGGCGATGGTGATGGGCACCCTTGTCGGGATGATCTCCAAGGGGGCGGCGTCCCGGCTTGCCCTGGTGCCGAGGACCGGGGGCGGCCTCCTGGGGCTCGTCACCGCGCCCTTTGTCCATACCGGCCTTTCGCACCTTGCGGCCAACCTGCCGCCCTTCCTCGTCCTCGGAGCGCTCGTGCTTCGCCGCGGCGAGCCGCAGTTCCCGGCAGTCGCGCTCGCAATCGCGCTCGGGCAGGGCGTCCTCCTCTGGCTCCTCGGGCGGCGGGCGGCGCACGTCGGCATGAGCGGCGTCGTCTTCGGCTTCCTCGGCTACCTGCTGGCGGCCGCCTGGTTCACGCGGGCCGGGACGGACCTCCTCGTGGCCGCCTGCGTGCTGCTCTTCTACGGAGGCATGCTGGCGGGCGTCGCCCCCGCGCGCGACGGCACGTCCTGGGACGGGCACCTCTTCGGGCTCCTCGCGGGCCTCGGGGTCGCGTGGTTGCGGTACCGCGCCTGACCTAAAAGGGAGCGGCGCGGGCCCGCTTCAGCCCTCCGGCTCCGTGATGGCCAGCCGCGAGGGCTTCGCCACCCGGTCCCAGTCGGCCGCGGCCATGATGATCGAGTCCGTGACGCTCCCCGCGTTGAAGGCCACCGTCGGATAGTCCCGGCCGATCGACACGTCGGCCGTGAGGTCAAAGGGAAGGACCGGATGGCCGAAGGGCGGCACCGCGCCGGGGATGAGGCCCGTCTGGGCCAGGAGCTCCTCCCTCGAGGCGAAGCGCAGCCGGTCCAGCCCCAGCTGCCGCTTCACCGACGCCGAGTCGAGCCTGCGGTCGCCCGGCAGCACGAAAAGCCGGAACCTGTCGTCGGCCTTGAGGAGGAGGGCCTTGGCGCCGCTGCCGATCGGCTCGCCGCGCACGCGCGCGGCGTCCGCGGACGTCGGCGTCGGCTCGTGGTGCAGCTGGCGGAACGGGACCCCGGCCTCCGTCAGGAAACGCACGATGCGGTCGTGGACGGAGAGTTCGCTGCTCATGCGCCGATCGTGGTCTCCGCGGGCGGGCGTTGCGACGCATTTCGCGGGAGGCGCCGGCCGGGGGGCCACGCCGGGGTTGATCCGGGCCCTTCCGCGCCGGTAGGGTGCGGGGATGCAGCCAGAGAGCCGGCCTCCAAGCCCCCGCGCGCGCCTCGGGTGGACCGCGGCGCTCGTCCTCGTCCTCACGCTCGCCTGCTACTGGCCGGCGCTTAACGGCGACATGCTCTGGGACGACGACGCCCATGTGACGCGGCGCGGCCTGCAGTCCCTTTCCGGGCTGCTGCAGATCTGGACCAACCTCCACGCCACGCAGCAGTACTATCCCCTGCTCCACAGCGCGTTCTGGCTCGAGCACGGGCTGTGGGGCGGCTCGACCCTCGGCTACCACCTGGCGAACGTCCTGCTGCACGCCTCGGCCTCTTTGCTCCTGATCCTCGTCCTTCGGCGCCTCGGGGTCCCCGGGGCGCGGCTTGCCGGGCTCCTCTTCGCCGTCCATCCGGTCTGCGTCGAGTCCGTCGCCTGGATCTCGGAGCAGAAGAACACGCTCTCGCTCGTCTTCTATCTCCTGGCGGCGCTCGCGTACCTCGGGTTCGACCGTATCCGGGGCCAGCCGGGGGCGGTGAAGGCCTACGCGCTTGCGAGCGCGCTCTTCCTGTGCGCGCTCCTCACGAAGTCGGTGACGGCGACGCTGCCGGCGGCGCTCCTGGTCGTCCTCTGGTGGAGGAACGGCCGCCTCCTCTGGCGCCGGGACGCGGCGCCGCTCGTTCCCTGGTTCGCCGCCGCGGCCGCCTGCGGGCTCCTGACCTCCTGGGTCGAGCGCGCGATCGGCGGGGCCCAGGGCGCGGCGTTCGACCTGACGCTTGCCGAACGCTTCCTCCTGGCCGGCCGCGCGGTCTGGTTCTACCTCGGCAAGCTTCTCTGGCCCTCGGAGCTCCTGTTTCTCTATCCCCGCTGGGACGTGAAGTCCGCGTCGTCCGGCTGGGCCGTTTACCTCGCGGCGGCCGTTGCCGTGACCGCGGCCCTCTGGGCCCTGCGCCGCCGCTCGCGGGGCCCGCTGGCCGCGTGGCTCCTCTACGTCGGGTCGCTGTTCCCGGCCCTCGGCTTCTTCAACGTCTACCCGTTCCTCTTCTCCTACGTGGCCGACCACTTCCAGTACCTGGCGAGCATGGCGGTCTTCGCCGCCTTCGCGGCGGCCGTCGTCCCCCGCTTCGACCGGGCCAATGCGAACGCGCGGGCCGCCGGCCTCGGCCTCGCCGGGGCGCTCATCGCGCTCCTGGTCATCCTCAGCAACGCCCAGAGCCAGGCCTACGCGGACTCGAAGACCCTCTACACGGCGACCCTCCAGGGAAACCCGCAGAGCTGGATGGCCCACAACAACCTCGGCACCTGGTACAAGGACCACGGGGATCCGAAACAGGCCGTCGCCCACTACCAGGAGGCGCTGCGCCTCAAGAAGGACTACGCGCAGGCGCACAACAACCTCGGCCTCTGGTGCGAGGAGAACGGGGACGCCGACGGGGCGATAGCGCACTTCAGGGAGGCGATCCGGCTCAAGCCGGCCTTCCCCGAGGCGCACAACAACCTGGGGAGCCTTCTCGGGAGCATGCCGGGCCGCCTCGACGAGGCCGTGTCCGAGTTCAGGGAGGCGCTGCGCCTCGTCCCGGATTTCCCCCTGGCGCACAGCAACCTGGGGGCGGCGCTGCTCAAGGCGCCCGGCCACCGCAGCGAGGCGATCGCCCAGTTCGAGGAGGCGGTCCGCCTGGACCCCGGGTTCGCCGCGGCGCACGCCGGCCTCGGCTATGCGCTTTCGACCATGCCCGAGCGGCTGGACGAGGCGGTCGCCCAGTTCGAGGAGGCGCTGAGCCTCGACCCGGCGGACGCCCAGGTGCACAACAACCTGGGCCTCGCGCTCAACGCCCAGGGCCGGGTGCAGGAGGCCATCGACCACTTCGAGGAGGCGCTCCGCCTAAGGCCCGGCTTCGCCGAGATCCGCCTCAACATCGCGATCGCGTGCCTCGGCGCCGGAAACCGGATGGAGGCGGCAAGGCAGCTCGAGGAGTACCTGCAGGTGAGGCCCGCCAACGAGACGACCCGCCAGATCCTGGCCCAGATCCAGGGGGGGGCGCCATAGGCGCCGCGCAGCCCGGATCTCACGCATCTGGAACTTGAATTGAATCGGGAAACGGCGTATCTTTGCAGCGTGGTCATGGGACCACGATGACAGGAGATAGGTCAGGTTAAGGTTAGGTAGCAGTCCAAAAGTTCAAAACTCAGTAGACTCCGCCAAAACCAAGACGAAGATAAGCGCCATTGTCGCGCGAGCGGGTTAGACCCGCACTATGGTGAGCCTCCCCAACTCCGTTTGAGGGGGCTCAACCGTCTTCAGGGTGCCGTACGGGGACATTGGGCCGTGAATCCACAAGGGGCCCCTTGGGGATCACCCGCCCCTATCGTCGGGAGCCGCAGCTCATTCATCGAGGCCGCGTTCACGGTACGTCCGTGGCGAACACCCCGTGCGACGGCGGAATATCGTGGCAAAGTACTGGCTGCTCTGGAAGCCGCACGCGAAACCGATGTCGCTCACATTCCGCCGCCGCTCCGCAAGCAGCATCCGGCGCGCAGCGCCCAGCCGGCAGGTCATCAGGTACTCAACAGGCGCGACGTTCGTGATTTGGCGGCAATAGTCGGCAAAGCGCGTCCGCCCGAGCCCGCACTGATGGGCCATTTCATCGAGGGTCCATGGCGTATCGAGATGATCCGGCAGCGATGCAAGGAACAGCTCCACCGTGCGGCGCGTGGTCGAGAGGTTTCTGTCCAAGGTCATCCTACGCGATTGAAACATCTCCAACAATGTGAATAACAGCTCGTTAAGGTGGAGCTGCAGCCGGGTTTGACTCTTCCGCGGCGCCGCGTCTTCGACGAGTGAGGCAATGCGCTCGAAGCAACGGCCAATCGGGGCCTCAACTTTCCAGACCGGTTGCTCGTTGTGCCGAAGGAAGTCGGTCAATTGGCGCAATTCTGCCGGCGACAGGATCAGCCAATCCGGCCATTGCCATTGCTGGTTGGGGCGGCGGACGCCGACGTCGAGGATGAGCCAGTGCAGGCGACTCGCCCGCACTTCCGGATTTCCCACGCGGTGCATCTGCCACGGGCGCGTGATCGTCAAGTGACCTGATTCCAATGGGTACGCGCGCCCATCCACCGCGAAGTCGAGCCGGCCCCTCGACAAGTAAGTGAGCTCAACGCCCTCGTTGCGATGCCAGTCCAGCCCCCAGTCCTGCGGTGCGGTGGCGTCCCAGAATCCGACCGTGGACAACTCGGGCAACATTCGCGCCGGCATGGGTTCGCCCGGGTATCCGCGCCGGGCCAGCGCATGCAGCCTCACCTCTCCTCGCGCCGCGGCCCGGACCAGCGGCTCGCAACGATCCGCGTGATACGTCGCCTCCTGTCCCAGGAAGATGGCGGAGCCTGGCGCGCGCCCAAGTTTCATGCGCATGTTCGAAACTTCCAATATTTACCAATGTGCAATCGCGAAAGACAAGGCTGTGCATTCATGCTACGATCCGCCAATCGCCTCCGACCGACGGCGCCTACGCATAGTTCCCACCGCAGTACGTCGAAATCACCAACTGAGGATCAATCATGGCACTCGTAGAGCTCCCCAAGACGTCCGGCCCGACCCCGCTCACGCGCCGCGAATTCCTCGGCACCACCGCGTGCGCGCTCGCTGCCGCCACGTTCCCCTCCATCATTCCGTCCTCGGCCCTTGGCAAGGACGGGGCTGTCGCCCCGAGCAACCGGGTGACCGTTGGGGTGATTGGCTGCGGCCCGCAGGGCCGAGGCGACATGCTCAATTTCCTGGGTGAAGCGGATTGTCGCGTCGTCGCCGTATGCGACCTAAAGACCGACCAGCTCGGCCTGGCGAGGCGGGCGGTCAACGACTTCTACGGGAACGAGGACTGCCGGACCTACCACGACTTCCGTGAGCTCCTCGCCCGGAAGGACATTGACGCGTGCCTCATCGCGACGCCCGACCACTGGCATGTCCTGGCCGCGCTGGCCGCGGTCAATTCCGGCAAGGACGTCTACCTGGAGAAACCGCTCGGCTTGACCCTTGAGGAAGGGCAGGCGCTGCGCGCCACGGTGCACCGCAAGCGGCGCATCTTCCAATTCGGCACCCAGCAGCGATCGTCGAAGAACTTCCGGCTCGCGGCTGAGCTCGTGCGCAACGGACGGATCGGCAAGCTTCACCACATCAACGTCTGGGCCCCGGGCAGCTCGCCGGGCGGCTCCCGCCTCCAGGTGGCGCCGCCACCCGAGTTGGATTACGACCGGTGGCTCGGCCCCGCGGCATTCACCCCGTACACCCTGAACCGCTGCAGCGCCGACGCGACGCTGAAGACGTGGTGGTTCAATTCGGACTACGCGCTCGGATTCATCTCGGGCTGGGGCATTCATCCGATGGACATCGCCCTCTGGGGCGCCCCGGATTTGATCGGCGGCTCGGTTACGGTCGAGGGCCGCGGGAACTTCCGGCTGGCGGAGGGCGCCTGCGACACGGCGACCATCTGGGATGTCGACTACACCTTTGGCAGCGGGCTCACGGTGAAGTTCGTGGGCGTGCCCAACGGCGAGAACAGCGGCAAGCCGACAGGCGAGCCGTTTCTCAACCACGACGCCTGGGCGCAGCGCTACCGGCGCATCGAGGACCACGGCACCGCCTTCGAGGGAACGGACGGCTGGGTTCACGTGGACCGCACCGGCATAAACCTCCAGCCGGTGGACCTGGCTCACCTCGACCCCGAGGGCTTCAAGGAAAAGCTGGTCCGTTCCTCGAGCCACGCCGGCAACTTCATCGCCTGCGTCAAGAGCCGGTCTGAAGCCATTAGCCCCGTCGACACCGCCGTCACGGACGATGCCCTCTGCCACATTGCCGACATCGCCCTCCGACTGAACCGCAAGCTGACCTTTGATTTCAGGACGGAGCGGTTCCTGAATGACGACGCAGCGAACCAACGCCTGAGGGCCCGCGCCATGCGGAAGCCGTGGCACCTGTGACCGCCGACCGATGCCAGCGGGCCGCCCATCCGTCTACGTGAGACCGCTCGGTCATCTTGTGCTTCTGCTTACGGCAGCCCTTGCCCTGGGCATCGCGCCCCCGGCCTCCCGGGCCGCGGGCACTGACGCGTCGTTCCGCGTCCTGGTCTTCTCAAAGACGCTGGGCTACCGGCACGCTTCCATCGCGGACGGCATCAGGGCCCTCCGAGGGTTGGGCGGCGCCAACGGGTTCGCGGTGGACGCCACCGAGGATTCGGGCGCAATCGCCCCAGGGAATCTCGCCCGGTACCGCGTGGTGGTCTTTCTAAGCGTCACGGGCGAGGTGCTGAACGCCGATCAACGCGCCGCCTTCAAGAGCTACGTGACCAACGGGGGCGGGTTTGCGGCCATTCATGGCGCGGTCTTCGGGCCGCTGGCGTGCGAGGACCAATGGGCATGGTACGGCGAGGTGTTCTGCTGCGCGTTCAAGGACCATTCCGGCGTCGTGCCGGCGACGGTGGACATAGAGGACCCCGATCATCCCTCCACCGCGGGCCTGCCCGCGCGTTGGCAGCGCACGGATGAATGGTACAACTTCGACGGCACCCCGCGCGGTCGAGCCCGCGTGCTCGCCACCGTGGATGAATCGACCTACCACGGAGGCACAATGGGCAAGGATCACCCCATTGCCTGGTGCCGGGACGTGGGCAAAGGGCGGATGTGGTACACGGCGATGGGACACACGGAAAGCACCTTTGCCGAGCCGCTCTTCCTGAGGCATCTCCTGGGAGGCATCAGCTATGCCGCCGACATCCAGCTCGCCGGCGCGGTTCCGGGTCCGGATTCGCGCGCCCCCCTCGCCTGGCGGCGTGAGAACGGCGCGGTGGCCCTGCTGCAGGGCCCGCAGGTTGTCTGGCAGTTCAACTTCGGCACGGACGCCACGAAGCCCCATTTTCACCCCGTGGCGCCGGCCGGCGGGCCGGTGCTCACCTGGGATCAACCGGCCGACCACCGCTGGCATCACGCGTTGTGGTTCTCATGGAAATTCATCAATGGCGTCAACTATTGGGAGGAGGATCCGAAGACCGGCGTCGCCCAGGGGCAAACCGCGTGGCGTGAGCCTCAGATTGAACTGCGCCCCGATTTCTCGGCGCGCATCGTGATGGATCTCAGCTACCGGCCGTCAACCGGCGAGCCCCCCGTCCTGGACGAACACCGTGCAATCGAGATTTCGCCTCCGGACGCGGACGGCGCCTACAGGCAGGATTGGGCGATGACCTTCACGGCCGGGGACCGGGAGGTGGTGCTTGACCGCACGCCGCTGCCGGCTGAGCCGGGCGGTCAGCCGTGGGGCGGATATGCGGGGCTTTCGGTGCGGTTCTCCCCCGAAATGAGGGATCCGCGGGCCGTGACATCCTCCGGGCCCGTGGAATTTGCCGATGGCAGGTTCCGAGGCGCTGCGACCGCAGCCGACTACTCCGGGTCGTTCGGAGCGATCGAGGCCGGAATCGCGATCCTCGACAATCCGTCGAACCTGAACAGCCCTTCGCCGTGGTATGTCATTAGCGCAGACCCCATGCACTACTTCTCGCCGGCGGTCATCTGCTATCGTCCGCACACGCTGAAGGCGCGGCAGGGGCTGTCCCTAAGCTACCGAGTCATCGTGCATCCGGGCCGCTGGAACGAAGAGCAGCTGGGCCAGGCCTACGGCCGCTACACGGCCGCGCGCCCATAGGAGAAGTCCACTGCCAAAGGACCATCGACCGCGCCAGCTTTTATGGGGAAAATCCACATTGGCATTAACCTCGAGTTTGTCCGCCACGCGGACAAGAACCTCGAGTGGGCCGTCGCGAAGGCCGCCCAGCTCGGATACGAATACGTCGAACCCATGGTCCACTGGGGCCGTGAGCTCCTCAGCGAAGCCGGATATTTTCACAGTGTCTCGATGCTCGACGATCCCCTGCGCATAAAGCGCGCCTGTGCCAGCGCCGGCGTCAAGCTCTCCGGCCTTTCCGCGCATACGCCTTTGTGCAAGCCCGAGATCGGCGTGGAATACCTCAAACAGGCCATTCGCTTCGCGGCAGAATGCGGAGCCCCGGTTGTCAACACCGATGAAGGTCCAAAACAGGCGTGGACCACGGAGCAGGAGGACCACGTGTTGATGCGGTACACGTTGATGGAGGCTGCTAGAATGGCCGAGCCGCGCGGTATCCTCATCGGTCTCGAGCCCCACCAGCAATACAGCAGGAACCCTGCGGGACTCGACCGCATCTACGGCCTGGTGAAGAGCCCGGCCATCGGCATCAACTTTGACACGGGCAACAGCTACCTGAGCGGCCACGATCCCTGCAAGTGGCTCGCCAAGGTCGTAGGCCGGCTCGTGCACCTGCACGCGAAGGATATCTCGTTGGCTCAGTCCGAGGCGGAACGCGGCAAAGTCTCGGGCACGCCGGTTGGCTGCGCGTGCGGTGACGGCGTGGTTGACTGGCCTCGAGTGATTGCCCTCTGCAAGAGGGCGAAGCGTGACATCGTGCTCTCTGTCGAATGCGGGACCGTTGACCAAGCAGAACGGTCGATCGCCTTTCTGCGGAATCTCGCCTAGGTCCGCCCGCGCGCCGACCCTTCAGATTCTAGTCACCAAAGCGCCCATATCCCGGGCATCTGTGTCCCGAAACCGGTGATTTCGGGAATCATCGGCTCATGTCGTGTACGCCAATTCACAGGTTTCCGGGATATTGATCGCTCTGTGAAAGGCGGAGGCACGCTTCTCCTCGATGTAAAGGGTGTCGACGGTGAAGACATCCTTCGCCAATGTTGTCGCGTGATCCCGGCCCAATCTGATTGCGGCGAGGCTCGCGTTCCATAGGGAGCGCTCGTCTTACGGATCCGCCCTTACAGAATTGGCATCGAACCCCCGTCATTACCATCTTCCCTTCAATATGACCCAAACATAGAACGCAGGCCAAACAACCCATGAAGAACACCCTACCGTCGCTCATAACCGTCGCCGCCATAGCACTGACAACGCTGACTACGCACGCGCAGACAGCCCCAAAGCTCCTTGTCATAGACCTCGCCAAGGTGTTTGAAAGCCATTGGAAGACGCAGGCGCAGAGTACAAAGCTCCAGGCCGACGCGGCGAAGGCCCAGGAACAGGCAAGCCAGATTCAGAAGGACGGCAACGCGCTGGTGGAGCAGTTCAAGGAGCTCGACGAGCAGTCCAAGAATCCGACGGCAACGGCCGAGGCGAAAGCCAAGGCCCAGGCCAGCGCGCAGAAGAAGTACGATGAGATCCAGCAGAAGCGAAACGAGTTCAA
>Ga0265313_10000966_pt1 | contig 28461 bp, 18 predicted proteins | sample 4123metaG_FD_203122 | JGI IMG/M metagenome (GOLD analysis project Ga0265313, IMG submission 203122) | Rhizosphere microbial communities from Carex aquatilis grown in University of Washington, Seatle, WA, United States - 4-1-23 metaG | ecosystem: Host-associated > Plants > Roots > Rhizosphere >...
ATACCAACAGTGCGGGAATGGTCAAGCGCTCAATCGCTTCCTATTGCGAGACAGCTCACAGCGGAATTCACGAGAATTCCGGGCGGACAGCTTGAGACTCGAAGCTATTGCTCAAAAAGTAGCTGGTTCCGCATCGCCACCTCCATCAGCCGTGGCAAATCTTCCGCCAAAAGATAGCGGTCGTTCACCAACTTTTCCGCGGCAGCCATGAATTGCCGCTTATAATCGTCGAAATCACGGTAGCGCTCGGACATCGCCGGCCGCGGGTCGCCGCTGGCCTGACGATCGTCCACACTGCGGCTGAATGCGATATATCCGCCCGAGAGCACTAACAACTCGTTTTCAGCGCCGATCGAGCGGTGCCGCAGGTTCCAACTGGTAAACGTACCCAGTGGCACGGCGACCGACGGCAAGAGCAACGTCCCCAACTCGTTGTTGTCGGCACCGTAGGCAGGCACGCGCACCACGTAGTCGCCGCGGTGAACCGGCGGCTCAATCGACGCCCGCCGATGCTCGAGGAACTCGGCGCCACGATCGAGAAACTCCGGTTGTTGGATCACCTCGGGATAGCGCACGCCCGGCACGGTTCGCCAACCGCTTTCTTTTTGTTTCCAGCCGGCCAGCGTCGACTCGGAGAATTTCGGAAAAACACTCGGCGGAGGCTCGCGGCCGTCGCGAACCCAGGCGTCGAGTGCCGTCAGTAAACCACGCAGGAAAGGCCGGTAGTCGCTGGGGTTGCCTGGAAGTTGCCCGCTGCCGCGCTTGCCCAGCATACCGTCGCCCGGCCCGTGCTGCGTGCCGCCAAACGTGTAAAGACGAACCTCCGGCGGCAACTCGGCGTCGCGCCTGCCGAGCGGATCGGTATGGACCAGCGAGCCGCTGCGGTGCCAATACTCCGACGACGACTGAGTATGCATTACTTTGGGGACCACGCCCGCGGCCCGTGCCCGTCGAAGGATGCCGTCAGTACGGTTGGTGAATGGGTCTTGCTCGTCGCCGTAAGTGAAGGGAAAGAAATCGGCGGCGTAAAGGTGGTTATCGTGTTGGCCGTTGTGTCGAGTGGGTGAGGCGAAGCGATGGTTGAAGAATCCCAGCCCGGCCCCGGCGACGTGCGGCACCAGGCCGTCGAACACCTGCCGCCCCTGTTCGTCGGCATTGAAGCCGTCGTAGAGGAACATCCTCAGGCAACGGCCGCTTTGCGAGGTTCCGAATCCGTATGCATACCGTGTGCCAGGAACCCCATCGGGCAACCGCAGCGGATTGCACTCAGTGCGGTCATGTTTTAAGCATGAGACCAGGTCGCGGATACCCGCCAGGCCTAAGCCCTGGACGACCGGCCCCTCTGCTTCGTACACCAATTCATAGATGTAACCGGGCTCGAATCCGCCGGCCAACACCAACTCGACCAATGGCAATTGTCCGCGTTGACCATCCGCTTCGACGAATGACTCCATAAGGTTCCACTGCTCGCGCGGGATCGCAACGCGGGCGTCCTTTTCCCGCAGGCGCCAAGTGAGCGTGGCCACCTTCAAACCGCTTTCGGTTGGCGGGTAGCTCCCCTGATTGGCCCAGTGAGCAATGCTCAGGCGGTCGGCCGGTTGATCGGGCGTCATTTCAGCACGCACGATGCCGCGGATCGGCCGGCCGTTTTCGGTGGCGATGGGTGCCGTCAAGCGCAGGCGATCTCCGCCCGGCAGTGTTTCGGCGATCCAGCCGCTCCACACGACGATCAATCCCTGCCGCATCAGGAAGTCATCTCCGCCGCCGTTGAACATTCCCAGGCAGGTGCGGTTGCCGCGGTTGTTCACGTCGTAAAGCAATGCGCCGTTGGCCCGCGACAAATCGGCGGGAGCCAGAATTTCAAGATCGGCCGAAAACTCCACACGACCCTCGGCGTTGCGCGGGGCCAATTCGAGGTCGACGATCTGCCGGTTCGCTTCGAGTGCCGGATCGACGGCGAATCGCACTTTGCCGCGCAACTGTTCGTAGGCCCCTCGTTCGCCAAAGGTCTGCCCGTTGGCATAGGGAGTGCGGCTCGAAATCTCGACCGACACGACTTCGGCCGATACTCGCTTGGCGACGGTTGCCAACGTGAGGAAGGCCAACATGGGAATACGGAACCAACAAACCCTCCAACGGGTCATTGAAGTTGCATTCATGGTATGGTCCTTGACCACTCCTTGATCGCCGAATCGGCGACTTTCACCAGCGGAGTGTAGCGCGGATGTCGCGATTCCTTGTACGGATCGTTCCTCGCGGCGTTGTAACAGCAGATGAGCGACCAGCGGGAGTTGGGCGATCGGTTCTGGTCGGAGCGGTGCAGCAGGTTGCAGTGGAAGAACAAGGTATCGCCCGGTTCGCATTCGACGTAAACCAGTTCAAGCCGAGCCATCGCCGCGGCAATCCGTTCTTCCTCGGCGCCGGTCTGGTCGCCCGTCTTACCGTGGTCGATACGGCCCATCAAGTGCGACCCACGCAAGACTTGCAGGCAGCCGTTTTCACGCGTGGCCCGGTCGACTGCGATCAGGCTGCTCGCCAACAGTGGAAAAAGGCAACCGTTGTGGTACCAGTAGCCATAGTCCTGGTGCCACTCCCAGGCGCCTCCCACGAAAGGCTCCTTGAGCATCATCTTGGTGTGGTAGTGGTAGACCTCTCCGCCCAGGAGTTGCTCCATTCGTTCGACGATTCGCGGCGAGCGGCTGAACATTCCGTAAAGGTCGTCGCCCGGATCGTTCCACAGCGCCAGCTTCGTCTCGGCTCCGGTCGCATCCTTTCGCCCATAAGCACTCGACGCCAGCGCCTTGTCGTTCTTGGCATAGTCCAAGAGCGCCGACATTTCGTCCGAGTCAAACAGCTTTCGAAACAAGAGAAAGCCATCGCGCTCATAGGCGTTGAGTTCGACAGATGACAGCAAATTGGCGGGCAAGTCGACTCTCCGGGTTTGCTCGGACGGCGAAAAAAGCCGACGATCGAATCAATTGCGAATGCCTTGGTATTTCGCGCTGCCAAATCCGAGCATTGGATAGAAAATGAACGGCAACAGCCAAAGGCCGATGCCAAATCCTGCGCCTTGTCCGAAATTCTTGGCTACGTCAATGCAGATAAGCAGAAACACAACGAAATTGACGCACGGAATAAAGAGCAGGAGTATCCACCAGATCGGTTTGCCCGCAATTTCAAGGAGTACGATCGTGTTGTAGATCGGAATGATTGCCGCCCAACCCGGCTTTCCTGCTTTTTCAAAAGTCTTCCAAAGTCCCGCGAGGCTCGCGACAATGATGACGAGATAGATCACGAGGACGACTGGAGATCCACTGCTGTTGTTCTGGGCCAGCAAGCAAAATGAATTCATTGTCACGTCTCCAAGTGAAATTTGAGAATCGTTGACGGACGGGGCTGTAGCGAGATTCTATGTTTCTGCTTGGTAAATCGCAATCAAGAGCGGCTTTTTTTGGCGGTGGCTACCTTGCGTGCCCAACGATATACTCGAACGCGACCGAAATGAAGGATCCGTTTGGAGCTACTCCATGAAAGCCGCCTTTATCAACCAGGTCGGGCCGCCAGATTCAATCGTCTACGGCGACTTGCCCACGCCCGAACCGACCGGCTCGCAAGTGCTGGTGCGTGTCAAGGCCGTGTCCGTCAACCCGATCGACACTTACATCCGTTCGGGCGCGGTAAAGATGCAGCTTCCCCTGCCATTCATCGTCGGTTGCGACCTGGCGGGCGTCGTCGAGCGCTGCGGACCCGATGCCAGGCGTTTCAAGCCAGGAACGCGTGTTTGGGGAAGCAACCAGGGGCTGATGGGGCGGCAGGGGTCGTTCGCCGAATTTGCCACGGTCGAAGACAACTGGCTTTATCCTACACCCGAGAACGTGAACGACCAGGCGGCGGCGGCAATCGCGCTGGTCGGGATCACGTCGCATTTGGGGCTGGTCCGCTGTGCCCGGCTGGTCACCGGTGAAACGCTGTTCGTCAATGGTGGAACGGGGGGCGTCGGTTCGACCGTGGTGCAAATGGCCAAGGCGCTCGGCGCCAAGGTGATTACCACGGCGGGTTCGGCGGAGAAGGTTGCGGTCTGCCTGGCGTTGGGGGCCGACCGTGCCCTGAACTACAAAACTGACGACATCGACGCGGCCATCCGCGAGTTTGCACCGCAAGGCGTGAACGTCTGGTGGGAGACATTGCGTGAGCCGAATTTCGAGCGGGTCGCGCCGCTCTTGGCGATGCGCGGACGGATGGTGCTGATGGCCGGGCGCGAAGCGCGGCCGGTGTTTCCCGTCGGGCCATTCTACGTCAAGGATTGTTCGTTGCACGGTTTCGCCATGTTCAACGCCTCACCTGACGAGCAGCGGGCCGCCGCCGTCGACATCAACCGCTGGTTGGCCGGCGGCCAGCTCAAGCCCAGAGTCGACCGCGTCCTGCCGCTGGCGAATGCCGCCGACGCCCATCGATTGCAAGAAGAAAATACATTGCACAAAGCGGGCACGCTGGCGGGCAAGATCGTTTTGGAACCATGATGCCTTCGGAGATCGTCATCGTTAAGCCTGGTACGCATGGCCGCCCCGAATGTCGTCAAGCCCCAACGGGGCGCGCTGGACATCGTTGCGCGTACCGCCGTTTAAAGAACCGGAACGACACCTTCAAAGTTGCCTTGAGCCATGCCTGATTTTCCTCCTCGATCGCCGCTCAGGCTGGCGGTGTTGATCTCCGGCGGCGGCACGACGCTCAAGAACCTGATCGCCCAGATCGGCGCTGCGAGCCTCGATGCACGGATCGAGTTGGTCGTATCGAGCAACCCGGCGGCCGGAGGGCTAGGCTTCGCGCAAGCGGCCGGTATCCCAACGGCGCTGATCGAGCGAAAGAACTTCGCCTCAGTCGGCGATTATAGCCAGGCGGTGTTCGACGCTTGCCGCGGCGCCACGCCCGACGTGCTCGTGATGGCAGGGTTCTTGAAGTTCGTTGTCATTCCGGCGGACTTCGAGTGGCGCGTGGTCAACATTCACCCCGCGCTCATTCCGGCCTTTTGTGGCAAGGGTTTTTATGGCCGCCGTGTCCACGAAGCGGTGCTCGAATATGGGGCCAAGCTCTCCGGCTGCACGGTCCATTTCGTCGACAACCAGTACGACCATGGACCGATTATTTTGCAGCGCGTGGTGCCGGTGCTCGACGACGACACCCCCGATTTGCTCGCCGCGCGCGTATTCGACGCCGAGTGCGAGGCGTACCCGGAGGCCTTGCGATGGATTGCGTCGGGGCGGCTGCGGGCCGCAGGACGGAGAGTGGGGAGGCGCAAGGAGTGAGGGGTGGCGTGGTCGAATTCACACCTCACCCGTTTCCACTCCCGCGTTAATCTCCGCGCGCGTCGGCAACGACGGCTGCGCGCCGCGGCGGGTGACAGCGATGGCGGCGGCGCGATTGGCCCAGCGCGCGGCCTCGGCGAGCGAACGCCCTTCCGACAATGCGACGGCCAAGGCACCGTTGAAGGCGTCGCCCGCCGCCGTGGCGTCGATCGCCCGCACGGACTCGCCGGAAATTGTAATGATTTCGTTGTCGTCGACCACCAGGCAGCCGGCAGGTCCCAGCGTGATCACGCACTTCGCAAAGCCAAGCTCCCGCAGGCGCCGGGCATGTTCCGCCGGTTTGGCCGCCGCGGTCGCAGTTTCGAGGGCGACGTGTCCGGCGAGCAGGGCGGCTTCGCCTTCGTTGGGCGTGATGACGTCAACCCAGTGGGCCAATTCGTCCCGGCCCAGCGCGCCGTCGGCCGGAGCGGGATTAAGAATCGTGATCAGCCCAGCTTCTTTCGCGCGCCGCAACCCTCGTTCGACCGTCGCCAACGGCGACTCGAGGTTCGTGAGGAACACGGCGGCGGAACGGAACACTTCGTCGGGAATGGCGTCGACATCGGCGGCTGTCAAGTTGCGATTTGCGCCGGAGGCAACACTGATCAGGTTTTCGCCGCGATCATCGACCAGAATCAGCGCCACGCCGGTGGCCTGACCTGGTTCGGCGCGAATCAAGTTCGTGAGCAGGTTCTCATGCCGGAAGCCGTCGAGCATTTGCCGGCCATAGTCGTCGTCGCCAACGGCGGCGATCAAGACCACCGGCTCGCACGCGGCGCGCGCGGCGGCTACGGCCTGGTTGGCCCCCTTGCCGCCTGCCGCCTGGAAGAACTCGCCTCCCAGCACTGTTTCGCCGGGCTTAGGCAGGCGCTGACCACGCACGACAAGATCGATGTTGACCGAGCCAAGCACGATGATCCGGGGTGTGGCGGAAGCCATTTTTCAGGTGCCAGAAAACGGCGGAGCCCCACAACAAACTACGGCCAGGCCGCGGAGTCGTCAAACGGTCGTCCCGTCGTCGTCACCGATCGCGGAGCGCACTGGTGCTCGGCCGCGACGCAGGAACCACGGCCGTGGTGGTCCGACAATCGCTTCCTTCGCATCCGCGTCGCGATGCATGCTGGGCGCGAAGATCGTCAGCGCCGGCAACGAGATACCGGTCAAGCGAGTGACGACATACCGTGTGCCGTGAGCGCCCGTTTCGCGAATGCCCAGCGCCAAAGCGGCTGAGACGAGCCGCAGGACGAGGCTCGCGCCGAAGGCCCAGTGATAGTTGATCCATTGGGCGCCATGCCAATCGAGTCGCCAGTCGTTCGTGGCTGCCAGAACGGCACCCGCCGCGATTGAAGTGATGCCGCCGATCAGTCCGGCGAAGGCTGTGCCGGCGGCAATGAACATCGTGCGATTCTCACGTGGAGAATTCTTGAGCAGGAAGCCATTGTTCGCGATCGTAATCCCCGAGTTGAGGAATGCGTCGATCATGAAGGGCGGAATCAAGAGCCAAAAAGTCCAGGTCGGATCGCGCGGCACGATCAACAGCGAGACCATCACGATCGACTTGAAGGCCGTGCAGAGAATCAGCACGGGTCGTTGCCCATGCGCGTCGACCAGCGCCCCGAACTTCTGCGAACAAAGCGAGCCGCCGACCCATGAGATGGTCCAGAGCAGGAGCACGTGGAACAAATCCATCCCCACGTAATCGAGCAGATAAAGGCTGATGAACGGCGCCCCGACCATGCAGGCCAGGTTCCAGAAACACGAAAAAAGGATGAAGCTGCGGAAGTCCCGGTGGCGGAATGGTGCCGCCAAGGCTTCGCGTAAGCCGGGGGTTGTTTGCCGATGGAGAGGCGGCTCCTCGACGCCGATGAAGAGCAGGATGTCGGTCACGCCCAGCACAACCGCCAGGGCCATCACGATGCTGAACGACGCACGGATGTCGATACCGCTCTTGAAGTAGAGCAGGGCCACCAACATCAGCGAGCCGGCCGCGCTCCACTGAGTCCAGCGATGGCGAAGTCCCCAGAAGCGGCTGAGTCCCTGGTGCGGCAAATAATCGCCCATCCATGAAAGCCACAAAGGCGTGCTGAAATGAAGCAGCGCCTGATTGGCGGCCGTCAGAGCCACCAGCAGCCAAACCCAAACCAGGCCCGACGTGTCGGGCAAAAGCCACGGTCCGATGGCCAAAGGAAGGTAAACCAGCCGCTGGGCGATGGAAACGACGAACCAAAGCGGCTTGCGACGGGCAAAGCGGCCGGAAACCAGCGCCGCGATCAATTGAACGAAGAAGAGCAAAATGGGCAAAGCACCCAGAATACCCACATGTAGCCCAGTCCCCCCCATCGCCCGCGCGAATTCGACGGAAGCCGGTGAAAGTACCAATTGCACATGCGCCGTGCCCAGGCAGGCGCCGACGACGATCACTTTTTTTGCGTTCTCGAGATTCAGCACGACAACAATGCGACTTTCCTGTCTTCCGCGGGAAGCAGCCGCGGGCCACTTTACGTGGGGCCACAGGCGGCGCAAGACATGAGTCGGCCGGATTTTATGCAACGCCGCCTACGACGGCTGGCGATTGTCGGCCGCATCCATGAACGGGCGGAGGATACCGCAAACCGCCGGGCAAGCAAAGAGAACTTACGCCGGCATTAGTCCGCCTTTTCTTCGGCCGCGCTGCGGCGCATGTAAAGCGGTACGAGCCGCCAGGCGTCGTCCGACTCGCCGGCGGCGAACCGGATTGCGGCCAATCGCCCCACCGCGGCCGCGGTGGGATACCAGAAATCGCTTTCCACACAAGTTCGTCCGGCCGGCACACCCTGAGCGAGTTGCGACAATGCAGGACCACTGACAAGACAGCCCTCCGGGAGCGATGCCAGCCAGTCGCCGCGTTGGACGATTGCCGTGTCGCTCGCCCATTCCATCGAACCCGTGGCGCCGCGTTGAAAGGTGACCGCGAACAACTCGCCGCGCTGGGCGTCGAGGGCCACCGCAAGTGTCTCGCCCGGCACATTTCCCGGAACTTGTGCGGCGACGACCTCCAAAGTATTCAACCCGATCGCTTTGGCACCCACGGCGTAAGCGAACGTTTTGGCCGTGGTGACGCCAACACGGAGACCGGTAAATGAGCCGGGCCCAACCGTGACGGCCAGCAACTCGACGTCGCCCGCACGCCAACCGCACTCGATCAGCAAGTCGCGGATTGCCGGCGCCAGCGAGCGAGCGCTCCGCTGCTCGGGATTCAGTGGCAGTTCACGCAGGAGCGTATCGCCAGCCAGCGCTGCCACACTGCCCGACATTCCACTCGTTTCCAGCGCCAGGATTCGCGTTTTCCCCATGTTCGCCTCCCAATTTCTGCCCCTTGGCAGCCCAATCCGTCGCTTAATCCCGTACAAGCGATCAATTTCACGGGAGACCATACCATGTTGTCGCGTTGGAATTCGGGAAAAAAGCGGAAATTGGGGCGTCGCGCGGGAAAATCGTCGGGACGCCGCCCGCTTGGCCAAGGTTTCGAGGGCAGCATCGAACGCCTTGAAACACGCGACCTTCTGACCCAGTATACCTGGATCGGTGGCAACACGGGCGATTTCAACACGGCAGCCAACTGGCAGGGATCGACTCCGACCGACCACAAGGTGCCCGGCCCGCACGATACGGCCTTCATCCAGCAGACCAACGTCACCGTCACGTCGAACAAGGCGGTCGAGGTGCAGGGGATTGATTGCAACGGCACGTTGGAACTCGACGCCGCCACCTTCAAGGTCGACGACAACAATCCGAACATTTCGGGAATCACCACGCTCAACATCAAATCGGGCGCGACATTCGACGCCAACACCAACGGGGCCATGGTACTCACCAACGGCGACTGTGCCGGCGCGCTCTCGATCGAAAACGCCGCCAGCGTTTCGATCAAGGGAAACATGAACTTCCACAACGCCAGGCTGTCCGGACAAGGCGAACTGGTCGTGTACAACAACCCCACCGGCGTGGTCGAATTCAGCGGACCTGTCGACGCCACGGGCCTGACCGGCACGCTTGTCGTCAAACAGGGACCGGGGGCGCCCTTTAGCACTTTGGCCATCGATTCCAACGTCCACTTCAGCGTCGCGAATTTCGAGCTCGATAATGGCGGCGCCGTGACAGGGGCCGGCTCACTGACGGTCACCAAACAGTTCAACGTCAGCGGCGGCAAACTTGACGTGCAGCAATCGACCGTGGCCTCCTCGGCGACGCTGACCATCAGCGGGCCGAACCCGCTCACGCTGGACGGTAGCACGCTCACGAATCTTGGCACGGCCAACTGGAATGGGGGCGACCTCGACCTCAACGCCGCCACGATTGACAACGCCTCCGGCGCGACTTGGAAAGACAGCAGCTATTACAACAGCATCACCGGTACCGGCACGTTCACCAACGAGGGCTCGTACAACAAGCCGACCCAAAGCAGCACGACCGTGATTTCGGCCAACTTCCACAACACAAACACGGGAGCGGTCTCGGTTGGTGCCGGCACGCTCGAATTTGAGCCTGGTACGAACCAGGCCGACAGCGCCGGCGCGATCACAGTGGGTCCCGGTGTTTTGGATATCGCCGATGGCACGTTCGCGCTCGCGGGAGGCTCGATCAGCGGCGGTGGGTCGATCTACATTGTCAACGGCGGCACGATTCACGTTACCGGCCCGGTCGCCGATACCAACACGGGCACGCTCTTTATCGCGCCGGGGCCGAACCAGGCCTGGCTCACGGTCGACCAAAACTTCGCTGTGCCACACGTCGAGCTCGACGGTGCCGGCATGCTCAACGGAATGGCCAATCTGACCGTCATCAACAACATGAACCTGGCCGGCGGGACCATGGCCGGACCGGGCACCACGACGATCGCCCCGGTCGCCACACTCACCATCACCGCCGGTGGTACGCTCAACCAGCGCACGCTGAACAATGCGGGCACCACCGCCTGGAACGGCGGCAATCTTCGGCTGGCTGCGGCGACGGCGATCAATAACTTCGGTGCCTGGCAAGACAACGGCGACCACGAATTACTCCCCTTGGCCGGTGTCCAGGGGGGCCTTGTTGCAAACTCCGGCAGCTACGCCAAGACCGGCGGTAGCGGAACGAGCTCGATTCAGGTTGCGTTCAACAATAGCGGCTCGGTCGCGGTCAACACCGGCACGCTCGAACTTCAAGCGCCCCAGGGCACCGACGACGTCAGCACCGGTTCGTTCGCCCTGACAGGCGGCAGTCTGTCGATCGACGCCGGCGCGCTCGACCTTAACGCCGGCACGAAATTCACAGGCTCCCGCGCGTTAGTAATCGGCTACAACGGCACGTTGAATGTCAATGCCAACGTGCCCGTCGCCGGTCCCGTGACGAACAACGGTAACCTGGTCCTCGCCGCCGCCACGACGCTCGCAGTCGGCGGTAGTTACGCCCAGCCTTCAGGCACCCTGACCGTCGATATCGCTGGCAGCGCGGCCTTGGGCCAGTTCGGCAAGCTACCCATCGTCGGCACGGCCACGTTGAACGGAACGATCCAAGCCAAAGTGATGGGCGGATACGTGCCCGCGGGCGGACAAATCTACACGGTAATGAGTTATGCCAGTGAAACAGGTAGTCTCAACCTGGCCACGCCAAGCCCGTTTACGCTGGTCATCAATCCAACCAACATGCTGCTCAATACGCAAGCCGTCCAAAACCGGCAGTCACCCACCAGCAGTGTCAATCCATTGCCGGCCACCAGTCCATCGACTTTCACGGTCGCATGGACGGGGAGCGATGCAGGCGGGCCTGGAATCGCCTCCTATAACATTTACGTTTCCGACAACGGAGGACCATTCACACTCGCGCTCTCGCAGACCACGCTCACTTCCGCCACGTACAACGGCCAGCCCGGCCATACCTACGGCTTCTACAGCGTCGCGGTCGACAGCCAGGGGATGCGGCAACCGACGCCCGCCGCGGCCCAAGCCACCACGCATGTCGCCCAAGCCACCTTGCCTCCAACGGCCAATCCCGACACATTCGTACTCAGCCAACTCGGCCCTAACGCCGGCTCCGGAACGATGAGTGTGCTGGCCAACGACACTTCGGCCGACGGCCAGCCGCAACAACTGGTCGCCACGCTGGTCTCCAACGTTACGCACGGCAGTTTGACGTTCAACCCTAACGGCTCTTTCATTTATACACCCAATTCGACATTCCAGGGTATCGATCGGTTCACGTACGAGGTGAGCGAAGGCACCGCGATCGGCAATACGGTCACTGTCACCTTGCTCTCGTATCATGCCAGCCTGGTCGACAAGCTTTATCAGCAGGTTCTCCACCGCTCGGCTGAGGATGCGGGTTTGGTGTCTTGGACCTCCATGCTCGATCAAGGGGCACCGCTGGATGTCGTGGCGAAGGGAATCTTCACCAGTCCCGAGCGGCTCGATCCTTTGGTCACGCAGTTCTATGAGAATTACCTGGGCCGCGCCCCCGATTCGGGCGGCCTGTCGGCGTGGGTCTCCGACTGGCAGCAGAAAGGCGATTCCGATGACGTCGTGGTCAACATCCTCGCGTCGCAGGAATTCTTCAACGACGCGGGCGGCACCAACCAGGGTTTCGTCGAACTGCTCTATGAGCGCTTCTTGGGGCGCGCCGGAGAGGCAAGCGGTGTTTCGAGCTGGGTTGGCATGCTCAACTCGGGTCAGACGCGTCAGCAGGTCGCCAGTGATTTTGTGGGCGCCCCTGAGCGGCACGTCGAGCTGGTCGATTACCTCTTCGGAGAGTACTTCAAAGGCGTAACCCCGACTCCCGACCCGACGCCGTACGTAAACCTCTTGAACTCTGGTGAGACACAAACGCAAGTCGAGCAGGCCATCATCGACTCCACGGCCTACGACAACACGCCGCCTCAGCCGGCGCAGGGGACGGTCGGCACGGCGCTCTACCAGCACTAAGGCCCGACGTTTACGGGCGAGCGGCCTTCGGCGAATTCTTGATATTCCGGATTCGCACGTTGGCTTCAGCCGCGGCCGGGCTGCCGGTGAATTCCTTCATGACGCGCCGGTAGTAGCGCATCGCGGCGCTTCGTTCGTCGCGCTCCTCGAAGCTCGTTCCCCTGTCGAGCAGTCCTTGCGCGTGCGCATCGAAGCGCGAGGCATCGAAGTGCCGGCACCATTGGCAAACCGCCTTTTGCACCTCGCCGGGTGGAGCCCCTTCGGCCGGACCAAAATCGTTGCCCACTGCCATCGAAATGAGCGCCTGCCGGGCCGCGCTCCGCAAATCGGTGTCGCGGCTCTTCAACGCGCCAGCCAGCAACCACCCCAAATGCTTGCGGTCACCGGCGCCAAGCTTGTCGCGTTGTCGGGCCACCGACAGAGCGGCCTCGACTCGGCGCTCCAATCGGACATCCTCGAGCTCGCGGGCGATCCTTTCACCATGAATCGACGTGCCGCGGGCGACCGCCGCCCATTGCTCCCAGATCGCCTTCACCTGCGAAGCATAGGGAGCCGTGGTTGGCACCTCGCGTCCCAGGTTGTCCACGGCATAATCCAACAACGAACGGTCGCGATTCGACGACAGGGCCGATTGCAGCTTGTGCGAGATCACCATTATCGGGCAGCTCGCCCGGATCAAGGCCGCCTTGTTCAAGCCGCGGACCAAAGCCGGGATCGACTCTGGGCCGAGTGCCTCGAAGTCGCGCTTGGCGCGCCTGCCCGCCTCGCCCGGCAAGCGGCCGATGTCGAACGCAATGAACCGATCGACGATCTCATCGAGCCGCCGTTGGTCGACGGCCGGAGGCGGGGCGCGGGTGGTGTCACGGGGCGCGAGCCCAATTGGCATTTCCGACAGTGACGTCGCGATGGTCTCGGTGCCCACCTCCTTCGGCACCGCGAGAACGATGTCATTGGGTTTTCGGCCTGTTGCATCGGCTGGCACGAGCGAAGACGGTATCGCGCCGTCGAGCCCGACGGTGGCGGGCGGCTGCGCGCGCCGTTGTTCGGCATCGTCGGCAAACGGATCTTTGTCGTCGTCGAGCACTTGCCGCGAGTCGTTTCCTTCATCCGCCCCTTCGTCGCGTGGGACATCGACGTTGAGGATCGTCATCTCGAGTGGCGCTTCGTCGACGTCGGAAAACGAGGCGACGATCGCCACCAGGTAGCGCCGCGTCGCCGGTTGCGCGACGAGCGAACCGAGCACGACGACCACCAGCAGGTGCAAGAGCATGCTTGCCAACCAGCAGGGCATTTCGCGCCGTAGTTGCGCCGCGACGCTTTCGCGCCGCGTCTGCCTACGGGCCGCGATCGGTATCTTCGGCAACTTGGGGAGCACGAATTGCATCTGGGGTGCCGACGCGGTTAGCGCCTTGGCGCGTGGTAATCGCCTGGTGCGCGAGCCGTCGCTGATGGGTCTATGCTTCGCCGCGGCAGGCGGCGCAGACTTGGCCAGGACAGGCTGCGCGGTATTGGTGACGGCGGGCTGCGCGGTGTTGGTGACGGCGGGCTGCGCGGTTGCCGCCAAACGCCGCACCGCGGCCAGCTCGGATATCGACTTCGACGTTACCTTCAGCGGCGGGCACACCGACGCCGGTTCGTGCGGCTCGGGTGAGCGCGCAACGACATTCTTCTCCCGCATGGCCGGCCTCCTCGAAAAAGAAAGAGTTCCGCTTCAACGGTCCACGCTGCAATACGCGCGGTACGAGGAATGACGCGAGTGATGTGAACGTTCCTCTGTTCCTACCGCATCCGTCAACATATCGGTCGCCTGCCGAAAGTCAATCTTTTTCTTGAAAAGAAATTCTGGCCACCATTACCGACGTCCTGCGAATCAGCCGAGCGTGCACCGTCCAGGGCAGGGGTTACGACACATTTCTCGACGCCGCAGCCGTCGCAAGCGCGATCGTAGGTTTCGATGCATGACATCCAGTTCGACATTCGAGTGGCTCCGATTGTGGTGGAGCGTCGTCCGATGGAGTGCGGAGGGAACGAGAAGTATAATGACCGTTCTCGCCTTTTGGGAAAAGATCCGTGCCGCCGCCTCCCCTCTTGCCCTGGATGAAGCGCTTGTTGTGGTTCGTCGGCGGCTACAACCTGTTGGCCGGCGTCGGCATGTTGGGCTTCTATCATGAAGGGTACAAGTTGCTGAGCGTGGTCAAGCCAGCTCTCAATTTGCCCATCCAGCTCGTCGGTGTATTTGTCGCGCTTTTCGGCGTCGGCTACTGGCTCGTCGCGGCAAACCCGATCGAAAACCGTAATCTGCTCATGCTCGGCTTCTGGAGTAAGGCTTTGGGGAGTGTGCTGGGGCTTTATTATTGGGGCGTTGGCAAGTTGCCGCCCGTGTTCATCATTGTCTTGTTCTTCGCCGACATCATGTACCTTCCGCCCTTCGCATTGATCCTCCGGAGGTTGTACCGGTTGCGGAAGGATGAAGGAAGGATGAGAGATGAGGGATGAAGGAGTGTCCACGCGCTACGCAATGGCGTTCGTCTCGCGTGCGTCGAATTGGCGGGCTGGTGGAGGCGGCAGGTTACGCCCCGTTGGGGCTTACGACCGGGGGTGTTTCCGTTTTCCCAGGGCTCGCGCCCTAGGCTGTCGAATGACGCCGCGTTGCGGCTACGCTGGCGCGCCGCCGACGGCCCCACTTCGCACCGGCCGAGCGCCTCGCGACGACGGATCGCGAAACGTCGCGATCAGGGCGGATCAAGAGGCGGGGATCCTGCTCCGAACGCGCCGCGTTGTGGTCATAGCTCTGGACGAGTGTAGCGCGGGGCCGGACGCCGGCCCCAACGGGGCCAAACTCGAATGCCCAGGGTGAAACCCTGGTTGTTCTTTGGCCGCGACGGGATGCTGTTTTGCCCCGTTCACGGGGCTTCGGCGCAGCCGTATTCGGCCCGGCGTTTACGCCGGGTTCGCAAACCGCGCAACTTAATTCTCTTCCAGCCCCGTTCACGGGCCTTCCGGAATGGCTTAAGCCGGACAATTGGTAAGCCCCGTGAACGGGGCTAAATATACAATAATCCGCTCCTATTTTTCCCGGCATGAATGCCGGGTCCATGACCGCTTCGCGGAAGGCCCCGTGAACGGGGCGATATGTCTCTCGCGACTTGTGTAGAACAACGGGGTGAAACCCTGGGTCCGCGCCAATAGATCCTCGTCGTAAGCCCCAACGGGGTGTGACCTGATTCGCTCGGCCGGTTCGCGCGTGTGCATGCGTCTCTGGGGCGAATACGATACGTCGATCACCATCGAGAGGGGTAAGTATCGACAAGACCCTGGAAAACAGGGCCAAAAATGAGTTGCCAATTGGCAACTCTCCGTCGTCTCTTGAAGGGCGACCGGAGGCACCTGAATAATGAGTGTTATTGTCGGGTTGGAAAACGGCCCCTGCGGAGCATCCAAAAGCGCATCAAAACCGGGCGCTTTGGCGAAATCCGAGCGCTTTTTTTTCGAGATTATACCTACCCATGGTTATACCTTGCCTGACCGGATTCCCATCTTATCTTGACTCCGAATGCGGAATCTGGGTAATAGTCCCCTTCCCGTATACGGTGGCTTTTCACCATCGACCCTTGAGAGATTTCGATGTTTCGCCGTGAACTTGGAGTCTGGCTGTTGACTCCCTTGCTTTCCATGACGTTGACAGGTTGCGCGTCGCCGTTTTACACCGATCGCGGCGCGTTGATTGGTGGAGTGGGCGGAGCGGGCGTGGGGGCGGCGGTCGGAGAGGCCGTGGGGCATCCGGGGGTTGGGGCCCTGGTCGGCGCGGGAGTTGGCACCGTCACGGGCGCTGCCATCGGGAATAGCATGGATCAGCAACAAGCCAGGAACCAGGCGATGATCGCCTCGCAGATGGGCCGGCCAATACCTCCCGGCGCGGTGACGATCAACGACGTGCTCGCCATGAGCCGCTCGCAGCTCGACGAAGACGTGATCGTGAACCACATCCGCTCCAATGGCGTTGCCCAGCCGCTGGCGGCCGGTGACCTGATCGTGCTCACCCAACAGGGTGTCAGCAAACGAATCATCGAAGCCATGCAGGCGTCGCCACCCTACCCTGGCGGACCGAACGTGGTGCGAGTGCCTGGACCACCGGGGCCGCCAGCGGTGCTGGTCGACCAACGGTATATCGGGCCACCCTATCCGTATCCATACCCCTATCCTTACCCGCCGCCACCGCCCGCTTATGGGTTCGGCTTCTCTTATGGCGTGGGAAGGCGCTAGTAGGGGAATTCGTGAGAATTCCGGACGTCAACGTGCCTAACGGAACTCTCACGCTATTGCGTCAACGCCGGCGTGCATTCCATAGCGCATTCTGCCTGGCCGGTCTGGTCCTTTCGCAGCCGCTTGTTGCCCAAGAACCCGGCCCAGCCTCGTTCGGCGACGAAAGGCGAGCTAACCGACCTCTCGGGCCGCTCGTCGATCCGCCCAGCAGCGACGACGATTCGGCCGCTTCGCTTCACGCTTATCACGAGCGGCTCACGGCTCAATATGGCGGCGACCACGAGATGCCGCTCGACGTGAAAGCGGCCTACCTCGGGTGGGAGCTGCGGCGCTATCACCTGACGCCCTACCATCAGTTTTACAATCGGGCCGTGCTGGCCGAACGGCCCGGCGAACGTCCCCAAGCGTTTCCCTCGCGCGACAGTTCGACCTGGAACGGCGCGCTGCTGGCCGCGGTGAGCCTTGAATACGCGACGACCAGAGACCGGCGGTTGCTTGGGGTCGCGGTGGAGCTGGTCCGCGGCCTGCACCTGTTCTTCGAGGTCACCGGCCAGCCGGGCTTGATGGCCCGCGCCGTCGCGCCGGCCGACGGACTGGTGCTCGACGAGTTGAAGGCGAACGTCTACACGGCCCCCGACGGCACGCGCTACTACCATCAGGACGACGCGGCAAAAGGGGGCTTCAACCAGATCGCATGCGGTTATGCGGCGCTGATGATCCACATCTATCCGGAATTACCGCCGGAAATCCAGAAGCTCGCACGCGACGACATCGCGGCCATGGTTCTGCACCTCATCGATCATGGCTACCGCGCGACGGCCCACGACGGCCGCCCGACGACTTACGGCGACCTGCGCCCCTTGATCGGCTCGATGAGTGTGCCGTTCAACGCGCAAGTGGCGTACCTGATCGTGGCGCTGGGTTACTCGTTTCCGCCTGACGACCCGGCTTCATCTGAGCGGATCAGGGCCGAATTCGTCCGACTCCGCGGCACGCACCATGTTTATTACGAGCACCGCTTGGGGGCCTTGGTTCTGCCGCAGAAAATCGGCGGTAGTCGTCTGGTCAAAGGAATGAACGATCGCTTTCATGTCACTACGGCCGCCTACTGGGGCTTGCAGTTGGAGTTCGACCACGCCCGGCGGCATGGTGAACCGCCGAATGGCAAATTCGTCAACCAACTGGGCCAGACGCTCTATTGGAGCATGGATTACCTGCACGATCAGCACAACGCACTCTTGAGCTTCCTGTGGGCCGGGCTGGTCAGTGATCCGGCCGTGTTCGACACGATCGTCGAGTCGCACCCCAACACGGTCCACGGCCAGATCGAGCAGGCGCTCGTGGAAGGCGTCGAGCAATTGCGGCGCTATCGGCTCGACCGCTGGGTGCGACCCGGCCGCGTGGTCGAAACGGACCGCGCCCAATGGTGCGATACGCAGGCGCCGGACGACAATTATTGGAAGTGCAACCCGCGCCTGGTTTTCGAGCCGACCGGCCCGGCAACCAACGTCTATTATGCCGGGCTCGACTATCTCTATGCCTACTGGTCGCTACGGTACTTTAGACTCGACCGGCATCCGTCGCTGGTGAAACTCAATTTGCCCGTCCTGCCGCGCACGCCGGGTTTGGACGTGCCATAACGGACCTTTTTCGGGCCCTCGACTGGCATGGTGGTGGCCGAAGCTCCTCGCACCCGCATCCATCGCATTCGTCCGAGCCTACCGCGACTCGATCTCCACTCGTCCCCAGTAACCAAATTCCCAAGCCCATTCGTTGGCCTGGTTCAGTAGCTCCAGGTCGACCTTTTTCCCCGCCAAGGGCGTCAGGTCGATCACGACCTCGACCCAACCATCCTTGGCGGTCTTTGGTCCGACGATTGACTCGTGCAACTTCATGCCGTTCGCCTTGACGATCAGCTTCCAGTCGCCATTCGCGTCGTGCGAAACGTCGACGATCAGCTTCGATTGCTTCCCCGTGGGCACCTCGACCGTCGTCTTGAGCACGCAAGGTCTGCCGCGGTCGATGGGGTGCGTGCGCAGTACGCCCGGCCGACCAAAGTGTTCGGCCAGAATTCCGACGCCACGTTCGCCGGAACCGTTGATCGTGAATCCAGGGGCGACCTCGCCGATCGCCGTGTTGAATTCCGCCGGGTCGGTCGTTTCGCGAGGCTCAGGTGCGCGCACGCCGGGCAATTGCCTGGCGCTGGGGTCGCCGGGCGGTTTGTCGAGAGTGATGAACGCGAACAGGTCGGCGATCTCTTCCGGCTTGAGTTGTTTCTCCAGATCCTCCGGCATGAGCGACAGTTTGCTGACTTCCATCTCGTCAATGTCCCCACGGGCGATCGTCTCCAACTTGCCCCCTTGCACCTTGAGCACGACGCGCTGGTCGTTGTCCTCCGCCAATAGCCCGGTGACGACGCGACCGTCTTCAGTAATCACCGTGCGGGCTTGATAACTGGCGCCGATCACGAGGCTGGGGTCGAACACGTTCGACAAAAGTTGCTCGAACGTGCCGCGGCCGTTCACAGTGATGTCCGGTCCCACCTCCTGCCCCTCGCCGTGAATCTTGTGGCACTGACCGCAGACCTTCTTGAACACCGCCTGGCCCTGTTGCGCGTCGCCGGGTGTGCGGCGAAGCATCCCCCGCATCTGGGCGATTACCTGCTCGCGCTGGGGGCTTCGCTCCGTGCGGAGCGTACCCCAGGTTTGACGCACCTGTTCGACCAAATCGGCGTCTTTGGCCGACAGGAGCTTGCGAACCTGGTTCAGGTTCAAGGCGTCGGCGGGCAACCGCTTGTCGGCGATCGCGGCCAAGACTTGTTTGCTCCAGACGGCGCGGCCGGTAAGGAGCTCGATCGCTTGTGGCTTGACATCGGCCTCGAGCATAGGATACGCGGCCAACACGATCTCGGCCACGCGCGCGTCTTCGAGCCGGCCGAGTGAATCGAGCATGCGGCGGCGGAGCTCCAGCGAGTTTTTCGTGGCGTCGGCCAACTCCTGGCCCACGGCGTCGAGCAATTCGGCGTCTCCCGTGGCGACCAGCGCGTCAAGGGCTTGCAGCCGCCGCGCATCGGGCCGCTGCGATGAACCGAAAGCGGCACGGGCGGCCTTCAGACCGGCGGGATCCTTCCAACTGGTCGCCAGCAGTACCGCATCCAGATACAACAACTCGTCTTCCGGATCGGCCAGCGCCTCGGCCACCAAGGGCCCCAGCGCCGTGCGCAGTTCGTCCAATCGTTCGCCGGCGATTTCACGGCTTTGCACCTTAGCGGCCAGGATCGACAGGCACCTTCCCGCCATGGCAGGTTCGGCGTTGCCGGGCTTCGAAAGCAACTCAAGCAATGCGACGATCGGCCGCGGATCGGGATTTTGACGCCCCAGAATTCGCTCTACCGCGCGCGGCATGATGGCCAGCAGGTTCGACGCTTGCTCCAACCGCACTTTGTTACCGACAAGTTGGAGAAAACGTTCGCTTTGTTCGTCCAACAACGGATGAAGGTTCTGCCAGACGATATGTGGAATCAACTTGTCGTCACCGCAGCCGGAAAGCACGTCGAGCAATAATGGCATCGCGTCGACGCCCTCCAGCTTCCGCGCGGCGATCGCCAGTTGCAGTTGCACGTCGCGCGATTCATCGCCGGCCAGGGCGACCACGTGATCTCGCAAATCAGCAGCGACTTCGTGTTGGTTGCCCGCCGCGCGCACACCCCAGGCTCGAATGCCCGTGTCGCGATGGCCAAGCAGTTTGGCGTGGAATTCAAGGTCGAGCGGGCCACAGCCGATCAAGGCCCAGAGGGCATGCATTCGCGCCTTGCGCGGCCGGCCGTCGTCGAACACGAAATCTTGCAACTTCACTCGCGTCGACGGCTCATTACTTTCCCAAAGCAGTCGCTGGGCCAGGTCGCGAATGAATAGATTTGGGCTGGCTAACCGCTCGATAAGCTGTTCGTCGGTCGCGTGGGACAGGTCGAATGGTTCGGCGCGTGGCGTGGCGTCGTACCGCACGCGGTAGAGTCGCCCTTTGAGGCGGTCGATTCCCTTGGGATCGCGGTTGGCGTCCTGGTAGCAGTGGTAACGATCGTACCAGTCTAAGACAAAGAGACAGCCGTCGGGACCGGTCTTCTGAACGACCGGCATGAACCAGGCATCGTTGGCGGTGAGGAAATCGTCGTTGGGTGTGGCGAAGTACGAAGAGCCATCGCGCGCGAGCGTGTCGCTATTGATGCAGTTGCCGTGGATGTTGCCCATGTAGAGCTTTTCACGGAACTCGGCCGGATAGGCGTCAGAGTCAAAATAGTGGATGCCACAATAAGCCGCTTGCTGATGCTTGTGCTTGACGATCGAGTCGAGCTTCCATGTGAAGGGCGGATATGGTCCGCCCTGCCGATGGTAATAGCCCGTCTCGGTCAGGTGCCAAAGGTGGTCGATCACGCACGCGCTCACGAAAGCACTCCCCTCGCCGTCGAACGCCACGCCCCATGGGTTACTGGTACCCTGGGCGAAGATCTCGAAATCGCGCGTGCGAGGGTGAATGCGGAACAAAGCGCAGGTGAAGTCGTAAGTCCGCCCGCGGTATTCGACAACGCTGCGGTTGAATACCCCATTGAGGCCGTAGAGCCAACCATCAGGACCCCAGGTGAGCGAGTTGGGCAATTCGTGAGTGTCGTCGCGACCGAAGCCGGTGACGACGACTTCCCGCAGGTCGGCCTTGCCGTCACCGTCGGTGTCTTGCATGAAGAGGATGTCGGGGGCGTTGGCCACCCATACGCCTCCACCTCCAACGGCGATGCCCGACGGGATATTAAGCCCCTCGGCAAAAACAGTGAATTTGTCGGCCTTGCCGTCGCCGTCCGTGTCTTCCAGGACCTTGACGCGGTCCTGACCCGGCCCGGCTTCACGGCGGGGGTATTCGAGGCTTTCCGTGATCCAGATCCGGCCGCGTTCATCGAACGTCATCGCCACCGGATTGACGATCTGCGGCTCGCTGGCCACCAGCTCGACGCTGAAGCCCTCAGGCACACGCATCTTGGCAATCGCCTCTTGCGGCGTCAGCGCAGGGCCGGGCGGGCTCTTTTGGCCGTGAGGAATGGGTACATTATCGTCGGCGAGGGCGATCGCAAACGAATGCGAGAGCAGCGCGCCGGCGAACAGCCAATTTAGGGCGATCGATCTCATGCGATTTCTTGACATTGCACCAACATGTATTTGTTCCGCTCGATTTGGATTATGAGCCCGACGCCGCGGCACGGCAATCGTCTCGACGGAATTCTTCAGATCGTGCGACGACTGGCTCTTGGCCGTCGCAAGTAATCCGGCGACAGTCGATCATCGCTCGAAGAGTTTCGCCGCCCGATCGGCCTCGCGAATGCCCGAAAGGTATGCGCCGTGGACTGTCGAGGGGAAGCGACGCGACGTCGCCTCGCCCGCGAAGAATAGGCGACCGCCAAGGGGCTCGGCCAGCCGCTCGTATTCCTCCGCGCTGACGCCCGCGGGAACGTGCGAATAGGCACCCAGGGCGTAAGGATCGGCGCCCCAGCGCGTGACGAGAAAATGGGACGGTTCGGGGATCTTTCGGCCAAACATCGTCCGCAACACATCATGTGCCGCCCGCACCACGTCACCTTCGGCGAGCTTTTCCTTCGCGCGGGCACGCCGTCCTGCAGAGACTGCCACGACGATCGGCTGGCCCGTCGGCGCCGCCAGGTTGACGAATTGCGGGAACTCCATGCAGCCGTCCGAGACGGAACCCAGGAAATCCACTTCCGGCGGCCAGAACCGGGAGGGATACCGCAGCACGATCTTGTTCACCAGGCCCATTCCCAGGCGATCAATTGCGGCGCGCTTTTCGTCAGGAAGGTCCGGGGTAAACCGCACACGTCCCGACTTCAACACTCCCAGCGGCAATGTCACCACGCCAAAATCGGCTGAGAATTTCTCACTTGCCGTGGAGGCACGGACACCGCGGGCGTCATAGTCGATACGCGTGACTTCCTGACCAAGGCGAATATCGAGCCCCTCCGCCAGGCGCTCGACCAGGCGGTCGTAGCCATCGACGACCAACAGGTCGTCCCAGGGAGCCGCGAGGTGCTCATCAAAATGGCGAAGCGAGAGCTGATCCAAGTCGGCGCCGTACTCGCAAACCTGCGTGGCCAGGGCCCAGTCATATTCGCGAAGTTCCTCGGCACTGGTCGATTTCGATTCCAACTCCCGGCGGATGCCATCGACCAGCGTCGAGCCGGAGGGAAGCATATCGGCATGCTCCTGCGCGTGGATCAGCAGATCGTCGCGATCGCCGAGCAGCGTTTCGACGTCGCGTTGCCTCCAGCGCGTGCCATCGGGATCGTAGAGTGCCCACGATTCGTGGTCGGTGGGTCTTGTCGCCAGTTTCCATTGACGGGCAAGCGCGACCACTGGGTTCGTCGACGCTACCTCAAGCCAGGCCGCTCCCAAGTCGACCGCCCGACCCACTGAACGGTCGGTCCAGATTCGCCCCCCAATTCGTTTTCGCGCCTCGAGTACGACGACGTCGAAGCCACCCGCCTTCAAACCACGGGCCGCGGCGATTCCGGCCATGCCTGCGCCAACGACCAGCGCCATGCGCCCAGTCGACCGCCGCTGTCCGCCCGCGGCACTACGATTAAGCAACAGCTCATGCGCGGTTACCATCGCGATCGTCGAAAGAGCATCGCGGCGGCGCATGGTCACCAATTCTCACGGCGGGACGATTCGCAAATCCGCGAATGCTATTCGCCTGGTACGCTGGTCGGCTCCAGGACCACCGAGCGTACCAACCCTTGGCGTTCAACACGAAGTTCCAGTGGGCCGTTCGACGCGGCAATCAGCCGGGTGAGCTCGTCGGTCCCATGAAAGTCGGCACCATTGACCGCGTAAATGCGGTCGTTCGCGGCCAGTCCGGCACGCGCGGCCGGTGTGTCGGGAACGACGCGCGCCAGGACGACCGTGCCGGGCTCGGACTCGTCTTCTCGCCATGAAACGCCCAACTTGATCGGCGGACCGGTAAGCTCCACGACGACGTCCTGTGGGGTATCCATTCCCGCCCTTTCGATCCGGAGGTTCAGCGGTTCCTTGGCGGCCAGTACCCAAGAGCGAAGATCGGCCGCCGAGCGAATGGGTTCCGAGGCGAGCTCAACGAGCCGATCGCCGGCGAGAATGCCCGCCTTGTCGGCCGCCGAGCCGCGTGTAACCGCGACGACGCGCACGCCGGTGCTCTCCTCTGCTTCGCCTTTCGCGGTGGAGTCCCAACTCACTCCCAGCCGGCTGACCAATGGCGGCAACACGGGCACCGCTTGCAACTCGCCACGCACGGCGGGGCGAAAGCCGGACAGCTCATCTCGATCGGCCAATTCGCGGACGATTTCGAACAACAACCGCACGACGCGCTGGGTGCCCGGCAGGTCGAGTTTCTCTACGTCGTCGCTGGGACGGTGATAATCGTCGTGCAAGCCCGTATGCAGCATGAGCACGGGGATGTTGCGGCTGTAAAAGGAAAAATGATCGCTGTCTTCGCGCATATTCCAGACGAAGTCGATCAGTAGTCCCGAATCGCCGTTTTGTTCGCTCAAGGCCCGCCGCAATCCGCGAGCGGTCCGGCCGCCGTAGACCTCGATGCGCTCGTTGCGCAGTCGGCCGATCATGTCGAGATTGAATGCGATCTTCACCTGTTTCAGGGGGACCGTCGGGTGATCCACCCAGTGCTTGGAACCGAGCAACCCTTTCTCTTCACCGTCCCAGAGAGCGAACAAGATCGAACGGCGAGGGCGCGGATCGAGTTTCGCGAGGGCCTCGACCGTTTCCAGCAATCCGGCCGCGCCGCTGGCATTGTCGTCGGCGCCATTATGGATGAATCCGGTAGGCCCAAAACTATTCTGGGCGTTGCCATAACCGACATGGTCGTAATGAGCCCCGACGAGAACGTACTCGTTCTTCAAGTCTGGGTCGCTTCCCTCGATGATTCCAAGGATGTTGCGATATTGCGAACCGAACGATTGATAGTATCCCCCCTTTCCAGCGCCACCCGCCAGACTCTGCTTCTGGAATTCGCGGCCCAGGTAGCCTCCCGCCGCCTGCCCGCCCCGGCTTCCCGCCTCGCGTCCTTCAAGCGTGTCGTCAGCCAGGGCATAAATGTGCCGGCGGAGGTCTTGTACCGAGATGGATTCACTGGCGGCGACGGTCGCCGCTTCGTGGGCGTAGCTCTGTGCGGGAAACCCGGCAACCAGGCCCAGAGCGGCCAATGCAGCTTGGAATTGACGCATGGTGGATCTACTTCACCCGAGGGCTTACAGGGATCGTCGGAGAGAGCTGGGGTATATACACTCCCAAAGGCGATTCGACATAGATCAAGTTGGGAAGATCCCTTGCAGTACGCCGGAGTTTCCCTAAAATTCTCTCCAGACTACTGCTGGGCGCCTCAATACGGCGCTCGCCCGGAGAGGTGGCTGAGTGGTCGAAAGCGCGGGTTTGCTAAACCCGTGACCGGGTAACTGGTCCGCAGGTTCGAATCCTGTCCTCTCCGCTGTTCTCGGGCGGCCCTTCGCAAGTGACTTTTACTAAAGGACTTGCGAAAAGCCAATTGATTGGCACAGTCAACTGTGTCAAAAGTGTGCCAATCAACCCCATGGCCACCTCACGCCAGCCATGGATTCCGCCATCGGCACCGCGTAGGTCAACGCGGCCACCGGCCGGCCAAGGCCCAATCGTGGTTTGGTCGTGTGCCTCGACACCCTCCTTTGGATAATGTGGTTCAACCCGGCACCTCCGTGATGCTGGATGTCCCCACGAACGAAAGTCGCTTCATCTGCCGCTGCGCTTCCGCATCATGCAGATGGTAGTAATGACGGACCATTTTACTCTCGGCATGCCCCAACCACGCCATCACCACCTGCTCTGGCACGTTGTTGTTGGCACAGGTCGAACAGAAAAAATGGCGGAAGGAGTGGAGCCGGCCGTCGGCGAAGCCCACCTCGCCCTTGGGCGTGGGGAACCGCTTGGCCAGCGGCGCGAGCACGTCGGTGATTAGGGTCCGGCGCGCGATGTCGGGGCTCAGTGTTCCACCGCGAGGGCCATGAAACACCAACCCGTCCTTGGCCTGGTCACGGTGCTCCAAAATCTGACGCAGCTCAACATGGATCGGAAACGACCTGCTTCTGCTGTTCTTCGTTTCCCTTGCCTTCCGGCCCCTTGGCCGAGCACTACTGCTCTCGTCGGTCAGCTTGATCAGGTTCTTTTCCGTGTCGATGTCGGACCAGCGGAGCGAAGCCAGCTCGGAAATCCGCATCCCGGTGCAGGCCAACGCGGTGATCACCCCGCCCAGCCATACGATCTCTGGATTGGCACTGCAGTGCGCCACGATTGCCTTGACTTCATCTGGCCGCCAGCAGTAGGTATCGCTACCGGTTGGTTTGGTCAGCGACATCTTTATCCGGCACGATACCGGCAGGTGCCCGCCGTCGATCAGCCAGTTGATCGCCTGCTTGATGGTGGTCAGCTCCAAGAACTCCGTTCGGTACGCGTATCCCTCGCCGTCGAGCCACGCGGCATAGTTTTCCAAGAGACGCTTGGTGACGCCGTTCCAACTCGTCACTCCATTCCTCGAAGCGAACAGCAGGAATTTTTCAAACACGGCCTTGTACCGCTTGGGTGTTCCGGGCTTCGCGCCGCCTGTCACCCGAGGGCGTTTGACGTGCGCGAGGTACAGCTCATTGCCCTTTTCAAGGCCGAGCAAGGTCGACGCCGGTTCGTCGAGTAGGCGACGGTCGGCCAGCCCCAGCTTGACCGCCATGACCAGGTCGAGCCGCTGCACGCTGGCAATTGCTTCCTGGTAGTTCGTGGTCCCGAGCGAATGGCGTCCGACGGACGGTTTGTTCGAGCGGCCATCGGCGGTGTACATGCCGCCGCGCTGGCCGAGAAGCCAGACAAAGTGCTGGCCCACGATTCTTTCCTTGGATCTTTTTTTGGGCATGTTTTGGTTCCCAGCATGCGGTATTTCATGTGAAGTTCTTCCAGCGCGGAGTTGGTCCCCGCTGCCTGGATTTCGGATCGGTTGGGTTGTCGTCCAAGTTCGGCTCGCCCGCGGGGGTGGCGTCGGAAGACTCCGGACCTGCTACCGGCATCGCGCCTCGGGCGGTACCGTTCAAGGCCGCCAAGTCGATCAGAATCAGCGTGCGCGGGCCCCCGGGTTGGACAGCGGGCAAGCTCCTGTCGCGGATTCGACGACGAATCGTGCTCTCCGACCAGCCCGTGATTTGGCGGAATCTCTCGGGGGAGACGAAACGCTCGGCGGACGAAGCAAGAGCGGGGATGAGTCCAGATACGGATCGTTGCGAGCGCGCGCTGAGCCGTTCGACAGCGATCAGCGTGGCGGAGTCGGCAGTGCGCTGGGTCATCCGTGACTTCCCGTCCTGGGAACCTCGTTTTGCCCCTCTTGGGCAGATAAAGGCATTGTTGTGCCCAAGTGGGGCAGTGTCAAGAGGCGTCGTCTATTTTTTTCCGACGACCTTGTCGCAAATATGGCGAAGGTTCAAGCGAACCAGAGCGTTGGGCTCGTAGTCCTTGGCGAGCTTGGCATTGGTGCGAGGTTGCATCCAGCCGCTGTCGAATTTGGGGTCGTCGACCGTAATTCGAATGTTTACACCATCACCGAGCTCCGCAACTGCCGGCAGTTCGCGTTGAAGAACTGCTATCAGAATATCGCGACCGGTAAGCGGCTTTGGCGTGGCGAAACCAAGCAAAGTCTCAAGAAACTGCCGCACGGCAGCGCGGTGTAGTCCCGCTTCGAGAAGACTAGCGGCACAAGCAATTCCGAAGCCAGCGTCATCGGCGAACCTTCGCGGACGGCCCACTTCGTTTTCCGCAATTTCGAGTTTGAGGCCAGGAACCAGATCGTGGTCGATGACGTAGCGGAGTTTGCGCTGCGGCAATTGTGTTCGGCTCGCGAGAAGTTGTAGATCCATCGGAAGTCCCTGGCTTGATTGACCTATCTGGGCAAATTGTCCGTGCCTGCCTCAAGTTGTCAACGGTCATGGGGACAATGGTCTGGGTAATTCCCAGCATGGGTCAACGCAGTTGGTCACCGGTGGCCATCAATTCGTGATCGCCAAGTGTCACGACCGCCGTCGGCGCAATTCAGCATCGGCCCTCTCGACTAGGAGAACGACGTCCAACCGCGAACTGCGGCTGGATGCGCCAATGAATGAGCCGACAAGTACAAAATCACACAACACACTCTATACTACACACATATATTATGACACTAAACACCATAGTTATTTAGGCTGTAATTGCTAAACCGCTTCGCGTCAGAAATGATGCGGAGAGAGCAGATCGGCTTCGGCCGGTTGGCTAGGAGGCGGTCATGCCACGGTTTTGCTAGTCAACGTGCTCATAATACGGAGACGAGGTCTCTCTCCTGCCCCCTCAAGCTACTTTTCCATTTGACCTGAAAGCGAGAGACTTCGCCGTTTCCCAAGCGACCTCCCATCACGTTTCAAGAACCGTCGACGCCCTCCCAACCTCTCTCTTCCCTTCTGATCACTCCGCCACTGAGGTCACGCCATCGGTACGCACCAACCGGCCACCTGTCGTGACGATGATGAACTAGTCCACCATGCTCTCCAGGGCGTTGGCGGGCGGATCTGCCTCCTCTGCCACTCCGCCGATCGTCACTCCGTCTTGCCCAAGGACTGCCCTCGCCTGCTTCGGCCGTTGGTCGAATCCCTGTAGCGGAATGGCAGTGGCGATTCAATCCAATCAAATCGTATACGCCGTGCTTTCACGCCGCTAGGCCTTAAACAAGTATAGCCGGAACCCATTTCGAATGGGCGTGCCAAAAAAAGCTCGAAACCTCCGGCATTTTGCGGCAAGTTCTTGTGGGTGACAAAAAACACACCACAGAAGCACGGAGGG
>Ga0265313_10000968_pt1 | contig 28412 bp, 29 predicted proteins | sample 4123metaG_FD_203122 | JGI IMG/M metagenome (GOLD analysis project Ga0265313, IMG submission 203122) | Rhizosphere microbial communities from Carex aquatilis grown in University of Washington, Seatle, WA, United States - 4-1-23 metaG | ecosystem: Host-associated > Plants > Roots > Rhizosphere >...
CGCGCGAGGTCTTCCGCCATCTGGTGGAAGCCTTCCTGGCCAGCGGCGAGCCCGTGGGCAGCCGCACCCTGTCCCAGCGCCTGCCGCTGACCCTCTCGCCCGCCTCGATCCGCAATGTCATGGCCGACCTGGAGGCGATGGGCCTGCTCTATGCCCCGCACACCAGCGCCGGGCGCGTTCCCACCGAGCGCGGCCTGCGCCTGTTCGTGGACGGGATGCTGGAGATCGGCGACCTCGCCGCCGAGGAACGCGGCCAGATCGAAGCCCGGCTTTCGGCCAGCGGGCGGCGGCTGGAGGAGGTTCTCACCCAGGCCACGCAGATGCTGTCGGGCCTGTCGCGCTGCGCCGGGCTGGTGGTGACGGCCAAGCAGGACGCCGCCCTCAAGCATGTCGAATTCGTCGCCGTCGCGCCGGGCAAGGCGCTGGTGGTGATGGTGTTCGAGGACGGCCAGGTCGAGAACCGCATGATCGAGACCCCGCCGGGCCTGCCCGCTTCGGCCCTGTGGGAAGCGGGCAATTACCTGGGGGCGCGCCTGCGCGGTCGCACCCTGGACGACGCCCGCAAGGAAGTGCTGGCCGAGCTGGAAAGCGAGCGGGCGGCGCTGGACAGCCTCACCGCCAAGATCGTGGCCGAGGGCCTGGCCACCATCAGCCAGCCTTCATCTGATTCCGGGGGCGGCGGCCGCGCCGAGGAAAAGATGCTGATCGTGCGGGGCGCCGCGCATCTGCTGGACAGCGTCGAGGTGCGGGCCGACATCGAGCGGGTGCGCCATCTCTTCGACGATATCGAGCGCAAGAACGACCTGATCCGCCTGCTGGAGCTGGTCAAGGACGGCGACGGGGTGCGCATCTTCATCGGCTCGGAGAACCGGCTGTTCTCCCTCTCCGGCTCCTCCATCGTCGCCGCGCCCTATGCAAATGCCGCAGGGCAGATCGTCGGCGTCATCGGCGTTCTGGGGCCGACACGGCTGAATTATGGCCGCATCATCCCCATGGTGGACCATACCGCGAAAGTCATTGGACGATTGCTGGGTTAGGTAATAAAGAGGCCGTCATGAACGATAGCGACGAACCGACCCAACTGCCCGACTCCGAGAATCCGCATGCCGCCGAATTCGCCGTGCTGGAAGCCCTGAAGACGGAGAATGCCGAGCTCAAGGACCAGCGGCTGCGCGCCCTGGCCGAGATGGAGAATGTCCGCCGCATCGCCGCCCGCGAAAAGGCCGAGGCGTCGCAATATGCCGTGACCAAATTCGCCCGCGACATGCTGGGCATCGCCGACACTTTCGCCCGCGCCCTGGCCGCGGCGCCGCCCGAGCTGCGCGCCGCCGCCGACGCCCAGATCCGGGCGGTGCTGGACGGCATCGAGGCCACCGACCGCCAGCTGATGGCGACGCTGGAACAGCATGGCGTGAAGATCATCGACACCGCCGACGGCAAGTTCGATCCCAACCTGCATCAGGCCATCGCCGAAGTGCCGGGGAACGGCCGGCCGCCGGGCAGCATTGTCGATGTGGTGCAGGCGGGCTATCGCATCGGCGAGCGGCTGCTGCGCCCCGCCATGGTGACGGTGGCGAAGAAAGAAGCCGGCGGGCCAAGCATCGATACAAAGGCATAAGGGGGGATCGCTATGTCCGACCTCAAGCTTGTCGTCGCCGGCGCCTCCGGCCGCATGGGGCGCACCCTGATCCGCGAGATCGCGCAGGGGTCGGGCATCACGCTGTGCGGCGCGCTGGAGGCCGAAGGCCATCCCAACCTGGGCATGGATTCCGGCGCCCTGGCGGGGATGCAGCCCAACGGCATCAAGCTCACCGCCGATCCGCTGCCGGTGATCGCCGGCGCCCAGGGCATTGTCGATTTCACCACCCCGATGGTCTCGCTGATGCTGGCCGACCTCGCCGCCCAGGCGCGCATTGTCCATGTCATCGGCACCACCGGCTTCGACGCCAGGGGGGAGGAGCGCATCAAGGCCGCCGCCCGCCATGGCGTGATCGTCAAGTCCGGCAACATGAGCATGGGCGTCAACCTGCTGGCGGCGCTGGTGGAGAAGGCGGCGCGCTCGCTGCCCGGCTACGACATCGAGGTGCTGGAAATGCACCACCGCAACAAGGTGGATGCGCCGTCCGGCACCGCCCTGCTGCTGGGCCAGGCGGCGGCCAGGGGCCGCGGCATCGCGCTGGAAAAGCATTGGGTCAAGGCGCGCGACGGCCACAATTTCGGGGCGCGCGAGGACGGCGCCATCGGCTTCGCCACCCTGCGCGGCGGCACCGTGGTGGGCGAGCATTCGGTGATCTTCGCCGGATCGGGCGAGCGCATCACGCTGACCCACACCGCCGAGGACCGCACCATCTTCGCCCATGGCGCGCTTGGCGCCGCCAAATGGGGCCATGGCCAGAAGCCCGGCCTCTATTCCATGACGGACGTTCTGGGTCTGTGATGCCGAAGCCTTTCACCCGGCAAGAGGTGGAAGAGTTTTTCGCGCGGCTGAAAAAGCAGAACCCCTCGCCCAAAACCGAACTGGAATACACCAACCCCTACACCTTGCTGGTGGCGGTGGCGCTGTCGGCCCAGGCCACCGACAAGGGCGTCAACAAGGCGACGAAAGCGCTGTTCCAGAAAGTTCAGACGCCCGAAGCGATGCTGGCGCTGGGCGAGGCGGGGCTGACCGAAGCCATCAAGACCATCGGGCTTTATCGCGGCAAGGCGAAGAATGCGATCGCGGCGGCGAAGATCCTGGTCGAGAAGCATGGCGGCCAGGTGCCGAGGAACCGCGAGGCGCTGCAGGAACTGCCCGGCGTCGGGCGCAAGACCGCCAATGTCGTGCTGAACGTCGCCTTTGGCGAAAAGACCATCGCGGTGGACACGCATATTTTCCGTGTCTCAAACCGCGCCGGCCTGGCGCCCGGCAAGGATGTCCTGGCGGTGGAGCTGGCGCTGGAAAAAATCGTGCCGGACAAATATGCCCTGCATGCCCATCACTGGCTGATCCTGCATGGACGCTACACCTGCATCGCCCGCAAGCCGCTTTGCCCCACCTGCGTGGTGCGCGATCTCTGCCGCTTCAAGGACAAGACAAGGGAACTTCCGGCGGAGAAGCCGAGGCTGAACAAGCCTAGGAAGGCTTCCGGGCGCTTTTCAGCGCATTGAGGCAAATCGGATCGGCGGCGCTGGCCGCGCCCGCCGGTATGGTCTCGACATGCAGCACCGTCTGCGCCCCTGCCGGCCCCTGGAGAAAGAAGAAGGCGCGGCACTGCGCGCCGTCATAGCGCCACATCTGGGTGCCGCCGTCGCGGCGCATGAATTGCGGCGTCCCCAGAAGGCCACGCAGATTGGCTTCCGGCAGCCCGAGATACGCGGCCGGCTCGCCGCGCGGCGGGGCGGGCGGAATCGGCACGTCCGGCGGCACCGGCACCGGCGGCGGCAGGATGGCGGCGGGCGGGGGTGAGGAAACCGGCGTCAGCTTGTGCGCCTGGGCGCAGGCGGCCAGCAGCACAAAAAGGCCCAAACAGACGGTGCGGCGGATCATGGCCAGAGGGATGCACCATGCGCCTTGCGCGTGCAAGGTTCCTCGCCTAAGCCTTTGCAAAAGCTTCAGGGGAAACCATGCCCAAATATCATGTCGCCGGGTTGGGCAACGCCATTGTCGACATCATCGCCAGCGTGGACGACCAGTTCCTGCTGACGCACAAGATCGCCAAGGGCGCCATGACCCTGGTGGACGAATTCCGCGCCTTCGAACTCAACAAGGCGCTGGCGGCGGAAGGCAAGAACCATGAAGTGGCGGGCGGCAGCTGCGCCAACACCATGGCGGGGCTGGCCTCGTTCGGCGCCAGGGGCGTCTATGTCGGCAAGGTCCATGCCGACCGGCTGGGCGCGGTCTTTTCCGCCAGCATGAAGACGCTGGGCGTGGACTACACCACGCCGCTGGGCAACAAGGGCGCCGCCACCGCCTCCAGCCTGATCGCGGTGACCGGCGACGGCCAGCGCAGCATGAACACCTATCTGGGCGCCTGCCGCGAGCTGACGCCGGACGATGTCTTCCCGCACGAGATCACCGAGGCCGAGATCGTCTATATCGAGGGCTATCTCTGGGACGAGCCCGCAGCCAAGGAAGCCTCGCGCAAGGCGATGAAACTCGCGCATGGCGCCGGCGGCAAGATCGCGCTGACCTTGTCGGACAGTTTCTGCGTCGGCCGCTTCCGCGACGAGTTCCTGCATCTGTTCCACAATGAGCTCGACATTCTCTTCGCCAACCAGGACGAGGCCTTCGCCCTGTTCCAGGTGAACAGCTTCGAGCAGGTGGTGGAGAAGGCGAAGAATTGGGGCGGCATCGCCGCCCTGACGCGCTCGGAGAAAGGCTGCGTCATCGTCCATGGCAACCAGACGCATGAAGTGCCGGCGGCGGCGGCGGCCAAGGTGGTGGACACCACCGGCGCGGGCGACCAGTTCGCGGCGGGATTCCTCTATGGCCTGACCCACGGCAAGGACCTGGCCGGTTGCGGCAAGCTGGGCGCCATGGCGGCGGCGGAAGTGATTTCGCATTACGGCGCGCGGCCGGAAGTGTCGCTGGCCGAGCTGGCGAAGAAGAATGGGTTGGCTTAAGCCGCTTTTCATTTTAAATGAACTCACCATGGCCGCCCTTGAGGCGGCCATCCAGCTTTTTCGGATGCGCCGAAGTTGGATGGGCGGGTCAAGCCCGCCCATGGAGAATATCCTTTAGCTTAAGCTCTCTACTCCCCGATGATGTGCAGCAGCACCTCGCGCCGGTGTGCGGCGTGGCGGTGCTCGAAGAGATAAAGCCCCTGCCAGGCACCCAGGGCGAGTTTTCCGCCCCGCACCGGTACGCCCAGCGACACGGCGGTCAGCGCGCTCTTGATGTGCGAGGGCATGTCGTCCGGCCCTTCCTCGTCATGGTGATAGGGAAAATCCTCCGGCGCCAGGCGCGCAAAGGCGGCGATCAGATCCTTTTGCACATTGGGATCGGCGTTTTCCTGGATCAGCAGCGAGGCCGAGGTGTGGCGGATGAAACAGGTCAGCAGGCCATCGGCAATGCCGCTTTTGGCGATGAACGCCGCTGCCGCGTCGGTGAATTCATACAGCCGCGCGCCATCGGTGCGGATGATGACGGTGTGGAAATCCTGCTTCACCGGCTTTTCCGTAAGTAAACATACAGCGCGCCGCCGCCGCCATGGCGGATATGCGCCGGCTGCATCCGCGCCACCAGCGGCTTGAGTTCCGGCTCGGCCAGCCAGCGCGGCACCATCTCCTTCAGCACGCCATGCGCAGACCCCGTCCATGCCGCCGCTTCCAGGGCGCGCGGATTGCCCTTGCCCGTCACCACCACGATCAGCCGGTTGCCGCGCTCGCGCGCGCCATGCAGGAAACGGGCAAGGGTGCGGTGCGCCCGTTCCTGGGTCATGCCGTGCAGGTCCAGCGTCGCGTCAGGCGCGATCAGGCCGCGATTGAGCCGGTCCTGGGTGTTGCCGTCCAGACCGCCGGAGCCGCCGGGCTTCTTGGCGGGGCGCGGCGCCGGTTTGGGCTTGATCGGCCGCGCCAGCTTGAAATCCTGCTCAAACTCCCGCCGCTCTTTTTCTGTTGTGTGCCTGTCGGCGCGGGGTTCGCTGACCTTGCGCATCAATAACTGCGGCCCGCGCCGATCTTTTCCGCCAGGCCATTGGGCAGCAGCACGAAGAGGCGACCCGGCGCGTTCATGTGCCCGGCGCGTTGTTCCGCTTCCGGGCCGAAGCCGAAAAAAATGTCGCCGCGCACCGCGCCCTTGATCGCCCCGCCGGTGTCCTGGCCGATCAGCAGCCCATGCACCGGATCGGCCCCCTCGGCGGCGACGAAGAAGGGCGCCCCCAGCGCGTTCAGCTTCGGATCAATCGCCAGGCTGGCCAGCGGCGTCAGATTGGCGCCCAGCGTGCCGGTGCTGCCCAGGGCGGGATCGTCAATGGTGGCGCGCAGGAAGAAGACATAGGACTGGTCGGTCTCCATCACCCGCCGCGCCTGGTCGGGGTGGGCGGCAAGCCAGGCGCGGATGCTTTGCAGCGAGACGGTTTCGCGGGTGAGCTGGCCTTCATTGATCAAGGTGCGGCCGATGGCGGTGTAGGGCTGGCCGTTGGCGCCGGCATAGGCCAGCCGCACGCTGCTGCCGTCGGGCAGGCGGGCGCGGCCCGAACCCTGGATCTGCAGGAAGAACAGCGCCACCGGATCGGCGGCCCAGAGCAGCACCTCGCCGCGCGGCGGCACGGCGTCGATCCCGGCGCGGTCGGGATAAGGCGCAAGCGTGTGATCGCGCACCCGCGCGGTGGCATGCTGGCCCGCCAGCCGGGAGTCGAATTCGCCCAGGTCAAAGCGCACCCAGTCGTCGGGCAAGGCATAGATCGGCGTCTGATAGACGCCGCCGCGCGCAGGCGCGGCCAGGATTTCCGGCTCGTAATAGCCGGTGAACAAGCCGTCGGCCTTGTCGGCCTCGCTGATGGCATAGGGCGTGAAGCGGCTCTCGAAGAAGGCGCGCGGATCGTCGGCGGTCGCGGCCTGCGCGCACAGATCGAGCCAATCGCCGACGGTGCCGGCATAGCCTGCCCCGCCCATGGCGCCGGCAAGCGGCTTTTTGGCCAGTTGGGCGCAGCCGCGCAGGAACGCATCCCGCGCGGCATTGAAGCGGGCGCGATTCCAGTCCGGCAGGTCGGCGAAGGCGGCCCGCGTCAGGCGCAGCGCCGCGCTGGGAGTCGCCGAAGGCGCGGACGGCGGCACGGCGGGCCGGGGTGTGGAACAGGCCGCCAGCAACACCGCCGCCAGCAACAAGCCGCGCTTCACGCCGCCTCCGTCGCCACCAGCGTCCAGTTGGGATCGGCGGCGTCCGAAGCGCGGCTGAAGGTCCAGCGGTCGGTGACCTGGTGCGGCGCGCCAACGCCTTCCGTGGTCTCGAAGGTGGCCTCGAAGCGGACGGCAACCTCCAGCAGCCCGTTCTGCGCCGAGGCATGTTCGATCGCCGCCGCCGTGACGGCGGAAAAACGGAAGCGCCCGGGCGTACCCCGCGCCGCGATGGCCGTGGAGAAGCCTTCCAGCACATCGGGCGAAACCAGCGGCTTCAGGGCCGCACGGTCGCCCTTCTCGAAGGCGGTGACGATCAGGCCATAGGCGGTGCGGGCGCCTTCCAGGAATTTGCCGGCGTCGAACGTCTTGTCGGCCATCTGCAGTTCGAACAGGCCGGGCGCGTCCAGCTTTGCCGGTTCCGGCGGCGGATTGAGCGTCAGGCCCCGCGCCACCCGCCCGGTGGGCGGCACGGCGGGATATTCGGTGCCGCTCTTGCGCCCCAGCACCAGGAAAAGCCGCACCAGCACGAACGTGGCGACGCCAGCCGCGACCAGGACAAGGACCCATTGCGATTGCGCCATGGCAAGACCCGAAACCAACGCAAAGCAGCCTAGACCGGCTGTTTTGCCGGGGGAAGCATTCCCTTAACTTGTCAGGGGCGCGCGATCCATGGTAGCGCCCCGGCGCCAACAGCCAGAGAGATATCATGAGCGAGACCGGCCAGACCGAAGCCAACCCGGCATCCCAGCCCCAGGTGGCCATCGTCGCCCAGTACATCAAGGATTTGTCCTTCGAAAACCCCGGCGCCCCGGCGCTGATGTCCCAGGGTCCCGCGATCGACCTGGGGGTGGACCTGCAGGCCCGCCGCGGCGATGCCGAGCATTTCGAGGTGGAACTGAAGCTGCGCGTCACCGCCAAGAATGGCGACAAGACCGCCTTCCTGCTGGAACTGGCCTATGCCGGACTGTTCCGCGTCATCGGCGTGCCGGAGGAGATGCTGCAGCCGCTGCTGCTGATCCAGGCGCCGCACATGATCTTCCCCTTCGCGCGGCGCATCGTCGCCGATGTGGTGCGCGACGGCGGCATGCCGCCGTTGATGATCGATCCCATCGATTTCGCCAGCCTCTACCAGAGCAAGCTGGCTTCGGGCGGGGTCCAGGGCCCGACTGTGGGAACCGCTTAAGCTCTTTTCTTCCACACCGCGGCATCGCCCAACTCGGCGGCGATGAAGGCGTCGTGACGGGCGCGCTCATCCTCGGTGAGGCGCGGGGGCAGCGGCGCGGGCCGCTGGCGCGCCGGGCCGGGGCCGCCCCCTTCCGTTCCCGCCGCGGCGGCGGCGATCTCGGCCGGGGCGAGCGAAAAGCCGCGCTGGCGCCCGCCGATCAGTTCCAGATAGACCTGCGCCGTCAGTTGCGCGTCGAGCAGGGCGCCATGGGTGCCGCGCGCCGACAGGTCGATTGCGAAGCGCTTGCACAGTTCGTCCAGGGAATAGCGCGCGCCGGGAATTTTGCGCTTGGCGATCTCGATGGTGTCGATGGCGCGGTGATGCGGGATGGCTTCGCGGCCAACGCGCGCCAGTTCGGCATTGATGAAGCGCAGGTCGAAGGCGGCGTTGTGGATCACCAGCGGCGCGTCGCCGATGAAGGCGAGAAATTCCTCCGCCACCGCGGCGAAAAGCGGCTTGTCGGCCAGGAAGGCGGTGGAAAGCCCATGCACCCGCTGGGACTCGATGGGCACTTCGCGTTCGGGGTTGAGATAGAATTGCAGCGTCCTGCCGGTGGGGAAATGATCCACCAGCTCGACACAGCCCAGTTCGACGATGCGATGGCCGTCGCCTGGCTCGAAGCCCGTCGTTTCCGTATCGAAGACGATCTCACGCACTGCGTTTGGCCCGGATATCCGCCAGGATCATTTTCACCTGTTCGCGGGCATGATCCAAGCCCCGATCGGTCATCACCACATAATGCGCCTGTTGACGCTTTTGCGCGTCCGAAAGCTGGCGGGCGGAAAGCGCGGCGAATTTGCCTTCGTCCATGCCGGGCCGGGCCAGCACCCGCTGTTTCTGAACATGGGCCGGAGCCGACGCCACCACCACCGCATCCACCCGGGCGCCGGTTTCCAGCAGCAGGGGAATGTCGAAGACAAGGATCGGGGCTGCGGCATGGGCTTCCACGAACTGCTCGCGCATGTGCAGCACCAGCGGATGGATCAGGGCCTCCAGTTGCTCAAGCTTCTCCGGCGTCATCTGGGCGGCGATGCGCCCGCGGCTGATGCTGCCTTCGACCACGCTGCCGGGAAACAGCGCCTCGATATCCCGCTGCAGCGCCACCGGATTGGCATAGATGTCATGCACCGCCTGGTCGGCGTCGAAGACCGGCACGCCTTCCTCGGCGAACAGATGGGCGGTGGTGGTCTTGCCCATGCCCATCGCGCCGGTGAGGCCGATGATGAAGGGCTTAGCGCTGGCCAAGAGCTTCCACCAGAGCGGTGCGCAGGCCGGGCGTGACTTCTGGATATGGACCGAAGAAGGCTGCAAAAGACGGTGCGGCTTGGTGCATCAGCATGCCCAGACCGTCGATGGTGCGATGGCCGCGCGCCTTGGCGTCCTTCAACAGCTGCGTTTCCAATGGATGATAGACTATGTCGCAGACGGCGGCATCCTGCGGCAGCGCGGACAGGTCGATGTCCAGTGGCGGATTGCTGCCCATCCCTGCGGACGTGGCATTCACCACAAGCTGGATATCTGCGGCAATCGCCTGGAAGCTGTCGATGTGTCCCGACGTAACAACCTGCCCCGCTGGGAAGACGAGGTTTTCCGTCAAAGAGCGGGCACGGTCCGGGTTGCGAGCGAGGAGATGAATGTGCCGCGCGCCCAGCGCCTTCAGCGCAATGAGGACGCCCCGCGCCGCGCCGCCGGCCCCGAGCAGCACCACGCCCTTGCGGTCCAGCGTACCGATTTCTTCAAACAGCGTGGTCATCAGGCCATAGGCGTCTGTATTTATGCCCCTGATCCCCTCCGGCTCAAAAATCAGCACGTTAGCGGCACCGGCGATGCGAGTCGCATCGTCGTCTATCTGCGCCAACGCGAAGGCCGCTTCCTTGTGCGGCACCGTGACATTGACGCCGGCATAGCCTTCCGCGCGCAGCCGCTGAATGGTGGCGGCAAAATCTTCCGGCGCGGCGGGAATCTTCTCATAGCTGCCGTCGATGCCATACTGCTTCAGCCAGTAGCCATGCAGCACCGGCGAAAGCGAATGGGCGACGGGCCAGCCGATGACGCCTGCGCGTTTCATGTCTTGAGCAAGCCTTGTTCTCTCAGTGCCGCCAGCACCGGCAGAAGCGGCAGGCCGAGAATGGAAAAGTAATCGCCCTCTATCCTATCAAAAAGCTGCGCCCCGCGCCCCTCCAGATGATAGCAGCCCACCGATGCGAGAACCGCAGAGGCTTCCGCCACCAGATAGGCGTCGAGGAACGCCTCGCTCAGGGGCCGCATGGTCAGCGTCCCCGCGCCCACATGCCGCCAGATCACCCGGCCGTCCCGCGCCAGCACCGCCGCCGAGACGATGCGGTGCGCCTCGCCCGCCAGCCGGCGCAACAGCGCCCTGGCCGCCGCCACATCGGGGGATTTGCCGATGCGCTCGCCATGGAAGTCCAGGATGGAGTCTGCCCCCAGCACCAGGGCGCCGGGACGGTGTTCGCTCACCGAAAGCGCCTTCAGGCCGGCCAGCGCAAGGGCTGTCGTGCCGGCATCGCCGTCCGCCGGCATCAGCGCCGCTTCGTCGAGGTCGGCGGGCGCCTTGATGAAATCCACCCCCGCCGCCGTCAGCATGCGCGCGCGCGACACGCTGCCGGAGGCCAGCACCAGACTTCGCGGGCTGCTTTCCGGCTGGAAGGCCGGTGTGCTGTCCCGCAGCTGCCCGGTCACGCGCCACCCTTTTGTTCGCCGGGCGTCTTGCGCTCGGCCAGCAGATTCATCACCGTCGCCGCGGTTTCCTCGATCGAGCGGCGGGTGACGTCGATGGTGGGCCAGCCCTGGTTCTCGAACAGCGTGCGCGTGGCGGTGACCTCGGCCCGCACCTGGTCGAGATCGACATAATCGGTGTTGCGGGTCTCGCCCATGGTGGAAAGCCGGTTGCGCCGCACCTGCACCAGCCGGTCGGGCGACACCCACAATCCCACCACCAGCGCCCTCGCCGCCAGCAGCGCCGGCGGCGGCGGCATGCCCGGCACCAGCGGCACATTGGCCGCCCTGACGCCGCGAATGGCGAGATAGACGCAGGTCGGCGTCTTGGAGGTGCGGCTGGCGCCGGTGAGGATGACCTCGGCGTTGGTGATGCCGTCCAGCGCCTGGCCGTCGTCATGGGCGATGGCGAAGTTCAGGGTCTCGATGCGTTCGAGGTAGCGCTGGTCCACCTGGTGCTGGCGGCCGACCTTGTGGCTTTCCACCTGGCCCAGGAACTTGCCCAGCACGGTGAGCGGCCGTTCCAGCACATCGATGCAGTCCAGCCTGAGTTCGGCGCAGCGCCCCACCAGCCGCTGGTTGAGGGTCTTGCTGGCCAGGGTGAAAAACACCAGCCCCGGCGCCGTGGCGGCCTGGTCCAGGGCGCGGGAAAGCTGATGCTCGCTGCGCACCAGGGCGTAGGAATGGATCTGGACCTCGACATTCTCGAACTGGGCCAGGGCCGCGCCGACCATGGCGTTAAGGGTCTCGCCGGTGGAATCGGAGACCAGATGAAGGTGGAATTTTTTCTCCACAAAGAGCGCCCTGACTGTCCCCAAAGGGCCATAGCCCGGCGCAGAAAGGCCCGCAAGGCCGGGGATTATCCTCCGGTTTTCTTCGCTTTCTGTGCGGCGGCGCGCATCCATGGGGAGCGATCGGGCCGGCGGTGGACAATCCCGTGGCGGCCATGGCCGGTCCAAGTGCTTGAGTCGGTGCAAGCTTCGGCTTAGAGGGGGCGCATGTCCAAGGTTCCGCCCACAGCCCACAGGCCTAACATCATCTTCACCATTCTTAGATTCTAAGGAGTCTTGTCTTGAAGAAGGATGTGAAACTCCTGCGCGCGCTGGCCGGCGATGCCGCCCTGCCGCCGCCGGTCTGGCTGATGCGCCAGGCCGGGCGCTATCTGCCCGAATACCGGGCGGTGCGGGAAAAGGCGGGTTCCTTCTGGGGCATGGCGCTCAATCCCGAATATGCCGCCGAAGTGACGCTGCAGCCGATCCGCCGCTTCGGCTTCGATGCCGCGATCATCTTCTCCGATATTCTCACCGTGCCCGAAGCGCTGGGGCAGAAGGTGACCTTCACGGCGGGCGAAGGCCCCAGCCTGACGCCGGTGACCTCGGCGGATGGTTTCGAGCGCGATCCCCGGCACTGGGCCGCCTATTTCGAACCGGTCTATGAAGCGCTGCGCCGCACGCGCGCCGGGCTGGATGCCGAAGGCTTTGGCGCGCGCGCCCTGCTGGGCTTTGCCGGCGCGCCCTGGACGCTGGCGACCTACCTAGCGGCAGGGGCAGGCGGCGATGAGCAGAAGGCGGCGCGGCTCTGGGCCTGGCGCGATCCGGAGGGCTTTGGACAATTTCTGGATATCCTGGCCGATTGCGTCGCCTTCCATCTGATCCGCCAGCTCGAAGCCGGGGCCGATGCGGTGCAGATCTTCGACAGCTGGGCTGGCGGTCTACCGGAGCATCTGTTCGAGAAGCTGGTGATCCGGCCCACCCGCGCCATTGTGCAGAAGGTGCGCGAGCGCCGGCCCGACGCCCATATCATCGGCTTTCCCCGCGCCGCGACGCTTCAGGGCTATGAGGCCTATGCCCGCTGCACCGGGGTTGACGCCGTCTCGCTCGACACCGCCGCGCCGATGGGCTGGGCGGCGCGGACGCTTTCGCCGCTCTGCGCCGTGCAGGGCAATCTCGATCCGCTTGCCCTGGTGGCCGGCGGCGCCGCGCTGGACAAGGCGGTTGACCGCATCCTGGAAGCGATGGCGGGTTCGCCTTTCATCTTCAATCTCGGCCACGGCATCCTGCCGGAAACGCCGGTGGCCCATGTCGAACAGCTTTTGAAGCGGATACGCGGGTGAAAGTCGCGGTCGTTCTGTTCAATCTGGGCGGGCCGGACGGGCCGGAGGCGGTCGAGCCTTTTCTGCGCAACCTGTTTTCCGATCCCGCCATCATTGCCCTGCCCGCCATCGTCAGATTGCCGCTGGCGCGGCTGATCGCCCGCCGCCGCGCCCCGGTGGCGCGCGCCATCTATGACCATCTGGGCGGCGGCTCGCCCATTGTCGCGGAGACGCAGAAGCAGGCGCGCGCCCTGGAAGCGGCGCTCACCGGCATGGAAGCCAGAGCCTTCATCGCCATGCGCTGCTGGCATCCTTTCAGCGACGGCGCGGCGAAGGCGGTGAAGGCGTATGATCCTGACCATATCGTGCTGCTGCCGCTTTATCCGCAATTCTCCACCACCACCACGGCCTCGTCGCTGAAGGATTGGGACCGGGCGGCGAAGAAGGCGGGGTTGAAGATTCCCACCGCGCGCATCTGCTGCTACCCCGATGAACCGGGTTTCATCGCCACTGTGGCGGCGCATATCCGCAAGCGCGCGCAGGATTTGCAGCCCGGCCTCTCCTACCGTTTGCTGCTGTCGGCGCACGGCCTGCCCAGGCGGACCATCGCCCGGGGCGATCCCTATCAATGGCAGGTGGAGAAAAGCGCCGCCGCCGTGGTGAAAGAGCTGGCGCTGCCCGAACTCGAATCCGCGGTCTGCTACCAGAGCCGTGTCGGCCCGCTGGAATGGATCGGCCCGGCCACCGATGCGGAAATCCGCCGCGCGGGCGCCGACGGCAAGGGCGTGATCGTCGCGCCCATCGCCTTTGTCAGCGAGCATTCCGAAACCCTGGTGGAACTGGATATCGAATATGCCAGGCTTGCGCGCGAGGCGGGGGTGAAGGATTATCGCCGCGCGCCCACCGCCGGCGCCGAGCCGCAATTCATTGCCGGCCTCGCCAATCTTGTCCGGCAAGCCATCGCCAGTTCGGACACAACGATCAGCAGCACAGGCGGAAGGATTTGCCCCGCCACTTTCTGTCGCTGCGGCCAGGAGAAAAATTGATGGACGCGCTGCGCGATACCCTGGCGAATTACATTCCCTGGTTCCTGGCTTTCCACATCATCGCGGTGATCGCCTTCATGGCGGGCATGCTCTACCTGCCGCGGCTTTTCGCCTATCATGCCGCCACCCGGCCCGGATCGGAGTCCAGCGAAACCTTCAAGATGATGGAAACGCGGCTGCTACGCGGCATCATCCTGCCGGCCTTCATCGCGGTGTGGATATTGGGGCCGCTGCTGGCCTGGCTGACCGGCGCCTATCTCGACACCTGGCTGCAGATCAAATTCGTGCTGGTGGTGATCCTTTCCGGCATGCATGGCTGGAACGTCAAGCTGTGGCGCGAATTCCAGGCCGACAAGCGCACGCATGCGCCCCGCTTCTACAAGATCATCAATGAAATCCCGGCGGTGCTGATGGTTCTGATCGTGCTGCTGGTCAAGATTCAACCCTTCGGCGACTGACGCTCAGCCTTAACGGGTATTCAGAAATCCCGTGTTTCCGCCATATTTGCATCCGGCGCAAATCCGGCTATAACTCGCCCGTCTCTTGATCCGCCGCCTGCGCAGGACGCGGGCGAACCGGCAAAGACCTCAGACTTGAGGATCGTTGTTCCGGGGCGGGTCGCAAAACCCAACCCTTGCGCGTGACGGCAGCCGCCTCCCCGCGCCGGACTTCCCTCCCCTTCGTTTCCAGGTGCTTTCATGACAGTTCAGGACGGCTTGCAGACCATGAAGCTGCAGGATCTCAAGGATAAAAAGCCCGCAGACCTGCTGGCCTTCGCCGAGGAGCTGGAGGTCGAGAACGCCTCGTCCATGCGCAAGCAGGACATGCTGTTCGCCATCCTGAAAGAACTCTCCGAGCGCGAGGTCGAGATCACCGGCCGCGGCGTGGTGGAGATATTGCAGGACGGTTTCGGCTTCCTGCGTTCGCCGGAATCCAACTATCTGCCCGGCCCCGACGACATCTATGTCTCGCCCAACCAGATCCGCCGCTTCGGCCTGCGCACCGGCGACACCGCCGAAGGCCCGATCCGCGCCCCCAAGGAAGGCGAGCGCTATTTCGCCCTGCTCAAGGTCACGACCATCAATTTCGAGGACCCCGACCAGATCAAGCACAAGGTCCATTTCGACAACCTCACCCCACTCTATCCCACCCGCCCGCTCAAGATGGAGCTGGACGACCCGACGCTGAAGGACAAGACGGGCCGCGTCATCGACATCGTCTCGCCCCAGGGCATGGGCCAGCGCGCCCTGATCACCGCCCAGCCGCGCACCGGCAAGACGGTGATCCTGCAGAACATCGCCAAGGCGATTTCCGCCAACCATCCCGAAATCTTCCTCATCGTGCTGCTGATCGACGAGCGGCCGGAGGAAGTCACCGACATGCAGCGTTCGGTGAAGGGCGAGGTGATCTCCTCGACCTTCGACGAACCGGCGACGCGCCACGTCCAGGTCGCCGAAATGGTGATCGAGAAGGCCAAGCGTCTGGTCGAGCACAAGCGCGATGTGGTGATCCTGCTGGATTCCATCACCCGCCTGGGGCGCGCCTACAACACCGTGGTGCCGTCCTCCGGCAAGGTGCTGACCGGCGGCGTCGACGCCAACGCGTTGCAGCGGCCCAAGCGCTTCTTCGGCGCCGCCCGCAACATCGAGGAAGGCGGTTCGCTGACCATCATCGCCACCGCCCTGATCGACACCGGCAGCCGCATGGACGAAGTGATCTTCGAAGAGTTCAAGGGCACCGGCAATTCGGAAATCATCCTGGACCGCAAGGTCGCCGACAAGCGCGTCTTCCCCGCCATCGACATCCTCAAGTCGGGCACCCGCAAGGACGAACTGCTGGTCGACAAGGCCACCCTGTCCAAGACCTATGTCCTGCGCCGCATCCTGGCGCCGATGGGCACGGTGGATGCCATCGAGTTCCTGCTCGACAAGCTGAAATCGGCCAAGAACAACGCGGATTTCTTTGAGTCGATGAACACCTAGGTTCCTCCCTTATTCACCATGGCCGCCCTTGAGGCGGCCATCCAGCTTTTCTCAGAAGGATGGAAAGTTGGATGGGCGGGTCAAGCCCGCCCATGGAGAGCGTGGGCAGCACAAACGAAAAGGCCGGGCTTCACAGCCCGGCCTTTTTCTTTTCTGCATGCAGTGAGCGTTACTGCTTGACGATCTGCCCATCCGGCAGGCGCAGTTCGCCCCAGCCGCCGTTGAGCGCATTGGCGCGGAAGGGATGTGCCGCCGCGGCCTTCTCGTCGATCTCCATGCCCCAGCCCGGCTTGTCGTTGGCATAAAGATAGCCGCCGCGCATTTCCGGGCAGCCCTGGAAGACTTCCTGCGAAGTGGCGTTGAACGGCGTGTATTCCTGGATGCCGAAATTGGTGCAGGTGAGGTCGAGATGCAGCATCGCCATGTGGCCGATGGGCGAGACGTCGCCCGGGCCGTGCCAGGCGGTGCGGACATTGAAGATTTCGCCCATCGCCGCGACTTTGCGCGCCGGGGTGATGCCGCCCATCTGCGAGATGTGCATGCGCATGTAGTCGATCAGCCGGTCCTTGATCAGCGGTGTCCATTCATGCGGGCTGTTGAAGAGTTCGCCCATGGCCAGCGGCGCCGCGGTCTGGGCGCGGATGTTCCTGAACCATTCAATGTCTTCCGGCGAGAGCGGGTCTTCCAGGAAAAAGAGGCGGAACTTCTCCGCCTCCTTGCAGAACTGCACCGCCTCGGTCGGGGTGTAGCGCTCATGCATGTCGTGCAGCAGTTCGATCTCGTCGCCCAGTTCCTTGCGCGCGGTCTCGAACAGGGCCATGGCGCGGCGCTTGGCGGCTTCGCGCTCGAACACCGGCTGGGTGTGCAGGGCGGGGATGCGCCCGCCGCCGGTGGGCGAGCCATAGCCGGCCATGCCGGGAACGCCGACCTGGACGCGGACATGGCGGAAGCCCTGGGCGATGAAGCGCTTGGCGCTGTCGATGGTGTTGGCGATTTCCGCCCCTTCGGCATGGCCGTAAAGATCGGCGGCCTCGCGCACCTTGCCGCCCAGCAGCTGGTAGACCGGCATGTTGGCCATGCGGCCCTTGATGTCCCACAGCGCCTGGTCGACGCCGGAAATGGCGTTGTTCTCCACCGGGCCGTTCTTCCAGTAGGAAGAATCGTAAGCCATCTGCCAGGTGTCCTCGATCCGGTCCACCGGATGGTTCAGCAGCAGCGGCTTGAGGTATTTCTCCACCGCCGGGCCGATCAGGTCGGCGCGCTGGGTGAAGGTGGCGCAGCCATAGCCGTAAAGCCCGGGCTGGTCGGTGACGATCTTCACCACGCAGAGGCGCGAGCCTTCCGGCGCGGTGTTGATGCAGATGATATCCTTGATGACGGGGGTCTTCATGCCCCGGGTCGCATTGGCGATGGCGGTCTGGGCATACGCCGTCTTGCTGGCCAGCAAGGCCGCCGCCGACGCCGTCATCGAGCGGATCAGTTCACGCCTGTCCATTGTCATTCCCCCCGGTTAAATCGTTTTCCGGGAGGTTAGGGGGGCGAAAGGCTCCCCGCAAGTCAGGGGATCAGGACGGTGGCGCCTGTCGTTCTGCGGCCTTCCAGCGCGTCATGCGCCGCTTTCGCATCCGCGAGGGCGAAGCGCTGGTTGACGGCGATCTTCACCGCCCCCGACTGCATCACCGCAAAAAGTTCGCCCGCCCCGCGTTCCAGATCAGGACGGGTGGCGATGTAATGGAACAGGGTCGGGCGCGTTAGGTAGAGGGAGCCTTTGGTCGCCAGAACGCCTGGCGCGACAGGCGCCACCGCGCCGGAGGAATTGCCGAAGCTGACCATCAGGCCGCGTGGGCGAAGGCAATTGAGCGAAGCCTCGAACGTGTCCTTGCCCACCGAGTCATAGACCACCGGCACGCCGGCGGGGGCGATCGCGCGCACTTTCTTCTCCCAGCCTTCGCTCAATACCAGCACATGCGCCGCCCCGGCCTCGCGGGCGGGCGCGACCTTCGCCTCCACGCCCACCGTGCCGATGACGGTGACGCCCAGCGCCTTCGCCCATTGGCAGAGGATCAGGCCGACGCCGCCCGCCGCCGAATGCACGACAATGGTCTCGCCTTTCTGCACATGATAGGTCTCGCGCAGCAGATACCAGGCGGTGAGCCCCTTGAGCATGGCGGCGGCGGCGGTCTCGTCGCTGATGCCATCGGGAATCGTCACCAGCTCCCTGGCCGCGACATTGCTGCCTTGCGCATACATGCCCACCGGCGCGCTGGCGGTGGCGACGCGGTCGCCCACCTTCAAGCCGCTGACGCCCTCGCCCAGCGCCTCGACCACGCCGGCCACTTCTTTTCCCAGGCCGGACGGCAGCGGCACCGGATAAAGCCCGCTGCGGTGATAGGTGTCGATGAAGTTCACCCCGATGGCGGTATGCCTGAGCCGCACTTCGCCCGCGCCCGGCGGCGGCAAGGTGATGTCCTCGTATTTCAGGACATCGCTGCCGCCGGTCTGGTGAAAACGGATCGCTTTGGTCATGGGATGGCTTCCTTCATTTCGAACTGGCGGCGGTAGAGATCGGCGTAAAGCCCGCCCGCCGCCAGCAGTTCCTCATGGGTGCCGCGCTGGACGATGCGGCCATCTTCCAGCACCAGAATCTGGTCGGCGCCGCGCACGGTGGAAAGCCGGTGGGCGATGACGATGGCGGTGCGGTTGCGCCGCGCGATCTCGAAGGCCTGCTGGATGGCGGCCTCGCTTTCCGAATCCAGATGGGCGGTGGCCTCGTCCAGCACGGCGATGTCGGGGGCCTTGAGCAGCAGGCGGGCGATGGCCAGGCGCTGCTTCTCGCCGCCGGAGAAGCGATAGCCGCGCTCGCCCACCAGCGTGTCCAGCCCCTCGGCCAGCGACCGCACCAGGGGCGCGATCTGCGCCGCCTCCAGCGCCGCCCAGATTTCCGCCTCGCCCGTCTCGGGCCGGGCATAGAGAAGATTGGCGCGGATGGTGTCGTGGAAGAGATGCGAATCCTGGGTCACCATGCCGATGCGGGCGGCGATGGAAGACAAGGTGGCGTCGCGCAGGTCGATGCCGTTGATGCTGACGCCGCCGTCCTTCACGTCATAGAGCCGCGCCAGCAACTGGGTGATGGTGGTCTTGCCCGCGCCCGACGGCCCCACCAGCGCCGTCATGCTGCCGGGCGGCACGGTGAAGTCGATGTCCCGCAGGACAATGCGCTCGGCGCGGCTGACGGGCGGCTTGGCGACGGGCTCCAGCGAAGCGAGCGAGACTTCCGCCGGACTGGGATAGCGGAAGGTGACATGGTTGAAGCGGATTTGCGCCGGCCCGGGCGCAATGGCCCTGGCGTCCGGCTTCTCGGCGATGGCCGGTTTCAGGTCCATCACCTCGAAGACGCGATCGAAGGAGACCAAAGCCGTCATCACCGTGATCTGGATGTTGGAAAGGCCGGTGATGGGGCCGATCAGCCGCTGCAGATAGGAGACCAGCGCCACCAGGGTGCCGATCTGCAGCTTGCCGTCGATGGTCAGCAATCCCCCCCAGCCAAAGGTCAGTATCACCGCCCCGCCCGCCGTCATGGTCAGGGCAGTGAAGAAGACGCGGCCATAAAGGGCGCGCTTCACCGACAGCTTGCCCACCGCCAGCGCCTTGTCGGCGAACAGCCGGGATTCGTCGGCGGGCCGCCCGAACAGCTTGGCCAGCATGGCCCCGGCGACGCCGAAACGTTCGGTCATCACCGCATTGACCGCCGAATTCAGGTCATAGCTCTCCCGCGTCATCTGCTGCAGGGCGCGGCCCATGCGCCGCGCCGGCAGGATGAAGAGCGGCAGCAGCGCCAGCGCCGCCAGGGTGATCTGCCAGGACAAGGTGAGCATGAAACCCACCACCACCACGACGCCGATCAGGTTGCCCAGCGCCGAGGACAGGACATCGGTGAAGGCGCTCTGCGCGCCCGAGACATCGCCGTTGAGGCGGCTCACCAGCGCGCCGGTCTGGGCCCGCATGAAGAAAGCCAGCGGCATGCGCTGGATATGGCTGAACAGTTCGGTGCGCAGCTTGAGCAATATGTCGCGGCCGATGCGCGCCGAAAGCCAGGACTGGAGCAGACCCAGCGCCGCATCCGAAGTCATGATCAGCGCCGCCAGCAGCGCCAGCCTGATGACCATGGCGCTGTCATGGGCGGGGATCGCCTCGTCGATGATGCGCTTGTAAAGCAGCGGATTGAGATTGCCGACGACGGCGCTCGCCATCACCACCGCGCCGAACAGGGACAGCCCGCCGCCATAGGCCATGGCGAAGCGCAGGATCCGCATGGTGGTGCCGGGCTTGATGCGCTCCTTCAGGACCGAAGCGTCCTGGCGCAGCCCCCAGCCCGCACCCATCATGCCGCCGCGCGCCATCCGTGCCTACGCCAGATGACGGCGGAAGAACTCTGCCGTGCGGCTGTTGGCGAGGGTCGCGGCGGCCGGGTTGAAATGCTTGCCCCCCGGCCGGGCGAAGGCGTGATCGACGCCGTCATAACGCTGCAGGGTGACCAGCGGATTGTCCTTCAGCCCGGCGGCCATCGCGTCCTGCGCCGGCTTCGGGACAAAGCCATCCTCGGCGGCGATGTGCAGCAGCAGCGGCTTGCTGATCCTGGCCGCCTCGCCCAGGAAGGCGGGAATGTTCACGCCGTAATAGCCGACCGAGGCGTCGGCATCGGTGCGGGTGGCGGTGAGATAGGCCAGCAGGCCGCCCAGGCAATAACCGACGGCCCCGACCTTCTTCGCGCCATGCGCGGTGCGCAGCAGATCAATCGCCGCCTTGATGTCTTCGACGCCTTTGTCGATGTCGAAGCGGTTCATCAGGTCCAGCGCCTTCTTCCATTCGGCGTCGCTCCGGTCGGTGATGTCCACGCCCGGCTCCAGCCGCCAGAACAGGTCGGGGACCAGCGCGAGATAGCCTTGCTGCGCCAGGTCATCGGCCCGGTCGCGCATCACCTGGTTGACGCCGAAGATTTCCTGGATCACCACCACGCCGGCGCCATTGGGCGCTTGCGGCCTGGCCAGATAGCCCTTCATGCCGCCGGCGATGGCGATCGGGCTCATGCGTCCGGCTTTCTCTGTTGCGGCAAGGTGAGGAGCTGGCCCAGCAGCACCGGGCTGGTGATCGGGCCGGCGCGGGTCATGCCCTGGCAGACATAGGCGGTGGGCTGGCCGTTCTGCATTCCCACATCGGCGCAGGGATGGCCGGCCGGCAGGCTCATCCCCGGCTCCACCACCACCAGCAGGCGGCCCGGCAGCGCCTTGCCCCAGACGGTGCGGATCAGTTCCTGGGTCTGGGGGTTGCCGCGCGCCCCGAACACCACGACCTGCAGCGCCATGGAATAGGTCTCGGCGCCGTTGAGATAGCCGGCCATGCCGGGAAAGCTGCGCCCGACCTCGTCGGCGAAGGCGCGCAGCAGCAGCGGCGCGCGGTCGACATAGGCCTGGTCGCCGGTGAGCAGGATCAGCCGCGACAGCACCCCCAGCATGGCGGCGTTGGCGGGCGGGCCGGGATTGTCGGAATGAAAGCGGGGGCGCAGCACCGGCGGCTGGCTGGTGTCGGCGGTGTAGAAATAGCCGCCGCGGATATCGTCCCAGTAATGGGCGTCAAGCGTCGCCGCCCAGGCCTTGGCCTTCTCCAGGAAGCTTTTGTCGCCGGAGACTTCGTGGAGCTGCAGCGCCGCCCGCGCCATGCTGGAATAGTCGTCGGCAAAGCCTTCGCCGCCATGTTTGCCGTCCAGGGCCGAATGATAGAGGCGCGCGCCTTCGCCCAGCGTCGCCGCCACGGCGTTGAAGGCGGTGACGGCTTCCGCCGTCCAGTCGGCGCGCTCGAACACCGCTCCGGCCTGGGCAAGGGCGGCGATGATGAGGCCGTTGGCGTCGGCCAGCAGCTTGTCGTCGCGCCGGGGCGGGGTGCGCTTGTCGCGCGCCGCCAGCAGCAGGGCACGCTGCTTGGACAGCAGCGCCTCGTCGGCGTCGGAGGTCGGCTGGCTGGCCTGCGACAGGCGGCGCGGAATGTTGCGGCCGAAGAAATTGCCGTCGCGGCTGATCTCGTAGATGGACTTGAACTTGGCGGCGAAGGTTCCGGCCAGGGCGGCGTCCACCTCCATCTCGGTCCAGACGTAATAAAGCGCTTCCTGGCCCTCGCTCTGGGAATCCAGATGGCTGGCGAAGCCGCCGCCCGGCAGCTTCATCTGGCGCAGCAGCCAGGCCACCAGTTCCTCGGCGCGGCTGCGCACCAGGGCGCTGCGGTTGATCTGGTAGATATAGCTGAGGATGTCGAGCATCAGGGCGTTGTCGGCCAGCGCCTTCTCGAAATGCGGCATCATCCAGCGCTCGTCATGGCAGTAGCGGAAGAAGCCGCCGCCGACATGATCCCAGAGCCCGCCATAGAGCATGTTGTCCATCGCGGAAAACAGCAGCTGGCTGTATTGCGGCAGGCCGGTGCGCAGCCAGGCCCGCCACAGCACCTCAAGCTGGCAGGCGAGCGGCATCTTGGGCGCGCCGGTCTGGCCGCCGAAGAAAATGTCATAGCGCTGGGCGATGCGCAGCGCCGCCAGATCGAGCTGCACCGTCTCCGGCCCGGCCGAAAGATCGACGCCATACTGGGTTTCCAGGTCCCGGCGGATATTCGCCGCCTGTTCCATCGCCTGGGGCCGGCGCTCGTTCCACAGCGCGGCGGCGTCGGTCAGCACGCTTTCGAAGGACGGCGTCCCCAGCCGCTCCTGCCTGGGAACATATTGGGTGACGAAGAAGGGCGCGCCGTCGGGGGTCAGCACCAGGTTGAGCGGCCAGCCGCCGGCAAGACCCATCAGCGGCAGCGACGACTGGTAGAACTGGTCGATGTCGGGCCGCTCCTCGCGGTCCAGCAGCACCGGGATGAAATACTCGTTGAGGATGGCGGCGGTGGCCGGATCGGAGAAGCTCTCCTGGTTCATCACCTGGCACCAGTGGCAGCCGGTATAGCCGATGGAGAGGAAGATGGGCTTGTCCGCGGCTTCCGCCTCGGCCAGGGCTTCCGGCCCCCAGACCCGCCAGGCGACAGGATTGTCCTTGTGCAGGCGCAGAAAGGGACTGAGGCTGTTTTCAAGCACGGACATGGTCTTGTTCCGAATGGGCGGCAAGGCGATGCTGGGCCAGAGCCGGTTGTTTTGGGCCGGTGTTCTTAGCCCAACGGGGCCGCGCGACAAAGCCCGGCCCAACCCCTTGAACCGGACCCTTGATGGAGGCGGCATGAAGGTGCGTATCGAGATGGACATGACCCCGGAAGAAGCCCGTGCCTTCATGGGCCTGCCCGATGTCGCCCCCATCCAGCAGCAGATGCTGGAGGAGATGCGCAGCCGGATGCGGACGGCCTTCGACGCCGGCGACCCCGAGGCGATGATGAAGGCCTGGATGCCGCTTGGCGGCCCGGAGGCCTTCCAGAAATTCCAGAAATTCTTCTGGGACAGCGCCACCCTGGCGGCGGGCCGCAAAGCCAAGGAATGACAGCCGACACCATCTTCGCCCTGGCCAGCGGGGCGGGCCGCGCCGGGGTGGCGGTGGTGCGGCTGTCAGGGGCGCGGGCCGGTGCGGCGCTGGCGGCCCTGGCCGGGCCCCTGCCCCCGCCCCGCACCGCTGGCCTGAGGCGCCTGCGCCATGGGGGCCGCGCGCTCGACCAGGCGCTGGTCCTGTGGTTTCCCGGCCCGGCCAGCTTCACCGGCGAGGATGTCGCCGAACTGCATCTGCACGGCGGGCTGGCGGTGCGCGAGGCGCTGTTCGACGCCTTGCTGCAGCTGGGGCTGCGCCCTGCCGAGCCGGGCGAGTTCAGCCGCCGCGCGGTGGAGAATGGCAAGCTCGACCTGACCCAGGCCGAAGCCATCGCCGACCTGGTGGAGGCGCAGACCGAGGAACAGCGGCGGCAGGCGCTGGCCCAGCATGACGGCGCGCTGGCCGCGCTCTATGAAGGCTGGCGCGCGCGCCTGATCATGGCGCTGGGCCGGGCCGAGGCGGCGATTGATTTTTCCGACGATGGCGTGGGCGCGGCCGAGTTCGACGCGGCGGCCGCGGCCGCGGTTCATCTCGGCCAGGAAATACGGGCACATCTTGATGACGCGGGGCGGGGCGAGGCGCGGCGCGAAGGCGTGCGCCTGGCGATCGTCGGCCCGCCCAATGCCGGCAAGTCCTCGCTGCTGAACGCCCTGGCGAAGCGTGACGCCGCCATTGTCTCCGACATGCCGGGCACCACCCGCGATGTGATCGAGGTACGGCTGGATCTGGGCGGCGTGCTGGTGATCGCCGCCGACACGGCGGGACTGCGCGACAGCGGCGATGCCATCGAGGCCGAGGGCGTGCGCCGGGCGCTGGCGCGGGCGAAGGGCGCGCATCTGACCTTGCTGTTGCTGGATGCCAGCGCCGCCGAACCGCGCGCCGGACTGCCCGGCGGTCTGGCCCCCGATCTCACCGTCTGGAACAAGGCCGATCTCAAGGCGCATGACGGTATTTCGATCTCGCTCAAGACCGGCCAGGGCGTTTCCATGCTGCAGGATTTGCTGCAGCAGAAAGTGCAGCAAAAATTCCTTGGGACGGCCCCCGCCCTCACCCGGCCGCGCCACCGCGCCGCCCTGACCGAAGCGCTGGCGGCGCTGGATCAGGCCAAGGGCGCCGTCGCGCCGGAGCTGCTGGCCGAAAATCTGCGCCTGGCGCTGCGGGCGGTGGGCCGGATCACCGGGCGGGTGGATGTCGAGGAGGTTCTGGACTTCGTCTTCCGGGATTTCTGTATTGGTAAGTAAAGACTTACCATAAGCTTTTTGTTGTCCACAGGCTTATTTGGGCCTATTCCCGCCGCCATGGAGCGGTTTGACGTCATTGTCATCGGCGGCGGTCATGCCGGCTGCGAAGCGGCGGCGGCCTCGGCCCGCTTCGGTGCCCGCACCCTGCTGCTCACCCACAAGTTCGAGACCCTGGGCGAGATGTCCTGCAACCCCGCCATCGGCGGAGTCGGCAAGGGCCATCTGGTGCGGGAAATCGACGCCCTGGACGGGCTGATGGGCCGGGTCGCGGATGCCGCCGGCATCCAGTTCCGGCTGCTCAACCGCCGCAAGGGCCCGGCGGTGCGCGGGCCGCGCGCCCAGGCCGATCGGGCGCTGTATCGCGCGGCCATGCAGAGCGCGCTGACTCAGATCGAAAACCTGACGATCAAGGTGGCGAGCGCGGAAGACCTGATTTTAAAGGATCAGATGGTCGCCGGGGTCCGTACCGCCGGCGGCGAGGAGCTCCATGCCGGCGCGGTGGTGCTCACCACCGGCACGTTCCTGCGCGGCCTGGTGCATATCGGCGAAGTGCAGTTTCCGGCCGGCCGCATGGCGGCGCATACCGCCGATGCCGACCAGGCCGATCCGCCGTCCATCGGGCTGGCGAAGACGCTTTATGGCCTGGGCCTGGGCATGGGCCGGCTCAAGACCGGCACGCCGCCGCGGCTGGATGGCCGCACCATCCAGTGGGAGCGGCTGGAGCGGCAGGAGGGTGACGACCCGCCCACGCCTTTTTCCTTCCTGACCCAGGCGATCACCACGCCGCAGATCGCCTGCTACATCACCCGCACCACCCTGCAGACCCATGAGATCATCCGCGCCAACCTGCACCGGGCGCCGATGTATTCCGGCCAGATCCAGTCCACCGGGCCGCGCTATTGCCCTTCCATCGAGGACAAGGTCAGCCGCTTCGCCGACCGCCCGTCGCACCAGATTTTTCTTGAGCCGGAAGGACTTAACGACAACACGATCTACCCCAACGGCATCTCCACCTCCCTGCCGGAAGATGTGCAGCACGCCCTTCTGGCCACCATTCCGGGGCTGGAGACGGCCCGGGCGTGCCGCCCCGGCTATGCCATCGAATACGACTATGTCGATCCGCGCGAGCTGACCCCGACGCTGCAGGTCAAGCGCCTGCCCGGCCTTTACCTGGCGGGCCAGATCAACGGCACCACCGGCTATGAAGAAGCCGCCGCGCAAGGGTTGATGGCAGGCTGGAACGCCGCCCGCGCCGTGATGGGAAGCGCCCCGGTAATCCTGGACCGCGCGCAAGCTTATATCGGCGTTTTGCTTGATGATCTGGTGACCAAGGGGGTTTCCGAGCCCTATCGCATGTTCACCAGCCGGGCCGAATATCGCCTGACCCTGCGGGCCGACAATGCCGATCAGCGCCTCACCCGCCTGGGCGAAGAAGGCGGGATTGTCGGGCCGCAGCGCCGCGCCGCCTTTGCCGGCAAGCTGGAACGGCTGACTGTTTCACGTGAAACAATGGCCCGGCTGAGCCTTACCCCGCCCCAGGCCGTTGCCCATGGCATCGCCGTGCGCCAGGACGGGGTCCGGCGCAGCGCCCTGGACCTGCTGACGCTTACCGATCTTGCCACCCTCAGCCGCATCTGGCCGGAAATCGGGGCCTTCGCCCCTGATGTGGCCGAGCAGCTGGAAATTGACGCCCAGTATGCCGGCTATCTCGACCGGCAGGAGGCCGACATTCTGGCCTTCCGCCGCGACGAGGCCCGCGCCCTGCCCGCCGGGCTGGAGTATGGCGCGGTGATCGGCCTCTCCAATGAGGTCCGGCAGAAGCTGGAAGCCATCCGCCCCGCCACCCTGGGCCAGGCCGCCCGGATCGAGGGGGTCACGGCGGCGGCCCTGACCCTGGTGCTGGCCCATGTGAAGGCCCGCAAGAAGACAGCAAGTGCCTGAATTCACATCAGAAAACTTCGCAGCCGAGACCGCTGTTTCACGTGAAACACTGGCCCGGCTCAAGGCCTATGCCGATCTGCTGCTGGACTGGAATGAACGGCACAATCTGGTGGCCCGCAGCACCCTTTCCGATCTCTGGCGGCGGCACTTCTGGGATTGCGCCCAGCTTGCTCCCCTGATCCCGGCTGAGGCCCGCACCCTGGCCGATCTGGGTTCCGGCGCCGGTTTCCCGGGCCTGGTGCTGGCGGCGATGCGGCCTGACCTGGCGGTGACCCTGCACGAGGCCACGGCCAAGAAATGCGCCTTTCTGCGTGCCGCCGCCGCGCGCATGGGTTTGAAGGTGGGGATCGAGAATGCCCGGATCGAGCACCTGCCGCGTAAAGCCCATGACGTGGTGACGGCCAGGGCGTTGGCCCCCCTGCCCCGGCTGCTGGGCTATGCCTATCCGCTCACAGGCCCGGACAGTGTTTGCCTGTTGCTAAAGGGCCAAAATCTAGCGTCCGAATTGACCCAAGCCCATAAATCTTGGAAAATGCAGGCCTCTCAAGTCCCCAGCAAAACCGATCCTTCGGGTGCTATTCTGGTGGTGAGAAAGCTGGCGGCCCATGACCAATCCCCTCCCCCAACGCCCAAGAGTCCTCGTCGTCGCCAACCAGAAGGGCGGCGTCGGTAAGACCACCACGGCGATCAATCTGGGCACGGCGCTGGCCGCCATCGGCCAGCCGACCCTGGTGATCGACATCGACCCCCAGGGCAACGCCTCCACCGGGCTGGGCGTGCATCGCCAGGACCGCGGCACCACCATCTACGAAGTGCTGACCGGCGAGGCCAGGCTGGGCGACGCCATCGTCCCCACCCGCATCCCCGGCCTGTCGCTGCTGCCGGCGACGGTGGATCTTTCCGGCGCCGAACTGGAACTGGCCGACATGCCGCGGCGCAATTTCATCCTCAAGGAGGCGATCGCGGAGTACTCCGCACACGGAGGAAATCGCTTTTCCTATGTCCTGATCGACTGTCCGCCGTCGCTGACGCTCTTGACGCTCAACGCCATGACGGCGGCGGATGCGGTGCTGGTGCCGCTGCAATGCGAGTTCTTTGCCTTGGAAGGACTCTCGCAATTGCTGCAGACCATCGAGCTGGTGCGCGAGAAGCTGAACCCGGCGCTGGAGATGCAGGGCATCGTGCTCACCATGTTCGACAAGCGCAACAAGCTTTCCGACCAGGTGGCCGACGATGTCCGCGCCACATTGGGCGAAAAAGTCTATGCCACCGTGATCCCCAGAAACGTCCGTATTTCCGAGGCTCCCAGCCATGGCGTGCCGGCGCTGGTCTATGACCTGCGCTGCCCTGGCAGCCAGGCCTATATCAAGCTGGCGGGCGAACTGATCCAGCGCGAGCGGCTCAGGACGGCGGCATGAATCCCCCCACCGAACGTCCGCGCGGATTGGGCCGCGGCCTTTCCGCCCTGATCGGCGACGAGATCGCCGCGGTGAAGAACGAGCCGGCGGCGCGCAAGGACGCGCGCACTCTGCCCGTCGCCTTCCTGCGCCCCGGCAAGTATCAGCCGCGCAAGCAGTTCGACGAGCAGCCGCTGGCCGACCTCGCCGCCAGCGTGAAGGAGAAGGGCGTGCTCTCGCCCATCCTGGTGCGGCCCATCGGCCCCGACGCCTATGAGATCGTGGCGGGCGAGCGCCGCTGGCGCGCCGCCCAGATCGCCAAGCTGCATGACGTGCCGGTGGTGGTGCGGGAGATGGCGGACGGCGAGGCGCTGGAGCTG
>Ga0265313_10000969_pt1 | contig 28406 bp, 32 predicted proteins | sample 4123metaG_FD_203122 | JGI IMG/M metagenome (GOLD analysis project Ga0265313, IMG submission 203122) | Rhizosphere microbial communities from Carex aquatilis grown in University of Washington, Seatle, WA, United States - 4-1-23 metaG | ecosystem: Host-associated > Plants > Roots > Rhizosphere >...
GCAGGTCGTGGATGAAGATGTGGCGGCCGGTGACCTTGGCGGGGATGTCGGGGCGGGGCAAGGGCTGCCCCACCACCCGATAGCCGGCAGGAATGCGCAAGGGTGCCTTGGGGTCTATGGCTAGCCCGAAACCGTTCTCGCTCACCAGATCGCCGATGGCGATGCTGCGTCCGCCTGCGCGAGGGCGCACCTCGCCATCCTCCAGGTCCAGATCGCTTTCCGGTTGTTCCAGCCGTGCAGCCGCCAGACGGATCAGGGCCTGGCGGGCGGTGGCGGCGGCTTGGCGAATCTGGACGCCGCCCTTCATCACGCCGCTACTGCCGGCAGTGGGGCCTTGGTCAGGGGTCAGGGCGGTGTCGCCTTCGATCAGGGTGATTCGCTCCACCCCGATGCCTAGTTCCTCCGCCGCCATCTGTCGAATGGCGATGCGCAGACCCTGGCCAAGATCCACCTTGCCGCAAAAGACAGTCACGCCGCCATCGGCATGGATGGCGAGAAAGCCATCGACCTGACCGGCATCGACGGTCTTGGCCATCGCTGCGGGAGCGGGCAGGGGTAATGCAAAGCTCACCACCAGGGCGGCTCCGGATTTGAGCAGGTCGCGCCGCTTCAAGGCTCGGCCGTCCCGGCGGCCCGCATCACGGCTCGCAGAATGCGGCGATGGCTGCCACAACGACAGAGATGGCCGTCCAGGGCCAGTTTGGCGTCGTTCAGGCTGGGCTGGGGATTGCGGTCCAGCAGCGCTGCCGTTTCCATCACCATACCGCTGGTGCAATAGCCGCATTGCGCCGCCTGTTCGGCGATGAAGGCAGCCTGGACCGGGTGCGGCGCCGTCTCGTTCCCCAAGCCCTCGATGGTGGTGATCGTCCTGCCGGCGACCGTGCGTGAAGGCAGGACACAGGATCGGGCCGGCTCGCCGTCCACCAGGACGGTGCAGGCTCCGCACTGGCCCTTGCCACAGCCGTATTTTGCCCCAGTCAGTCCCAAGTCATCGCGCAGCAGATACAGCAATGGCATATCGGGATCGCAGGGTGCCACCGTTACCGCTCGACCGTTGAGGGTGAAGGTCAATGGAGGCAGGGTGACCGGAGAGCATTTGGGCTTCGGCGTGGCGGGCACGGCATTCCTCCCGGTTGGATCGGCTCCATTATATGTGCCGTCTTGGTTCCATGGGCAAGGGGCGCATAGCCCGCCTCGCCTCGAGAGGATGTGTCAGGTCAAGCCGATTTTGGAGGGCGGAAAGCTGCGGGCCGGTTTCAGTGCGACAATTGCCGTTCAAGGGCGGCGGGCGCGATCAGGCCGCGTTGCAGGGCGACGCGGACGGCTTCGGCAGTGGTGTTCGCGCCCAGCTTGATACGAGCGTTGCGCAGTAACCGGCCGACATTATTTTCCGGCAGACAGAGCATGGTGGCGATTTCCCACAGGCTCCGGCCGGTGGCTATCCCGTTGAGGCTTTGGCGTTCCTCGGCCGAAAGATGTTCCCCCACCTCCTGGCCACCGTTCATAACCCGCTCGATGGCCGCGTGATAATAGGCGGCTGCCTGCCGCAGGCGGGGATGACGTTCGACCACCTGGGTAAGCCGTTGACTGGACGGAAAAGCGAAGCTGATCAAGGCATAGCCGCCATCCCGGGGCCGAAGCGGGATAGTGTAGCCATCGCGGATGCCGAATTTGGTGGCGTCCTCGAACAGCTGGAATTGTTTCCGCCCCATGGGGCGGCTGGCCAGATAGCGCCAGGCGAAGGGAACTGAACTCCGCCGGGCTTCCTCAACTACCGGATCGACGGAGAGGTAGTCCTCGTTCCGGTACTGGTTGATCCAAGCCTCGGGATAGGTGGAATCGAAATGACGAACTTCGCCTTCCGCCGAGACCGAGACATAGGCGAACAGTTCCACGCCCATCTGTCCGATCAAGGTGCGGAAGGTCTTGCCCGCCGCGACGAGGTCGCCGGCCCAGGCAAGTTCGGTGGTCGGATCGGAAAGCGCGGTCTCCATGGACAAGGAGTCTCCCTAGACTTTGGTATTTTCTGCATCATATGACGCAAAAACGCAAAAATCTATCGCAACCAATTCGCGACGCTAATTTTTCTTGCCACACGATCGGTAGGATCAGTGCCAAAAGCGGCCCAAAAGGCCCAGGAGCGACTCGGTCAGAAGGCCGACGGCAAAGACCGCCACGAGGACCAGAGTCCTCCACAGCCGGCTCGGTGCAGTGACGTCCGGTGCTGGCGGAAGCGCCGGGAAGTGGCCATCGTCAAGGATTTCGTCCTCATCGTCGGTGGACAAGGGGGCCGTCGGACGAGCCCAGCCGGAAGTGGATTCGGGACTGCGCAGCAGCGCGGCGTGGACGGTCGCCCGCCATTCCCGCAATCGGTTGAGCGCTCCATCCCGGCTGAGCGGGGCCGGCAGGTCCATACCCGGGCGGTTTTGGCGGGCAAGCCGGCGCAGCAGTTCCTCGGTGACGGCCACATAGGCGGCACCGGCGAGGCCATCAGGGTCTAGAACGGCGACCGGCAGGGCCAGTTGCGCCGCTTCGGCGACCTTGGGGTCGGTCTGGATTTCGATGTCATAGACCTGCTCGCCGAATTCGGCGCGTATGACCCGGCTGACATCGTCGCTGGTGGGCTCCGATCCGGTCATGGTCAGTACGATACCGGCAACTCCCAATTGGCCGTTGACCGCCTCGCGGATACGTTTGATTTCGTACCAAGTGTTGACCAGTCCCTCATGGGCGAAGGGATCAGGGCGGACCGGCATCAGTACCGCCGAAGCCGAGGCCAGGGCGGTGGCGGTGGCGGCGGCCAGGGCGGGGGGGCAATCGATCACCACCATGTCGACACCGGTGGCGGCCAGCCGGGTTTCCAGGAGACCACGGCGGCGGCCGGCATGGGCCAGAATGTGGTTGTTGTCGCGCAGGCTGGTGGTGGCCGGCAGCAGCCATAATCCTTCATAGGCGGTATCAAGGGCCACATCGAGCACGTTGGCACGGCCGGTGATGACCTCGAAAGCCCCGACGGCGGGCAGCGGGCTGAACCCGAAGCTGGACGTGGCGTTGCCCTGGGTGTCGAGATCGACCAGCAGGACGCGGTAGCCGAAAGCGGTCAGTCCGACCGCCAGATTGCAGGCAGTGGTGGTTTTGGCTACGCCGCCCTTCTGGTTGAATACCGCCACCATCACCGGTGGCGTCAGATCAGGGGCCTTGGTCACCTAGAACAGCTCGTCGTCTTCGTCGGATGAATTGGTCTCGGGGTAGCGGGGACCGGGATCGCGACCGTGAAGAACCTCGTTGAAGCGCTTGCGCCAGTCGCCCAGGGTCACGCATTGCCCCAACTGGTCGATCCATTGGGTAGTGATCTCGGTCATGGGCGGCAGGGGCGGGTGGCGCCGGGTTTCCGCAGCCAGTTCCGCTTCCATGGCCCGGAGCTTTTCCAGGACCGAGGCCACCTGCTCCAGTCCCTGGCGCGAGCGGTCGGCGGCCTGGAGGCGATGGACCACGGAAAAGGTCTCGGCCTGAATCTGAACGGGATCGACGACGACCGACGCATCCCCCATGCGGGTCAGGACCTGGGCGGCGCCTTCGGTGGAGTTCTCGAACTCCTGACCGGTGGCCAGTGCCTCCGAGGCAAGAAAGGCGAAGGCGTGCTGCTGCAGCTCCGAGAAGGCCTGCCACCGGGCCAGCAGGTTCAGGAGGTTGGTGTTCGAATTATCAGGCTTGTTCATTACTCATTCCCCGTCACACCCCAGCGTGTAGTGTCGCGTATTCGTCAGTCTGCATCAACGGCGCAATCTCAATGGGCCTCAATGGGCACGGCAAAGCCTCAGGATTTCGTCGGCGATCCTGGCCAGCGGCAGTTCCTTCTCCACCGCGCCTTGCTCCTTGGCGGCCTTGGGCATGCCATAGACCACGCAGGACCCCTCATCCTCACCCAAAGTGGCAGCCCCGGCTTGGCGCATGGCCAGCAGGCCGTCGGCTCCGTCGCGTCCCATGCCGGTCAGGATTACGCCCACCGCATTCGAGCCGCAGACCTCAGCCACGGAATGGAACAACACATCGACGCTGGGCTTATGGCCGGTGGTCAGGGGCCCGTCGAAGGTGTGGGTCACCAGGGCGGCTCCCGAGCGCTTGACCTTCAGGTGACGGTCGCCAGGTGCGATATAGACATGGCCGGCGAGAATGCGCTCGCCGTCGGCGGCCTCCTTGACCCGGACGGCGGCCATGCCGTCGAGACGGGCTGCGAAGCTGGCCGAGAAGCGGGGCGGAATATGCTGGGTGATGACGATGGGAGGCGCGTCCGGCGGTAAGGCCAGGACGATGTCGCGGAGTGCCTCGACGCCGCCGGTGGAGGAGCCGATGGCCACCAGCCGGTCGCTGGATTTGTAGATCTGGGTCACCGACAACTTGGTTGCCGGGTGGGCTCCCCGGCTGATCAAGGCGCGGGGGCGCGAGGCAGCGGCGGTCTTGACCTTGTCGATCAGCTCGCGGGCATGGGCGGCGAAGCCACCCGCGGCCGCATCCGCCGGCTTGCAGAACACTTCGACCGCGCCCAGTTCGAGGGCGCGCATGGTGACTTCCGCCCCCTTCTCGGTCAGGGACGACACCATGACCACCGGCATGGGGCGCAGCGTCATGACCTTTTCCAGGAAGGCGATACCATCCATGCCTGGCATTTCCACGTCGAGAGTCATGACGTCGGGGTTCAGGGCCTTGATCTTCTCACGGGCCACCAGCGGGTCCGGGGCGGTGCCGACCACCTCGATCCCGGGGTCGGAGGCTAGGATGGATGACAATATCTGGCGCATCAGTGCCGAATCGTCGACGATGAGGACGCGAATCCGGCTCATGTGAACAGCTCGATATCGCCTTCGACGGGGACGTCCTTGAGGCGGGAGCGGTAGGACAGTTCGCGGGTGAGCACGGCGCGTTCCACGTCCTTCTTCAGGAACAGGCGGATGACCTTGCCTATACGGGGAAAGAAATGGATGCGCCTGGGATGGGGGCCGCCCAGGTCTTCGGCGGCGATCTTCAAGCCTTCATCGCCGAGATAGCGGCGGACAAATTCGGAATTGCGGTCGCCGATGGGCATGCTGGTGCCGCCGGACATGCTGCTGATGACGTTACCGCCGCCGAACACCTTGATCTCCAGGGATTCTCGGCGGGCACCTCGGCGCAACAGGTCATTGATCAGCTCTTCCATGGCGTGATTGCCATAGCGCATGGACTTGTCCACCGGTGCGCCTTCTCCCGAGCTGGATTCCGGCAGCATAAAATGGTTCATGCCGCCGATCTTCATGCGTGGCTCCCAGATGCAGGCTGCCACGCAGGACCCGAGAACGGTCACGATCATTTCCTGGCCGGCGGTCGAGACATAGTGTTCGCCCGGCAATACCTTGACCGCCATGATCTTGAAGGTGGGGTCGAACCAGCGCCTGCGTTCCGCCTCGTCCGCATGGGCTCCCCAGACGAGATCCTGGCTCATTGTATCCGCCTGTAGACGGTTTTGTCCGAGGGCTCGAAGCGGTCCGTCATGCCGATCAGCGATTCGGCATGACCGAGATAGAGCATACCCCCCGGAACCAGCATGTCGGCATAGCGGTTGAACAGGGAACGCTGGGTGGGCTTGTCGAAATAGATGGCGACGTTACGGCAGAAGATGGCGTCGAAGCGGCCCTTCATTGGCCAGGGTTCGTGCAGGTTCAGGCGTTTGAAACGGATCAGGCGGCGCAATTCCTCGCCCATCTGGGCGTGGTCGGGATCATGGGGAAGCCGCCGCACGAAGCGCTTGCGATAGGTCTCCGGGATCTGGCCGGCATCCTCGGCGGTGTAGATGCCGGCGGCGCCCCGGTTCAGCATGTTGGTGTCGATGTCGGTTGCCAGGATCAGCGCGTTCCAGGCTTCGGCAGGACGCAGGACATCCGCCACCACCATGGCGATGGAATAGGGCTCCTGGCCGGAGGAGCAACCCGCCGACCAGATGCGGAGCCTGGGCCGGCGTGGCGTTTCCGCCAAGCGCGGCTCCAACACCTCGTGGCGTAAATGCTCGAAATGGTGGGGCTCGCGGAAGAAATTGGTGATGTTGGTGGTAATGGCGTTGACAAGATGTTCAATTTCGCCAGGGGCTTCGGGGCCGTCGAGCATGGCGCAGTAATCGGCGAAGCTGTTCATGTGCAGGGCGCGGAGACGCTTTACCAGTCGGCCGCAGACCATTTGTCGCTTGTGCGACGATAGCACGATACCGGTTTCACGCGACAGAAAGGACGCCAGATAGCGGAACTCCTTGTCCCCCAGCTCGAATTCCCGCTGATGCGAATGATTGGTCCCTGAACGCATCCACTCCCCGCCTACTTGCGTCGATTAATTATTATCAGAACAATTCGGCCCGGCAATAGGGGCTAGGGCAGGGGTGCGCTGTGTCGGACGCAGGCCGGCGGCGGAATACCGCCGGCCTGATCCCGGTTTAAAATTCGGCCCAGTCTTCGTCGGCCGAGGCGACCTTGGCCGCGGTGGGGCGGGGGGTGGGGGCCGTTTCGCCCTTCTGATGCAGCTTGGCGAGGTGGGTATTGGTTGCCTTCTTGGCCGCGGGCTTGGCTGCTGGCTTTGGCTGGGGCTTGGCCTTGGCCTGAGGCTTGGCTGCTGGCTTCTCGCGGACAGCTGCCGGGGCCTTGGTCGCCTCGCCGGTATGGAAGAAGGCCATCACCTCGGAAAGGTGGCGGGCCTGATCTTCAAGCGCATGGGCCGCGGCGGTGCTTTCCTCCACCAGGGCGGCGTTCTGCTGGGTCATCTCGTCCATCTGGGTGACGGCCTCGTTGACCTGATCGATCCCGCTGGCCTGCTCGGCGCTGGCGGCGGCGATCTCGGCGACGATATCGGCCACCCGCTTCACCGAGGACAGGATGTCCTCCAGGGTCTTGCCGGCGCCCTTGACCAGTTCGGCACCGGACTTGACCTCCAGGGTGCTTTCGCCGATCAGGGTCTTGATCTCCTTGGAGGCCTGGGCCGAGCGCTGGGCCAGATTGCGCACTTCCTGCGCCACCACCGCGAAGCCCTTGCCGGCATCGCCGGCCCGCGCAGCCTCGACGGCGGCGTTGAGCGCCAGCAGGTTGGTCTGGAAGGCGATCTCGTCGATCATGCCGACGATGTCGCCGATCTTCTGCGAGCTGCCCTCGATGCGGCCCATGGCGGCAATGGCGTCCCCCACCACCTGACCACCGCCGGCCGCAACTTCGCGGGCGCCGGCCGCCAGCTGGTTGGCTTGCTGGGCATTGGCCGAGTTCTGACGCACGGTCGCGGCCAGCTCCTCCATGGAGGCGGCGGTCTCTTCCAGGGCGCTGGCCTGCTGCTCCGAGCGCTCGGACAGGTCCTGGCTGCCGGCGGCCACTTCCGACGAGGCGCCGGCAATCTGGGTGGTGGCTTCGTTGATATTGGTCACCACCTCGAACAGCTTGTCGGCTGTCTGATTGACGTCACCCTTCAACTGGCCGAACACGCCGGCATAGTCGCCGGTGATGCGGCGGGTGAGGTCGCCCTGAGCCACCGCACCGAGCACTCCGGCCACGTCCTTCAGCGCCACACCGGTGAGGTGGACCAGATTATTGACGCCCTCGCACAGATTGAGCAGGAAACCCGTCTTGCCTTCCAGGTCGATGCGGCGGTCGAGATCGCCGCCCGACGCGGCCTTGGCCACCTCTGCCACTTCGGCGACGATGGCGGCCTCGCGGATGCGCTGTTCCTCCTCTGCCTTGCGGCTCGCCTCCTCGGCGGCGCGTTGCTCGGCCTCCATGCGCAGCTTGTCGATGGCGTTCTGCTTGAACACCTGCACCGCCGCCGCCATGTTGCCGATCTCATCTTTATTGCCCAGGGCGGGAATCGCGACGCCATTATCGCCGCCGGCCAGCTTGGTCATGGCTTCGGTCATGTCGTTGACCGGAGTGGTAATGCCCTTGGCGATAATGATGGCGAAGACAACGCCGAGACCGAGCGAAATCAGGGCGACGGTAATCAGCAGGCGGATGGCCGCATTGTTGGATGTTCTGGTTTCCTCGTCGAGCTTGGCGATTTCGGCCTGAAGTTCCTTGGACAGGGCCGCCGCGATATCGGAGAAATCCGATGCCATTTTTGGCAAGGTGATGTTGGTCATGGTGGAGGCGGAATCGACGGTCTTGGTCAATGTCATGAACGACGCCTCGTAGCCGGCGACCAGGGGGGCGGCCTCCTTGAGGAGTGCCTGCGCCTGGGGAACCTTGGTCCTGACAGCCAAAGCCTCTACGCCGGCCTTGAGGTCAGCCAGCTTCTTTATGGCGGCTTCGGTGGTCTGGGGCGTCGGAGTGTAGATGAAATACAGGGCTGAGAGACGGGTAAGCGCCGCATCGCTCTGAAGGTCTCCGGCCGTAAGGGCTTCCTGGAGGCTATTGGCGGCCGTTAACACCTCCTGCACCTTGTCGAGCTTGTCGAAGGCGCTGGCGCCGGCGGCGCGCATGGTCGTTTCGGCCTCGTCGCGGACGCGGCGCATTTCTTTCAGCCTGTCGAAATTCGCCAAGTATTCTTCCGAAATCTTGATGGCCTTGGCGGTGGCCTCTCGGCGGCTCTCGCTGCGGAAGGTCTGCTGAAGCGCCTTCAGGGAAGAGAGCAGGGCGCCACCGGCCTCCTTGGTCTGGGTGTAGGACTGCTCGTCACCGGTAAAGCCATAGGCCCGTACCGTGCGGCGGATATCGGAGACTTGCGCCTGAATTTTCAAGATGTCCTGAACTTGCCGCGCAAAGTGGCCGTATTCCTCGCTCCGTTCGGAAGCGCCAGTCAGGGCGAGCCAACCGGTGAAGGCCAAGCCCGAAAGCAGGACCAGGATCAGGATGAAGCCGGCGAAGATGCGGCTGCCGACTTTGAAATTTGCCATCCACTTGATCATGTCGTCCCCCTGTTGCCCGATTCGGGCGGGAATTTATTGGTCGCGCCCGGTTCAGGCGGCGGCTTCGGTATCGTTGATGCCCATCTCGTCGAAGGCGAAGACGTGGTCGAGGTCGAGCAGGGCGACCATGCGCCCCTCCACCGTGACCAGCCCGGTCAGGAAGCCGGTCGCCACATGTTCCAGTTGCGGAACCGGCTGGATGTCGTCCGACGACACCGCCAGGATGTCCGCCACAGCGTCCACCAGGATGCCGGCCACCCGATTGCCCACCGCCACGACAATAATGACGTGGCGCGGGCTGGCGTCGGTTACGCCGCGCCCGAAGCGGGACCGAAGATCAAGGATCGGCACGATGGCGCCCCGCAGATTGATGACGCCGCGCATATAGGCCGGCGTGTTGGGCAGTTCGGTGGTGATGCTCCACCCCTTGATCTCGCGGATCGCCATGATGTCGACGCCGTATTCCTCGTCACCGATGGTGAACGAGATGAATTGCCTGATATTGCTTTCCGACACGCGAGACCTCCCTTGTGTCTATTCCGCCGCCTGGGCCGCCGCCGCGGCTTCCGCTTGGCTGACCCGTTCTCCCATGACCCGCAACGCACCGACGTCGAGGATCAACGCCACGCGTCCGTCACCGAGGATAGTGGCGGCCGAAATGCCCTCGACCGGGCGATAATTGGAATCGAGACTCTTGATCACCACCTGCTGCTGGCCAAGCAATTCGTCGACCAGCAATCCGATGCGGTCGCCGCCCTCGGTCTCCACCACCACCACTAAGCCCTTGGTAAACTCGGTGATGGCATTGTCCAGACCGAATACCTTATGCAGCCGCAGCAGGCGAATATAGTCGCCGCGCAGGGTCAGCACATCGCCGACATCGACCAGCGCCCGGGCCTGTTGGGCGGTGGGGCGAAGGGATTCAACGATATTGGTGAGCGGCAGCACATAGCGCTGGTTACCGACCGCCACCAGCATGCCATCCATCACCGCAAGGGTCAGCGGCAGCGACAGGATAAAGCGGGCGCCCTGTCCGGGTATGTTCTGCACCACTACACGGCCACCCACATCCTGGATGTTCTTGCGCACCACATCCATGCCGACTCCCCGGCCGGAGACGTCGGAGACCTGCTCGGCGGTGGAAAAGCCCGGCGCGAAGATCAGCTGGTCAATCTGCTCGTCGGTCATGGGCGTGCCGCGTTCGACCAACCCCTTCTCGATGGCCTTGTTCAACACCCTTCTGCGGTCGATACCTTTGCCGTCGTCGGAAACCTCGATGATGACCCGGCCGGAGCGATGCTCTGCACCGAGATGGATGGTTCCTTCTGCCGGCTTGCCGTTGGCCACTCTCTCGTCCGGCATTTCAATGCCGTGATCGAGCGAATTGCGGATCAGGTGGGTGAGCGGATCGGACAGTTGTTCAATGACGGTCTTATCAACCTCGGTGTTCTCGCCGCTCATCACCAGCCGGGCCTGCTTGCCCAGCTTGGCGGACAGGTCGCGGACCAGCCGGGGGGCGCGGGAGAACAGCGCCTTGACCGGCTGGGCGCGGATGGCCATCACGCTTTCCTGAAGCTCGCGGGTGTGGTGCGAAAGTTCCTGCAGGCCCTGGACCAACTCGGGATGGGATTCGATGGAAAAGCCGCTGGCCTGCTGCCCCAGCATGGCTTGGGTGATCACCAGTTCGCCCACCATGTTAACGAGCCGGTCCACCCGGTCGAGATCGACCCGGATCGAGGAGGTGTGGATGCCGCCGGCCCCGGTCTCGCCCCCCCGGGGCGGGGAGGCGACAACGGCAGGGTGGGCTGCCGAAGTGCTGCCCGGGGCTGTCGTCGCCGGGGATGGCGTCAACTCGGGGGTGGGGGGAAGCGGTGCGAACAGACCCCAGCCGTCGCCCTCCTCTGCGTCAACGGTCTGGCCGATCTGCTCGATACTCACCTCAGCGGAATCGCCGGCGACAAATTCGAACACGTCCTCGATGGCGGTACGGCCCTGATCGGTGACCAGGGTGAAGGTCCAGGCCAGATAGGCCATCTGCGCGTCCATCTCGGCTAGGCCGGGGAGACGCGAGCGGTCAACCGCCACCTTCATCTCGCCCAGGCTGGCCAGTTCGCGGATCATCAGCAGGGGGTCGTTGCCGGTCTTGAGGAGAGTGGGGGCGGGAACCAGCCGGATGGTCCAGGTGGCGAACCCGGGCTGAACCGGTGCGGCGGCGGCGGGCTGTGCCATGGGAGCCGGGCGGGCCGCTTGATCGACGGGAAGCCTCTCGCCGCTGATGATTGAGGCCAGAGATGCCTTGACCTCGGCGCCGTGATCGGCAGGCAAGGTCGTGCCTTCCTGAGCGGCGCGCACGAAGTCGCCGAGAACGTCGTTACCGCGGACCAGGATGTCTGCCACATGCGGGGTCAGTTGGGCGCGTCCGGACCGTAGCGCGTCCATGGAGGTCTCGAAGACATGGGCGAAGTGAACCAGATCCTCGAAGGCGAAGGCCCCGCCGCCACCCTTGATGGAGTGGACGCAACGGAACAGGGCGTTGAGGTCGTCATCGGACCCTGTTCCCTCCTGCAGCCGGGCGATTGTTTCCTCGGCGGTTGCGAGCAGTTCCGAGCATTCCTCGAAATAGGTCGCCTTGAACCTGGAGAGATCGTAGGACTGGTCTTCGGTCATTGGGCCCCTCCCTGGCGCGCCATCATTTCGCCTACGGGCAGACCTTGGCGACGATCTGCAGCAGCTTTTCCGGGCTGAACGGCTTGACGATCCAGCCGGTGGCCCCAGCCCCGCGGCCCTCGTCCTTTTTGGACTGGTCGCTTTCCGTGGTCAGGATCAGAATGGGGGTGCCGGCGTATTGCGGCTGGGCCCGAATCTTGCGGACCAGAGTGATGCCATCCATTTCAGGCATGTTCACATCGGTAATGATCACGTCGACCTTCTGGCCCTGCAACGCCTTCAATGCGGTGACGCCATTATCGGCCTCCACCACGGTATAGCCGGCACCGCGCAGGGTGAAAGACACCATATCGCGCATGGTCTTGGAATCATCCACGGCCAAAACGGACTTTGCCATCGGGGGTTATCCTCGTTCAGATCAGTTTGTCGAGATCGGCGGCGAGGCCGAGCTGGGTAAAAGCCTCGGTGACGGCGGAACTCGGCTTGTCGAATTCCAGATGCCGGGCCGCGGACTTGAAGCCATCGGCGGCAGCAAGAACCACTTGGACGGCGGCGGTGGACAGCCGTTCCACCGCCCCGGCCTTCAGGACCACTTCGGCCGCAGTATCGCGAGCCAGGGCGTCGAGGAGGACATCACGCAGGTCTCCGGCCACCGGGAGGTCCACGATTCCAGGTAGTTTAATCTCCAGCCGGCCGTTGGCTTCTTTCAGTTCCATCTTAGTCTCATAAAGTTCACGGTGGACCGGACGGTGATAATACGGCAAATTCCATGCATAAGTAAGGGGTGGCGGTAAAGATAGGTCAATGGCCAAGATTACAACTCAAGCTGGTCCATGGAATATGACGGTTTTCGCCTATGATCTTGGCGATCCGGAAAATCCACTTGCCCGGCTTTCCGCGGAAGACGCCGGACGGCTTCCCTACGGTGCCGCCGAATTGGATGCTGACGGCAAGATCCTGGCTTACAACAACACCGAGCCCGATGCCCCTGACGGTGGCGATACCTCCCTGGTCGGGCATGATTTCTTTGATGAAATTAGCCGCTGGGCCGGGTCGAAGGTGGTGGCCGACGAGTTCCGCAAGGGCGTTTCCGGCGGAAACCTTAACGTGATCTTCGACTGTGCGGTGGCGCGGCTGCCGTTCAAGGTGCGGCTTCACCTGAAGGTCAGCCCGATCCTCGGTACCTACTGGGCCTTCATTAAGCGGTTGCAGCGCGCCTAGGCCTAACGCCGAGGTCGGGGTGTCGGTACCCGCCCGACCACGTCGCCCCACAGATCGTAATCCTCCGCCACCTCGATCTTGACCTCAACGATATCGCCGGGGGCTACGTCGGTTTCGCCGTTCATGAACACGGCGCCATCAACCTCGGGGCTGTCGGCCATGGACCGGCCGATGGCGCCTTCTTCGTCCACCTCATCAATGATCACCTGGACCCGCTGACCCACCTTGGTGGCTGCGCGGGAATCGGCGATCTGGCGGGCGACTTCCATGAAGCGCAGGTGGCGCTCCTCTTTGGTATCCTCGTCCACGTGGTCACCCAGCGCGTTGGCGGGCGCTCCCTTGACGTTCTCGTACTTGAAGCATCCGACCCGGTCGAGTTGGGCCTCGTCCAGCCAATCCAGCAGTGCCTCGAAATCATCTTCGGTCTCGCCGGGAAAGCCGACGATGAAGGTGGACCGGATGGCCAGATCGGGACAGGTCTGACGCCAGGAACGGATGCGGCCCAGCACCTTCTCCTGATTGGCCGGGCGGCGCATGGCCTTGAGCACGGTGGGGCTGGCATGCTGAAACGGGATGTCGAGGTAGGGAAGGATCTTGCCCTCGGCCATCAGCGGGATGATTTCATCCACATGGGGGTAGGGGTAGACATAGTGCAGCCGCACCCAGACCCCCAATTCTCCCAGCGCCGAGGCGAGGTCGGTAAGATGGGCGCGGACCGGCCTGCCGCGCCAGATGCTTTCGGCATGGCGCAGGTCGAGGCCGTAGGCGCTGGTGTCTTGCGAGATCACCAGCAGTTCCTTGACCCCCGATTCCGCCAGTCGCTCGGCCTCGCCCAACACCTCGGCCACGTTGCGGCTGGCCAGCGGTCCCCGGATGTCAGGGATGATGCAGAAGGAGCAGGAGTTGTTGCAGCCTTCCGAGATCTTCAGATAGGCATAGTGGTGCGGCGTCAGATGCAGCCCTTCGGGCGGGACAAGCGACAGCTTTGGGTCGTGCAGCGGCGGGATGGCGGCATGCACCGCCTCGACGACCGCTTGGTATTGGTGGGGGCCGCTGACCGCCAGCACATTGGGGTGCGCGGCGCGGATGGCATTTTCGTCGCCGCCCATACAGCCAGTCACGATGACCTTGCCGTTCTCGGCCATGGCCTCGCCGATGGCCTCCAGGGACTCCGCCCGAGCGGAATCCAGGAAGCCGCAGGTATTGACGATGACGACGTCGGCACCGTCATAGCTGCCGGAGATGTCGTAGCCCTCGGCCCGCAGCTTGGTCATGATGCGCTCGGAATCCACCAGCGCCTTGGAACAGCCGAGGCTGACGATACCGACCTTGGGGCAGGGCGAGGGCATGGGGGAATCCGGATATTGCAGCAGGAGCCGGTGACTTAGCGGAATTCTCCCTCCGATATCAAGCAAATCCGGGTTGGGGAAGTCCGCATCCCGCGCAGGGATATTCGTTCCTTAACATGGTTCGGCAAAGAATGCACAATGACGCAGGAAAATAGGCCCGCCATGCACGATATCACCGCTGCCCTCGCCACCGCGCTGCATCTGGTGGCCGCCCTCGACCCGCAGATGATGAACATCGTGCGGCTATCACTGCTGGTGTCTGGCAGCGCGGTTATATTGGCTGCGCTGATCGGTCTGCCGCTGGGGGCGGCACTGGCGTTGGGTTCGTTTCCCGGTCGCGGCGTGGTGGTGGTGCTGATCAACGCATTCATGGGGTTGCCGCCGGTGGTGGTGGGGCTGGCGGTCTATCTGCTGCTATCGCGCGCCGGGCCGCTGGGGCCTTTTGGTCTGCTGTTCACCCCCACCGCCATGGTGGTCGCTCAGACCCTGTTGGTTCTGCCCATCATCGCCGCCTTGGCGCGTCAAGTGGTGGCCGATCTATGGGAGGAATACGGCGAGCAATTGCGCTCGCTTGGCGCCCGCCAGCCGGGGGTGACCGGAACTTTGCTATGGGACGGCCGCTTCAGCCTGTTGACCGCGGTGCTGGCGGGCTTCGGGCGTGCCGCTGCCGAGGTGGGCGCGGTGATGATCGTGGGCGGTAATATCGCAGGAGTAACCCGTACCATGACCACCGCCATTGCTCTGGAAACCAGCAAGGGCGACCTGCCCCTGGCTCTGGGGCTGGGATTGATCCTTATCGGGCTGGTGACGGCGGTGAATGCTGCGGTCTTCATGCTGGGGCGTTGGGCCAAGGGGAGGATGGGGTGAGTAGCGAACCCAACTCCATCCTGCCGCTGGAATTGGACGAGGTGGGCTATACCGTTGCCGGCCGCTCGCTGCTGGACGGCATTTCGGCCCGGTTGGAGGCGGGCTCGCGCACCATCGTTCTCGGCCCCAACGGAGCGGGAAAAAGTTTGCTGCTGCGGCTGTGCCACGGACTGCTGGTGCCCAGTTCGGGCTGGGTGCGCTGGGGCGGTGGCGGGCATTCGCTGGCGGGCGAGGTGACGGCGCGGCGTCAGGCGATGGTGTTCCAGCGGCCCGTTCTGCTGCGCCGTTCGGTGGTGGCCAATATCCGCTATGTCCTCGCCCTGGCCGGGATCGCGCGGCGGCGGCGGCAGGCCCTGGCCATGGATTCGTTGTCGCGCTTCGGCCTACGCGATCTCGCTTTCCGACCCGCGCGGGTGCTGTCTGGTGGCGAGCAGCAGCGTCTGGCCCTGGCGCGCGCCTGGGTGGTCGAGCCCGACGTGCTGTTTCTGGACGAGCCGACCTCGTCGCTCGATCCTGCCGCCACCCTGGCGGTGGAAATGGCCATCCAGGACTTCCATGCCGCTGGCACCAAAATTGTCATGACCACTCATGACCTGGGGCAGGCCCGACGGCTGGCCGACGAGGTTCTATTCCTGTCGCGTGGCCGCCTGGTGGAGGTTTCCCCCGCTGCGCGTTTCTTCAAGGGGCCGGCAAGCGCTCAGGCACGAGCCTTTCTGGCTGGCGAACTGGTGTGCTGAGGAGGACGCGATGATCGGACGTATCGCATGCGTGATTGTGGCTCTGCTGGCAATTTCGACGGCCCGAGTGGCGGCGGAGGAGCGGTTTATCACCCTGGCCTCCACCACCTCGACCGACCAGTCGGGGCTGTTCGGCCATCTCCTGCCTATCTTCAAAGCCGAGACAGGCATAGAGGTGCGGGTGGTGGCGGTGGGAACTGGTCAGGCGATCAAGTTGGGAGAACGCGGCGATGCCGATGCCCTGCTGGTCCATGACCGCGCAGGCGAGGACAAGTTCGTGGCCGAGGGATATGGCATCGACCGCCGCGACGTCATGTACAACGACTTCGTGGTGGTGGGGCCGGCCAAGGACCCTGCCGGTATCAAGGGAGCCGGCAGCGCCGTCGAGGCCTTCCGCCGCATCGCTGCTACAAAGGCGCCTTTCGCCTCGCGCGGGGATGATTCCGGCACCAATCGCAGCGAGCTCCGGCTGTGGAAATGGGCTGGAATCGATCTCAAGGCGACGGGGGGCGGCTGGTATCGCGAACTGGGCTCGGGTATGGGGCCGACGTTGAACACGGCCGCCGGCCTAGATGCTTACTCCCTGGCGGATCGTGGAACCTGGGCCGGATTCAAGAACAGGCAGTCGCTGGTGATTCTGCTGGATGGCGACAAGGCTCTGTTCAATCCCTATGGCAGCATTCTGGTCAATCCGGCCCGGCATGCCGGGATCAAGGTGGAGGATGCCAAGACCTGGCATCTGTGGCTGACCGGCCCCAGGGGACAGGCGGCCATCGCCGCCTTTGCCATCGACGGTGAACAACTGTTCTTTCCGAACGCCATGTAGGAAGGGATTGCCGGGGCGGAGTGGCGGAGAGGGGGGCTGGTGAGGGAGCCCCTCGTTTCGTCCGGGATATTGGCGCGGCTATTCCATGCGGCTTATCAGGACTCTTACATTGGCGTGATGGTCGAAGGGGTCCATGGTCCAGCCCACATCGTTGATGCGGTACCACTTTCCGCTGCGTGTCTTGATTGCCTTGCCGATCTTCGGCACGATATCGGCTTCGAAGCAGCGGTTCAGTTCGCTCTTGTCGAAGGATTCCGTGATTACGTAACGCATGGTACACCCCGCCAGATCAAATGCACTTCCATATTCAGTATTGTACTGTATTCGCTGCTTGTGTTCTATGGCGGCATTAACACAATGGCTTCGCATAAAATTTTATATATATTTTAACTTTCCTGATGTTTCGCATAAATCTTGGCGGCTGAGTGCAATGCTTGGTCTTTGGAATTTTTAGTCATCGCCATTGAACTCCGGGAGTGGGAATGTCACATTAACGATATAGGCGAATTGGTCGGCGGAGAGGCCGGGCAAGGCTCCAGCCAAGCGTTGGGAGAATGCCGATGCGGTCAGCGGCCTTTTTCCGGGGAACCTATGACGAGACCATGGATCTCATGGTCGAGGCACGCAATTATATGCGGTATTGCGAGCGACGGGAGCGCCATCGCGCAGGAGCCATGATTGGTCTTCGCATGAGCTGCGAGGCCATGCGGGTAACCTCTCGGCTGACTCAGGTCATGGCTTGGCTGATGGCCCAGCGGGCGGTCCATGAGGGCGAATTGACCGCGGAGCAGGCTCTCACCGAGGAGATGCGTCTTTCCGGGGCCGATGTCTGCCTGGATCAGAGCTTTGGCCAGGATGATACCCTGCCCTCGGGGCTCCGCAGCCTGATGGAGCGGTCGCATCGGCTTTATGTCCGCGTGGCACGGCTGGAACGCATGCTGGTCAGCCGCGTTCTGCATTGACAGCCGCATTACCTCTTAGCGCCAGGTCACTTCCCAGAGCTGGAACTTATCGCGGAATCCCTTGAGGGTATGCATACCGGCATTGTCGAATCCACCCCTGGCCCCGGCGAGGTCCCTGACCACCTGGGTGCATAGGGTCTGATCCGACTGGGTGGCTGCACAGACCCGGGCCGCTAATTGGACGGTGGAGCCGAACAGGTCGTCCTCCTCCTGAATGGGCTCGCCTGAATTGAGTCCGATGCGCAGGTGGAGCGGCAGGTTGGGCTGCTTCTCGTTGTGGGTGGCAACCTGACGCTGGATTTGGATGGTGGCCTCGATGGCATTGGCGGCGGAGGCGAAGGACGCCATGATGCCGTCGCCGGTGTGCTTGACCTCGTGGCCGGCGAACTGGGTCAGGGCGGTGCGCACGATGGCGTTGTGCTTGCGCACGATTTCCTGCGCGGCCACGTCGCCCCGGGCCTGGGTGAGGTCGGTGGAGCCCACCATGTCGGTGAACATCACCGTCATGATCGATGGCTTCTTCTCGGCGGTGGGGCGGTTCCAATCCTTGATGGCCGCCTGAACCTTCATATGAGGGGTGGTTTCGTCGCCTTCGATCCAGGAGCCCATGGCGCTACGTCCGGTCTCGACCATCTTGGCGTAGCGGGCTTCGCGCTGATATTCCGGAACTTTGTCGTAGAAGTGGGCCGCCACGTCGCCGCTGCTCCCAAGTTTTTCCAGGGCGGCTTTGAGCAGCTTTCGCTGACCGCCGCCGTCCAGCCGCCGGGCGTCGGCCAGGGTCTGGATGGCGCCGGCCATGTAGAGGTTCAGCGCGAAGGAATTGTATTTATCAATAACCGGCGTGACCTGGCGGACGGTGGCAATGGCCTGGTCTAGAAAGCGGCTGGCCACCGCGCTGCAATCATCGAGGGCAGGGGTTGACGGCAGCGACTCCAGCGCCGTTTCTGCTGCCGACGGCTCCTCTTCGAACCTTCCGCCGATTTCCGGCGGTGTCTCGTCCGGGCCGGGGAGAATTTCGGGCAGGCCATCCTCCACATCCACGCTGGCGATGGCGTCATCCTCCAACTCATCGTCGGACCACTTGTCGGGGATGATCTCGGCCTCGGCCTTGCGCGCCAGCTTATCCAGCGACTTCTTCACATTGCGATCAGCCACGGGCTTTTGCCGGGCCGGTGCCCGTGAATTAGCCTTACGCACGGTGAGGTTGGCGTCGCGTGGCAGGAAGCGCAACGCCAGCGGTACCGAGGTCATCAAGAAGACGAGAGTGAACACCGAGAACAGCAGCTGGCCGTAATCGTCCGGGGTGATACGAAAACCGTAATCGTAAAGGTAGGTGACGACGGAAGGGACCAGGCGGAGCGCTCCCAACGAGACGCCCACGGCGATCAGAAGGACGACGGTGAGGCGCAGGACGATGCCGGTGAGGGCTGCGGTATTGACCGTCGTCTTGGTATTGGCCGCTCTGGCGGAAACGGCCTTGGCCTTGCCGGTGCCCGGCCTCGCCGCTCCAGCGGATCGATTGCTACCGCCGCCACCGCCGCCACCAATCGGGGCGCTTTTCTTGGCGGGCTGGGGGTTATGGCCGCTGACATAGACTTCGGTTTCGTCGAAGGCGTTGGAGTCGGTGTTGTAGGTCTCACGCAGGACCTTGACCCGCACGCCCAGCGTGGACTCAAGCTCCTTGGCCTCCCGGATGGCCTCGTCGCGCTCAAGGCGCGGGAAGCGTGCGTGGAGCATCCACCCCCGGCCCTCGAGGACATAAACCTCAAAATGGACGATAATCATGGAGCCCTGGCCACCGCTTCTCTCCGTTCACCGGTTGACTGGAGAGTTCAATCCTATACACCGCTTGGACTTGCTCTAACCCCTCCCGCCAGGGAAGTCCACAGCAAACGGCTTCGGCCGGTGAGTGACCGGCCGAATACTTAGTCCATGCGCAATTGGATTTGGGGGTGGTCCCGGCGGCTGGCAAGCCGCCGAAGACTTACACCACGATCAAGTATTGGTCGACTTGATCCCGAAACCTTCGAAGCGCCTCTTGAACTTGGCCAGCTGACCGCCGGTATCGACCAGGCGATGCACGCCGGTCCACGCCGGATGCGACTTGGGGTCAATATCCAGGCGGAGGATGTCGCCCGCCTTGCCCATGGTCGACCGGGTCTTGAACTCGGTGCCGTCCGTCATCACCACGTTGATCTCGTGGTAGTCGGGGTGAATGCTGTCCTTCATGACCTAAAGCTCCGCAAATCGAAGGCGCGTATATAGCCAAAAGCGGGCAAGGGCGCAAGCGCTCCTTCTCCCTATGGCGCATTATCGGCTAAGATTGCCCCACATTATGGGGAGAGAGTGAATGAGCTTGGATGAAAGCCGCTTCGCTACCATGGCGGAGGCGCTGCTGGAACGGATCGCGGATGCGGTCGAGGATGCGCTCGACGACGCCGATGCCGAGAACCATGCAGGCATCCTGACCCTGACCGTTCCCGGCCTGGGGCAGTACGTCGTTAACAAGCACACCCCCAACCGGGAAATCTGGCTGTCTTCGCCCAAGAGCGGCGCTCACCACTTCGGCTGGACCGGAGAGGCCTGGGTGTCCACCCGCGATGCGGCGGTATCGTTGCGCCCGTTGCTGATCTCCGAAATCAAGGCGGCGACCGGGGCAGAGATCGACCTGTAGAGAACTGCGGCGGCGTCAGACCGCCTTGACCAGCAGATGACGCTTCTTGCCGGCGGTGAGCTTGAGAACGCCGTCCTTGAGATCGCCGGTCGTCACCGGTGCCATCTCGTCGGAGATGGCGGCGTCATTGAGCTTGCCGCCGCCCCCCTTGAGCAGCCGCTTGGCCTCGCCACCTGAAGCCGCTAGGCCGGCGCGTACGAACAGGGAGAAGGCGGCAATACCGGCGGCGAGCTCGGCCAAGGGAATTTCGATGGTAGGCAGATTGGCGGCAGTGGCGCCCTCCTCGAAGGTCTTGCGCGCGGTCTCGGCGGCTTCGGCTTCGGCGGCTTCGCCGTGGGCCAACCGGGTGACCTCGCCCGCCAGGATCTTCTTGGCTTCGTTGATCTCGGCGCCGGCCAGGGCCTCCAGCCGGGCGATCTCGTCCAGTGGCAGTTCGGTGAATAACCGGAGGAATCGCCCCACATCGGCATCCTCTGTGTTGCGCCAGTACTGCCAGAACTCCCATGGGCTGAGGGCGTCGGCGTTGAGCCATACCGCGCCCTGGGCGGTCTTGCCCATCTTGGCGCCGGAGGAGGTGGTCAGCAGCGGGCTGGTGAGGCCGAACAACTCGGCCTGATCGGCACGGCGGCCCAGTTCGACGCCGTTGATGATGTTGCCCCACTGGTCGGAGCCGCCCATCTGCAAGACGCATTTGTTGCGGCGGTGTAACTCGACGAAATCATAGCCTTGCAGCAGCATGTAGTTGAATTCAAGGAAGGTCAGTGGCTGTTCGCGCTCGAGGCGTAGCTTGACCGAATCGAAGGTCAGCATGCGGTTAATGGTGAAGTGGTGCCCATAATCGCGCAGGAAGTCGATATAGTTGAGCTTGTCCAGCCAGTCGGCGTTGTTGACCATCACCGCATCTGTGGGGCCGCTGCCGAAGCTAAGATATTTTCCGAATACCGACTTGATGCCGTCCATGTTGCGGCCGATGTCGGCATCGGTCAGCATCTTGCGCGCCTCGTCCTTGCCGGACGGGTCTCCGATGCGGGTGGTGCCGCCGCCCATGAGTACGATGGGCTGGTGCCCGGTCTTCTGCCACCAGCGCAGCAGCATGATCTGCATCAATGAGCCCACATGCAGCGAGGGGGCGGTGCAGTCGAAGCCGATATAGGCGGCCGAACAGGTCTGGCTCAGGCGCTTGTCCAGGCCTTCCAGATCGGTGCACTGGTGCATGTAACCGCGTTCGGTGACGGTGCGCAGGAAATCTGACTTGAGGCTGGTCATAGGTCGCCTGTGTGGCTTGCTGCGGGAAGGTGGCTCGTTTATCACAATCGGATGGTCGCCACAATCGGAGGGACGAAATGCTTGCACTCGGCCTGATGAGTGGAACCTCGCTGGATGGCGTTGACGCCGCACTGGTGGAGACCGATGGAGAAACCGTCAGTTACCGGGGGGCATGGCTGACTCTGCCGTATTCCCCCGAGCAGCGGGTCCGGCTGCGGTCAGTGTTAGGCGGGCGCGGCGACGTCATCGGGGCCGGGCGCGACCTGACCCAGGCCCATGCCGAGGCGGTCCGCCTTCTGCTGGCCAAGGCCGGGGTTGCGGCTTCGGCGGTGGACGTCATCGGCTTTCATGGCCAGACCATCTTGCATCGGCCAGAGGAGCGTCGGACCTGGCAGATCGGCGACGGTGCCCTGCTGGCGGCGGAAACCGGTATCACCGTGGTCAACGACTTCCGTTCGGCCGATGTGGCGGCCGGCGGGCAGGGGGCGCCACTGGTGCCGGCCTATCACCGTGCCTTGGCCGCCGGGCTGGAGCGGCCGCTGGCGGTGCTCAATCTCGGCGGCGTTGGCAATGTCACCTGGATCGGGGACGGAGGCGGGCTGTTGGCCTTCGACACCGGCCCCGGCAACGCCCTGATCGACGACTGGGCGCTGGCTCATACCGGCTGGCCGGTAGACGAGGACGGCCGTCTGGCGGCGGCAGGGACAGCCGATCAGGCACAGGTCGAGGCCTTTTGCCGGCATCCCTATTTCCAGCGCACGGCCCCAAAATCCCTGGATCGCGATGACTTCGCCGCCTTTGCCCACGGTTTGGTGGAGAGGCTGTCTCCGGCCGACGGCGCAGCGACACTGACCGCGTTTACCGCCGCTTCGGTGGCCCTGGCCTCCGGACATTTCCCTGCGGCGCCGATGCGCTGGCTGGTCTGTGGCGGCGGGCGGCATAATCCAGTGCTGATGGCGGCCCTTGGGCAGGTGTTGGCGGGCGTGGTCGAACCGGTGGAAGCGGTGGGCTGGGATGGTGACGCCATCGAGGCCCAGGCCTTCGCCTTCCTCGCCGTGCGCGCGTTGCGGGGGCTCGCCTTCACCTATCCGGAAACTACCGGCGCCCCCACTCCTCAGGGAGGGGGGCAGATTTACTCTCCAACCCGAGGAAGAGGCGTGCCATGAGACTGAGACTTCTTCTTGCCATCTTCCTGTTGGCACTGACACCGCTGGCCGCCCGCGCCGACGTAGCGTCCGCCGTGGCGGCTGTCCGCGCCAAGCCGGGCGTACTCGACGCCCTGATCGATGATCGCGGCAATCTTTGGGTGGTGGTCAAGAACGACAAGATCAATTGGGACCAGTACGGCATCTTCATGTGCCAAGTGGTCCGGCCGCATCAAGCACGGGTGTTCATGGCCCATATCGTCGATGTGACCTCGGTGGGGCGCGGCACCAAGCCTCAGCAATGGAAGAACCTCTCCCAGGTCAATTGCAGCCTGCTGCCATGAAAAAAGCCCCCTCCCCAGGGGAGGGAGCTTGATCCTTGATGTCGGGTTAGGGCAGGGCGACCGCCAGTTCTGGCTGCGGCACCGGGGCGACGACCCGGGCTTCCAGCGACTCGCCCAGATAGGCGTCCACCATCTCGGTCAGGGTATCGAGGTGGGTGCCGAAGAAGTGGTTGGCGCCTTCGATGGTGCGGTACCGCACCCGGATATTGCGCTGAGAGGCCAGCTTGGTCGCCAGCTTGGCCACCGCTGGCTCCGGCACCAGATCGTCGTCGCTGCCGTGGACGATCAGGCCCGAGGACGGGCAGGGCGCAAGGAACGAGAAGTCGAAGACGTTGGCCGGCGGCGCAACCGAGATGAAGCCGTCGATTTCCGGGCGGCGCATCAGCAATTGCATGCCGATCCAGGCGCCGAACGAGAAGCCGCCGACCCAGCAGGCGCTGGCATTGGCGTTGAACGACTGCATCCAGTCCAGGGCCGAAGCGGCATCGGACAATTCGCCCTGGCCGTTGTCGAACTTGCCCTGGCTGCGTCCCACGCCCCGGAAATTGAAGCGGAGCGTCGAGAAGCCCCGGCGCACGAAGGCGTGATAGAGGGCGTAGACCACCTTATTATTCATGGTCCCGCCATGTTGCGGATGGGGGTGAAGCAGCAATGCCAGCGGGGCATTCGGCGACTTCCCGTGATGATAGCGCCCTTCAAGGCGGCCGTCGGGTCCGTTGAAAATCACTTCTGGCATGGTTCGGATACAGTCTCCATGGCCCGTTGGCGTCCTCATACCTGAGCGGCGGCATCGGGGAAAAAATTACAAAAAAGCTGATTGCGCTGGCCAAAACTTGACCAGTCTTGTCGGACATCCTATATTCAACTTCAACACGCCAGCCCCCCGAACGGGTATCCCCCCTGACGGACCGGCCGACGATCGGCGCGTACTTTAACATATTGAGAGCTATGATTTTCAAGAGGCTTCGACAAGATATCGCGTCCATTCGGCAACGCGACCCCGCTGCCCACTCCTGGTTGGAGGTGGTGCTGTGCTATCCCGGCCTTCACGCGCTGATCATTCATCGTCTGGCGCAGTGGTGCTGGAATCGCGGCTTTCGGGTGCTGGGACGCTTTATCTCCCATGTGGGGAAGATTTTCACCGGCATCGAAATCCATCCTGCGGCTCAGTTGGGCGAACGCTTTTTCATCGACCATGGAACCGGGGTGGTGATCGGCGAAACCGCGGTGATCGGTGCCGATGTGACCCTATACCACGGCGTTACCCTGGGCGGGACCTCGCTGCACAAAGGCAAGCGCCATCCGACCCTGGAAGATGGTGTGATCGTGGGGTCAGGCGCCCAGGTTCTGGGGCCGATCACCGTGGGCAAGGGCGCCCGGATCGGCGCCAACGCGGTGGTGCTGACCGACGTGCCGCCTGGGGTGACCATGGTGGGCATTCCGGCGCGCATGGTGATGCGCCGCCAGCAGCAATCGGAATTCTGCGCCTATGGCCTTCCGGTGGAGGATCTGCCCGATCCGGTGGTTCGCGCCATCGATGGCTTACGGGGGCAGGTGGGTGCCTTGCTAGAGCGGGTGCACGAACTGGAAACCGAAATGCACGGACATCCGTCCGAGGGCTGCGCCCGGCTGCCGCACATTGTTGGCGGCGAGGCTGCCGAGCCGGATGAGGGCCATGCTCCGCCGCAGGCGGCGAAGGGCGGAAAATGAACCGTGTCAACCATAAGACCGGGGGCAACCCCAGCGGCAAACCGGCCAACCGCACCATGATGTCGGCCATTGGATGGGAGATGAAGCAGTGAAACTCAGCACCAAGGGACGCTACGCCGTCATGGCAATGGTCGATCTGGCCAGCCATTCGCATGGAAGCCCGGTTGCGCTGGCCGATATTGCCGAGCGCCAGGAAATCTCGCTGTCCTATCTCGAGCAGTTGTTCGGAAAGCTCCGCAAAGGCGGGCTGGTGAAGAGCGTACGCGGGCCGGGTGGTGGCTACCTGTTGTCGCGAATCGCACAACAGACGAGGGTTTCCGACATTATTTTGGCTGTGGACGAGCCGATTCAGACCACCCGCTGCTCCCCCGGTTCGCCAGCGGGCTGCCACAACAATCGTGGCCGCTGTCTTACCCATGATCTGTGGGAGGAGTTGGGCAACCAGATTTATCTTTATCTCAGCTCGGTCTCTCTGGCTGACGTCTGCGAACGCCGCATTCTGGGCAGCTCGGGCCTGTTTCTCGGCAATCCCGGCCAGACCGGTTCGCTGGCGGCGCAATAGGGCGGAACCGAAGGAGTTGTCACGGTGAGCAGGGCCGTCTACCTCGATTACAATGCTGGCGCTCCCGTGCGGCCCGAGGTGGCGGCGGCCGTGGTTGAGGCCATGGCCGAACCGGGCAATCCCTCGTCCATCCATGGCGCCGGGCGCGCCGCCCGCCAGCGGATGGAGGAGGCTCGCGCCCAGGTCGCCTATCTGATCGGCGCTACGCCACATCGTCTTGTGTTCACCTCGGGCGGGACCGAGGCCAATGCCCTGGTGCTTAAGGGCTGTGGCCGCTCCCGCGTCCTGGTTTCCGCCGTCGAGCATCCCTCTGTCCTCGACGCCCTGCCGGGGACCGAGACTATCCCGGTGGATGGGCGGGGCATCGTCGATCTTGCCGCCCTTGACGTTTTGCTGGCGGCTGATCCGCGGCCGGCCCTGGTCTCGGTGATGCTGGCCAATAACGAGACCGGCGTGATACAGCCAGTGGCCGAGATCGCGGCTATCGCCCATAGCCACGGTGCCCTGTTCCATTGCGACGCAGCCCAGGCTTTGGGGCGGATTCCGGTGTCGATATCGGCGCTTGGTGCCGATTTCATCACCGTCTCTGCCCATAAAATAGGCGGCCTACCGGGAGTGGGGGCCTTGGTGTCGGCGTTAGAAGCGTTCCAACTGGCACCGATCTTGCTGGGAGGTGGACAGGAGCGTCGCGTCCGCGCGGGCACCGAGAACCTTCCCGGCATCGTCGGCTTCGGCGTTGCCGCGACATTGGCGGGAGACGATTTGGCCCATCTCACCACCCTCGAGTCGTTGCGGGACCGCCTGGAGGTCCGCGCCCTGGCGGCGGTGCCGCAGGCCGTAATCATCGGCCGGGGGGAGCCACGCCTTCCCAATACCAGTTGTCTGGCCCTGGCCGGTGTGGCGGGGCAGACCCAGGTGATGGCGCTGGACTTGGCCGGGGTGGCTGTCAGTGCCGGGGCAGCCTGCTCGTCTGGCAAGGTCGGTGAAAGCCGGGTGCTTGCCGCCATGGGGCTCGCGCCCCATATCCGCGGTTCGGCCATTCGGGTCAGCTTGGGCTGGGGCAGCCGGTCCGATGACCTGGACATTTTTCTGAGCGCCTGGCTGGATCTGGCCCGGCGCAAGGGGTTTGCGGTTTCGGAGGCGGCGGCCGCTGTCGCTGCCTGAACCGGACAACAAGAAGAAAGGGATATGCCTATGACTGCCCTCGGTACCAAAAGCCGCCCGACCCTCACCCGGGCCGCCGGCGCGCCGGTCTACCTGGATTATCAGGCAACCACGCCTTGCGATCCCCGCGTGGTAGAGGCGATGTTGCCCTGGTTCACCGAGAAATTCGGCAATCCCCACTCCCGCAACCACCTCTATGGCTGGGAAGCCGAGGAGGCGGTGGAGAAGGCGCGCGAGCAGGTGGCCGACATCATCGGTGCCGATGCCAAGGAGATCATCTTCACTTCTGGCGCTACAGAGTCCAACAATCTGGCTCTGCGGGGCGTGGCGCAGTTCTACAAAGATAAGCGCAACCACATCGTCACCGTGGTGACCGAGCACAAATGCGTGCTCGATACCTGCCGCCATCTGGAGCAGGAAGGCTTCAAGGTCACCTATCTGCCGGTGAAGAGCAACGGCCTGATCGATCTGGACGAGCTGGATGCCGCCATTACTGATAAGACCGTGCTGGTCTCGGTCATGGGCGTCAACAACGAGATCGGCGTGATCCAGCCGCTGGCGGAGATCGGCGCGCTTTGCCGCAAGAAGGGCGCCTTCTTCCATACCGACTGCGCGCAGGCGGTAGGCAAGATTCCGCTCGACGTCAATGCCATGAACATCGATCTGATGAGCATTTCCGGTCACAAGATTTACGGTCCAAAGGGCATCGGCTGCCTTTATGTCCGCCGCCGCCCGCGCATTCGCCTAGTGCCCATGATTACCGGTGGCGGCCAGGAGCGCGGCATGCGCTCGGGCACTCTGCCGACCCCGCTTTGCGTCGGCATCGGTGAGGCCTGCGCCATTGCCAAGGCGGAGATGGGTGCCGAGGCCGAGCGGCTGAAGGATCTGCGCAATCGCCTGCTGGGTGGGTTGCAGCAGCGTCTGCCTGAGATTTACGTCAACGGCGATCTCGACAACCGTATCCCCGGCAATCTCAATATCTCGTTTGCCTTCGTCGAGGGTGAGGGGTTGATGATGGGGGTCAAGCAACTGGCGGTGTCGTCGGGCTCGGCCTGCACCTCGGCCTCGCTGGAGCCGTCCTACGTGCTGCGGGCGCTCGGTGTCGACGTGGAAATGGCCCACACCAGCCTCCGCTTCGGGATGGGGCGCTTCACCACCAACGAGGACATTGACTTCGCTATCGACCACATCGTCGAAGCGGTCGAACATCTGCGCTCTATGAGCCCTCTATGGGACATGCATCTGGAAGGTGTCGACATCAAGTCGATAGAATGGGCGGAGCACTAATCTCGCCTGGGCTTGCCGGGGCTGTGTTATGATTTAGAATGATTCCGAGGCATGACTTCGGACTGGCACTTGGAGGACGGTTATGGCGTACAGCGACAAGGTCATCGACCACTACGAGCACCCCCGGAACGTGGGCGCGCTCGACAAGGACGACGGCGCCGTCGGCACCGGTCTGGTGGGCGCGCCGGCTTGCGGCGACGTGATGAAGCTGCAGATCAAGGTCAGTGCCGAAGGCATCATCGAGGACGCCAAGTTCAAGACCTTCGGCTGCGGCTCTGCCATCGCGTCCAGCTCGCTGGTCACCGAATGGGTCAAGGGAAAGACCCTGGACGAGGCGGCCGCGATCAAGAACACCGATATCGCCCACGAACTGGCCTTGCCTCCGGTCAAGATCCATTGTTCGGTTCTTGCCGAGGATGCTATCAAGGCCGCTATTGCTGACTACAAGAAGAAGTCAGGCAAGGACGAGGCCGCCGAGTAGGACCCTCTCGCGCGAGGAGAGGGAAAAACAACAAGAAAGGGGATTGCCCATGGCACCTGCACCCATGACCATCACCACAGCCGCCGCTGAACGCGTCAAGACCATGCTGGAAAAGCGCGGCAAGCCGTCGGTGGGAATTCGCATCGGCGTCCGTTCCAAGGGCTGCTCCGGCATGTCCTATACCCTGGAATATGCCGACGAGAAGACGCCGTTCGACGAGGTTCTCGAGGACAAGGGTGTTACCG